>OGDS01000001.1_pt1 | contig 334899 bp, 273 predicted proteins | sample 1570351 | NCBI WGS metagenome assembly OGDS01 (sample SAMEA2581974, study PRJEB24529) | metagenome | biome: Human gut stool | place: China | collected 2011
AATGCAATGCGGGAGAGTAGGAGGCCGCCTTTTTTTTCAGAGTTGAGTCCCTGACGTCATGATGATGTCAGGGACTCTTTTTTTGTTTGGCCACATGGAGTATGGGACTTGTGAGACTAATAAGACTAATGTGACTTATGGCACGGATGGGAATGATATGATGATGGAAATCATTATTTTACCCCCAATCGCTTTCTATGTTCAAATCTAAATATTTTAGCTATCATTTTTATAATTATGCAGATATCCGATATTTAGAAATAGAAGGTTTTCTGTAGGGATATCCAATGCATGAGGTGCTGCACTTTCAAGCCATGGCAATAGGATATGCGTGAGTGCAGGTGAAATGGTGAGTCCAATGAGGTTTTATTAATGTTTCTGCCTTAGGCGGCAGATGGCTAGGCGGAATGAAATAGAAATGAGAATTGTTCAAAGATAGTTAGTTCTTGCGCTGTTTGACGCTTATACCGCATATATCTAGACAACATTTGATAATTCCTTATACGAGCAAATAATTAGGCGGAATGACGTTTGAGGTTGCATTGGCTGTGCATAAAGGAATGTATGAGTGATAAAACAACTGAATTCGGACGAACAGCTCAATATAAAGATACAATTATCGAGGATGCTTATTGGCAGATTTTCATAAATGATTCCGCCCGCCTGACCTTATGCAGAAATGCTTTATTAGTCAGGCGGGCGGAAGCGTATTTCTTTTCTGTATTATATCTCTTGGCTTATGAGCCGAAGATTATATTTTGATATATTGCTTATTGTGGTTAGATTTATGCCTTTCCTTGGGCCTTAATCATATTTTGTTTACGGCGGATTTACTTTATTGTTTTCTCTCCGTTCTGTTATTCAGTCCAAATATTGCTGTTTAATATCCTCAATACGATAGTTTTGTTTCTTTCTGAGGCATTTTAAACGCATTACAACGGGATTATGCCCGGCAGGGGGATATGCATACCGGCAATGTCTATTTTATGCTCTCTGGCGTAATTCAGGATGCGCTTGCGTGTCCTTATTGCCTTTTCTTTGTTCATATCGTATGAGGCGCAATATTCGGGATGGCTTAGCTGGAGTGCCATTCCGTGAATTATGTCGCCTGCAACCAATACTTCATTGTCTACATTGTAGATGGTATGGCCGGGAGTGTGACCGCTGCCGTCAAGCGCAATTACGTTGCCGGGAAGAGTGTCTCCAAACTCGAAAAGGTGCAAATGCTTTTCGTATGCCTTCATTGTCTTCACGACCTGAGCCTTTGCTTCATCCGGCATTTTCATCCAACTTTCATATTCTTCACGCGAAGCATAGACTTCTGCATTGGTGAACACAGGCTTGTCGCCTTTCATCATGCCGCCGATATGATCGCCGTGAAAGTGTGTGAGATAGATGAACTTGATGTCTTCTGGCTTATTGCTCAGGGCCGTAAGCAACTGGCTGTCCGACTTTCCGAGTCCGGTGTCGAACAGTATTGTTGCTCCTTCTGTCTTGACCAATATGGCATTAACAGACGACTTGATGCCGTTGCGTATGCCAAGGCTGTCTATAAGGCCTTCTGGTATGTCGCCAAAAAGACTCAGCGGCATTGTGCGCTCAGCCTTGTTGTCCCTGATACAGGTAACCGTAACTTCGTTTACCTTGACGGTTTCAGATATAGTTGCTTGGTCTGCCATTTTAGGTTGACTGATAACGATATTTTCTTCTACGTTGCCACCACTTGCCGCATGCGGCACAATGGCCGCCAGCAGCATGACACATAAAGCTAATGGCTTGTTCATCGCTCCGCAGTCTTTATGTTGTCACTTAACGATATTAAAGCCCTTAGCCAGTCCGCCTTCGCTTGTCTCCTTGTAAAGAGAAGGAATGTCGTGGCCGGTGTGCTTCATCACGTCTACTACTTTGTCGAACGAAACGCGGTGGATGCCGTCTGAGAATGCTGCATAAAGGTTAGAGTCGAGGGCTCTTGCTGCAGCGTAGGCATTACGCTCGATGCACGGAATCTGCACAAGTCCGCACACTGGGTCGCACGTCATGCCGAGGTGATGTTCAAGACCCATCTCTGCTGCATACTCAATCTGCGACGGACTGCCGCCGAACAGCTGGCATGCAGCTCCTGATGCCATGGCGCAAGCAACGCCTACCTCTCCCTGGCAACCTACGTCGGCTCCTGAGATTGAGGCATTCTTCTTTACGATGTTGCCGATAAGTCCGGCTGTGGCAAGGGCATGAAGTATGCGGGTGTCATTGAAGTTGTGGCCTCTCGAAAGATGATACAACACGGCTGGGAGCACACCGCTGGCGCCGCAGGTGGGAGCTGTTACGATGGTGCCGCCCGAAGCGTTCTCCTCGCTTACAGCCAGCGCGTAGGCATAAACCAGACCTCTCGACTGCAGCGACTGCTTGTAGCCTGAAGCCTTGACATAATAAGTGGGAGCCTTGCGGGTGAGATTGAGCGGACCGGGCAAACGTCCTTCGTGGTTAAGACCACGCTCTACTGCCTGCTGCATCATATGCCATACCTCGAGAAGATAGTCCCAGAAGCCTGAATCCTCACACTGGTCGACATATTCCCAATAGTTGCGTCCCGTCTCGTAACACCAGTTCATGATGTCGCTCATGGTGTTCATGTCGTACACCTCGGGCGTATTGAACATGTCGTCGCGGCCCTTGCCTTCAGACAGGGCGCCTCCGCCGATGCTGTAGACGGTCCACTCGTCTGCCACTTTATCTTCATCGGCATAAGCAACAAATTTCATTCCGTTGGGATGATAGGGCAGAAACACCGACGGCTGCCAGTCGATTTCTACCGGAGCCGTTGCCGACAGCACTTCTATGATGGCCGTGTCTGTCATGTGGCCTTTGCCTGTGGCTGCCAGACTGCCGTATAGAGTAACCTTAAACTGCTTGGCCGAAGGGTTCTTCTCCAAAAAAATCTTAGCTGCTTTCTGCGGCCCCATTGTATGACTGCTCGACGGGCCTTTACCTATCCTGTATAATTCCCTTAATGATTTCATATCTTTGTTTTCTTAATGTCTTTGCAAATATAATAAGAAAACACGTTAACGGCAAAGCCCTGCGGCGTTTTTATGCAACGGTCTTGACATGAATCATGACAGAGGTTAGGGCTAACCGCTATTCATGCGGTACGAAAATGTGCCCCTGCACGGCGCTTTATGCAGGTGAAAACCCGAAAACGCTGACATGCAGGGCCACTATATCTAATCCCAAATCTGTCATTCGGCCGCACATGACTTTATCTGTTTTGTGCATTCATGCTTTCAGTCTGTCTTTCTGTTTCTATTGAGCGGATTTTCGTCAGACTCTTCTTGACTTGGCCCTTTGTGCCTGCAAAATGACTGACGAAAATCCGCTCGATATAAGGCAAAAATACGGACGGAATACTAATAACGCTTCGTGCTAAACTATTTGTCCCGCATCTGTGCCGCCTTAGCTTGCCATGAACGGCATAAGCGGAATGGCGTGGCTGCGAGGGCGGCTAAAGACTGTAAGGACACTTTGCCGGACATTATCTGATACCGTTGTCGTTGTCGCTGTTGCTCAGCCTGCGCTGGTCGGCCTTATACTTGCGTCCGTGGCTGAAGTTGTACGACAGAGTGAAATAGATCATGTTGCCGTTGTCCTTTATCTGCGTAACTCCCGTATTCTTATAATAGCGGCTTGTGGTGCTGCTCTCATATATGTTGCCCTGCGCATAGCCTACGAGGATGCCGCCGACGCCCACCTGAAGGTTCTTGTATTTGTAGCTTACGTTAAGGTTGAAGTTGCGCTCGCCTCCCGTCATGCTCTCGCCGAAGAAACTTTTCGGAGCATTGTATATGTCGGCCGACGCGCTCCAGTTGCCCAGCATCAGATAAGCCGAAGCCCTCCAGCGCCATGCGTTGAAGTTGTGCGAGTAGCTAAGTCCGCGGCTTTCGTATCTGTTATAGCTGCCATACAGCGCTATGTTGAGCACGTTCTTTATCGGGCGCAGTATCAGGTTGGCCGCAACGGTTTTCTGTGTGAAGCTCTCCTGGTTTTCAGGTCTTGCTGTTATGACGTATGTTCCGTCTTCCTGCATCACCGGGCTGTAGGTGTTCATGATGATGTCTGGCGCATAATACCAGCTGCCGGTAAGGCGGAAGTCGAAGAAGGGCATCGACCAGCTTACCATAAGACTGTTGTTGTAAGAGTTGTATGGCGTCAGATTTCTGTTGCCGTCGTAGGCCACAGCCTCGTTCATATACTGCTTGACCTCCGTGAGCTGCGACAGCGACGGCATATTCTGTCCCATGCTTCCGCTGTATCTGATGAATACATTCTTTATCGCACTTGTCGAGAGGCTAAGCTGCGGCCTTGCCGTCCATTTGTTGAATCCTGTCTCGCCCTGATGTATCGATGTGTAGCTGGCACCTATGCCCGCCTGATAGTTTATCACGCTGAGGTTGCCCTGCAGCTGCGCAAACATATACAGGTTGTCCGAGTTGAGGTGTGCGTCGGTCTCATTGGTGCCCGAGTAGTCGTTTTCGGTCCTGCTCACAGAGTATCTCGCCCCAGCCGTGAAGGCTGTCTTCTTCATGGTCTTGGTATACATTGCCTCGCCTATCAGCGAGTATTTGCGTCCGTCGGCAATGTAGCTGTAGTCGCTAAGCGGCTCTGACTTGACCGACTGCTCAGGCGACTCGTTGAAGAGATAGTTGCTCATCAGGTATTTGTAGTCGGTGCCGATATACGTGCCCACAAGGTTTGCCATGATGTTCTGGTTGTGCGGCAGGTTGACCGAGTAGTAGATGTCGAGCGACGGCGTGCGGTCTTTGTTCACCACCTTGTTGTAGAGATACCTGTCGGGCTGCCCCGTCTCCTGCACCAGCTGGCGCATGTCTCTGTTGGGACTGTTGTAGTTGTTGTAGAATAAGCGCACGTCGAGCACATACTTGCCGGGGTCGGCTAGGCTGTAGCCCAGCTGCAGATTGTTCATCGTGTACATGAAATCAGAGTTGTAGCCTATATAGTTTACGCTCTTCTGCGTTCCGTCGGGCAGATAGTAAGTGCTGTTGTTGCTGATGCTGCGCTCGTCGTAGCCACGGTAGCTGAATCCGTAGTTAATGCTGAACTCCGACTTCTTGTAGTTATATTTAAAGTAAGCGCTGCTGTTGTTGAATCCCGTGGCAAAGGCCTGCATCGTGCTTGCTCCGCCCACGTAGCCCGCGCTGCGCCGCTTCACCACATAGTTAATCACGGCCTTCAGTCCGCTGTCAGAGTATCTTATTCCTGGGTTGTCGATATATTCTACGCGCACCACCTCGTCGGGTCTGAGCGCCATGATGTCCTGCGTGCTGGCCACGATGTCGTTGATGCGCACCTGCACCGAGCCGCCCTCCATGCTCGACACGGTCTGCATCACGGGGTCTACCCTTATGCCGTCGAGCGTCATGAGGTTGAGCAGTTCAAATCCGTTCGACGACGCCTTAACCATCTGCTTCGTAGGTATTATCAGCTGCCGGTCAACCTTCTTTATCACTCTCATGCCCTTCACCGTTATTTCGCCCAGTGTCAGCGTTGTGTCCACCTCGAGCGAGTCGGTCTGGGCCGCGGCTGTTCCGGCCGTGCATGCCATAAGGGACAGTATTAATATTATGTTTCTCATGTTATTACGATTTTGTGGGGTTGCTTGATGTGTTGCCTGCTACGGTAAACATGTGTTGCCGCTGCCGCTTTAGTGCGGCGTCAGCTTTTGGCTGCAAGCTGAGTTTGTGTTGCCTTGCTTCAGTCAGTGCCTTTCGCTGTTGCCATGTGTCAGCCGCCTTCATGTGGGCGTATGCCAGTGTTGCCGTCGTTCATAGTCTGCCGTTTTTAGTTAAATCTAAATAAAATATGTCTGTATCTTTATGCCGGTAAAATACTTACATACGGCAAATATATGCAATTATTCTGAATTTGGCAAGTGATATTGCCGTTATTGTCGACATAATGTCGGATATAGTGCGTTATAGGTGTCATACAGATACTTAATATCTTCAGCCTGTGTAAAAATGAAATGCTGTACGGATGCAAACAGAAAGGCCGTCACCATGCCCGGAGAGGCGCTCTTACCGGCTATGAAAACATCGTAAGCGATGCAACCGGCACGCCCTGACGGCCGTTTGGGATGACGGAAAATGCTGCCGCTGTAACGCCTTGATATTCAATGCGTTGCAAAAGACCACCTTTTAGCGTGCAAAAGATGGTCTTTTAGAGGCTGAAAGCATACCTTTTAGGAGCCGAAAGGTGGCCTTTTGGCTGGGCCGCGCACGGCCTGATGGGCGGCAGGGGCAGCCTGCGCCATGTCAGTGGCGTTACGTCGCGCAGCCGGCGGCCTTGCAGGTGCTTTCAGTGACTTATGGTGAGGTCAGACGGCTGCAAAGTGATGTATTATCACAGAATGTCGCATTTTTTTGAATAAAAATGCTTTTTTCGAATAAAAATATATATATTTGCATATTACAACACGGCAACGGCGCAATATGAAAAACAACTTTGCTGTTGGGTGGCTTATGCTTTGTCAGTGTATGGCACCGGTGTCTCCGGGCATTATTGCCGGCGGCAGGTTAGCGCCAATGCATGCTGTATATTATATAATGTGTCCGACTTTGGCAAAGGCGATAACATGATGACTACAGATAAGACGACATACAGTGCGGCAAGTTCATGCGGCAAGCTGCGGCGCATGCTTGTGTGGCTGAGCCGCATGCGCCATAGCCGCGGCTTTGGCGTGCAGTCGCCGTGGGCCTACCGCATGGTGCGCTATGTCATCAACGAGCATTATCCCTATTACGCCTACGACGACCTGGCGCTGAGCTATCCCGGCCTGGGCGTGGTGGAGCGCAAGATGTGCGAGCTGTGCCTCAGGCTTGCCAACAGCGTGCAGCCCTCGCTTGTTGTCAACTTCGACGATGCCGGCGGCGCTTACGGCGCATATTTCGGTGCCGGATGCCGCAAGGCGCGCATCGAGAGCGTCAGTTCGGCCTTGTCACCCGTGCGCCTTTCCGACATGATTGGCGGCTGCGGCGGCCGCTTCGTGGCAAGGCTCGTTCCCTGCAGCGGGCTTGCCGACCAGCTGGCCTCCATATGCAGTGCGGCCCGTGCCGGTTCGGCGGTGATGGTTCACGGCATACATTCCGACAGCAATGCGCGCGGCGTATGGCGGCGCATAGTGAGCGATGAGTCCGGCGTGGTTACGTTCGACCTGTATTACTGCGGACTTGTGTTTTTCGACGAGAAACGTTATAAACAAAATTACATAATTAACTTTTAAATCCATTATGGCTATGAAGATGACGAAGGTATATACAAAGACCGGCGATAAAGGCACCACAAGCTTGGTGGGAGGTGTCAGAGTAGAGAAAACAAACGCACGCATTGAGGCCTACGGCACAGTCGACGAGCTCAGTGCCCATCTCGGCATGTTGGCTTCTTTCTTGAAGGATGGCGAGGACAAGGAATTTATCTACAGAATACAGCGCAACCTCTTCACCGTATGCTCGTATTTGGCCACCGACAAGACACAGACAGCCCTTGCGCCGTCGTACACGCTTAATCCGGAAGAAGTTACAGCCGTCGAGGAGGAGATTGACATCATCACGGCCAACATACCTCCGCAGACAACGTTCATCCTGCCCGGAGGATCACACGGAGCAGCCCTTGCCCACGTGTGCCGCACGGTGTGCCGCAGGGCAGAGCGCCGCATATTCAAGCTCAACGAGATGACCGAGCTCGACCCCGAGGTGCTGCAGTATGTGAACCGTTTGTCGGATTATCTTTTCGTATTGGCGAGAAAATTAAACTTTATTTACGGAGTGAGAGAAAAAATCTGGAAGAAACCTTGCAAATAAGAAAAAATATAGTACTTTTGTGGGTGATTAAAAACGTAAATTTTAAAGGTTATGTATTGGACACTTGAATTAGCTTCAAAACTCGAAGATGCACCGTGGCCCGCAACAAAAGACGAGTTAATCGACTATGCAGTCCGCTCGGGTGCTCCTCTGGAAGTGCTGGAAAATCTGCAGGAAATAGAAGACGAGGGCGATGTTTACGAGAGCATCGAGGATATATGGCCAGACTATCCTACCAAGGAGGATTTCTTGTTTAATGAAGACGAATATTGATTTAATTTGATAAAAAAGGGCAGCTCAGAGAAAAAGAGCCGCCCTTTTGCATACAATAAAATTGCATGACTTGCGTTATATTGTCGTGCGAATACGTCTTTTAACCATATTAACAGTGATGATGCTGGCCTCGGCAAGGGTCAGCGCGCAGTATGACGCGTCTTTCAGTCACTACTGGGACCTTGAGCCTTACTATAACCCGGGCTCGGTGGGCAAGGCCTCAAAGCTAAACATTGCGGCGGTGTATGCCCTCAGCTTTGCAGGATTCGAGAACAATCCGCGCTCAATGTACGTGGGCGCAGACATGCCGCTGTATTTCCTTAAGAACTATCACGGCGTGGGCCTCTCGCTCTTCAACGACCAGATAGGTCTGTTCACACATCAGCGCCTGGCGCTGCAGTATGCCTACAAGCACAAGCTCTTCGGCGGAATGATAAGTGCGGGCGTACAGCTGGGGCTGCTCAGCGAGGGCTTCGACGGATCGAAGCTCGACATTGAAGACTCGAGCGACCCGGCCTTCACCACATCAGACGTCAACGGAAGCGCCTTCGACGTGGGCTTCGGACTTTATTACACGCACGGCCCCTGGTATGTGGGCGTGTCGGCCCAGCACCTCACCGCTCCGCTGGTTGAACTGGGCGAAACAAACGAATTGCAGATAGATCCTACATTTTATTTGACCGGCGGATACAATATTAAACTAAGAAATCCGTTTCTTACAATACATCCGTCTGTGCTGCTGCGCACCGACGGGGTGGCCTGGAGAGGCGACGTGTCGGGCCGGCTGGTCTATACAAACGACAAGAAAATGCTCTACGGGGGAGTGTCTTACAGCCCCACAAACTCGGTTACGGTGCTGGTGGGCGGCAGCTTCCACGGCATCAACATAGGCTACAGCTATGAGGTGTACACCTCGGCCATCAACATGGGCAACGGCAGCCACGAGCTTTTCATCGGATATCAGACTACACTCAACCTTTATAAAAAAGGAAAGAATAAACATAAAAGCGTGAGAATATTATAAGATATGAAAAAGATAAATACAATAATTGCCCTTGGCGTGATAGTGCTCACCACGCTCTCTGCATGCTTCGGCGGACGCTCAGCATCGGTAGGACGCGGAGGCGAGGTGGTAGGAGTAGGCGGGCGTGCCTTCACCGAGCCTACGCCTTACGGAATGACACTTATAAAGCGAGGCTTCCTCAAGATGGGTATGGAGAAAGAAGACAGCCTGTGGGGAAAGCAGACACCGGTAAAGGAAATATCGGTTGACGGTTTCTGGATGGACGAAACCGAGGTTACAAACTCTGAGTACAAGCAGTTTGTGTTCTGGGTGCGCGACTCTATCCTCCGCACTCGTCTTGCCGACCCGTCTTATGGCGGCGACGAGAGCTACATGATAACCGAAGACAAGAACGGCGACCCCGTAACCCCGCACCTCAACTGGAAGAAACCGTTGCCGCGAAAGCCCAACGAGGACGAGCTGAGAGCCATCGAGAGTCTCTACGTTACAAATCCCGTTACAGGAGAGAAGATGCTCGACGCCAGCCAGATGAACTATCGTTATGAGGTCTACGACTATACAGCCGCTGCGCTGCGCCGCAACAGACTTAATCCTGCTGAGCGCAACCTCAACACCGACATACCGGTTAATCCCGACGAAGTGGTGATGATTTCAAAGGACACTGCTTACATCGACGACGAAGGACGCATCGTAAGACAGACCATCGACCGCCCTCTCAGCGGCCCGTGGGACTTCCTCAACACATACATCGTCAACGTATATCCTGACACAACATGCTGGGTAAACGACTTTGTCAACTCTGACAACGAGACCTATATGCGCCTTTATTTCAGCAGTCCTACATATAACGACTATCCCGTTGTGGGCGTAACATGGGAGCAGGCCAACGCGTTCTGCGCATGGCGCACCGACTATCTGCTCAAGGGTCTTGGCGGCGAGGCACGCTACATACAGCGCTATCGCCTGCCCACAGAGGCCGAATGGGAGTATGCCGCACGCGGAAAGGAAGGCACAGAGTTCCCCTGGGAGACTGTCGACGTTAAGAACGACAAGGGCTGTTTCTTTGCCAACTTCAAGCCCGACCGCGGCAACTATACCGAAGACGGCAACCTCATAACCAGCCGTGTGGGCATTTTCTCGTCTAATTCAAACGGATTGTTCGACATGGCGGGCAACGTAGCGGAGTGGACCAGCACCACATATACCGAGGCAGGTATCGACGCCATGAACGACCTTAACCCCGAGCTGCGCTATAACGCTGCCAAGGAAGACCCCTACAAGCTCAAGAAGAAGAGCGTGCGCGGAGGTTCTTGGAAAGACCCCGAGTCGTACATCCGTTCGGCATGGCGTACATGGGAGTATCAGAATCAGCCCCGTTGCTACATCGGCTTCCGCTGTGTCAGAAGTCTGGCAAGCACAACAAGTTCAAAACAGAAAAAGAAGTAAGACATGACAGAATACAGCAAATATAATATCATCTACCGCCTGCAGAGGTGGCTCGACAGCGTACCGGGACAAACGTTCCTGAACTACGCTTACAGTTGGGGTGCGTCTATCGTTATCCTTGGTACATTGTTCAAGCTCACTCACCTTCCCGGAGCCAACATCATGTTGTACTTCGGTATGGGCACTGAGGTTATAGTGTTCTTCATTTCGGCCTTCGACCGTCCTTTCGACAAGACTGCCATAGGCAAGGAAATACCCACTCATATTGCTGAGGAAGAGTATGGCGACGAAGAACTTGACATGGCTGATGCCGACGGATTTGACTCTCCGGCGGCTGCTCCGCGTGTTGCCGGTGGTGGCGTTCAGGGCGGAAATGTGGTTTATATCAATGGTGGCGGTGCTCAGCCTCAGCCTGCTTCGGCAGCTGTTGCTTCTTCTGACGACAGCGTTCAGCCGTCAGCCGGAGGCCAGTCGTCTGCCGACGGCGAGTTCGTTGCAGGCCAGCCATATGCCGCTACAGCAGGAACTGCTCCGCAGGGAATGCCCGCTCAGCAGCCTTCTACAGGCTGGATAACAGCCCAGCAGCAGGTATCGCCTGAGATGGAAGAAGCCACAAGCAACTATGTTGAAGAACTCAAGAAACTTACAGACATGCTGGCCAAGGTGTCGGAGCAGAGCGCACGTCTTACACGCGACTCAGAGGAGATGGAAAATCTCAACCGCACTCTCACCGGTATCTGCAAGGTTTACGAGATGCAGCTTAAGGGCGCAAGCTCTCAGATCGGCACTATCGACCAGATAAACGAGCAGTCGCGCAAGATGGCTTCACAGATAGAACAGCTTAACAAGATTTATGCCCGCATGATAGAGGCCATGACCGTAAACATGCGCGCAGCAACAAACAACGGAAACAACGCAGAAGTATAAAAACGCAAGGCAATGGCAATAAAGAAAAGACCGGTATCTCCACGCCAGAAGATGATAAACCTCATGTATGTCGTCCTCATGGCCATGCTTGCGCTTAACGTCTCGACCGAAGTGCTCGAGGGCTTCTCTATTGTGGAGGAGAGCCTTCACCGCACCACCTCAAACGCTTCGTCAGAGAACGAATCGCTTTATGGCGACTTCGAGACTCAGATGAAATCAAACCCTCAGAAAGTGAAGGCATGGTTTGAGAAGGCCACTGCCGTCAAGCAGATGAGCGACTCGCTGTTCAACTTTGCACAGCAGCTGAAGGAGGCTATTGTGAAAGAGGCTGACGGAGAAAAAGGCGACGTGCTTAATATAAAGAACAAAGAAAACCTCGAAGCTGCCAACCAGATAATGCTTTCGCCTGCTTCGGGCAAGGGCGAACAGCTCTTCAACGCCATCAACTCATTCCGTGAGCGCATCCTGAAGATGGTTACCGACGAGCGTCAGAAAGCAATCATAGCCAGCAATCTTACCACGACATTGCCCAAGAACGCGCGGACAATGGGTAAAAACTGGCAGGAATACATGTTCGAGGATATGCCTGTGGCAGCGGCTGTTACGCTTCTGACCAAGCTGCAGAGCGATGTCCGCTATGCTGAAGGCGAGGTGTTGCACACTCTTGTGGCCAATATCGACATGAAAGACATACGCGTCAACAAGCTAAGTGCTTTCGTGATACCCAATGCACAGACGATAGTGCGCGGCGACAAGTTCTCGGCTCAGATCGTGATGGCAGCGGTAGACACTACGCAGCAGCCACAGATATACATCGGCGGAAGGCAGATGAACCTGCGCAACAATACCTATGAGATTGTAACCGGACGCACCGGCGACTTTAATCTCACTGGTTATATCACAATGCGCAACGGCAGCGGCGATGTGATTCGCCGTGATTTCTCACAGAAGTACACCGTGGTTGACCCCAGCGCAACGGTTTCTGCCGACCTCATGAATGTGCTTTATGCAGGCTATAGCAATCCTATCAGCATAAGTATCCCGGGTGTTCCGCTCAACAAAGTATCGGCATCGATGAGCGGCGGCACGCTTCAGCCAGTGGGTCCGGGCAAGTATATAGCCCGTCCGACAGCCGTAGGAAAGGATGTAACGATAAACGTAATGTCGCTGCAGACAGGCAGCGCCAAGCCGGTAGGCCAGTTTACGTTCCATGTGCGCAAGCTTCCTGATCCTACACCATACATCGCCATCGGCGACAACCGTTTCCGTACGGGCGGCTTGGCCAAGGCTTCGCTCATGTCGGTAGGAGGCATCAAGGCCGCCATTGACGACGGACTGCTCGACATTCCGTTCAAGGTGCTGAGTTTTGAGACCGTGTTCTACGACAACATGGGTAACGCTGTGCCAATGGTTTCTAATGGAGATTCGTTCACGCAACGCCAGCGGGAGACCTTCCGCGGACTGTCGCGCAACAAGCGGTTCTATATCACCCGCATCACAGCCGTAGGTCCCGACGGAATTAAGCGCACGCTGCCGTCGACAATGGAAGTTATTGTGAAATAGTTCTCTTGCCCGAGGCCGGACAGCAGACCCGGGCTGAGATAAAAATAAAAACATAAGTATGACAAGATTCATGTTCTTTAAGAAGATAGCAAATGGCCACAAGACGGTGGCTGGCGGACCCACCTTGCGTGTGTGCGCAGTGCTGCTTTTGCTGGCAGCATGCATGGCAGAGGCGTCTGCACAGCCGGCGGCGCGCCGCAGACAACAGCAGCAGAAAAACGAGTCGAACGCACAGACGCTTACCACTCGTGCCCGCATCTCTTATCCGACGGCTGCCCCCATGTCTGAGGATGTGGTGTGGCGCCGCGACATTTACCGTGAGATTAATCTCGAGGAGGACGCCAATGCCGGCCTTTATTATCCGGTAGAGCCTGTAGGTTCGCAGATGAACCTGTTCACATACATCTTCAAGCTGATGATGCGTGGCGACATAAAGGCGTATGAGTACCGTCTGGACGGCAACGAGGTGTTCACCGACTCTGCCCGTGTGAAGCCCTTGGCCTTTCTCGACAACTATCACATATACTACGAACGCAACGGAGGCCGCGTGCGTCTGGACAACAGCGACATTCCGTCGCGCGAGGTTAAGTCGTTCTATGTGAAAGAAAGCGCATATTACGACCAGGCTTCTGCCACCTTCCATACAAAGGTCCTGGCGCTGTGTCCTATCATGTCGCGTGAGGACGACTTCGGCGACGGAGCGCAGAAGTATCCGCTTTTCTGGGTGAAATACGACGACCTGGCTCCTTATCTGAGCAAGCAGATAATAATGACGAGCAACCTCAACAATGCCGCCACGATGAGCATGGACGACTATTTTACGCGCAACATGTATAAGGGCAAGATATACAAGACCACGAACATGCTTGGCAAGACACTCAGCCAGTATTGCCACACTGACTCTGCCATGATCAAGGAGCAGAAGCGCATTGAGGGCGAGCTTGCCGCCTTTGAGAAAAACATCTGGGGCGACCAGGCACGCAAGGACTCGCTCGACAGCATTGCAAAGGCCGAAGTGAAGGTGAAGGGCAAGAAGGTGAAGAAGAACCGCCGCTCGTCTACAACGGTGAAGAAGAGCCGTTCGTCTAGCAAGAGCTCTTCAGGCTCATCATCGGCAGCACGCGTTACGGTGCGCAGACAGAGACACTGATATAATACAAGATAACGACTGCCCCACGACGGGGCAGCCAATTTTATAAACACTTAAAATGAAAGCTTATGAAAAAGTTATTTACACTGATTGTTCTTGTAGCGGCAACCTATTTCGCCGTGCCGGCAAACGCACAGCTGAAGTTTGGTATCAAGGGTGGTCTTAACATCACAGACATGTCGCTCAGTAATGATGTATTCGAGACATCAAACCGCACCGGATTCTTCATCGGTCCGACTATCAAGTTCACACTCCCCATCGTAGGCCTTGGCATCGATGCTTCTGCGCTCTACGACCAGCGTGAAGGCGAGGTCAATGTTGAGGCAGACGACAACACTCTGGTGTCAACAAGACTGAAGCAGAAGTCAATCAATATTCCTATCAACCTCCGTTATGACATCGGCTTGGGAAGCCTTGCTGCCGTTTATCTCGCAGCCGGACCTCAGTTTGGATTCAACGTCGGCGACAAGATCCAGAGCCTGTATAAGGATGCGGCAGAATGGAGACTCAACACCTCTAACTTCAGTGTCAACGTTGGTGCAGGTGTAATGCTGTTAGGCCATCTGCAGGTTGGTGCCAACTATAACATCGTTTGCGGCAAGACAGGCGAGATAACCGTTCTCGACGGTGCAGAGAGCGTGCTGCGCGGCCGTTCAAACACATGGCAGATTTCTGCTGCCTACTATTTCTGATCCGGGCAAATTCTTTAAAAGCATAGAATAATTCCATTGGAGACATTTCTGCGTCGGCATGAAATGTCTCCTTTTTTTGTTCCTTTTTATTCCGTCATTTATGGTTTTTGTGCAAACAAGCACTTTCATCTTTTGTGCATTTGGGCATAATTCTGTATTTTTGCACAACAGATGACTTACGCAGATATCATACTTCCGCTGCCGCTCGACAGCCTGTTCACCTACTCCGTGCCCGACAGTCTTGCCGGACGCGTGGGGCAGGGCATAAGGGTGCTCGTGCCGTTTGGCAAGAGCAAGACATACGTGGGGCTGGTGGTGAGGACACACAACAACAAGCCCGACTTCAATGTTAAGGACATATCTACAGTGATGGACGACGCCCCTGTGGTCAATGCCGTGCAGCTTGAGCTGTGGCGATGGATGGCAGACTACTATCTGTCGTCTGTTGGCGACGTGATGAACGCTGCCCTGCCGTCGGGACTCAAGAGCGAGGACGGATACACGGCAAAGACCGAGACCTATGTGTCGCTTGCGCCCGAATATCACAGCGAGCGCGCCATACGTGTGGCTCTCGACGTGCTGAAGCGTGCTACGGCCCAGCTTAAGGTGTTTGAGACATTCCTCACGCTCTCTCACTGGGACACCATAAGCGGCGACACATGTGCCGAACCCGTGGCCGAGGTGAGCCGCGACGAGCTTATGAACGAGACACACTGCACTTCGGCAGTGTTCAGAAATCTTGTCGTAAGAAAATTCCTGAACACCTACGAGCGCGAGATAGGCCGGCTGAACAATGCCGGAGAGCCGCATCCAGAGCTGATAAAGCCGCTCAACGAGGCTCAGCAGACGGCCTACAACAATATAGTTTTCAGCTTTCTGAAAAAAAACGTGGTGCTGCTCCACGGCGTAACGTCGAGCGGCAAGACCGAAATCTACATACATCTCATCAGCCAGGCCATCGAGCGCCGGCAGCAGGTGCTCTATCTGCTGCCCGAGATAGCGCTCACCGTGCAGATACGCCAGCGCCTTCAGCGCGTGTTCGGCAACCGCCTCGGCATATACCATTCAAAGTATTCCGACGCCGAACGCGTGGAGATATGGAAGAAGCAGCTGTCTGCCGCGCCCTACGACGTGATACTCGGTGCGCGCTCGGCCGTGCTCCTGCCGTTCACCAATCTCGGCCTTGTCATCATCGACGAGGAGCACGAGACATCGTTCAAGCAGCAAGACCCCGCCCCGCGCTATCATGCCCGCAGCGTGGCCATAATGCTTGCGCGCAAGTTTGGCGCAAAGGTGCTGCTCGGCTCTGCCACGCCTTCGCTCGAGAGCTGGAACAACGCCCATACGGGCAAGTTTGGTCTGGTGAGCCTTATGCAGCGTTATAACGACATACGCCTGCCCGAGATTGAGGTGGTGGACATTAAAGACCTGCAGCGCCGCAAGATGATGAGCGGTCCGTTTTCGCCCCGCCTGATGGCAGCCGTGCGCAAGGCCTTGGACAACGGCGAGCAGGCCATACTGTTTCAGAACCGCCGCGGCTTCGCGCCGATGATAGAGTGCCGCGAGTGCGGATGGGTGCCACACTGCGACAAGTGCGACGTGTCGCTCACATACCATAAGAGCCTCGGACAGCTTACGTGCCACTATTGCGGCACGACATACACCGTGCCCGAGGTGTGCCCCTGCTGCGGAAGCCGCAGCCTGCGTGGGCGAGGATATGGCACGGAGAAGGTGGAAGACTACGTGATGGAGCTGTTTCCCGACGCCCGCGTGGCCCGCATGGACCTCGACACCACCCGCACGCGCAACGCCTATGAGAGGCTGATAAGCGACTTCTCGGCTCATAAGACCGACATTCTGATAGGCACGCAGATGGTGAGCAAGGGTCTCGACTTCGACAAGGTGAGCGTGGTAGGCATATTGAATGCCGACAGCATGCTCAACTATCCCGACTTCCGTGCCTACGAGCATGCCTTCATGATGATGGCGCAGGTGGCCGGACGCGCCGGGCGCAAGGGCAAGCAGGGCCTCGTGATACTGCAGACCAAGAGTCCGCAACTGCCTGTCATAACGCAGGTGGTGCGCAACGACTGCGAAGGACTGTTTGCCGACCAGCTCGATGAGCGCCAGGCGTTCTGCTATCCGCCGTTCTGCCATCTGATATATGTCTTTCTGAAGCATCGCGACGACGCCGTGGTGGCCTCCGCATCCATGCGTCTCGGCGACATACTGCGCGGCTGGTTCGGCAGCCGTGTGCTCGGTCCCGACAAGCCTTCGGTGTCGAAGGTTAAGACGCTCAACATACGCAAGATTATGCTGAAGCTTGAAAACGGCATCGACCTTGCCAAGGTGCGCCTCTATCTGCGCAAGGCACAGGCCATGATGGGGCAGGACGCCAAGTATCGTTCTGTTCAGATTTACTTCGATGTCGACCCCCTTTAATCCCGATCAGGACATCAGACCGCACATCGTGTTGTCTGTTTTGTGTATTCCGGCTCTCCGCCGTCTTTCCGTTTTCTGTTGTCGTTTTTCTGTCCGTTTTTCTTGACATGGCGTACTATGCCTGCTAAATAACAGACGGAAATATGCTCTGAATAAAGCAAAACAACAGGCAGAATAATGATGCCGGTTTAGGTTTAACCACGTCATTCTTAACCGGCTGCAGAGCCTGCTGTTGCCGCTGAAAAAATGGTTGATTATATATGTATTTCCAATATGTGGTCTTTTGCCTTCCAAAAGGCCACATATTGCAACGTAAAAGGCCACCTTTTAGACGATAAAAGGCGGCCTTTTGCAAAAGTAAGATTATGATGCTCGTAACGCACTGATAATCAGTTGCATTACATTGCGTAGGAATTAAAAGTCGATGTCAAGTCCGATACCGAACACACGGTTAGTGCGTGTGAACGTGTCGGCGCCGTAAAGCATGCTCTTTCCTGTCGACGGGTCAGGCGTGGTCAGCAGTGCCGTGGTCTTGTCTACGGCCACCTGTGCAGCCTCTGGGCCCAGCAGTTCGTTGGCCACGTTGCCGATAACCTTTCCGGCCAGTCCGGAGATGTTGTAGTAGTCGTTGGTCTCGCGCTTGTAGTCCTTGTAGAATGTCTGGAAGTAAGCCAGGTTGAGCTTCATCTTCTCTGTCAGCTTAATGCCTACGCCCAGGCCCACAGAGCAAGAGCTTACGTTGAAGCTGATGTCCTCCATGTAGCTGTCGGTGAAGTCATACTCCGTAAACTGCGCTCCGGCGCTCACCTGCACTCTCTTGTTGATGTCATACTCTGCACCGAAGAGATACTCGTTGGTGTTGCCTCCGAGATTGTCCTGGTGGTTGTCAAACTGCTTTGCGTCAGTGTCAAAGTAGTGGTGCCATCCGGCAGAGATGCGCAGCTGCTGCAGCGGCGACCACTGTGCTCCCAGCGTCAGCAGAGCCGGCGAGTCTTCAGCCACCTCTATTCCGTCGGTATAGCGGTTGAGCTGCTCAAGGTTCTTGGCGCTCTCGCTGTTGGCAGAGCGGTTCTTCAGGCGCATGCGCGTCTTGAATTCATACTTTGCAGCAAAGTTAAAGTCGCCCGTCTTATAGTCAACACCGATTATCGGCGCGATGCCCCATCCGGTCTGGTCGCAGTTAAGCGTTACGTCCTCTGTGGCAGAGCCGAGCGCACCCAGCATCACGGCCTTCACCTTATAGTCCTTTGCCAGCTGTGCATATTTGGCTGCGTTAGCCATGTCGCCTGCCTGCTGATACATGTTGGCCATCTCTGTGTATGTGCCCACAGCTACGGCAGCTTGTGCCGAGAGGTTCTTGAACGTCTCGGGCGCGCTTACCATCTCGCCGTTTATGTTGGCCTTGATGTTCTTCACGTAGCCGTAATAGTTAGAGTTGCCGTATAGCACACGTGCTCCCAGATACACCGACCAGTGGTCGTTCAGCTTGCGTGCTGCTCCGAGCGTAAAGCCGTAATAGTATTGGCGTCCGCGCATGTATGTGTCCATGTCATACTGCGACACCGTGGGCAGGCCCAGCGAGCCCAGTCCGAGTTCGTTTGTCAGCACGTCGAGGTTCTGCGACAGCAGCGGCAGCAGGGCTATGTTGCCCTCAAACGACGACAGGCCGTCGTCGAACACACACTTGCCGCCTCCGCCCGTGATGGCGAAGTTAAACTGGAAGCTCCAGTTGTTTTTGTTGTATGCCGCCTGTATCGACGGTATGATTGGGGCGTTGGCCTCGCCCTTGAAAGTCTTGGTGGTGTTGCCGAAGTTCTTGGCTCCATAGGCAAACGGAGCGAACGTTGAGGTTATCTCACGCGTCTGGTGAGCGTTCTGGATGTTGAGCGACAGATGGAATCCGTTGTTCATAAACGCCACTCCGGCAGGGTTGCTGTACACTCCGGCAATGCCAATCACGGCATCCTGAGCCGGATTTCGCAGGAAAGCAATGTTCTGATTGGTGTTAGTAAGAATACCGCCTGCGCTGGCCGTTGCGGCTGCTGACAGTGCAAGAGCTGCGCAGATTAATTTTGTTTTATTCATCTTTAATAACCTTAAATAAATTGGCTGCAAAGGTATCATTCTTGTTCTTTATTTCCTAAAATGCAGTCTTTTGTTTAATTTTTATTAACAAGATAGCGGCGTGTTAATGCACAAATATATAGATGTGTGCAAGTTTTTGTGTCATACACGTGCATAAATAAAAGGTCGCCGGCGCTGCATCTACAACAGCGTTGGCGACCTTTTCAGCTGTGCCGTCGGCCCTTATTGCTTTGCTGGCTGCGTGTTTTCGGTCTTGTTGTTTTTCTTTGCCAGTTCCGGATAGCTTGTGCGCGTGTGGTATATCGACTTCAGTCGCTCCGTCAGCACCTGCTTTGCCACGGCTATGTCGTGGAAGGTTATCGGGCAGTAGACAAAGTAGCCCTCGCTCACCTGCTGGTCTATGAGCCTGTTCACCAGGTTGGATATGCTCTCCTCGGTGTATTCAGGCAGCGATCTCGATGCCGCCTCGACCGTGTCGGCCATCATCAGTATGGCCTGTTCGCGCGTGAACGGGTCGGGGCCGGGATATGTGAAGAGCGAGTCGTCCACGGGTTCGTCGGGGTGTTCGTTCTTGTACGATATGTAGAAATACTTGGTCTTGCCGCTTCCGTGGTGAGTGTTTATAAAGTCCTTGATTATGCTCGGCAGGTTAAACTTCTCAGCCATCTTCAGTCCTTCGGTTACGTGGCTTATCACGATCTGTGCCGCCTCTATGCGCGGCATCTTGTCGAGCGGGTTGGTGCCCACCTGGTTTTCGGTGAAGAAGGCCGGGTTCTTCATCTTTCCTATGTCGTGATACATGGCTCCAGTTCTCACGAGCTGCGCCTTAGCTCCGATCTTGTTGGCTATCTCGGCGGCAAGGTTGCTCACCATGACAGAGTGCTGGAATGTGCCCGGAGCCACCTCGCTGAGCTGGCGCAGCAGGTCCTTGCTGGTGTTTGACAGCTCAATGAGCGTAACGTTTGAGATGAACCCGAACGCCTTCTCGATGATGAGCATCATCGGGTAGGCAAAGAGCAGCAGCACGCCGTTCACGATAAAGTATTTATACATGCTGTGGTCCATCGACGTGATGTTGTTGTCCTGCATCAGCTGCAGCGCGAAATACATGGCGCTGCTGCCTATCGTCACGAGCACGGCCGTCTTGAACAGCTGCGCCCTCTGCGACAGTTCGCGCAGCGAATAGATGGCCACGAGGCCCGCCACAAGCTGCACGATGATGAACTCATACTGATATTTCACGGCGGCGGCACATATCAGAATCATCGTTACGTGCGATATGAAGGCCGTTCGCGAGTCCATGAACACGCGTATGAATATCGGTGCTATGGTGAACGGCAGCACGTAGACGTTCAGTATGCTGTGGCTCATCATCACCGACACGAGTATCGGGAACAGCGTTATCATCGTGTAGAGCATGGTGATGCTGCGCGGCTTTTCAAAGTAGTCCTTGCGGAACAGGCCGAGATACGTGGTGAACAGCATTATGAGCGTGGCCACGAAGAGTATCTGGCCGGCTATTGTCGACGGTATGGCACTCACTGTTGCGCTGCGCCTCTGCGTCTCCTTCTCAAACGAGTTGAGCACCCTGTACGTGTGGTCGTCTACAATTTCGCCGCGGTCTATTATCTTCTGTCCGCTGAGCACCATTCCGCTTGCCAGCGGTATCGTGCTGAGCAGGTCGGCCTTCTCGGTCTCGCTGCGCTCCTCGTCATAGTTGAGGTTAGGCTGTATATATTCGTTCAGGTTGCATTTCTGCAGTATCTGCCGCTGTTCGGCCAGCTTCTGGTCGGTGAATAGCTGTTCATAGGCCGTCATCGTCGAGTATATGCACATTATTTCGGCGTTGGTGGCCTTCTTGCCGCTCACAATCCTTACGGTGCTTGTGGTGTCCTTGCTTATCTCTGAGTATTCGGGCGTGTCCATTATTCCTGCCTGATACAGGCGGTGAAGCCTGTCGGCAATGGTCGTAACATAGTTGTAAGGCAGTCCGGGTATGCCCTCCTTGTATTTGCTCAGAAACTTGCCGATCTGCTCCTTCTCTACAGCCGTGTTATAGTTGTAGTAAGGCTCAAAGGCCTTTATTATGCTGTCTTGCTCTCCCTTAATGGCCTCGTCGGTCTTGTAGATAGGAAAGTCGAACTTGGCTATCAGCGAACTGTACATCCACGGCTTGCCTATGTCGTATCTGAACTGCGGTCCGCTGTTGCGCGGAAGGAAGCCCACGATGATGATCACGGCCGTAACCACCAGCGACACTCGTGTCAGGATGTTTCTGAAATAATGTTTGTCAGTTTTGTTGAATTTGCCCATTTCTATTCGTATTAAATGCTTTACACTGCGAAAATAATAAAAAAATACGCCACTTTGCTAAAAAAGTTGTAATTTTGCACAAAATTTATCTTATCTTCATTAATAAATGGCAGAAAGAAAAGTAAGGGTGCGCTTTGCACCAAGTCCTACCGGGGCGTTGCATATAGGCGGCGTACGTACCGCATTGTATAATTATCTTTTCGCCCGTCAGCATGGCGGCGATTTCGTTTTCAGAATAGAAGATACAGACTCAAACCGTTTTGTTCCGGGCGCAGAGGAGTATATCATAGAGTCGTTCAGATGGCTTGGCATCAAGTTTGACGAGGGTGTCAGCTTCGGCGGCGAACATGGTCCTTACCGTCAGAGCGAGCGTCGTGCGATATACAGAAAATATGTCGACCAGCTGCTCGATGCCGGCAAGGCATACATTGCCTTCGATACGCCCGAGGAGCTTGAGGCAAAACGCCAGGAGATAAAGAACTTCCAGTATGATGCCCATACGCGAATGATGATGCGTAACTCGCTCACATTGCCGGCCGAAGAGGTTGAAAGACTGATAGCCGACGGCAACCAGTATGTAGTGCGCTTCAAGATTGAGCCGGGCGAGGACGTTCACGTTAACGACATGATACGCGGCGACGTTGTTATAAAGAGCGATATTCTTGACGACAAGGTTCTTTATAAGAGCGCCGACGAACTTCCTACATATCACCTTGCAAACATTGTTGACGACCACCTGATGGAGATCAGCCACGTTATCCGTGGCGAGGAGTGGCTGCCGAGCGCACCGCTGCACGTGCTTCTTTACAGAGCCTTCGGCTGGGAAGACACTATGCCGCGCTTTGCGCATCTGCCTCTGCTGCTCAAACCGGACGGAAAGGGCAAGCTGAGCAAGCGCGACGGCGACCGCCTGGGCTTTCCCGTGTTCCCGCTGGAGTGGCACGATCCTAAGACAGGCGAGGTGTCTAACGGCTTCCGCGAGCAGGGATATTTCCCCGAGGCTGTCATCAATTTCCTTGCGCTGCTGGGCTGGAATCCGGGCACAGAGCAGGAGATGTTCACTCTCGACGAGCTTGTTGAGCAGTTCGACATAACGAAGTGCAGCAAGGCCGGAGCGCGTTTCGACTATCAGAAGGGCATCTGGTTCAATCACGAATACATCCTGCGCAAGAGCAATGAGGAAATTTCTAAGCTGTTTGCGCCTATCGTTGCAGGCAACGGCATCGACGAGTCAATGGAGCGCATAACCAAGGTCGTTTCTATGATGAAAGATCGTGTAAGCTTCGTCAAGGAGCTTTGGCCGCTCTGCTCGTTCTTCTTCATTCCTCCTACTGAGTATGACGAGAAGACCGTGCGCAAGCGCTGGAAGGAAAATTCGGCTCAGGTTATGGGCGAGCTTGCCGAGGTGCTTGAGGGCATTGACGACTTCTCGCTCGAGAATCAGGAGCACATCGTCATGGCTTGGGTTGAGAGCAAGGGCTACAAGCTTGGCGACGTGATGAATGCTTTCCGTCTTACTCTTGTGGGCGAAGGCAAGGGTCCGGGCATGTTCGACATTTCTGCTTTCCTCGGCAAGGAAGAGACGCTGCGCCGTCTGCGCCGTGCAATCGAGGTGCTTAAATAGACCAAACAAACAAGCATAAGCCGTGTACGAAATTGTTATCAGCCTTTACACGCTGGGCGTGGCCGTGATGAGCCTGTTCAACGATAAGGTAAAGAAGATGTGGCGGGGCGAGCGCGAGGCCTTCAGAGTGTTAAGGAACAGCGTTGACCCCGGCTCACGCTATGTGTGGTTCCATGCGGCGTCGCTCGGAGAGTTTGAGCAGGGTCGCCCCATCATGGAGCGCCTGCGCCGCGAGCATCCCGAACTTAAGATTCTTCTTACATTCTTCTCGCCCTCAGGATATGAGGTCAGAAAGAACTATGAGGGAGCCGACATAATATGCTACCTGCCGCTCGACACATATTTCAATGCGCGCAGATTCCTTAATCTGGTGCATCCCGAAGTGGCTTTCTTCATCAAGTATGAGTTCTGGTGGAACTATCTGCACATACTGAAGCGCCGCAATGTGCCTGTCTACAGCGTGAGCAGCATATTCAGGCCCAATCAGGTGTTCTTCCGCTGGTATGGCCGCACATACAGCAATGTGCTTAAGTGCTTCACACGTTTCTTCGTTCAGAACGAAGTCAGCAGGCAGCTGTTAGCCAAGCTCGGCATCACTGAGGTTGAGATTACGGGCGACACGCGTTTCGACCGTGTGCTGCAGATAAAGAGCCAGGCCAAGAGTCTGCCTATAGTTGAGGCCTTCAGACAAGACTATAAAGTGTTTGTGGCCGGAAGCAGCTGGCCTCCCGATGAGGACATCTTCATCAAATATTTCAACGGCCGCGACGACTGGAAGCTGATTATTGCCCCGCACGTTATCGGCGAGGACCATCTTCAGCAGATATTGTCTAAGCTGAAGGGCAAGGCCGTGAGGTATACCGAGGCCACTCCTGAGAGCGTTGCCGATGCAAAGATTCTCATTATCGACTGTTTCGGTCTGCTCTCCAGCATCTATGGCTACGGCCATGTGTCGTATGTTGGCGGCGGTTTCGGTGTCGGCATACACAATGTGCTCGAGGCGGCGGTTTGGAACATACCGGTGATATTCGGTCCTAACAACGAGCGTTTCCAGGAAGCGCAAGACCTGCTCGCATCGGGCGGCGGCCGTCAGATTGACGGCTATCAGCAGTTTGAGAGCCTGATGAACAGCTATATAGCCGACGACAGCCTCCGCAAGGCAGACGGCGACAAGGCTGCGCAATATGTAAGCAGCAAGGCCGGAGCAACGCGAAAGATACTCTCGGCAGTTAAATTCTGATTTTTTTGTTGGCTAATGAATATAAGGACACAGCGCGCCTGCCGTTCACACGGCGACGCGCTGTTGTCTTTTTGTGTTTTTCTTTGTATGTGATGTAAGGTCTTTTATATTTTCAGCCGCAGTCTTTCTGCTGCTTTGACCTGCACATTTTTCCGAGATATATGATGAAGTCTGGCGTGCAGAATCCGTTTTTCATCTTATAGGTCTTCTGTCAAACGAGTACATGTTTCTTCTGTATTCGCTTGGCGACATGCCTGTCTGCGACTTTACAAACTTTCCGAAGAATGATATGTTAGGAAAGTTCATCGTGTCCGAAATTTCCTTTATTGTCATGTTTGAGTATCTCAGCCTCTTTATTATCGCGTCAATGGTAAACTGGTGAATCCAGCTCAGCGCAGTTCTTCCGCTGACCTTTTTCGACAGCGACGAAAGATATTTGGGCGTTATGCACAGCTTTTCGGCATACGCACTCACCGATCGCTCCATGCCTCCGTTCTCGGCCAGCAGCTCCATGAAGCGCCTGAACAGCAGGTCGCCCTGCCTTATCACCCCGTTGTATACAGTATTGTCTGTGCATGATGCTATAAGTTCTGCCAGTTCATAGAAAGCAAACTGAAAGAGTGAGCGCATTATTTCCCTGTGAAACAGCCCGTCCATGCTTTCCAGCTTAAACTGCAACAGACTGTAGAACCTGTTCATCAGTATCTGTTTTTCGCTGTTGAGGCTTATAACAGGATTATGAGATGCATATAATACGATGTTCCAAAAGTTCTTGCTGAGGTCAAGACTTCTGAAAAGAGCCTTGCTCGAGAGTCCGAGAATCTTTAGGTCGATGTCGTCTGATGTATTTATGTTGGTAACAAGCGAGTTAGGCAGACATATCATTATATTGCCTTTTTCAAGTCTGTGGTAAGAGTCGTTGATGCAGCACTCAACTCTTCCTCTGGCACAATATATAACTATCAGCAACTCAAGCTTACAGGGGTTGTCCGTGGGGATGTTCTTTAGGCTTTCCATTACCACGATGTCTCCGTCGTAATAGTCGGTCTGGGCTTCGTTGATTATTGATTCGATGTCTACTTTAAGTTCGTTATCTGTCATAAGTTGCGTTGTAATTTATTCTCCGGGCGCAAAGATAGGCATTAACTGAAACAGTGCAACTATCTAAAAGTAGATAATAGTGTTCCTAAACTCTTCGTAGTGTTCATATTCTCCACTTTTGGATTTTTTGTTTAGGAAATAAGAACACAAGAGTGAAAGCCTTTATCCGTAATTTTGCAAAAAATTTTTTGAACAAAAACAAAGGAAATGAACAAAGCAAGTTTTTTAGCAATCCTTGCGCTGTCGGTGGTGCTTCTTGCATCATGCTCCGGCAAGGAGAAGGCGAGAGAGGTGATGCCGGTTAAGGTGAAGACTGAGAAGGCAGAGCCGGTACCCGTAAGTGGAAGTCAGGAATTTTCGGGCACGGTAGAGGCCTCAGACGATGCCGCTCTAAGTTTTGCTTCGGGCGGAACCGTAACAAAGGTATATGTGTCTGTGGGCGATATGGTAAAGAAAGGTGCCCTCATAGCCGAGGTTGATCCTGTCAGCGTGCGCAATGCCTACAATGCAGCCAAGGCCGTGAGAGAGCAGGCTGAGGATGCCTTCAGGCGCATGAAGCAGCTGCACGACGAAGGAAGCCTCACCGAGATGCAGTGGATAGAAGTGCAGAGCAAGCTGCGCCAGGCTGTGTCAACCGAGAACATTGCCCGCAAGAGTCTTACCGACTGCCGTCTTTATGCCCCATACAGCGGATACGTGGCCGAGAAACTTGTCGAAGCAGGACAGAACGCCGCCCCCGGCATGCCTGTGATAAAGCTGGTAAGTATTAATAAGGTGAAGATAAAGATTGCCGTGCCCGAAGACGAGATGTCTGGCATAAAGGTTGGTCAGAGCGCCCTCGTGCGCGTGCCGGCACTGCAGAACATGAGCTGCAGCGGCCGCGTGGCCGAGAAGGGTGTGGCTGCCGACCCGCTGTCACGCTCTTACGAGGTGAAGATAGAAGTGTCTAACTCTGGCCATAAACTGCTGCCGGGCATGGTGTGCGAGGCCTACGTGGGCGACAATCTTTCAGCCACGGCCGTGGCCCTGCCTGCCAATGTGATACTGATAGACACCGACAACCGTACCTTTGTGTGGACTGCCGTAGGCGGAAAGGCTCACAAGACTTATGTGGAGGTGGGCGAGAGCGTAGGCAGCCGCGTGGTGATCAACAGCGGAATAAGCGCCGGCGACAAGGTTATTGTCGGCGGACAGCAGAAGGTCAGCGAGGGAACTAAAATAGCAGAACTATGACAAAGAAGAAAAGAAACATCGTAGAGTGGGCCATGCACTATCGCCAGATAGTGATAATGGTGGCATGCTGTCTCGTTGCCTTCGGCGTCTACGGCCTGGCTGACATGAACAAGAACGAGTTTCCCGACTTCACGGTGCGCCAGGGTGTGGTTGTAGCCGTCTATCCGGGCGTGTCGGCACAGGACATAGAAGAACAGCTCACAAAGCCGCTCGAAAACTACATATTCTCATATAAGGAGGTAAAGAAAGAGAAGACCAAGTCGTACAGCCGCAACGGCATGGCCATAATACAGATAGAGCTTAACGACGATGTGTCGGGCACCGACAAGGACAACTTCTGGAGCAAGTTCAAGCACGGCATCAACACGTTCAAGGCTCAGCTTCCTTCAGGTGTGCTTGCGCTCATGGTTCAGGACGACTTCGGCGACACGTCGGCCCTGCTCATAACCATGGAGAGCAAGGACAAGACCTACCGAGAGCTCAATGACTATATGGACGACCTGAAAGACAGGCTGCGCCGCATTGAGAGCATCGGCCGCATGAACGTTACCGGAATGCAGAAGGAACAGATATCAATATATCTCGACAGCGACAAGATGTCCCACTACGGCATAGGCTCCAACACCATTGCCGCCAGCCTCTTTGCCAAGGGCTTTGTTACCACTGCCGGCACGCAGAAGGGCAACGGCTACGACAGTCCGATACAGGTGGAGCGCTCGCTCAACGTAGTGGACGACGTTGAGCAGCTCGTTGTCTACTCCGATCCGTCAGGCAACGTGGTACGTCTGAAGGACGTCGCCAGGGTAAGGCGCGAGTATCCCCAGCCGTCGTCGTATGTAACCAACAACGGACAGAAGTGTCTTGTGCTGAGCGTGGAGATGAAGAAGGGCCGCAGCATAACGGCCATGGGAGCTGACATCGAAAAGGTGATGGACGAGTTTAAGTCGACATTGCCTTCAGACGTAACCATCTTCACCATAACAGACCAGACCAAAGTGGTAAACGACAGCGTCGTAAACTTCCTTCGTGAGCTTCTCATTGCCATAGCAGCCGTCGTAATAGTGATAATGCTGTTCTTGCCGATGCGCGTCGCTCTTGTGGCGGCGTCCACCATCCCTATCTCTATTTTCATCTCATTAGGTTTGTTCTATGCGTTCGGCATAGAGCTCAACACGGTTACGCTGGCTGCTCTTATTGTTACGCTTGGCATGATTGTCGACAACTCCATCGTGATAATCGACAGCTACATGGAGATGCTTGCCGAGGGCAAGTCGCACTGGACTGCATCTATCAGCAGTGCCACCCATTTCTTCAAGTCGATATTTTCGGCCACGCTTGCCATAAGCATCACGTTCTTCCCGTTCCTGCTTACTATGAACGGTATGTATCACGACTTTCTGCTTTATTTCCCGTGGTCCATCACCATCGTGCTGCTCATATCACTTCTGGTGGCAGAGCTTATAGTGCCGTTCCTGCAGTTCTACTTCATACGCAAGCCTGTTGGCACAGGGGACAAGAAGAAGTTCTCGTTCCTCGACCTCGTCCAGCGCTATTACGACTGGCTCATAGGACGCTGCTTTGCCCATCCTTACATCACCGTTTCTGTCGGCGTGGCAAGCATTGTGCTGGGCATGGCCATGATGTCGCTGCTGCCGCAGAAGATGATGCCTACGGCCGAGCGCAACCAGTTTGCCGTTGAGATTTACCTTCCCGACGGCACGTCGCTCAAGCGCACCGCTGCCGTTGCCGACAGCTTGGAGCATATCCTGCGCAAAGACAGCCGCGTGGTGTCGGTGGCATCGTTCAAGGGCACTTCGTCGCCGCGTTTCCATACAGCCTATGCACCGCAGTTTGGCGGGCCTAACTATGCGCAGTTTATCGTCAACACGAAGAGCAACCAAGACACCGAGGCCCTGCTGAAAGACTACCGCATGAAGTATGCCTCTTATTTCCCCGACGCTTATGTGAGGTTTAAGCAGCTCACTTACTCGCAGGATGCCAATCCTGTTGAATTAAGGCTTACGGGCGACGACTGGCAGCAGCTTAAGTCGGTTGCCGACTCCGTAACGCGCCTGTGGCGCAACAATCCTTACCTTATGCTAGTGCGTAACGACGTCAATGAGCCTCTGCTGACCACCGACGTAGTGCTCGACGAGACCAAGGCAGGCCGCATGGGCGTAACCAACGCCATGGTTGAGGCCACGCTCGCCACGCGCTATAACAGCAGCGGCATAAGTCTCGGCACGATATGGGACGGCGACTATAACTACGGCGTATGCCTTAAAGGCACTAATGCCGACTCGTCTGCTATCCGTGACGTTGCCGATGAGCTTATACCCGTCAGCGGCGGACTCTCCGTGGTGCCCTTGCGCCAGATAGCCGATGTTAAGCCTGTATGGGCTGACAGTCAGATTGCCCACCGCAACGGCCTGCGCACCATCACCGTGATGGCAGATGTCGTGGACGGCAAGAACGTCATGGAACTGACCACCGAACTGCAGAATAGCTTCGACGCGTCGCGCCTTCCTTCAGGCGTTACGGCAGAGTGGGGCGGCGAGTTTGCCGAGTCGCAGGAGTCGCTGCCGCAGATTCTGTCGGCTCTTGTCGTGGCTGTGGTCATCATCTTCTTCATTCTTGTATGGCACTTCCACCGCATCAACACCGCCGTCCTGCTGCTCGTGTCGCTTGCCATGACAATCTTCGGAACGAGCCTAGGCGTGCTTATCTCGGGCGTAACGTTCGGCATGACCTGCTTCCTCGGTATAATCAGCCTGATGGGTATATTGGTGCGTAACGCCATAATAATGTACGACTACGCCGAGGAGCTGCGCGAAAAGGAGAAACTGACCGCTCACGAGGCCATCTTCCTTTCGGCCAAGCGCCGTATGCGCCCCATCTTCCTCACCTCGGCGGCAGCCTCAATGGGTGTCATCCCGATGATTCTCGGCGGCAGCGGACTGTGGATGCCCATGGGTGCGGTTATATGCTACGGCACGCTGGTTACGATGCTGCTCATACTCACCGTGCTGCCTGTGGCCTACTGGCTGCTGATGAGCGGATCGACAAAGCGCCGTGAGGCAGGACTGAAACTTGAAAATGAATGATAAAAGTAAAAAATAAGAAAGCGTTATGAACAATGATATAAAACTAATCGGGCGCGCCCTCTGCGGTCTGCTGGCCGTTCTTAGTCCGGCAGCTATGCAGGCTCAGATGGGCCTCACGCCCGAGATGTGCCGCAGCATGGCCGTGAGCCATAATGCCAAGATGGTCAACGCCAAGAACGCAGTGGCTGAGGCAGAGCAGACAAAGAAAGAGGCCTTCACCAACTATTTTCCCATTGTCAGTGCCACCGGCATGGGCTTCAATGCCGACAAGGGCATGGCCAAGATGCAGCTTCAGCCCGACATGGCCATGGAGATGTGCAAAAACGGACTCATGGGAGGCGTTACTGCAGTTCAGCCCCTGTTTGCCGGCGGACAGATTGTCAACGGCAACAAGCTTGCCGGACTGGGCGTTGACGTAAGCAAGCTGCAGCTCGAGAAGTCGGAAAACGACGTGGAACTTACAGCCGAACAGTATTTCTGGCAGCTCGTGGCTCTCAACGAGAAACTCAACACGCTGCACGTGGCCGACACTATGCTTACGCGCATTTATCGTGATGTGAACAACTCGGTCAACGCTGGCGTGGCGCTGAAGAACGACCTGCTGCAGGTGCAGCTCGAGAAGAACGACAACATGAGCAACCGCGTAAGCCTTGAGGGCAACATCTCTGTGGCAAGAATGCTGCTCGCACAATATCTCGGACTCGAGGACAGCTGCTTTGTGCTCGTGTCAGACATCAGGGTGGGCGAGATGCCCGAGTCGCCCGCCTCGCTGAAGAGCGACCACCGGTCGGCATTGCAGCTTACGCCCGAATACCGCCTGCTCGAAAAGAACGTTGAGGCCACGAGGCTGAAACAGAAGCTCGACGTGGGCAAGAACATGCCTACGGTGAGCGTAGGCGCCGGATATATGTATCATGACCTGCTCGACTGCAGCCGCTCGTTCGGCGTGGTGTTTGCCACGGTCAACGTGCCGCTGTCGGCATGGTGGGGCGGAAGCCACGCCATAAAGCGCCGCAAGATGGAGGTTGCCGACGCGCAGACCGAGCTTACGGACAAGTCGCAGTTGCTCGTCATCGGCATGCAGAAGGCATGGAACGACCTCAACACGGCATACACCCAGCTGGGCATAGCCTGCAAGTCGATAGAGCAGGCTGCCGAAAACCTGAGGCTCAACAACAGCTACTATCGCGCCGGAACCGCCACCATGACCGACCTGCTGAAGGCTCAGACGCAATACACGCAGAGCCGCGACCGCTTCGTTGAAACTTATTGCAATTATAAAATACTGACTCTTCAATATCTTCAGTTAACAGGTAGATAGTATTGTTTTGACTTGCGCCCGGAGAGAAATCTCCGGGCGTGTTTTTTTGTCTGTCTGTTGTGCATGTTTTACCGAAAATATTACCATTATCCCGTTTTTCGTGCTGCTGCCGTGCCGTAAGTGCGGCGAAAGATGTAACTTTGCAGCCATACTTAAAACAATGAAAACAATGTGGTTTGTTCTTTTCTTCGTGCTGCCGTTCGTCGGCCTTGCCTATGTTCTGTGGCATGTGTGGTGTCTCCTGCCGTTGTCGGCGGGCTGGCGCTGGGCCGTGGTGGGCGTTGGTATGGCGGCATTTCTCACCCTGTTTCTTAACTTTTCGCGTGCCATCGACGGCCTTCCCCTCAATCTGGCTTCGGCATGTTACGAGGTGGGCAACTCCTCCATATTCATCCTTCTTTATCTCGTCATCGCCTTTCTGCTGCTCGACCTCGGGCGGCTTCTTCACATAGTGCCGCGCTCATGGCTCTATTCCAACTGCATCGTGTCTACGGTGCTGTTTGCCGTCGTAGCGCTTGTGTTCATTGCCGGCAACATTCACTATAACAACAAGGTGCGCCATACCATACAACTCACCACCGACAAGCATCTCGGACGCCCCGTCAAGGTGGTCATGATGAGCGACCTTCATCTCGGCTATCACAATCGCCGCAAGGAGCTGGCGCGCTGGGTGGACATGATTAACGCCGAGCATGCCGACCTTATCCTTATTGCCGGCGACATGATAGACATCAGCATGCGTCCGCTCATCGAGGAGAACATGGCGTCAGAGCTGCGCCGTCTCAACGCTCCGGTGTATGCCTGTCTTGGCAATCATGAGTATTACAGCGGCGAGCCGCAGGCGCAGAAGTTCTTTGCCGATGCCGGCATAACGCTGCTGCGCGACAGCATGGCATGCGTGGGGCAGCTGTGCATCATAGGCCGCGACGACCGCACCAATCCGCGCCGCCGCAGCGTGGCGGAGCTTATGCGCAGTGCCGACAGGAGCAGATACACCATTCTGCTCGACCATCAGCCCTATCATCTCGACCGCGCCGAGCGTGCCGGCGTTGACTTCCAGCTTAGCGGCCACACCCATCGCGGACAGCTATGGCCCATATCGTGGATAACCGACCGCATCTACGAGTGCTCTTACGGTCCGTGGCAGCGCGGCAACACGCAATATTATGTAAGTTCGGGCCTTGGCATCTGGGGTGGCAAGTTCCGCATAGGCACCTGTTCAGAGTATGTTGTGGCTACGATAACGGGGCGCAAATAGCCGTCGTCAGAAAAAGCCCTGAAAATCGTAACATTTTATATTACTTTTCCTTTCAGATTAAATATTTAAATTCTAAAATAAGCCTATTTATTAAGAAATATTTACCGATTTACTTTCGAACTGTTAGTGGCCGAGTTACGCATCGTAACTCGGCCACTTTTTATGCAAAAGTGGCCCACTTTTCAAGCCTAACTCATAGCCTTTTTTCAAGGATTCTGATGGAATAGGAGAGACGGACCATGATATTAAGAGTAAAGGAATGGTTTTTCGTGTTATTGAAGAGGAGGTTACAAGGTAAAATGACTTGTTGTTTTTTTAAAAGGGTATATATTATTGGAAGTTATCGGATCACAGATTAGCTTCGCTGACTTTCAGTTCTAATATTTAATTCCGGCAGATTTTTCGCTGCGCTCAACAACTCGTGCAAATCTGACAGCGATGAATATAAGGATCTGCGATCCGCAACTCATACATTAATTTATTAATAAGATGAAATGAAAACGGCTTGAAATTAATTTTACTGATTATTATTGGTGGTGAATATCTGTAAAAGCGGAAGCTAAAAATATTTTTAGCTTGTATTATCTAACTTCGAAATTTGTTGTATATTTGCTTTTTAGATAAATCAAGCATTACAACATTTTAAATGGTATCTATGGAAGAGATTATTAATGGGGTGAAATATTATATCCCAAACAATTTAACCTTGGAACAAAAGGCTATTTATGTACACATAATAGACTGGAAACGCAAAAACATTACTACGGAGAGAGGTTTGTATAGAGGACATGAATATGATGCCATTTTCTCTGAAAATACAGAGGTTCCTCAAATGATGTACAAGCCAATTATCCCATACTTACAGGAAATGCAAAAGGGATATTTTGCTTTTAAGCCTCATAAGTTTGCCTGGCATGCCGTAAGTTCTCAAACGGCTTGTATAAATCTTTTCATGCCTTTACTTCTTTCAGAGGAAGCGGATAATATATTGCCGCTTATTCCCGGATGCCCTTCCGACTTTAAGAAGATAGCAAGAGACAGATTGCATCATGGATTCTGTTTTGAATATTGGGGACAGGATATTCAGTCTGGTAAAGGTGTCCTTAACGACCACTCCAATGGAGCAGGAACAGATGCAGATGTGGCTATTGCCTATTATGACAAAGATGATAATCTGTGCCTGTGGCTTATCGAGCATAAACTTAGCGAGAAAGAGTTTACTACATGTGGCGCATATAAAAGTAAAGCAAATGAACATAAAGATAATTGCACTCAATGTATTCTCGCAAGCATATTAAATGAGCCTGAAAAATGCCATTATCACATGATAGGCTATAAATATTGGGAGATTCTGAAGAAACATCGGGATAAATATCAAGGTTCGGTAGATATCAAAGGTTGTCCGTTTAAGGATGGACTTAATCAACTTTGGCGTAATCAGATGCTTGCTTTCGCCTTGCAGGACACAGGAACATATAAAGCAGTGACTTTCTCAGTATGCCATCATTCCAAGAATACGCATCTGAACAACTCGATTAATACATATAAGGCATTAATCAAAGGAAATAAAATGTTCAATGCTTTCACCAACTATGATGTGTTGAATGCTGTAAACACGCAAGATTCTAAGTTGCAGGAATGGATGCAATGGTATAAAGATGTGTATTGCTTTTAACACGGAACTCTGTGTAGCATTAAATTTAAAGAGGAAAAGGAGGTGATTTTATGAATCTAGAAGTAACCGATAAGAATTTGTATTTGCTTTTACCCGGTAAGGTTAGCAGGGTGGTGCAAATCTATGCCCACGAATATAACATACCATTGTTAGAGGCATTAAAACGTTTTTATCTTTCTGACACATATAAGAGACTGGCAGATGAAACAACAAAACTATGGCATTATGGTGCCGTAGCTTTGTATCAGGAGTTTATGGACGAATTGAAACAGCGTGAGAATAAAAAAGGTAATGGTAAACAATTAATATACTTAGACAGAATCTACATAACAAATCATTTATAATAGTTCTTTTAAAATAGAAATTTGTATATTTGCATTTGGTTTACATTGCGTTAATGGTATTATTAGTTCTATAATATAAAATATTTTGCTTATGAATCTAATAAAATATTTTCTTAAACTTTTTGATGTATTTTTTCATAGACATAATTCATTAAAAAAAACGAACGATGACAATAAAGGTCAAGGTCCGAATCATGAATCATTTTCAGGAAACAGCACTACACCTATAAAAGCAGACAACAAAGATGAAAACCATTATGAAGGAAACAATAATCCGACTAATAATGTGAATAAAACAAATAAACATACTATACGTGCCAATAGGCCGTATACTGTACAGGTTATTCCATTTTTAAAATCAGAGTTGGATTTAGATTACAATGGAAGATATATAGTAAATTATTCTATTTCAGATTCACGTGTTATGGAGTTTCCTGTAATACGTGCTCCTAAAAAAGGTTGTGAGATAAAATTGCCAGTACGTGGCCGTTGTGGTAAGAGAGGTGTTTGTGAACAGAAATTATGCGAGGAAATAGAGAAACTTAATCTTTTGGGCTTTTATGACAATCTTTCGTTGTTTGTCACAGACCGTTGTTTCCGTTATGAACCTGATTTAGCTTATATAGATGCTAAAAAGGGTATCTTTATCGATATAGAGATAGATGAGCCTTATTCAGGCTTGGAACGAAAGCCGATACATTATACGATAGGAAATTATACGGTTGATGATAAACGCAATGATGATTTTACAGAGCGAGGGTGGACTGTTATACGTTTCTCAGAGACACAAGTATATAAACAACCGCAATCTTGTTTGAAGTATGTTTATAAACTGTTGCATGATATGGATACGTCAATTAGGATGCCTCATAATCTTGCTGCCGTTGATGATATTAAGATATGTCCTATGTGGGATAAGAATTGCGCTGAAAGAATGGCATTGGGAAGAAAACGCGAGACATTACTTGGTATTGACAGATTCATCGAACAGTCTGAGGAAATAAAAACTGATGTTATATATGATTACTCTCATGGGCGAGAGATTGAAAGCGATATTTTAAAGCATAAAGAACAACAGGGTAAACAACAAAGTTCAGGAATATATTGTACACGTTTAAGTCCAGTAAAAGATGATGCTATCCTTCATTGTACACCATCAGATGCTGGTTGCCAACATAGTGTTGAAGCCGAAAAACAAAAAGAAAAACAGAATATATCAACCCAATCAGAACCAAAAACTACACCATCAAGCCGAGGATATGCCTAAATCAATAATTAAATACGAGGGAAAGGATTTTTATAACGATTATTGTTCGAATCTTAAAGATTTCATTTTATTGGAATATTTTGAGAGTGTAGATAATGAGTATGTTGGAAAGATAGCTACAAATGATACTATTTATCCAATAGAGATAGAAGTACATATTCCACATACGTTTCCTCACAATAAGATGTTGTTTGTAACGTGTAGCCTTTCGGGTTATCCGCATTTGATACCATTCGACAGAAATAATTCGCAAAAAGGAAATTGGTTTTGTTTGAATACAGCTTTTGCGGAATATTCAAAGGCACAGCTTGACGAAGAGTTTTCTCGTCTTCGTGGATGGCTACGTAATAATTTGCGAGCAGATTTGCCACGTCATATAAAAAATAGTACTACACAAACTGCATTGCAGATATTCAATGCTTATGAGGGGAATAATCCTGATGAGATAAATGAATTATCTGAGAAAAGTAGTTTGACGTTTGTTGGTGATTTTGCTGTCAATAGCGAGAATTTCAATGAAACCTTTGGCTATTTGTATGTTGTGAAGCATCCAAGTGGAAAATTTAGCGTGTTTAAAGAAAAAGAAGGAACAAATGAAAAATTGCCATACGTATTGGTAAACCACATGCCTGCGGATATGTATAGATTTGCATCATGGGTTGATGAGTTTAAATGGGATAAAAAACTTTGCAATATATTGCTTCCAAATTTTAAGTGGAGAGAAATAGATGAAGTTAATTTGAAACGTGTACTAAAAAAAGAAGAAAGTTCTCATCTGTATCTTTCTGATGAGGAAATAGAAAGAGACCAACAATTTTTAATAGGTGAACTTTCAAAAATAAATGTTCCTCAGATTCATAAAGAAGCTTTAAGGAAAGAGGTTGATGGTGTGATTGAAAAAAATAAACGTCTGCGTGAAATGTTACATGGTCACTCTTTAATAAATATGCTGGATGATATTGAATACTACGATCCTGAGGATGAATATTATAGAAGTATCAATAAATTATATTATTTTGCTATAGGTATTGCCTTTGATGATGATATAAGTTGGTTTCTTGTGAGTACGAACTTGCAACATCGAGTATTTGCTGAATATAATTATGACCTTGTGCGGTATAGTTGTAAAATAAAAGAAACAATAGATGTCAATTTAAGAATTTCGTATTCTAATATAATAGGACGAAAAGAAATCTTTGGCCGTGGTGAGTTGCACTCATCATTGTCAGATAAGAAGATAGCGATAGTTGGATTAGGTGCAATAGGTTCGCCCATTGCTGAAGCACTTGCCAGAGGAGGTGCCAAATACCTCACACTTTGGGATGGAGATATAGTAGAAGCAGGAAATATATGTCGTTCTGTATATGATAATGCAGATATAGGCAATGCGAAGGCACAGGCACTTTCTGCGCATCTCAAACGTATTTCGCCATTTTGCAATGTTATCCCTAAAGGTTGTTGGTATGATTCGGATTATACGGATGAATGTAGTTATATTGGTGGAAATTTCTATGGAAATGTCAATTATAATTCACAAAAAGAATTTTTAGATACATTGCATGAATATGATATTGTGATTGATTGTACTGCAAGCAATGAACTATTGCATTTTCTCAGTTATGCTGCGACTGATGTTGATTTACTGAGTTTGTGCATTACGAATAAAGCGACGCATATGCTTTGTTTATCAAATCATGATGGAAATCCTTTTGAGATGAGAAAACATTTGCTTGCGTCAATAGAACAAGACACTGATAATTTTTATGTTGAGGGTACAGGATGTTATTCTCCTACATTCCTTGCCACGAGTTGTGACATTCAGTCACTTGTTAACCTTTGTGTACGTAGTATTCATCGGCAAATTCAGAAACAAGGGTATGTTTCTTCAACTATTTGGCATTATAGTGGCGATAATATCGTTGCAGACACATTTTGTCGATATCAATTAGACCATAGTCAGATAACTATGTTTGTACCCAAGAGTTCCATTATTAAAATGAGACAACTGCCTGTGTTACGTAATGGGAGTATGGGCTATCTGTTGGGAGGATATAACACCAATCGAAATGTTATTTATGTTACATCTGCCATCAGCCAATTGGAGCTTAATGAGATGGTTGGAAGAATTCGTAAACTTTCTAATGGGATAATCGATTATATAGGCAATGTTTGTGTAGGTTCACATATCGGTAACCTGCCACTTGAAACAGAAATCCAATATATAGAGAAAATAGCAGAAAGTAAAGATGTCGATACTAATAATCCATTATTGGCAACAGTAAGTAGTGAAGGAAAAATTGATTTTAGATTATATATAAATGGAAAATTTGTACCGTTTCAATTAATAGGTGATCAAACTAATGATAAACAATAATATTCATACTACTATTAAGGCTATAAACGATACTTTCAACACGCTTTCAGGATTATCTTGTGATGATTTAAGAATTAAGTTTGATTCAATCCATTCCCGTGTATCTGAAGGGGAGGCTAATATAGATGATGTCTTAGTGGATGTATTTGCCATAGTAAAGGAAACTATGAGACGTTTTACCCTTGGAAGCATAAAGGTTAAGGCTACTCAAAAAGATATAACATTGGCTAAATGTTATGATTTCGTATTTATTGATACTGAGGGTAATGCCTTATATCAGCATCGATGGAATGTTCTTGGTGAAAAATTTACCTGGAATATGGTTCCTTATGATGAACAGCTGCAAGGTGGTATAGAAATTCATAATGGACGAATATTACAGATGGCTACAGGTGAAGGTAAAACTTTGGTTGCTGTTGCTCCTGTAGTCCTTAATGCAATGAATGGTAAAGGCGTACATTTAATGACTGTGAACGAGTATCTTTCAAAAAGAGATTTTGAGATTACTCGTCCTATTTATTCTTTCCTTGGATTTTCGGTAGAATGTATTGAAGGTAAAGCAATTCATAGTAGTAGACGTAAAGAGGCTTACGATTGTGATATAACTTTTGGAACTACATCAGGTTTTGTCTTCGACTATCTTCGTGATAATACGGCTAAGAAGGCTTCACAGTGTGTACAGAATAAATATGGTGTTGCGATTATAGACGAAGCAGATTCGGTTATGATAGATGAAGCAAATACACCACATATATTGTCAGGTGACATATACAAATATACAAATAATAATGAAAGCCCGTATAAAAAATATATGTCACTTGTAAAACGGATGACAGAGATAGATACACTTGAACTGTATAAAACCGATACACTAAGAAAAAATGTGTCTCTAACCGAACAGGGTAAAAAATGGTTGGCAAATGCTTGTGGTTGTGCGACACTTTTCGATAATAATTTGTATATTGAAAGAATAAAACTTATAGATGCAAATAATTCATTAACAGAAAATCAAAAAATAGGTATGATTGCAGCTGAGCGAAACCAACGCTCAGCACAATTAAAAATACAAAATGTATTATACCAACTATTGACAGCTTTTACAGTGTATGAAAAGGATGTTGACTATATTGTATCTGGAGATAGTATTGTTATTGTCGATCCGAATACAGGGCGATTAAAACCATCTTATAGATGGGAATATGGTCTTCATGAGGCAATTATGGCCAAAGAGCATCTTTCACCTGATGTGGAGATTGAAAATATAATAGGAAGTATTACGGTGAGAAATTATCTCTCGCTTTATAAAAAAATATCTGGTATGACTGGCACTGCGATTACAACAACTAATGATTGGCTTGATGTTTATGGTCTTGAGGTAGCAGTTATTCCTACGCATAAGCCGGTTATTCGTAAAGATAATCCTTTAAGAGCTTTTGCAACGAGTAAACAGGCCCTTGTAGCTATGTTAAAAGAGGTGATAAAATTACATAAAGAACGACGTCCTATTCTTATTGGAACTAATACTATTAAGCAATCTGAACACATTACAGAATTTCTAAATAGTAAAGGACTGAAACCTCAATTGTTGAATGCAAAAACTCTTAGTCAAGAAGCGTCTATTATTGCTATGGCAGGAAACCTTGATTCCATAACGGTAGCAACTAATGTAGCTGGAAGAGGAACAGATATCAAACCTGCGGATGAAGCGTTGAATGTGGGAGGATTGGCTGTTATAGGTTTGGGTATAGCAGATTCACAACGCATAGACAAACAGTTTATGGGACGTACCGGGCGACAAGGAAATCCTGGCTCATCACAATTTTTTGTTTCTTGTGAAGATAAAATTATAGGATTTCTTTCTGGTGATGATAAGAATGAATTAGAGCGACTTGCATCTCATGCAGACTTAGAAAGTGGAGAAATAATAGATAATAGAGTCATTAACCTATTTCTTTTAGCACAACGTAATAAAGAGGAAGAGGATAGAAACGATCGTATGGAAACAATTAAACGTGACGATATCATAGCACCGATACGTTTACGATTGTATGGAGCAAGAATGCAGCTACTTCGCCAAACATCAAAATCGACAGTAATAGGCAATGATTTGTTTGGCTTTTGGAATGATCCTGTTTTTATTTCCAGTTATGAAAGTCATAAGAAAGATTTTGAAGAGAAGGCTATGCCTATGGTTGAAAGAGCTTTGCTTAATAGTGCGAGTGTTGATGTATGTGCTCCATTACCTTTCATAATTAATGGAAAAATTTTCAATGTAATTTGTAATTTCAGAAATGCTGTGGCAACTCAAGGCTCATCTATTGGTGATGATTTTGAACGACAAATATTGCTTTCTACTATAGATGAAATATGGTTTGGCTTTCTAAATGGGATCAATAATCCTTTAATACAAAAGACAGAATATGAAACAAAATATAAGAAAATATTTATATTAGCTCAGGAGAGGCTAAAACAGACATTGCTTTCGGCAACATTGCCAGTAAACGAAAATATCAAAAATAATAATGTGACAACTGATGTCTATAGTAACTCATTGCTTTGTAACTCTACATGTGATAAAGTTGGTATTGAAGATCCTTGTCCTTGTGGAAGTGGTATGCCTTATTGGAAATGTCATGGACGTTTAAATTCTTTGTAGCTTACTTGTCCATAATGATATTTCTGTACCAATATTTGATAAAATATAAATTTCTTTAGTTGAATACATGTTACACAGTCTGTGTTGAAATGTCGTTGATAAATAAAGACTAAAACTTTCTTGTTGACCATTATCCATTGTCGTTACGCAATATGCGGTGCGCACGACATTCTTATTGTTTTCAACAAAAAAGTTTTAGTCTTGTTGTTTTGTTCGATATGCCTTTCGGTTGTAGCTTCTTACAGCTTACTCATAAACTTCTCGCGGTCAACGATGAAGCGCAGGTGAGTGCCTTCGCCTATCACGGCGTCGCCCTGCATGGCTTTGACGGTGAAATACAGCTTGCGGCCGTCTGCCTTTGTCAGCGTGGCTTCAGCCTTGACCTCAGCTCCTAATGGCGTAGGCTTCAGGTGTGATGACTCTATGTGTCCGCCTACGGTGGTGCTGCCTTCGGGCAGTTCAGGGGCAACTGCCAACATTGCGGCGTTCTCCATCAGCGCCATCATGGCCGGCGTAGCCAACACGGGCATGTCGCCCGAACCCATGGCCTTGGCGGTGAGAGCTTCGGTCACCGTCAGGCTGCTTGTGTGTGTAAGTCCTGTTTCCAGCATAATATTTATAGATGATTTTATTTTCAATGTTCAAAAATACATAATCTTTACTTTACGTGCAAGCTATTAAGTGCCGATTTTTTGTTTTGCAATATAAAATAAACTAACTTTGCATCGTGAACATAAAAAAGATAATAACATTATGGCATTAATAAAATCAATAAAAGGTCTGACACCCAAATGGGGCAAGGACTGCTATTTCAGCGAGAACGCCACTGTTGTTGGCGAGGTTAACATGGGCGATGAATGCTCAATATGGTTCAATGCCGTTGTGCGCGGCGATGTGGCTCCCGTAACCATAGGCAACCGTGTAAACGTGCAGGACGGTGCCTGCGTGCATGTTACCAACACCACCGGTCCGGTTGTCATTGAAGACGACGTGAGCATAGGCCACAACGCCACCGTGCATGCCTGCACGATACGCCGCGGAGCGCTGATAGGCATGGGCGCAACGGTGCTCGACAATGCCGAAGTGGGCGAGGGCGCAATAGTTGCAGCCGGTGCACTGGTGCTGCAGGGCACAAAGATTGGTCAGCACGAGATATGGGGCGGAGTGCCTGCCAAGTTTATCAAGAAGACACGTCCCGACCAGGCAGAGAGCTTTGCCAAGCATTATGTAGAATACTCTAAGTGGTATCTTGAGGAAGAATAATTAAGCTGTGGCCGACGGCAGACTGCCGTGTGCCGGACGATGCTCTTTCGGCATAGAGTCAGCGCGGCAGGCCGGTAAGGTCATAATTGCTATAACGCACAAAAAAAGTGACGCCCCGCAGGAATCATTCCTGCGGGGCGTCGTTGTCTTATAGGGTCTTTAAATCTAGGAATTAATAGTCTGTGTTCTGAGGATCAAAGTTAGTCCATCCGTCGAGCCATGTGTCGCCTGCTGCGAAAGCTCCGATGTAAGAAACCTGGTCGAAACCGCTCAGCAGCGAGTTTGTGAATGCTGCAGCGCTGAGCAGCGGGCTGCCTGATGTCGGGATATATCCTGTTGTGTCGAACCAGCCTGTAGCAGCCTCATAGAACTTGTTGCCGCTCTGAGCCTTGAAGAATGTGCTTGAGAATGAAGGCTGAGATTCGTCAACCTGTTTTGTCTCGTAGTTGTAGAGACCGTCTACATAAATCTTGTTGAAGTCAGTACCAACGGCGTTGACATTAGCCAGCCAGATGTTCTCGAGCTTCAGGTTGCCTGCTGTTGCTGCGCCCTGTGTGTCGCCCTTCTCGTTGTCGATGATGATACCGATAGGCCAGCCTATTGCAACAGAGTTGAAGCAGTTGAGGTGAGTGTCGCGGCGTATGTGCATTGCAGCCTGGAACTTGCCGAGGCTTGAGCCGTTGTTGGGATAGTAGTTGCCGCCGTTGATGTAAGAAGCGTCGTTTACGAACGAAGCGTCTGTAGCCATCGGGCCTACGAGTGTCATGTTAGAGAATACGGCAGATGTGTGAGGCTCGCTGTTAGAACCGTCGGCGTTGTTGTCGCTCTCGAAGCTGTTGCTCTGTGATACGTCGGCAATCTTAGAGTCGCGTACTGACAGACCGAACTGAACTTTTCCGCTGAATCCGTTGTCTGTATCGAAGTCGTCGTCCCAGCCTTTGTATGCTACAAGATATTTGCAGTTTACTGTTCCGCCGAACCATTCATAAGAGTCGTCGTTGGTATATGACACCTGTACGTGGTCGATCTTTGTGCCGCTTCCTACAGAACCGAGTGTAAGACCGTTGATCTCCTGGTCAGTCTGGAAAGGATAGCCTGCAAACTCGATGCGCACGTAGCTCAGCACGCCAGAGTTGTCGGCGTCGTCGTTACCTCCGTGCTTGGTGCGCGGACCACCTTCAATCTGCATTTCGCTCTTGTTGTTCTTAGCCTTACCGCAGAGGATGATGCCACCCCAGTCGCCCGGACGGCGGTTGCCTTTAGCCTCTTCTGATGTAAACACGATAGGTTCTGTTGCTGTTCCCTGTGCGATGAGCTTGCCGCCGCGCTCAGCTATGAGCGAAGCCTTTGTCTGCTTGTCGCCCTTGATTACGGTTCCCGGCTCTATTGTAAGCTCGGCTCCGTCGGCTATGTAAACCCATCCTTTCAGGATATATGTGCCTTTCTTGATAGTCTGCTTTCCTGTGAAAACAAACTCCTGGTCACCGTTTCCAATCTGTGTACCGTTGTCGTTTACGTTGGCGTCGCCGTCTGCCGTGAACAGCAGGTGGTCGCAGGCCTTGATACCGCCGTTGGTGGTCCAGTTGACATCGCTCTGTGAAGTGCCTGAATTGTCGTCGTCGCTGCAAGAGCTCATTGTGAGCGCCATTGCCATGATGCCTAAGCATCCGTAAAGTTTAAACTTGTCCATTTTCATCTTTTTGTAAACATCTTATAGTGAATAATTTTTTTATTTTTCTTTTATGGGAGTAATATGACTGATGGGAGTGATTGGGGCAGATGTTCCGCTTTATCCCTTTATCAGAACTTATACACGGCGCTTACTCCTATGTTGCGGCCGGGCTTGTATACTCTTGTTATCTGCTCTACCTCGCGGCTTGTTCCGTTTGAGTAGTGAACGTCGGCAAACTGCTTGTAGTAGACTTTCTGTGCCAGCAGGTCGCGTATGCTTAGCTTCACTTCCCAGTGCTTGCCGAATTTCTTCGATGCCGAGAGGTCTATCACGTCGCGGGGCATCTCGTAGCTGTCGGGTACTCTCAGGGTCTCGTTGCCGCTTGTTGTTCCTTCGCTGCGTCCTACTCCGATTATTCGTTTGCCTATGCGGTTGTAGAGCAGTGCTATGTCGAGCTGCATCTTGTCGTTCTTGTAGAATATTCCGGTGTTCACGAGGTAAGGCGACTGGCCCTGCATGGGGCGGTTCTCCTCCTTTGAGCCTTCTTCAAACTTCACGCGGCTCTTAATCAGCGCTCCGTTGAACGACCAGCTGAAGCCGGGCAGGCCTATGAACGAGAGATCCTTGCGTATGTCGAGCTCTATACCGTAGTTGTTGGCGCGCTTAGCGTTCATGTAAGAATACACAAGACTTGTTCCGCCCGTAACGGTGTAGGTCCACTCGATAGGTGAGTCGAAGTATTTGTAGAATGCCGCTATTGAGATAAGCTCGCCCTTAGAGGGATAGAACTCGTAGCGGAAGTCGACGTTCTGTATGTAGCATGGCTTCAGGTCGGTGTTACCCTGCACGTCTGATGCCAGGTCGAAGTCGTAGAACACTGAGGGCGACACCTCGCGGAACTCAGGACGGTTGACTGTCTTGCCGTATGACAGGCGCAGCTGATGCTTGTCGTTAATCTTGTAGGTGGTGTTCACCGAGGGGAACAGGTCGCTGTACTCATAGTTGTGGCTGAAGGGGCTTTCGGCGTTGTCGCGTGTGTTTGTTATCAGCTCCATGTGGTCATATTCGTAGCGCAGTCCGGCGTAGATGTTCAGCTTGCCGAGCGGAATGTTGGCTGCGAAATATCCGGCTCCGAGATAGTTGTTGCCTTTATAGTTGTTGCGCATGTGCTGTTCCTCGAGCAGATACAGGCGGTCGGCACCGAAGTAGCTCTCGTCGCTGAGCATCTCAGACAGGTCGTTCTGGCGGAATCCGTCGGGCAGCGTGTTGCTGGCAGCGTTCCAGTTGTAGATAAAGTCGCGGGTGGTGTACTTACGTGTGCGGTATTCGCCGTAGGCTCCAAACTTGAGCGACGGTGTGAATGAGCCGAACTTGAATTCGTGCTTGTCGTTCACAGCTGCCGAAACGATGTGCTCGTCGAGCTTTGTCCATTCGCGCGATATGTCGTTGGGGCTTGTCAGCTGCATCACTCCCGGCTCCAGTGCGTCGTTGATGAGATAGCGGCGGCGGTCGGGCACGTTGCGGTTGGCGTAAGAGTAGCTTGCGCTCCAGTCGAGCTCATCCAGCGCAAAGGTGTGCTTTCCGGTTATCTGTCCGTTGTATGTGGTGCGGCTGCGGTAGTAATATTCAGCCGAGTTTTCGTTGTCCGACTGTGCGCTCAGTCCCTCGCGCCATGTGTAGCGGTCGTTGCCAATCTGGTTGAAGATGTTCTTCAGCTGATACTTGCTGTTGCCGTCGGCAGAAAGTAGGGTGAAGTTGAGCATCGCTCCCAGTCGCACGTTGTGGTTATACTGGTCGTCTACAGAGTAGCGCAGATAGTTCGACTGGTCTTTGTCGGCATCATACACGCCGTAGAGGTTGTTCTGCATGTCTTCATACTTGCGGTATTCGTTGCTGTAGTTGAAGGCAGCAATCATTCCGAGCTGGCGGTCGCCCAGTTTCCAGCGGCGTCCCAGCGAGCCCGACAGCTTCAGGTCGCCCAGCGGACTCATCGTCCTTACGCGCCAGTCGTTGTTAAGACCGTTGTTCAGCAGGTCGACACCGTTGCCGGCAATGCTGTTCATCGTGGCGTTTATGCCGCCGTTGAGTCCGCGCATGCCGCTGTCGAAACCGAGGAAGTCGGTGCCCGAGCCCTTGGCATACTTGAAGTCGGAGAATGAAGAAATGTCGTTCCAGTTGCCGCCTACAGACAGCTCGGCTGTGTTTTCCGCCGGAATGTCCTTTGTCGTTATGGTGATGAATCCGCCGGTGTAGTCAGCCGGATATTCGGGCGACGGCGTCTTCACAATCTGCATGTTGTCTATCTGTGAACTTGGAATAAGGTCGAACGAGAAAGCCCTTGAGTCGGCTTCCGAGCTAGGCACGGCTCCGCCGTTGATCCAAACGTTGTTGTAGCGCTGCGAGAGTCCGCGTACCATGACAAACTTGTCGTCGATGAGGCTCACGCCCGGCACTCGGCGTATCACCTCTCCTGCGTTAGTGTCCTGTGTCTTTGTTATTTCCTGTGCCGATACGTTGCTCACTATGACGGGACTGCTCTTGGTCATCTGTATTACCGCGATCTCCGTATTCTTCCTAGCCACGCCGGTAACCGTAACCTCCTTCAGCGTCTGTTCGTCGGGTGTGAGCTTTATCTCTAACACCTGTGGCTGAGTTTCAGCCCGAACCCCGTCAATTTTTTTAGTCTTGTAAGAGATGTATTTTATGGTTAAAGTATAATTTGCGTTTTCGTCGAGTCCGCTGAACGTGAACAGGCCGTCGATGTCTGTTGCAGCCGCTTTGGCCGTTCCTTCAATCTGTACGGTTGCTCCGATGAGCGCCTCGCCTGTCGTACTGTCTGTAACTTTTCCCTTAATGTCTGCCGCGTATGCTCTGAATGCAGTCAGGATGAATATCAGCGCCACGGCTAATCTTAACCTTTTAATCATGCTTTGAAATGCTTTCTATCGTTTACGGCTGCAAAGTTATATGCGGCATGTTGCAATAAGGTTAACGCCATGTTATGAAAGACTGACAAACGTGTTGCAATGGCGTAACATTATTTTCATTTTGTGACAGTTTTTCCACGGGCATAAATCATTGACGCAGGAATGAAATAAAAACGCCCTGCCGCCGTTCTTATAATATATATGATAACACTACTGCTGGCGGTCGCCCTGACGGCCGCGCCATACGACAGCACCTCGGTTGCCGCAGACGACACCATAGCGGCTAAAGACAGACTTAAGGCCGAGGCTTACCGGGCTAAGCGCGAGATAGACAAGATACTCGACATGCGCGACAGCCGGGCACGGAGCCGTGTAGACACAAGCTATATTGAGCGCACGCCGCAGCGGCTGCGCTTCAGGCTCACGCTCAACGCCTCGGGCTCTGACATACGCACGCGGGGCGTCAACGCCGACGGCAACTTCAATACAGAGATGAAGGCGCAGAACAAATACACCGTAAGTCTCAGCGCCGCTTACCGCGGACTGTCGCTCAGCGTGGCCATGAACCCGGCACATCTTGCAGGCGAGAAGAAAGACTATGAGCTGAACATGAACGCCTACGGCAACAAGTTGGGCGCCGACGTGATATACCATTCGGCAAAGACTTTCGAGGGCAGTGTCCGCACTCAGCGCGGCGACATCAGCATACCGGCCGGACTGATAAGCCAGAACATGCTGACGCTCAACGCCTATTATGCCTTCAACGGCCGCCGCTTCTCTTATCCTGCCGTGTTCAGCCAGTCGTGGATGCAGAAGCGCAGCTGCGGAAGCCTCATGCTCGGCGCCTCGTTCATGGGCGGAGTGCTCAAGGCGCGCCACGACGACGTTATAGGCAACCCTGAGTCGAGGCTAAGCATACTCTGCGTCGGCTTAGGCGCGGGCTACGGCTACAACCTTGTGCTGCGTCACGGCTGGCTCATACATCTGTCGGCGTTGCCCGAACTTGTGGTCTATAGCCGAAGCAGGCTGACAACAGGCGGCAGCCGCACAAGGATGCCCTATAGGTTTCCCAACATAATAGCCGTGGGGCGCATTGCCGTGATCAGGCATTTCGGCCGCTATTTCGCCGGGTTTACCTCTGTCGTAAACACCTCGCAGCTTGGCGACCGCGACGAGCTGCTGCTGAACATCACCAAGTGGCGCGCACGCATCTTTATAGGCATAAAGATCTGAGGCGTGCCGGCAGGATGTGCATAACTCTATACAGACGCTTTCGGCTTTTGGAACGCGTCGGCCGATGAATCTCGTATATTTTTTTTGAACAGAAACTCGTCACTCGTCACATTTGCGTGTAAGACGTTGATAGTCAGTCTTTTGTAGTGTGACGAGTTGAAAATCCAACTCGTCACATAAGCGTCGCAAACCTGATGTGTGATGAGTTGACACGGTAACTCGTCACACTGCAATGCGTTGATTGTCAGAAGGTTAAAACGCTGTGTGACGAGTGATGAGTTTTTAGGAAAAATATTTTTTCGTACAGATTTGTTATATTTACTGATTTAGGTTGACCGGCTCTCCGCCTGCTCCTGACAGAGGTCGACTCAGCCCATGCAGGCAAAAGCTATCCTTTTGTGTCGTAAAAGACCACATTCTGCAGTCTGAAAGCATACCTTTCGCAAGGCAAAAGACCGCGTTTTGCCAGACAAGGTTTTCGTCAGATTTTTCTTGACATAGCCCGTTATGCCTGCGAAAAATCTGACTAAAATCCGCTAAGCAAAAATACACACTAAATCTTTATGCCCGATTTGGGATAAAAACACCGGAGGGACATGCGTCATGGCGCATGCCCCTCCGTCAAACTGAATCATAAAAAACATGTATTAAGCCGTATGTGGCCGATGCCGCATTGGGGGTTAATCTTCACTCCAGATGCTCTTGTGCTCAGGCATAAGCATCGGACCGTCGCTGACTTCATCGTTCCATCCCAGGTCGGTATCTGATACCGGGGGAATATTAGATGCCTGCATCAGGTTGCCTTCAAACTTTACTTCTACTATTTTACATTCCGGTTTTATATACTTTTCCATAATATGTTTCTCCTTTATCTGTCTTATTTAATGTTGTTGTTTATTTCACTGCTACTTTCTTACCGCCTACGATGTATATGCCTTTGGGCAGCTTGTCGAGGCTCTTGCCTGCGTAGACGCCGGTTACGGTGTAAATCTTCTGGCTGTCGTCGTTGCCGTTCATAACGCCGTCTATGTCAGTTGTGCCGCCGTCGCCGTCGAGCGAGAAGCCTTCAGGAGCCTGCGATGCGTCTGTTATGTCGATGGCAAGGAATGCACGGTTGGCTGTGTATTCAAATGCAGCGCCGTCGGTTGCGCCCCAGTAGAATCCGCATTTGCCGTCGTTGCCAAGTGCAAGCTTGTAGTATTTAACGTTGGTTCCCTCAACAAATGTCATTCCTTCAGCGTCAACGTTTTCTGCGCCATAGAGCATGTTGCCTGCAGGGGCAGTTTCTTCAGATGTAGTGTAGTTTACGGTGTAGTCGCCTTTCTCGCCTTTAAGCACGATAGGAGTCTTTGCAGGAACAACAGTGCCCGGCTGATAGTTGTAGCTTATGGTGAGCTGGTTTGTCTCCTTGTTGGCTTTGGTTACAATTCCGCCCTGCACATTCTCCGGCATTACAAACGCCTTGTCGGTGTAGTATGTGGCGAAGCCGGCGTCGGTGATATTAAATGCAACTTTTTTATAAAGTTGAACTTTTAAAGTTCCAGAGTTAGATGTATATAATCTAAAATCATTTGTATTACTATTATAACGAATTTCACGATTACCTTCAATGTTGGTAATTGAGGCATTCCCGTCTCTTGTAAATGATATATTCCAATTGGTATTTTTATTAATTGCGAATGAGGTGCTACTCTCGTATCCAATCTTACCTTGGACTGTTTCTAAGATATAGTTGCCGTCTGTTCCTTCTGATAAAACTATTTCATATGGATTTTCATTGTTGTTTTCCGTATCAAATCTTGCAAAACCATCCTGCAAATATGTATTGACAATTTTACCATATCCATCTTCATCAATAAATCCGAGAGCAATATTATTGCTTTCATTTATTATAACATATGTAGCTCCTGCACTTATTTCGTCAGTTGATGTTATCTTTTTATATACAGATTTTGTAAGATTAATCTTTGTATATGTGGCTGATACCTCACCGCTGTTTTCCAAAGTTCCGTTAGGATCAACAGTTATGGCGCGTATTGTTGTTGTAGCGTCTATAGTAAGTCCTTCGCTCGGAAATTCAGTTGAGTTGGCGTCGAGTGTAGCCTCCGGGTCTGTGGTATAAACAATCTTTCCGCCTTCAGTGGCTGTTGAGGCTGTAACGGTCAAAGTGTTTGCGAACGATGTGCCTGAAGCAGGACTGAATGTCGGGGCTGAGCATTGAGTTGTTGAAGATGCCTTTGTGAAAATCTTAACGTTGTCAATAAAAGCACGTTTTGAAGTAGTTGCAATCGTGATTGTTGAATTTGATGTTCCGCCAGAGAATTCAACTGTTTTAGTCTCAAAATCTTTATCCATGGTTGCAGAATATACAACTGTTTCTTTTTCCGTTCCGTTAAGTGAAATTGTAATTTTACCTTCAACGCTTGTCCAACCTTTAACATCAAAAGTAACATAGAATATGCCATTGTTGGCAGATAAATCTAAGTTCTTGGTCGTCATTGAACCTAGATCGTTTTTCGAACCTAATTTTACAGCCCCGCCTGCTTGATAGGTATTTGTCGTTATAGGAAATTTATCATTTTTCCATGATTTATTTGAAGGACCACTAGTATTATTGTTTGTTCCTTCATTTGCACTTGAAAAGTCTTCTTCAAGATAAACCGTCTCTTGTCCCCATACATTTACCGAGGCCAAGCACATAAGGGTCAGCAGCCAGAGTGCCAATCCTCTTCTTTGTGTGTGTAAAAGTTTTTTCATAAAATTAGTGTTATAAATTAGTCGATTTTTTAATAGTTAATATCTTGTATTATATCTTATGCAGGTGAGGTTTTGTGTGCCTCAAGAGATAATTCAGAATTGTAATATATCCACGATGCAAATATATGGATATAATTCCAATAAATATAAAAAATGTGAATAAATTATTGCTTTGAAACTAATTTATAATAAAAACGTAAAACTGTATATGTTACGTGCTTGTTTGTCGATTTATTTTCGTGTCTTAATCTTATTCGTTATATGAGCTTTGCGGCATGTCGTGGCTTTATACTTTTGTCGGTAATAAAGCTAAAATGACGTTAAAGACTTTGTGTTTTGGCGTGCGGCAGGATGACATAAATGCATATTTTATTATTTTTGTGGAAACATTAAACACCGGCGCTGTACGGGCTGTATTCGCTGCGACACGCCAAATATAATACGAGGATATGATGAAACATACTGTTTTACTGACATTCTTTATGGCGCTGACCGGTCTTTCGGCACACGCCGCCGGCTATGACGACAAGGCCATGCAGGTGAAGGAGATAAGGCTGAGTAACGGACTGACCGTGTGGATAAACGAAGACCACTCGCTGCCTAAGGTGTTTGGCGCCGTGGTGGTGAAGGCAGGAGCTGCCGACTGCCCAAATACAGGCATTGCACACTATTTTGAACATATGATGTTCAAGGGTACAGACAAGATTGGTACGGTGGACTATGAGAAGGAACGGCCGTGGCTCGACTCGATATCTGCCAAATACGACCAGCTGGCGCAGACCGCCGATGAGGCAACGCGCCGGCAGATACAGGCCGACATAAACCGGCTTGGGGCAAAGGCTGCTGAGTATGCCATACCCAACGAGTTCAGCAATCTTGTGTCGCGCTACGGAGGTTCGGGACTTAACGCCGCAACGAGCCTCGATTATACAGTATATTTCAACACGTTTCTGCCGCAGTATATAGACCAGTGGGCATCGCTCAACAGCGAGCGCCTTGTCAGTCCCGTGTTCCGCCTCTTTCAGAGCGAACTCGAAACAGTGTACGAAGAGAAAAACATGTATTCCGACAATGTGCTGATGAGCGCATACGAACGCGTGATGGAAAACTTCTTCAGCGGCACGCCTTATGCCTATCCGATAATAGGCAGCACCGAAAGCCTTAAGAATCCGCGGCTGAGCGAGATGCAAGGCTTCTACGACCGTTATTATGTGGCAGGAAACATGGCGCTGATACTTGCCGGCGATGTGTGCACCGACTCCATAATGCCGTTGATTGAGCGCACTTTCGGGCGTATAAGGGCAGGCGAGGCTCCGGCGCGCAGCGAGTTTGCGCCCGTGTCGCTCGCATCGCAGCCCGAAGTAAGGCTGCGCATACCTTATCCCATAGTTAAGGGCGAGCTTATGGCATTTCGCACTCCGCCGCACGGACATGCCGACGAGGCAGCGCTCGACATAGCTGTAAGACTGCTGACAAACAACTTCGGTTCGGGCAAGCTCGACTCTATAAGCAACAACGGCGGCGCGCTTATGGCCACGGCCATGACTGCCGCGCTGAAGGATGCAGGCATAACGTTTGTGGCAGGGGTGCCGAGTCTGCCGTTCGGCTCGCGCAAGAAACTTATGCGCAGGTGCATGGAGCAGGTGGACAAAGTGAAGAATGGAGACTTCGGCGACAGCGACCTGCAGGCGCTGAAGATGGAAGCCGGACGAGAGCTGAAGCGCAAGCTGGAAGATGCCGACAAACGTGGATGGATGATGGTTGAGGCTTACGGCAACGGCGAAGACTCATGGGCGGAGTATCTTGCACGTGAGCAGGCAGTAGAGAATGTGAGCCGTGACGACGTGATGCGCGTGGCGCGCAAATATTTCAACAACGAATACATGGACTTCGTGAAGAAATACGGCAGCTATCCTTCCGACAAGGTGTCGCAGCCGGGATATAAGCCCATGCCTGCAAAGAACATAACGGCGCAGTCGGCTTATGCCGCCATGCTCGACTCAATGGGGCACAAGGATGTTGAGCCGCGCATAATCGACTTCGACCGTGATGCCTCTCGCATAAGTCTCGGCCGCATGGCAGAGCTTTATGCCGTAAAGAATAACGTCAACGATGTGTTCACTCTTCAGCTTATCTATCACAAGGGAAAGGTGGCCGACCCGCGTCTTGGTGTGCTCGAATCGTATATCGATGCGCTCGGCACCGACTCACTTACAAGTCAGCAGCTGCGCCGTGCCCTGCAGAACGTCGGTTCTACGCTCGGTTTCAGTGCCGGCAACAATTCGTTCACCATATCCATGCAGGGCTTTGAGCGCAACCTTGAGCCTTCGTTGAGGCTGTTGGCCCATTTTCTCTCGTCGGTTAAGCCTGACAAGAAACAGATGTCTGAACTTAAACGTGCGTGGCGTCTTAACGACATGGCGTTTGTGAAAGACAATTCGAGCATTGCAAAGGCTGCACTGTCGAAGATAGTCTACGGCGACAAGTCTGCTTATCTAAACCGTGTGTCTGTCGGTGATGTCAAGAAGATGAAGCCCGAAGAGCTTGTCAGCCTGTTTGACAGTCTGCAGAACGTGCAGCTGTCTGTCGTTTATTGCGGCAGCCGCGATGCAGCGTCGGTAGGGCAGGATGTGAGCAGACTGTTGCCTGTTGACAAAGCCTCTGAACCATATACTGACACATACAAGCCTCAGATGCAGTATGACGCCCCGACAGTATATATATTAGACAACCCAAAGGCACGCCAGACCGTAGTGGCCACATACACGCCGCTTGCCCCACTGCCAGACCAGGACGGGCGCACTTGTCTGCAGCTGTGGAGCCGCTATTTCGGAGGTGACATGTTGTCTGTGATGTTTCAGGATTTGCGCGAACTGCGCTCGTTTGCCTATTACGCTTACGGCACGGCCGAGTTGCCGTCGCCAGTGCTTCATGCTGACGCTCCCGTAGGCTTCACTACAATGATGGGCACTCAGGCCGACAAGACGATGGAGGCAGTGGCAACGCTCGACAGTCTGTTTGCCTGCATGCCCGTGCGCGACAAGAACATGAGCGATGCCCGCCGCTCGATGCTCAACGGCATAAACAACAGTTATCCCTCGTTTCGCAGCATAGGTCAGACCATAGCCCTATATCGTGCGCAAGGCTATAAGGCCGATCCTGACGCCGCCCTGGCGGAGTCGTTGAAGACCGTTACAGACGAGGATGTCTACGACTATTATAATAAAAATGTGAAAGGCCGTCCCTACATCCTGATTATTGTAGGCGACAAGTCGAAACTCGACATTCAGAAACTTTCAAAATACGGAAAGATAACAGAATTGAAGTTGGAGGAAATATACAGAATGTAATTTTTTAATTCATAATTCACAATTCATAATTCATAATTGGGAACGCTGATTTTAATTCATAATTCATAATTCATAATTGGAACTGATGATTTAAACTCATTCCTAATTATAAAGTGTAATCATAATTATCCATTCTCAATTCTCCATTCTCAATTATACAAAAAAATCCCGGCTTTTGGCCGGGATTTTTTTGTATAAATTAATTACAGGTTCGGGTTAATCTTGTTCCACTCAGAGATTTCAGGAACGATGTTCAGAGTAACCAGCTCGTCGCGCATCTTGCAGAGGTGCTCGTAGCTAGCGTCGAGTTTAGCGTTCTCCTCAGCAGTTCCCTGCGGCATCTCATAGTGAGCGCCGGTTGTGTCGAGAGTAGTCTTCATAGCCATCATGATGTGGTTGTATTTCTCGTTAGAAACATAAGTTCCAACAGGGAAACGGAAAGGCTCGCCACCCATCACGGCACGGATCATCTCAACAGAGAGATAAGCCGGGCTCTGGAATGAAGAACGTCCGCGGAGCTCGATAATTTTGGCACCACCCTTAGTAACGTCAACCTTCATCTGTTCCCACTCCTCGTTTGTGAACTCAGGTGTGCCGATGATTTCTGTCAGAGGTTTGCCGTCGATAGTTACGTGTGAGCCGAATACAGCCATCTGCTCTCCGTGACCGCCGTATGTAGCGCAACCTTCGATCTCGCTCTGCATAACGTTGAACTTCTTAGCCAGTGCGCTCTGCAGACGTGTAGAGTCAAGAGCAGCAAGAGTTGTAACCTGTGAAGGTTTCAGGCCAGAGTACAGCAGAGTTACAAGACCTGTAAGGTCAGCCGGGTTGAAGATGATAACAACGTGCTTAACGTCAGGGCAATATTCCTTGATGTTCTTGCCAAGTCCTTCAGCAATCTCGCAGTTGCCTTTCAGCAGGTCCTCGCGTGTCATGCCGGCCTTACGTGGAGCACCACCAGAAGAGATGATATACTTAGCGTTTGTGAAAGCTTCTTTTACATCAGTTGTAGCTGTTATCTTCACATCGCCGAAACCGCTCTGGCGCATTTCCTCAGCAACGCCTTCCGGTGAGAAAACGTCATAAAGGCAGATGTCGTTAGTCAGACCCATTGTGAGGGCTGTTTGAACCATGTTTGAACCAATCATTCCGGCTGCGCCGACGATTGTAAGTTTTTCGTTAGTTAAGAATTTCATAATAACTTGTGTTTTATTATTGTTAAGACATTCAATTGTCCTTGTTTTTTACCGTAATCGCAGGCATGGTGTGTCATACCTCTCTTTTTAATAGTCCGATATGCGGCTTTACTTTTGCAAATTTAGTAAAAAGAATGGATATAAAATATTTATTAGTATTTTAGTTTGTTATTAAATTTAAAAAGACATATCTTTGTAATGTCTATTTTGCAAAATCATATAAAATATTATGTGATTTCGTCTAAAATGGGCAAGCCTGCCCTTATATAGGGTACATACTGTGTCTCCAGGCGTCCTTAATCGTCAGGAGATGTCCGGCTGTGCCGGCTTGCAGACCATAAATCGTGATGAGAGTTTCGGCTCATCCTATTTTAATATATATGGTGGTTCCGGATGTCATGGCTTGCAGCTGCACAGATGTCAGTATGGCGTGTGTTGTATTCATATTGTATGTTTTGCTTTTCTTGTCAGTAATATTATGAAAAGATTTTGCTTTTTGCTGGTGTTGTTGCTTCATGTTGTCTGCATGCATGCCTTGTATCGGGAGTTTGAAGGCAGGACTCACTATGAGGACTCTCTGCTTGAAACTGCCAAGAGACTGTCGGACAAGCGTAATTATAAAGAGTCTTTTGAGGTGCTGACAAAGCTGCGTGAGATGGCAGAACGCAAGAACGATTACGAGATGGTGTTCCATTGTCATATCAACTGGGCGTTCAATCTTGCCGAGATGCTCAATTATGACGACGCTTTAGACTATCTGTCGAAGGCATATAAGATTTCGGTAGAGAAACTCAGCAAGCGCGAGGAGATGTCAACCCTGAACAACATGGCATATCTTTATCTGAAAAGCAACAAGTATTTGCAGGCAAACGAATATTTCAAGCGCAACTATAATTATGCAAAGGATATAAAGGATACAACCTTTCTGCGGGGATCTGCGCTCAACGTGGCCATTTCGGCGATAGATATGGGCAATCTTGAGGAGTGTAGGGTATATATGAATATAACCGAGCAGCTGGTTAAGCCCAATACAGAGGAATGGATGTCCCTGCAAGCCCTGAAGACCGACTATTTGTTTGAGACGCATCAGTATAAGGCTCTCATATGACCTGACGGAACTTAATATTTCAAAGAACAATAAACTCTTTTCAATATATCTGTCTGATAACTATATTAGAAACTTGGATGTATCAAACTGCAAAAACCTTGCAGAACTGATTATTCGCAATAATTGTTTCACGTTCAATACGTTACCTCTTCCTTACGATGCCCTGGGCTATTATGATTATGCTACGCAGAGAAATATAAATATTGAGAGAGAACGTTCTGTTGCAGAACCTTTGGATTTGTCTAAAGATATTTACAGCCCGGATTATGAGACAACTGTAGATGTATATCTCTTTGATTCAAATAGTCTTTATGGCGGTGGAAAGCGTCTCGTTGCGGGTGAAGACTATACTTACGACAAGGGTGTGATTAATTTCCTTAAAGCTCAGACGGACAGCGTTTATTGTACTTTCAGATGCGACGCATATCCTTCATTGTCTTTGTCTACAACACGTTTTATGGTTCTTAACCCCGAGGATATGGGTAAGTCGACACTTGCTGCTGACATGACAACGGGTATGGCTGTCGGTGAGACATTTACAATGAATGTGGCTACATTCGGTAAGGATGAAAAGGTGGAAGTTGACTTTGGTGACGGTGAACTTAAAGAGTTTACTCTGTCTGATACGCCACAAGAGATCACTGGCGAGGTTAAGGGCGCTAACATAAAGGTTTATACAGCTTCAGAAGTCCAGCTGAAAGACTTCGATGCTTCAGGAATGAAACTTACTAATGTGAACATATTTAAGTCTAAGGCTCTGAAGAACCTTAATCTTAATGATAACGAATTGTCAGAAATCGATTTGTCTGGTAATTTGAGTTTTAATTCTATTCAGCTTGACAACAATAAACTTACGACATTGAGTTTAAGAGGCATTAATAATGCGAAATCGCTTAGCTGTGACAATAACCAGTTGGAGAGCATTGTATTCGATTCTTATGCTTCAGCCATGTCAGAAATCAGCTGCTCGGGCAATAAACTTAAGGATCTTTCATTCTTGAGCAGAACATCTTTAGTTGAGGTTCTAGACTTCTCACATAACGAGGTTTCAGACTATATGTTTACAAATATGTACAACATCCGTGACCTGAATATGTCATACAATAAGTTTAAGTCAGCAAATTTGGCATATAACACCAAACTTGAAAAACTTAACATCGAGGGCAACTACTTTACATACAGCACATTGCCTCAAACTACGGCTCAGGAGTTTATCTACGGCAACCAGAGTCCTGTAACTATTGCAGAAAAATCATTCATGGTAGATTTGTCTAAGGAGGCAACATTTAAGGGCAAGAATACCAAGTTTACATGGAAGACTGAAAGCGGAAATGTAATGGAAGAAGGTGTAGACTACAGCATTGAAAATGGTATTACTACATTCTTGAAAGTACAGGAAGAGAAAGTATATGCTGAGCTGACAAACGAGGCTTATCCAGATCTGACTCTTACAACAACTCTCGTTGAAACTTCTGAAAAACCGGAACTTGTGTTGGCTAATTTGGTTAGTACCGCAGAAGTGGGTTCTGAAGTAAGAATGATATTGGCTGCCAAGACTCCTAAGGCTGTTTATGTAGATTTCGGTGACGGTAAACTGGCTGAGTGCATGTTGGGTGGTGGAAATACAACATTGACATCACAGCTTGGCGCCAGCAAGAATATAACAATTTACGGCTATGATGAGTCTTACTCTGACATTACAGTCTTGAGTATGTCTAACGTTGCGTTGGAAAAGGTTGATATTTCTAAACTGAAGGATCTGTCTACGCTGACATTAGCTAACGCAGGTCTGGCTGAGATAGATCTGAGCAACAATACTCTCCTTGGATTCCTGACATTGTCAGACTGTAACCTGGAGCAGATAGACTTGTCTAAACTTACCAACCTTACAAACGTGACATTAAGTAATAACAAGCTTTCGGCAATAGACCTTAGCAACAATACAAAGTTGGCAACACTGCAACTTGGTGACAATAATTTTGAAACTTTGGTTCTCCCTGAGCTTCCCGCCTTGTATCAGCTGAGCGTTTCACGTAATAAGCTGAATACTCTTGACGTTACCAACTGTCCGATATTACGCGAGCTTTATTGTGACGGTAATAATCTTTCTTCACTCGATATGTCTGGCCAGGCAGATAAATACAGTATGGTATATGTTGGCAACAACAACTTTAAGTTCAGCACTCTGCCCGTATTTGACATCCATAACCCGATGAACTATAAGTATACTCCTCAGAAGGACGTTGAGATTACTGTAGACGGTGGTAAGGTTGACCTGAGCAGCGAGTATATGGTGGCTGAGAATCCTACAGTTTACACATGGACAACAGAATCAGGCGCAACTCTCGTTGAGGGCACTGACTATACTATTGACAACGGCGTTACAACATTCATGAAGAACTTCGACGAGAATGTTTACTGCTCTATGACCAATGCGGCTTATCCTGAACTGACGCTGAAGACTATAGGCGTTAAGCCTGAGACAACAGGTATCGGCGGAATAACTTCAGGCGAAGGCATTAAGGTTGAAAACGGAAATATCGTGATCACTGTTGACGGCGAGGCTAAGGTGCTTGTTTACAACACAGCCGGCATGATGGTGCGTTCATTCGACGTTGAGGGCGGAACCGTTGTAGTAGATGGTCTGGCAGGCGGCGTTTACATGATAGACGTAAGATGCGGCAGCCAGCGCATAGTTAAGAAAGTTATGCTTAAATAAATTTTTTAGGTTCTTAATGTAGTAAATTTTTCTGTGATGTCAGCGGGCAGGGGTTATCCCTTGTCCGCTGATTCTTTTTGTCTTAATCCTAAAAACGCTAAGTGTAGATACAAACGGCTTCTAAGGTATCTGCTAAAAAATAATCAGGTTATTTCTGTTTTAGTTTGCTGTTAAGTCTAAAAAGAATTATCTTTGTTCAGACTATTCTGAAAAATCTTATTCATTATGACGAACACTATTATAGAACAAAGACTGGCAGCCCTGCGCGACGTGATGCGCCGCGAGAGCATCGATGCGTTTATATTCCCTTCTACCGACCCGCACAACGGCGAGTATGTGCCCGAACACTGGGAGGGGCGCAAGTGGATATCCGGCTTCAACGGTTCGGCGGGAACAGCCGTTGTTACTATGGACGCTGCCGCGCTGTGGACCGACTCGCGCTATTTCCTTGCCGCTGCCGAGCAGCTCGAAGGCACTGAGTTTAAGCTGATGAAAGAGCGTGTTGAGGGCACGCCGTCGATAATAAAGTGGCTCGGCCAGAAGCTCTCTTTCGTTTCGAGTCCTGTTGTGGGCATCGACGGCATGGTCAACTCAGAGGCTTCGGTGGCAGAGCTCATTGCCGGACTTAGGAATGAGGGCGGCATAACCGTAAGAACCAACTTTGATCCGCTCGGGCAGATATGGACCGACCGTCCGCCGGTGCCGCAGAACAAGATAACAGTCCATCCGCTGGAGTATGCCGGAGAGTCGTGCGCCTCGAAACTGGAGCGCATACGCGCAATGCTGAAGGACATGAACGCCTGCGGAATGCTTGCCGCCGCGCTCGACGACATAGCCTGGACGCTCAACCTGCGAGGCTCTGATGTCCACTGCAATCCTGTGTTTGTGTCTTATCTGCTCATAACGTCACGCCATGCCACGCTGTTCGTTGACGGCGCCAAGCTCGACGACGGCGTGCGTGAGTATCTGAAGGGCGAGGGCGTAGACATTGCAGATTATAATAAGGTGAAAGATGCCCTGGCTGCATATTCTGAATATAACATACTGCTCGACCCGTGCGAGATAAACCATACGCTGTTCAGTGCCGTCAGATGCGAGAAGGTGGCGCAGCCGTCGCCCATACCATATATGAAGGCCGTCAAGAACAGTGCCGAGATAGAAGGCTTCCGCAGCGCTATGCTGCGCGACGGCGTTGCGCTGGTGAAGTTTTTGCGCTGGCTTAAGCCTGCCGTTGAGGCGGGAGGCGAAACAGAGATGAGCGTCGACCGCAAGCTGACATCGCTGCGCGCGGAGCAGAAGCTGTTTAAGGACATATCGTTCGACACCATTGCCGCCTATCAGGAGCACGGAGCCATTGTTCACTATGAGGCAACGCCCGAAACCGACGTGCCGCTGCGTCCCGAAGGGCTTATTCTGATAGATTCGGGCGCGCAGTATCTCGACGGAACCACCGACATAACGCGCACCATAGCCCTGGGCGATGTAACAGAGGAGCAGAAACTCGTCTATACGCTTGTGCTGAAAGGCCACATACAGCTGGAGCTTTGCAAGTTTCCGCGCGGCGCCAGCGGCACACAGCTCGATGCGCTCGCCCGCAAAGACATGTGGCGCTACGGCTTCAACTACATGCACGGCACGGGCCACGGCGTAGGCTCATATCTCAATGTCCACGAAGGTCCTCACCAGATACGCATGGAATACAGGCCTGCACCGCTCGTTGAAGGCATGACCGTTACCGACGAGCCTGGCATATATCTTGCCGGACGCTTCGGTGTGAGGATAGAGAACACGCTGCTCACCGTGCCATATCGCGACACCGAGTTTGGCTCGTTCCTCGGCTTCGAGTCGCTTACGCTCTGTCCGATAGACCTCGCTCCGGTTAAGAAAGAGATGCTGTTGCCTGAAGAAAAAGAGTGGCTCAACGCATACCACCGCACCGTCTTCGACCGCCTTTCGCCGCATCTCGAAGGCGAAGACCGCGAGTGGCTGGCATCGGCTTGTGCAGAAATCTGATGCCTAAAGCAGAGTATAAGTAATAAATAAGAATCAATGCACGGGTTGACAACCATGCTTGTCTTATGTCTGCAGATATGATATTTAATATCATCACTCCGGGTGATGACTCTTATATGTCTTTAATCCGTGGGCTTTTTGCCCACGGCTACTGAAGTATCAGCCTTTCGGCTATTGCTGTGGTTGGGCAATTCAGCTTAATGCCTGATGTAAATTTTTCTTTAACTCTCAGCCCGAAGGGCTGCACTTTAGTAACCGGGTGTGTCGAAACAATATTTCGACACACCCGGTTACTAAAGAATTGTGATTTTATGCACCCGAAGAGGTGCTACTCTATCACGTCTTATCCATTTTATCCGTCATGTTATTTGGGGTTGGCTGTATAGTCGTGATACTCTTTGAATACATAAAAAAGCAGTGCAGGTTAATATCAAGTCTCGGCTTATATTCCGGTTTTGATATGAAGTATCACCGCTTCGGGTGATGCCTCTTAATATCTCATTAATCCGTGGGTGTCGCACCCACGGTTACTAAAATATCAGCCCTTTCGGGCTATTAACAAGTCTAGTATTATTTTCTTTGTAGTATTATTTCGAATTGTTTTGGTGATTTTGTGGCATAAGACAGACGCTCATGATTTGAAACATTGTCATCTTATCATGCATTTTGCCGCTCAAAGTGTCATCACAAAAATGTCATGATTTTCTGCCGAAATAGAAAACGGAGAGCGCTTTTATGGCTTGTATCGGTAAAGTATATTTACATTATCATGCAAAAGGCATGCTTTTGAAAAATTACTCGGCCACTTTTTAGTGGAAAAAGCACCGCTTTTAAGGCGAAAACCGACCTGTTTTTTTATTGAAATAATAGCTTTTTTGTCCGAAATGGGACAAAAAATGTTGCACATATTGCCTAGTTTTGCCGTAACACATTGTAACACACCGGATTACGTTTGCACACGAAAACTGCCCGAATTTTCGTCCAACAGATTTTAAATTTCAAATATCTCAGTATGAGAGCGTCAAAGAAAATCAAAAAGGAAGCTAAGTCCGTTTTTATTCAGCAATGTGATTTGCTTAGGTTTTCTTTCTTTATGAAATATTATTTTCAGGTTGCTGCATGCTGATGCCGGCAAATAAAAAAATAACGTGTTTAAAGTTTTGATGAGACAAAAAATATTCTTATTTTTGTAAAATATTGCTAAATCTGCAGTCGGGACCTGTCTTAAAAGAATATTTGAACCCGTGAACGATACCGGAATATCGCCCCATAAGAATGTCGAATGAGCAATGCTGAAGGGGAAAGAGTGTGAAGAATGGCCTTTTTTATACATTTATATAAATGTCTGATTCTGTCAGACCATGTGTTCAGACTGCTGGTGTGGAATTTTAATCATTATAAAAATAGTATGAAAAAACTTTTTGCTTTAATTGCTGTTTTTCTTATGCCTCTGACGATGTTTGCGCAGCGTCAGGCAGGCGAATTTTCTTTGCAGCCAAAGATAGGACTAACTTTTTCTGATGTAAGCGGCATTGACAATACTGCGTATAAAGCCGGGATAAAGGTAGGGGTGGAGGCCGAATATATGGCTACAAAATGGCTCGGAGTAACTTTGGGGCTTGATTATTCGGAGCGCGGATGCGGTTTCGACAAGTTTATCTGGGGGTATGCCTATTTTAAAGGGCCTTTGGAGGATCCCGGAACCGGACAAATAGACGATGACATGTATGATAAAGAACTTAAATTCTGGCAAGAAGATGGCGACGGGCATAAAGTGAAGCTTTCTTACCTCAGTGTGCCTGTAATGGCTAACTTTTATATATATAAAGGTCTCGCCGTTAAAGCCGGAGTGCAGGTAGACTTCATGCTGAGCGCAAAATATCCAAGGGGATACAAAGAGATATTTGACGGACAACCGTGGGACGGCAAATATACAGACATAAAAGACCGTTGCCGTAAGGTTGATGTTACCATACCTCTGGGACTCTCGTATGAATACAAACGTTTTGTACTTGATGCAAGATATGAATTTGGACTGCTCGACATAAAAGATGACGAGATTGTGGCGAAGAATCTTTCGACCGACGGAACCAGCTATTTTCTGGAGTATTACCTCCTTAACGGCAGATTGAAGCGTTCTTCGGCTTTCACCCTGACGCTCGGCTACAGACTGGGACTTTAACCCGGAGCTGTAGTCACAATTCATAATTCACAATTCATAATTCACAATTCACAATTCATAATTTATAATTGGCTACGCCGAACTACGTTTCATATGCTCAATAAAACGTTTTGCATGGGCAATTTAACCGCTGAAAGTCAGGCAGATGTGAAAAATAAATACTTTTTGCTTAAAAAGCCTCTGAATATTTGGAAGATAAAAAAATAAGATGTAATTTTGCAGCCGCTAATAATAGCATGAAATTAAAAAATAAGTTTAACATATAAAATTTTAAGACAAAAAATGATCATTGTACCAGTTAAAGATGGCGAGAACATCGAAAGAGCATTGAAGAAATTCAAGAGAAAATTTGAGAAGACAGGTGTCGTAAAGGAACTTCGTGCACGTCAGCAGTTCGATAAGCCGTCTGTCTTGAAAAGGCTCAAGATGGAACGCGCTATTTACGTACAGAAACTGAGAGCTACAGAGGAATAACCAATATTGAATGGGTATACCGCTTAGGCGTTAAAAAGTAATGATAAGGTCCTGCGAATATTTGCAGCCGATATGATGGTGCGTTCGCAGGACGATGTAATTTTGCCGATAGGCTATTGGGGGGATGTACACGGAGTGACTGTGCCACATCCTTTTTTTATATATAAAAATATGTAGCGTCTGTGTGCCGTTGAGGCATTGCTATTTTCTTATGTCGCTTTCGTCTTATTTTTTTTGAAAGCGAAAATCAATCACGTTTTTTTGTTATTATTGTTGTTGTGTGTGTAGCAGCTTCGGCTGTCTGCATCGTGCTTGTAAGCATCAGCATTGGCTTTTCTCCTGTGCATGCATCCGGAGGGTAGGGCTGTGGGCGTATATGGCTGTTGGGCTTGTTTCAGTATAGCCATTTGACATCCGGCCCTTTATATGGCGTTTAAAAAATGTGTCGGCGATGTCAGATTTTGTTCAGGTAGTCTTGTGGGGTGATTTAAAAAATGTGATTTTTGTAAGATAAAGGTTAAAAAAGTAAAAGAATGAAGTTTTGGAATATAATTATTATCTTTGCATATATATGCATTTATGTTAAAGAGTGTAGTCAGGCTGGCTTGGCTTACCTTTCTTGGCTATAATCTTTGCAGAGGCTTAAACCCGAACCTCTTGCGGCAAACAAATTCTATATACCTTAATATAGTCGGTTTGTAGGGATTGTAAAAACACATTAAACTTTACGCTATGAAAATTAACGGAATTATCAGAGAAATAGGTGATCTGAAAGGAAAACAGCTGGCAAGAACTGGCAAGGTTTACACATAACGGATTTGCCGACAAATTGAAAATATTCATAATACATGACCAACTTATAAGTCGAAGTGGCGCAAAGCACGCTGATGCCGCTTGCTCGTGTTTTCCGCAAATATCTGATACAAATAAAAAATTAAACTATGAAACACTTTTTAGCCTTTATAATAGCACTGTTTGCATACACTGCGAATGCCCAGACAGGTATCACTGTTACCGGACGCGTGACAGACGATGCCGGCAATGCCATAGAACGCGCCACTGTGACGATGACGCGGCTTGACGACGGAACAAAGCTGGCGCCTGTCATTACCGGCAACGACGGCACATTTATGATAGACAGCATATCCGAAGGACGCTACACTCTCGGCATAACGTGCGTAGGCTATGACAAATACAATAAAAAACTGCGCGTAAGCGGCCCTCTCGATTTGGGCGCGGTCGTTATGGGCGGTTCTGCAAAAATGCTCGACGAGGTGACGGTCATGGCGGATTACTCGAGCGTGAAGTCAAACGGCACCATAACGGTCAGGGTGAAAGGCAATCCGCTGGCTAAAGGCCAGACGCTGCTGGATTTTATGAAATTTATGCGCGGCGTCAGCGTGAGGGGTGAGGACGTCAGCGTCTACGGACGGCAAAACACCTTGATATATCTTGAGGAGCAAGAAATAACACAGGAACAGATGAAGACCATCGACCCTTCGATGATTTCACACATAGATGTAATAACCAACCCTGATGCCTCTTATGGTTTGGGTATTGGTGGCGTGATAAAAATTTATCTGCGTGACGACGGCGGTGTGCTCGGCACGCTGACATTCAATGGCAGAGCCAGTCAGGATGGTCTTCTGCGTGCCTTGCCGGGGCTGAATCTTCTATATGCGCGAGGCAAGGTGAGAGTAAGCAACCTGCTGACAGGCAGCCTGCACGACAAGTCGGTGCGGTCGCAGGTGCAGAACGACGTGGCGGACAATGTGGAAACACAAACCGAAACAAACAGCGTAACCAGGGGCAATGGCTATCTTATGGATAATCTCGCGCTGAGATATTCGCCTACTGATCTTGACAGAATCTATGTGTACGGAGGCGTGAGAATGAGTAACGGCGAAACGTCGACCAACAGCCATGACGGCACGGATCTTTTGGATATTAACAGTCTGTCGAAACCCCGGTATTATAGTGCCGGACTGCAATACAAACACTTTTTCCGTAAAGACAGTGTCAGCTATTTCTTTTTCAGAGGAAGTTACTCAGGGCAGGATTACAGCGAAGGCTTAAGCTATGTCTTGAACTCTACTGCCGACAATGCCAGGCTTGGCTATAATACGAATAACGTATTGATAGACCCGGTGTTGCATATGGTGCTAAACAAAAAATCGAATTTAAATGCCGGCTTGGTTTACGGTTATATGTACGACAAGCACGACGACACGGGGACAACGCAGCTTGGATACATTCGTGACGGGCGCTATGTAAGCTCCGGCACCGACTATGGCGTATGGGTGGACTATAGCACGAAGATAGGCAAGTTCTTGTATGTGCAGGGAACGCTTAACTATCACGGGACGAAAACCGTATTTCGTGACCGTATTGACAGTAAAAACAATGTAGACTTATGGGAAGACGGAATATATCCGAGTATCTTTGCGCAATGGAATCTCAGCAAGGAGGAAAATCCGTCGCCGGCAAAAGAATTTTATATTAACTTCAACTACCAGTATTATTACTCCTTGCCGAATTATAACTATACGCTGCCTACCGTTACATGGCAGGGACAAAATCAATACAGCATAGGTAACCCTGATTTGACAAAAGAAAATCGTCACGACTTTTATGTGTGGCTGGCATATCACAGAAAGTGGACCGTGTACTACGACTTCAACTATGGCGACAATTTGGTGAAGGTGATTATGCATGCTGACCCTGACCGTAAGGATACCTATTTTACAAGGCCGGAAAACGCCGGATGGCAGATACAGCACAAGCTGTCGGTGGCATATCAGACTAAACTCTTTGACTTCTGGTACACCAACACCGAGATGATAGTCAGAAACAGGCGCGAAAGCATGCCGGGAAAGTCCGTCAGTCAGACTTCGTTATATTTTTCAACCAGTAACAATTTTAAAATAGCCAAAAACTATGGCATAACACTCGACTTTGCAGCTTCGACCAAGACAAAGACGCTGTCGTATGAATATGACGGCTGGTTCAACCTCAATGCCCAGGCATATATGTCGCTGCTGAAAAACAAGCTGAACGTAAACCTCAGCTACAATGGCGTGTTTTATAACAGGCCGAAAATGACTGTGTATGGCGACGGATGGATGCTGACGCGCAAGTATCTCAGCCACAACACATCTATAAGTCTGAACGTGTCGTGGAATTTCAGTATTGGCAAGAAGATAAAAGATAACCGTGACATGCCGTCGATAGGCTCCGCAGGAAGAGCAATTCCTACTTTCTGATTTTAAGCACGAGGGAATTATTCTGGTCCGGCTCTGAAGAAATGTTGACGTATAAGGTTTCCTCAGTGCCGGATTTTTCTTTTTCCTGCTCATGATAGTTATTCCTTGTAAAGCGGAAAAGAATTTGGCGGAAAAATTTGGCGGTTCGGTTTTATTTTTGTAAATTCGTTGCCGAATAACATGGTTTGAGCAACTGTATTTATGATGATAAGAGAATTTTTGAACTACCTCCAGTTTGAGCGGAACTACTCCGCGAGAACCGTGAAGGAATACGGAGCAGACTTGAAAGAGTTTGAACTGTACTTCAAAAATTTGGATGCTCATCTTTCATGGGAGTCGGTCGACTCTGATGTCATCCGCGACTGGATGGAGAGTATGATGGATAAGGGAAACAGTGCGTCGTCGGTCAACAGACGATTGAGTGCATTGCGTTCCTTTTTTCGTTTTGCCCTTTCCCGAAATCTTGTTAGCTCAGATCCGGCCCACGGTCTGACAGGCCCGAAGAAAAACAAACCATTGCCACAATTCGTCAAGGAAAGCGAGATGGACGAGCTGCTCAACGGCAGCATGTGGAATCTCTCTGACTATAAAGATGTGTGCGCGCGTACTATTATAATGGCTTTTTATGAGACAGGAATGCGCGCTGCCGAACTTATAGGGCTTGACGATGCCATGGTTGACCTCGAAGCCTGCCAGCTGAAGGTTACTGGCAAAAGAAACAAACAGCGCGTCATTCCGTTTGGCCAAGGGCTGCGCGACGCGCTGTCGGCATATATGGAACTAAGAGACAAAGTCGTGACGAGGCTTGAGCCGGCGCTGTTTGTGTCGGCAAAGGGCCGCAGACTCACTTATCCGCAAGTGAGAGCCTGCGTGTCGGACAATCTTGCGCGGGTGAGCTCGCTTAAAAAACGCAGCCCGCACGTGCTGCGCCATACATTTGCTACAGCCATGCTTAATCATGGCGCCGGACTTGAGAGCGTTAAGAAGCTGTTGGGGCATCAGGAGCTGACAACTACTGAGATATATACTCATACCACGTTTGAACAGCTTAAGAAAGTTTACAAATCCGCCCATCCAAGGGCTTAACCCTTAAAATTACAAGGAGGTAACTATGGAAGTTAAAATTCAGTCAATCCATTTTGACGCTACTGAACAATTGAAGGCGTTTATCGAAAAGAAAACTGCCAAGTTGGAAAAATCTTATGAGGATATTCAAACTGTAGAGGTTCAACTTAAAGTTGTTAAGCCTGCCACTGCCATGAATAAGGAAACAAGTATCACTGTAATGGTTCCCGGCTCACGTCTTTTTGTTGAAAAAGTGTGCGATACTTTTGAAGAGGGAATTGACCTCTGTGTGGACTCTTTGAAGGTCCAATTGGCGAAATTTAAAGAAAAATTGCGCAATAGATAAAAAAAATCGCGAAAAGTTTTGGAGATTAAAAAATAATGCCTATCTTTGCAGCCGTTTTAGGACACGTCCTTACAACAAGCGCCTAACGGCTGCTTAACGTTGCCTCTTTAGCTCAGTTGGCCAGAGCACGTGATTTGTAATCTCGGGGTCGTTGGTTCGAATCCGACAAGAGGCTCAAGAAAAGATGCTGAGAAGCTGTTGTTCTTTGAAAGTAAGTTGGGCAAATACCAGAGTGGCCAAATGGGGCAGACTGTAAATCTGCTGTCTTTCGACTTCGGTGGTTCGAATCCATCACCACCCACTCAGTAGAAGTCTTGCGGAAATAGCTCAGTTGATAGAGCACTAGCCTTCCAAGCTGGGGGTCGCGGGTTTGAGTCCCGTTTTCCGCTCTCGCTGCTGTAATAGCTCAGTGGTAGAGCACTTCCTTGGTAAGGAAGAGGTCCCGAGTTCAAATCTCGGTTACAGCTCTACGACTTTCTAATTTTTTAAAACAGAAAAAATACACGATTATTCATTAACAATAAATAAAAAGTAAAGCTATGGCTAAAGAGACATTCGTCCGTACCAAACCCCATGTAAACATTGGTACAATTGGTCACGTAGACCACGGTAAGACTACTCTGACTGCTGCTATCACAACAGTATTGGCAAAGAAAGGTCTTTCTGAAGTTAAGTCTTTTGACTCTATCGATAACGCTCCTGAGGAAAAAGAGCGTGGTATTACTATCAATACAGCACACGTAGAGTATGAAACAGAAAACCGTCACTATGCACACGTTGACTGCCCGGGACACGCTGACTATGTAAAGAACATGGTAACAGGTGCTGCTCAGATGGATGGTGCTATCATCGTTGTTGCTGCAACTGATGGTCCTATGCCTCAGACACGTGAGCACGTGCTTCTCGCTCGTCAGGTAAACGTTCCTCGTTTGGTTGTATTCCTGAACAAGTGCGATATGGTTGAGGATGAGGAAATGCTTGAGCTCGTTGAGATGGAAATGCGTGAGCTTCTCGATCAGTACGAGTATGATGGCGACAATACTCCTATTATCCGCGGTTCTGCTCTTGGTGCACTTAACGGTGTTGAGAAGTGGGAAGAGAAGGTAATGGAGCTGATGGCTGCTGTTGACGAGTGGATTCCGCTGCCTCCGCGTGACCTCGACAAACCGTTCCTGATGCCTGTTGAGGACGTATTCTCAATCACAGGTCGTGGTACTGTTGCTACAGGTCGTATCGAGACTGGCCGTGTTAAGGTTGGTGACGAAGTTGAGCTCCTCGGTCTTGGTGAAGACAAGAAGTCAGTTGTAACTGGCGTTGAGATGTTCCGTAAGATTCTTGACGAAGGTGAAGCTGGTGATAACGTAGGTCTGCTTCTCCGTGGTATCGACAAGAACGAAATCAAGCGTGGTATGGTACTCTGCCACCCGGGTCAGATCAAACCTTACAAGAAGTTCAAGGCTCAGATCTATGTACTGAAGAAAGAAGAAGGTGGACGTCACACTCCGTTCGGAAACAAGTATCGTCCTCAGTTCTACCTCCGTACAATGGACTGTACAGGTGAAATCTCTCTGCCGGAAGGCGTAGAAATGGTAATGCCTGGTGATAACGTAACAATCACTGTTGAGCTTATCTACGCTGTTGCATTGAACGTAGGTCTGCGCTTCGCTATCCGTGAAGGTGGTCGTACAGTAGGTGCTGGTCAGATTACTGAAATCATCGATTAATCATTATCAATGATATAAGTTTTAGGTTCTCGTCTTCCGGCGAGAACCTATTTTACGGGAATAGCTCAGTTGGTAGAGCACTGGTCTCCAAAACCAGGTGTCGGGAGTTCGAGCCTCTCTTCCCGTGCCAAAATAAAGATAATATGTTTAAAAAATTCGCAAATTACTGCAAAGTTTGTTACGAAGAACTTGTGCATAAAACAACATGGCCGACACGTGCCGAACTTACTCATAGTGCAATGGTTGTATTATCTGCTTCCTTGATCATTGCAGTTGTAGTGTTCATTATGGATTCCGTGTTCCGGTTTGTTATGAGTACGATCTATCCTAATTAATCGTAAAAAGGAAAATGGCTGAATCAGGAAAAAAGTGGTATGTATTGCGTGCTGTCAGTGGTAAGGAGGCTAAGGTAAAAGAATATATCGATGCCGAACTTAAGCACAACACGCTTCTTTCAACTTATGTTTCTCAGGTACTTATACCTATGGAGAAGCATGCTTCTTTGCGTAATGGCAAGCGTGTGGTCAAAGAGAAGATTTCTCTCCCGGGCTATGTCCTCGTAGAGGCAGAACTGAAAGGAGACGTGGCACATACACTGCGCTTCATACCTAACGTACTTGGCTTCTTGGGCGGATTGGATAATCCTACCCCTGTTAAGCAGTCTGATATCAACCGTATCCTTGGAACGGCTGAAGAGTCAGTGCTGACGGAAGAAGTAAATATTCCGTTCTGTGTTGACGAGACAGTGAAGGTTACTGATGGACCGTTCAGCGGCTTTAGCGGTGTCATTGAAGAAGTGAATACCGAGAAGCACAAACTTAAGGTTATGGTTAAGATTTTTGGACGTAAAACTCCATTGGAATTAGGTTTTATGCAAGTTGCAAAAGAATAACGTGTTGTTACGGACACGTGTGTTCTTTTATAAAATCTCAAATTTTTTTAATTAACAAAAGAAATGGCTAAAGAAGTTGCTGGATTAATCAAATTACAGATTAAAGGTGGCGCTGCGAATCCTTCACCACCAGTTGGACCGGCTCTCGGTTCAAAGGGTATTAACATCATGGGATTCTGCAAGGAATTCAACGCCAGAACTCAGGATAAGGCTGGAAAAGTGCTTCCGGTTGTTATCACTTACTACACCGATAAGTCATACAGCTTCGAAATTAAGACTTCTCCTGCTGCTGTTCAGCTGCTGGAGGCAGCCAAGGTTAAGAGTGGTTCTGCCGAGCCTAACCGTAGAAAAGTGGCTTCTGTGACATGGGATCAGATCCGTGCCATTGCAGAAGACAAAATGGCTGATCTTAACTGCTTTACCGTAGAGTCTGCGATGAAGCTTGTTGCTGGTACGGCTAGAAGTATGGGCATCTCAGTTAAAGGGGACTTCCCTGGTAAATAATTTATAACTTCAAGAAAATGAGTAAACTGACAAAAAATCAAAAATCAGTAGCTGATAAGGTTGAAGCAGGGAAAGCATACTCTTTGAAAGAGGCTGCAGAGTTGGTTAAGGATATTACTACTACCAAGTTTGACGCTTCTCTTGATATTGATGTACGCTTGGGCGTTGACCCGCGTAAGGCTAACCAGATGGTAAGAGGCGTTGTGTCTCTGCCTAACGGAACTGGTAAGGTTACACGCGTGCTCTGCCTTTGTACTCCTGATGCTGAAGCTGCTGCAAAAGAAGCAGGTGCTGACTATGTAGGTCTTGACGAGTATATCGAAAAGATCAAAGGTGGATGGACAGATGTTGATGTTATCATCACAATGCCGTCATGCATGGGCAAGATTGGTCCTTTAGGACGTGTTCTTGGTCCGCGTGGCTTGATGCCTAACCCTAAGAGCGGTACTGTAACTATGGACGTTGCAAAGGCTGTCAAGGAGGTTAAGCAGGGTAAGATCGACTTCAAGGTTGACAAGGCCGGTATCATCCATGCATCAATTGGTAAGGTTTCTTTCACTCCGGAACAGATCTATCAGAATGCGAAAGAATTTATCGCTACTGTTATTAAACTGAAACCTTCTGCTGCTAAAGGTACATACATCAAGAGTATCTTTATTTCTAGCACTATGAGTAAGGGTATCAAGATTGATCCTAAATCAGTTGAATAACTCTAAAAGTTTTGTAAGATGAAGAAAGAAGTAAAAGATACTATAGTTGTTGAACTCGGTCAGAAGCTGAAAGAGTATTCTCATTTCTACCTCGTTGATGTAACAGGTATGAATGCTGGTGCTACAAGCAAGCTCCGTCGCGAGTGCTTCAAGAACGAAATCAAGATGGTCGTTGTAAAGAACACTCTTCTTCACAAGGCTTTCGAGGCTTCGGATGTTGATTATGAGCCTTTGTATGGCTGTCTGAAGGGTAACACTGCTGTTCTCTTCTGCAACACAGCTAACGTTCCAGCTAAAATGCTGAAAGGTTATGTAAAAGAGAGTATTCCTGCATTGAAGGCTGCTTATGCAGAGGAAAGCATCTATGTTGGTGCTGACAAGCTGGAAGAACTCGCAGCTCTCAAGAGCAAGGACGAAGTTATTGCAGACATTGTTGCATTGCTGCAGTCTCCTGCAAAGAACGTTGTTTCTGCTCTTCAGTCAGGCGCTCACACCATCCATGGTGTACTCAAAACTTTAGGCGAGCGTCCTGAGTAATTTTAACACCCAAACATTAATATTTAAAAACATTAAAATTTAAAATAAAATGGCAGATATTAAAGCTATTGCTGAAGAATTAGTAAATTTGACAGTTAAGGAAGTAAACGAGTTGGCAACAGTCCTGAAGGACGAGTATGGAATTGAGCCCGCTGCTGCAGCTGTTGCTGTTGCTGCTGGTCCTGCTGCAGGTGGTGCTGCAGCCGCAGCTGAGGAGAAGACATCTTTCGATGTTGTACTCGCTGAGGTTGGTGGTGCAAAACTGCAGGTAGTTAAGGCCGTTAAAGAGGCTTGTGGTCTTGGTCTGAAAGAGGCTAAGGATCTCGTAGACGGTGCTCCTTCTACATTGAAGGAAGGTCTGTCTAAGGACGAGGCTGAGAACCTGAAGAAGGCTATCGAAGAGGCTGGCGCTAAGGTTGAGCTCAAATAATTGAGACAATAAAAAATATTTCGGGTTAAGATTCTCCCAGTCGGAGAGTCTTAACCTTTTTGTGTCTTTTATTAATACCATGCAGTCAACCACCGCTGCAAGGTGTAGGTCAAGATTCATGACTTTGAAATCTGCGGCCATTTATTTTCAAGGTGGCATTTTTAACGGTAATAAAAATCTGTAATGGCTTCAAAAATTGTTGATAACAGAGTGAATTTTGCCAGCGTGAAGAATCCGATGCCGTATCCGGATTTCCTCGATGTGCAGTTAAAGTCTTTCAGAGACTTCTTACAGTTGGATACTCCGCCTGAGGAACGCAAGAATGACGGTTTGTATAAGGTCTTTGCTGAAAATTTCCCTATCACCGACACACGTAATAATTTCGTTCTTGAGTTCTTGGATTACTATATCGACCCGCCCCGTTACACTATCGACGAGTGTCTTGAGCGCGGACTTACATATAGCGTGCCCCTGAAGGCTAAGATGAAACTGTATTGTACAGACCCTGACCATGAGGACTTCGGTACTTTCATTCAGGATGTTTTCCTCGGCACTATTCCCTATATGACTGATAACGGCACATTTATCATAAATGGAGCCGAGCGTGTTGTTGTATCACAGTTGCACAGATCTCCCGGTGTGTTCTTCGGACAGGGCGTTCACGCCAATGGTACGGTGCTTTATTCGGCACGTATCATCCCGTTCAAGGGCTCATGGATTGAGCTTGCAACCGACATCAACAATGTGATGTATGCATACATCGACCGTAAGAAGAAGTTGCCTGTTACAACACTTTTGCGTGCTATCGGTTTCGAGACCGATAAGGATATTCTTCAGATATTCGACCTGGCTGAGGAAGTAAAGGTCAACAAGAAGAATATGAAGGATGCCATTGGCCGTAAGCTTGCTGCGAGGGTTTTGAAGAGCTGGAACGAGGACTTCGTTGATGAGGATACCGGTGAAGTTGTTTCTATCGAGCGTAACGAGGTTATCATGGAGCGTGAGACAGAAATCACAAAGGACAACATCGACGACATTATCGACAGTGGCGCTTCGACAGTTCTTCTCCACAAGGATATTGATTCTGCAAGCAAGTATTCAATAATCTTCAATACATTACAGAAAGACCCGAGTAACTCTGAGAAGGAAGCAGTGCTCTACATCTACCGTCAGCTGCGTAATGCAGACCCTGCCGATGATGCAAGTGCACGTGAGGTTATCCAGAACCTGTTCTTCTCTGACAAACGTTATGACTTGGGTGATGTAGGCCGTTACCGTATCAACAAGAAGTTAGGTCTTGATACAGACATGGATGTCCGTATCCTGACTAAAGAAGATATAATCGAAATTATCAAATATCTTATACAGCTGGTTAACTCTAACGCCACTGTAGACGATATCGACCACCTTAGCAACCGCCGTGTACGTACAGTAGGCGAGCAGCTGAGCAACCAGTTCTCTATCGGTCTGGCACGTATGAGCCGTACCATCAGAGAGCGTATGAACGTTCGCGACAATGAGGTGTTCACTCCTACAGACCTTATCAACGCCAAGACAATATCGAGTGTTATCAACTCGTTCTTCGGTACCAACCCGTTGTCACAGTTCATGGACCAGACCAACCCGCTTGCCGAAGTAACTCACAAGCGCCGTCTGTCTGCCCTTGGTCCTGGTGGTCTGTCAAGAGAGCGTGCCGGTTTCGAGGTGCGTGACGTTCACTATACACACTACGGACGCCTTTGTCCTATTGAGAGCCCTGAAGGTCCTAACATCGGACTTATCTCGTCTCTTTGTGTTTACGCTAAAATCAATGAGTTGGGATTCATCGAGACTCCTTACCGTAAGGTTAAGGACGGAATTGTTGATCTCGACAATGACCATATACTTTATCTTACTGCTGAAGAGGAGGAAGACCATATCATCGGTCAGGGCAATGCTCCGCTGAACGATGACGGTACGTTTATCCGTGAAGTGGTTAAGTGCCGCCAGGATGCCGACTTCCCCGTAGTGCCTCCTTCGGAGGTTGACCTTATGGACGTATCTCCTCAGCAGATTGCATCTATTGCTGCCGGACTCATTCCTTTCTTGGAGCACGACGATGCTCACCGTGCGTTGATGGGTAGTAACATGATGCGCCAGGCAGTTCCTCTGCTTCATAATGAGGCTCCTATCGTAGGTACCGGTATTGAGAAGCAGGTATGCGTTGACTCACGTACTATGATCACAGCCGAAGGCGATGGCGTAATTGAGTATGTTGATGCAACTACAATACGTATCCTTTATGACAGAACTGAGGAAGAAGAGTTCGTAAGCTTTGAGCCTGCTCTCAAGGAGTACAGAATACCTAAGTTCCGCCGTACAAACCAGAACATGACCGTTGACCTCCGTCCTATTTGCGACAAGGGACAGCGTGTAAAGAAGGGCGACATCCTTACAGAAGGATATGCTACAGAGGATGGCGAGCTGGCACTCGGACGCAACTTGCTTGTTGCTTACATGCCTTGGAAGGGATACAACTATGAGGACGCTATCGTGCTCAACGAGCGTGTAGTGCGTGAGGATATTCTTACTTCAGTACATGTGGATGAATATTCGCTCGACGTTCGTGAGACAAAGCGCGGTATGGAAGAGTTCACAAGCGACATTCCTAACGTCAGCGAAGAGGCTACCAAAGACCTCGATGACAATGGTATAATCAGAGTTGGTGCTCGTGTAGAGCCGGGCGATATCCTTATCGGTAAGATTTCACCTAAGGGTGAGAGCGATCCTTCACCTGAGGAGAAACTGCTCCGCGCTATCTTCGGCGACAAGGCTGGCGACGTGAAGGATTCTTCACTTAAGGCCAATCCTTCTCTTACCGGTGTCGTTATCGACAAGAAACTGTTCTCACGTGCCGTTAAGACACGTTCTTCTAAGCAGCAGGACAAGATCGTTCTGGCTAAGATCGACGAAGAGTATGCTGCCAAGATTGACGACCTGAAGGATATTCTTGTTGACAAGCTCCTCACTCTTACAGACGACAAGACGTCTATGGGTATCAAGGATTATACCGGTGCCGAGATTATTACAAGGGGAAGCAAGTTCACAATGGCTCAGCTGAAGAACCTTGAATATGACGGAATACAGTCTAACAACTGGACTAACGACGAACATACTAATGAGCTGATACAGAAGCTGATTATGAACTTCATCAAGAAGTACAAGCTCCTGGATGCTGAACTCAAGCGCCGTAAGTTTGCAATTACAATCGGTGACGAGCTGCCCTCAGGCATCCTGCAGATGGCTAAGGTTTACGTTGCCAAGAAACGTAAGATCGGCGTAGGTGATAAGCTTGCCGGTCGCCACGGTAACAAGGGTATCGTTTCTAAGATTGTACGTCAGGAAGATATGCCGTTCCTCGAGGACGGACGTCCTGTAGACTTGGTTCTTAACCCGCTGGGTGTGCCTTCACGTATGAACCTCGGACAGATATTTGAGGCTATTCTCGGTGCAGCCGGTAAGCGTCTAGGCGTTAAGTTCGCAACACCTATCTTCGACGGTGCCAAACTTGACGACCTTCAGGAATGGACCGACAAGGCTGGTCTGCCGCGTCTCTGCTCAACACACCTCTATGACGGTGAGACAGGTGAGATGTTCGACCAGCCGGCAACGGTAGGTATCACATACTTCCTTAAACTCGGCCACATGGTTGAAGATAAGATGCACGCCCGCAGCATCGGTCCGTACTCTCTTATCACACAGCAGCCTCTTGGAGGTAAGGCACAGTTTGGTGGTCAGCGTTTTGGTGAGATGGAGGTTTGGGCTCTCGAGGCATTCGGTGCCAGCCATGTGCTTCAGGAAATCCTTACCATCAAGTCTGATGACGTAGTAGGCCGTTCAAAGGCTTACGAGGCTATCGTCAAGGGCGAGCCTATGCCTACACCGGGCATACCGGAGTCTCTCAACGTGCTGCTGCACGAGCTCCGTGGTCTTGGCTTAAGTGTTACCCTTGATTAATAACGAAACTCTTTACATAACAAATATAAACAAGAATTATGGCTTTCAAGAAAGATTCAAAGATAAAGAGTAATTTCACGAAGATTACTATCGGACTTGCATCACCGGAAGAAATCCTCGAAAGTTCTTTTGGCGAGGTTACCAAACCTGAGACCATAAACTATCGTACATATAAACCTGAGCGCGACGGACTTTTCTGCGAGCGCATCTTTGGTCCGACAAAGGACTATGAGTGTGCCTGCGGTAAATATAAGCGCATCAGATATAAAGGCATTGTCTGCGACCGCTGCGGTGTAGAGGTTACAGAGAAGAAAGTGCGCCGTGAGCGCACCGGACATATCGAGCTCGTTGTGCCTGTTGCACACATCTGGTATTTCCGTTCATTGCCTAACAAAATAGGTTACCTGCTCGGTATACCGACAAAGAAACTCGATTCTGTAATTTATTACGAGAAGTATATCGTAATACAGCCGGGTGTAATGGAAGGCCGTACAGACTCTGAGGGCGTTGAAATCAACGGTTCTCACAAGATGGACTTCCTTACAGAAGACGAATATGTAAACATCATGGACAACCTGCCCGACGGCAACGAATATCTTGATGATACAGACCCGAATAAGTTCATCGCCAAGATGGGTGCCGAGGCAATCTATGATCTGTTGGTAAATATCGATCTCGACTCTCTTTCTTATGAGCTTCGCGACCGTGCCAATAGCGACTCTTCTCAGCAGAGAAAGACCGAGGCCCTCAAGCGTCTGCAGGTTGTAGAGGCATTCCGCGGAAGCCGCAACATAAACAAGCCCGAGTGGATGATCATGAAGATTATTCCTGTTACTCCTCCTGAGCTTCGTCCGTTGGTTCCGCTGGATGGTGGCCGTTTTGCAACATCTGACCTCAACGACCTTTATCGTCGTGTCATCATACGTAACAACCGTCTGAAGAGACTTATGGAGATTAAGGCTCCTGAGGTTATTCTCCGTAACGAGAAACGTATGTTGCAGGAGGCTGTCGACAGCTTGTTTGACAACTCACGCAAGAGCAGCGCCGTTAAGAGCGATTCTAACCGTCCGCTGAAGTCTCTGTCTGACTCACTGAAAGGTAAGCAGGGACGTTTCCGTCAGAACCTTCTCGGTAAGCGTGTCGACTATTCAGCACGTTCAGTTATCGTTGTAGGTCCTGAGTTGAAGATGGGCGAGTGCGGTCTGCCTAAGCTTATGGCTGCAGAGCTCTACAAGCCGTTTATCATCCGTAAGCTCATTGAGCGCGGTATCGTCAAGACTGTAAAGAGCGCAAAGAAGATTGTAGACCGCCGCGAGCCGGTTATCTGGGATATCCTCGAGAATGTGATGAAGGGACACCCTGTATTGCTCAACCGTGCGCCTACACTTCACCGTCTTGGTATTCAGGCATTCCAGCCTAAACTTATCGAAGGTAAGGCTATTCAGCTCCATCCGTTGGCATGTACTGCGTTCAACGCCGACTTCGACGGTGACCAGATGGCTGTTCACCTTCCATTGAGCAATGAGGCAGTGCTCGAGGCACAGATCCTGATGCTTCAGAGCCACAACATCCTTAACCCTGCCAACGGTGCGCCTATCACAGTGCCTTCACAGGATATGGTGCTCGGACTTTACTATATTACAAAAATCCGTCCGGGTGCAAAGGGTGAGGGACTTACATTCTATGGTCCGGAAGAGGCTATCATTGCGCACAATGAAGGCAAGTGTGACCTCCATGCTCAGGTAAAGGTTGTTGTGAAAGACCTTGATGCAGACGGAAAACTTGTTGACAAGATGGTTGAGACTTCTGTCGGCCGTGTGATTGTCAACGGCATCATACCTGAAGAAGTTGGTTATGTAAATAAGATTATCTCTAAGAAGAGTCTTCGCGATATTATTGCCGACGTAATTAAGGCTGTGGGCTTTGCCCGTGCCTGCGAGTTCCTCGACGGTATCAAGAACCTTGGTTATCGTATGGCATATCTGGCTGGTCTGTCGTTCAACCTTGACGATATCATCATTCCGAAGGAGAAGGCCGACCTCGTTGCAAAAGGTAATGAGGAAGTACGTCAGATTACCGACAACTATAACATGGGATTCATCACAGACAACGAGCGTTACAACCAGGTAATTGACGCCTGGACACACGTAAATAACGAGTTGGGTGACGTCCTGATGAAGGAGATGACTGAGGCTGACCAGGGATTCAACGCCGTCTACATGATGCTTGACTCTGGAGCCCGTGGTTCTAAAGACCAGATCCGTCAGTTGGCCGGTATGCGTGGACTTATGGCAAAACCGCAGAAGGCAGGAGCTGAAGGTGCTCAGATTATTGAGAACCCGATTCTTTCTAACTTCAAGGAAGGTATGAGCGTGCTCGAGTACTTCATCTCTACCCACGGTGCCCGTAAGGGTCTTGCGGATACCGCTATGAAGACTGCCGACGCTGGATATCTTACACGTCGTCTTGTTGACGTTTCTCATGACGTTATCATTACAGAGGAAGACTGTGGAACTCTGCGCGGACTTGTATGTACAGCATTGAAGAATGGCGATGAGGTTATTTCTTCTCTGTATGAGCGTATCCTCGGCCGTGTGTCAGTTCACGATATTATACATCCTAACACAGGCGAGCTTATCGTTGCTGCCGGTGAGGAAATAACAGAGCCTATAGCTCAGATTATAGAAGACAGCCCGATCGAGAGCGTTGAAATCCGTTCTGTGCTTACTTGTGAGAGCAAGAAGGGTGTCTGCATGAAGTGTTACGGCCGTAACCTTGCCACAAGCCGCATGGTGCAGAAGGGCGAGGCTGTTGGAGTCATCGCAGCTCAGGCTATCGGTGAGCCGGGTACACAGCTTACACTTCGTACGTTCCACGCCGGTGGTGTGGCTGCCAATGCTGCAGCCAATGCATCTATCGTTGCCAAGAACGACAGCCGCATTGAGTTCGACGAACTTCGTACCGTGCCGTTTGTTGAAGAAGGTGACAATGGCGAGGTTCAGTGTGAGATGGTCGTAAGCCGTCTGGCCGAAATCCGTTTCGTTGATCCTAACACAAACATCGTGCTTTCTACTCTGAACGTTCCTTACGGAAGCTCACTCTACTTCAAGGGCGGCTCTATCGTTAAGAAGGGTGATATGATTGCACGTTGGGACCCGTTCAACGCCGTTATCGTAACCGAGTATGCCGGTACGCTGAAGTTCCGCGACGTTATCGACGGTGTTACGTTCCACTCTGAGACCGACGATACAACAGGTCTTACTGAAAAGATTATCACTGAGTCTAAGGACAAGAGCAAGGTGCCTACCTGTGATATCGTAGATAAGAACGGCGATGTTGTCGGTACATACAACTTCCCTGTGGGTGGTCACGTTGTTGTTGAAGACGGTCAGACCGTCAAGACCGGTGCAACCCTCGTTAAGATTCCTCGTACAGTTGGTAAGGCTGGTGACATCACCGGAGGTCTTCCACGTGTAACAGAGCTCTTCGAGGCCCGCAACCCGTCTAACCCTGCCGTAGTGAGTGAAATCGACGGTGAGGTTACAATGGGTAAGGTTAAGCGTGGTAACCGTGAGATTATCGTTACCTCAAAGACAGGCGAGCAGCGCAAGTATCTCGTTTCTCTGTCAAAGCAGATCCTGGTTCAGGAGCACGATGCCGTTCGTGCCGGTACTCCTCTGTCAGACGGTGTTATTACGCCTAACGACATCCTTTCAATCAAGGGTCCTACCGCCGTTCAGGAGTATATCGTAAACGAAGTACAGGACGTATACCGTTTGCAGGGTGTGAAGATCAACGACAAGCACTTTGAAATCATCGTTCGTCAGATGATGCGCAAGGTACAGATTAATGATCCGGGTGACACAACATTCCTTGAGCAGGAGATTGTCGACAAACTCGACTTCGCTGAGGAGAACGACCGTATATGGGGTAAGAAAGTTGTTACCGACGCCGGCGACAGCGAGACTCTTAAGAAGGGTCAGATTATCTCAGCCCGCAAGCTGCGTGATGAGAACTCAACCCTGAAGCGCCGCGACCTTAAGACTGTTCAGGTGCGTGATGCCGTTCCTGCAACATCAACTCAGATCCTGCAGGGTATCACACGTGCTGCTCTCCAGACTAAGAGCTTCATGTCTGCTGCATCATTCCAGGAGACAACCAAGGTGCTCAACGAGGCTGCTATCCGCGGAAAGGTAGACTATCTGGAAGGCATGAAAGAGAACGTTATCTGCGGACACCTTATCCCGGCCGGTACAGGTCTGCGTGAATTCGAAAAGATTATTGTAGGTTCACGTGAGGATTATGACCGTATACAGGCAAACCGCAAGAATGTGATTGACTATAGCGAAAAGCAGACAGCTGAGAAAGAATAATTTCAAGGCTAAAACTATATAAGCAAAACGGCGATGCAATGTTAACATGCATCGCCGTTTTGCTTATATGTTATATCCAAATTAAAGAAATTTATTTATTTTCTTTTAAAAAATTTGTTTGCATTATAAAATTTCATATATTTGTGGAATTAAAAATATTATTGAGATCCTTGTTAATCTCTGAAAGAGATGGTCTTGCGTTTATTGCAAACCAAATTCTTTGGATGTTTAAATTATAAAGGCTTATGAAAAATAACACAGCAGATATATAATTTATTCTAGATGGATAGCAGTATGGCTATTCCCAATATTATAATGTAAAGCTGTTGGATGTTTTGAGTAATGTCAGCCTTATATCAATTTTGATTTATATAATTATTGAATTATTGATGTTTAATTTAAAATAATTGCGTTATGATTAAAAGATTACTTTCTTTGGTAACCGCTTTTGTTGCGTTTTGCTGTATAGCAAATGCACAGGCATTTCAGCGGAATGAGGCCGGTTTAGGACTCAAGTATAATAAGATTGAGAAAATGTCACCGACTCGTGCTGCTGCCGAGGGAGTGGTTTTCACTTATGCTCAGGGAGATACCTATGTTGGTGTAGGAGCAGGTACAAATCATTATGATTGTGCTATTTTTGTACCAGGAAAGTTCGCGGGTAATAAAATTGATCAGGTGGGCTTTTACCTTATTGACCATAAAGTTGTAGGTAATGTAAAGTGCTGGATCGCAAAAGAACTGCCAAGTAGCATCACTTCTTCAGACTGTGAGTTTTTTAAAGATATCACTCCAACGACTTCAATTAGTGTTGACGGAAAACCTGAAATCGTAACAGTTGAAAACTATACAATTCCTGCAGAGGGCTGTTATGTCGGTTATTCGTTTGATGTTACATCACTCACTTCACAGGCCGGTCAATATCCTATTGCCTTTGATGGCTCTAGCTATTGTGATGAATACGGAGGATACGTTTGTCTGCAGGGCAAATGGGACAACATGGCAAGCTATGGTTTTGGAAACTTGTTGACATTGGTTTCAATGTCAGGTGACAATTTCCTCGGTAATGCCGCTTCATTTGTTTCAGACAATATAGGTCGAGTAATAACAATGAAAAACGGTAATGTTAATATTTCTGCAATGATCAAAAATGATGGTGTAACACCAATGACTTCTGTGGCTTATACAGTTAAGGATGTTGCAACAGGAGAGACATCTGCAGAAAACACAGTAAACCTGGATAATGTTGAATTTAACAATAATGGTGTGATTAACATCCCATTGACAGCCGGCAATGAGGCAAAAGAGGAAGAAAAAGAGATTGTAATTACTAAGGTAAACGGACAGCCAAACGAAACAGCCAATGCTACATGCAAAGGTTCTTTGATTGTTCTCACAAATGCTATCAAGCGCAGATCTGTTGTAGAGGAATTTACAGCTACAGGTTGTGGATATTGTACTCGCGGATATGCAGGTATGGCTGCATTGGCAGACAAATATCCTGAGTCGTTCATCGGTATTGCCGTACACGGAAAGATGAACTATGACGACCCGATGAGAATTACTGACTATAATTCTGTCATGGCAACGGTTCAGGGTTACCCATCTGCATTTATCAATAGAGGTCCTTCTATTGACCCATATTTCGGCACATCACAGAGTCAACTGCTTGGCGTACTTGACGATTTCGAGGCAAGTCTTACTATGACAGAAGCTGAAATGTCTGTATGGCCGGAGTGGAACGAAAGCCAGACTGAAATAAATGTAATCACCGACGTGCAGTTCTTCTACAGCAGCAATAATGCTCCTTATGCTTTGGCTTATGTTCTGCTTGCTGACGGTTTGCAGGGCAGCGAGAGCAACTGGTGGCAGACTAACTATTATTCTGGAGCAACTGGTGCTGAGAATGAACCTTATATTTATGAGTATACACAAAAAGGTGAGCAGATAAAGGATATGGTTTATGATCATGTTGCCATTATGGCCAAGGATGTAGCTGAAGGTATCAAGGGTTCAATAGCTGCTCCCCTTGTAGCAGATGCAGTTCAGCGTCATGAAACAACTTTCGATCTTTCTAATGGCGTTACTTCTGCCAGCAAGTTCAACCTCTTGCAGGATAAGTCAAAGCTGAAGGTTGTTGCAATGCTTATCAACACAGAGACTGGTGAGATTGTAAATGCTGCAGAGAGAGCCGTTGGTACATTTGGTACAGGTATCAGCGTTGTTGATCCTTCAGAGAAGGAAGTTAAGGAAGTTGCCCGCTATACTATTGACGGCGTGCAGCTCAGCGCTCCTGCAAAGGGCATCAATATCGTTAAGATGTCTGACGGAACAACAAGAAAGGTTGTTGTAAAGCAGTAATTGAATAATTCTGAATTTTAAAAATTCAGAGTAGAATAAGATCTTGGCCATTAGAAAATATTTGGGCTGTGTATGAGGCTTCTGATAATTTTCTGATGGCCATTATTGTTTCTATAATATTTGGTCTGTCCTTGAGTGCATTGCCGTATGTTTGATGGTTTAGCCCAAATCTGCCATTATACAGCACTTGGCTTTATCTATTTCGTGCATTCATGCCTTTGGCCCCTCTTTTTGTTTATATTGAGCGAATCTTAATAACCGATTTTGATTTAACTCCAACTTGCCATTATGTTCCTGCCTTTTTGCCTTTTGTTATTTGCTGCCATGACCGGATTGCCTAAGGAATATGTTGACTGCACGGTAGCAACAGAAAAAAGAAAGACGGATAAGACTGCAATGAACCAGGCGGAATAAGTCTTATATGCTTAATGATTTGGGGTTGATCGTAACGTATCTGCGATGTGCCTTAATATGCATTTTGCCGGTTTGGGATAGCTAATATAAGATAATCCCTAACCGGCAAAATGTTGATGAAAGAATAGACTGGTTAAAGTCTATAAATGTGTGTTACTGATCTTTCTTAGATTTTATCCGGATGCAGCCGGCCGTCACTTGTTTTCATTCTTGCTCTCTTCCAGCTTTCTGTGCTGATAGAGCTGATAAGAGTTTATCACGTTGTGCCATATGCTGTAGAAGCCGCCTGCTACTGCCGTTATCGGTGTGAAGAAGGTGTATCCCATCCATATTGCCAGCACGGTGTTCTTTTGTCCAAGCGACTGTCCTGCCGTAATCTTGTCGTTGTATAACGCACCGACCTTGCGTCCGAGCCAGAACTGGAGCAGACAGCTGATAAGCGATGCTGCCACTAGGCCGAGTTCGGTGGCAATGGCTACGTCGGCATGAACAATGGTGCGTGTCGTGACGGTCATGGCCAGCGTAAGCGCAACCGCCCAAAGATAGAAGCTCAGGTCGCTGTAATGAGATATCGTGAAGTGGAGTCTTGGCGAAAGATATCTCAGCAGGATGGCAGCCAGCAGGGGCAGAAGCAGCAACGGGAACACCTTGCCGAGTATCAGCATTGCCGAGTTAAGTATGCCGAGCTCCGGATTGGGATGTACATACGGCACAAGTGCCGGTATGAATGCCGCCGTAATGATGTTTATCAGTATGGTGTATGTGGTTATGTGGTTAACATTTCCGCCAAGTTTCTTTGTTATCACCGCACCGGCCGTGGCCGTAGGACATATCAGGCATATCATGGCGCCCTCGAGTACAATGCGCAGTCCGCTGTGCGGCATGAGCATAAGCGCCACGGCTATGGCTGTGAACGTGCCGGCCTGGAAGAGCAGCAGCCACGGATGCCACTTGCACAGGCGGAGCTTCTTGGGGTTCACCTTGCAGAAAGTGATAAACAGCATGGCAAATATCAGCATGGGCTGCAGCAGCTCTATGGCTTTGAGGGCAAAGTGGTGAGTAGGTTGCAGTGCGGGTATTGCCGTGTAGACAAAATAGGCAGCAATGCCGGTAATGATGGCGATGATAAGCGTCCAGTCTTTTAAGAATTTGATGATTTTCATTTTGTATTTTCTTTCAGTCAGGCAAACTTACTACTTTTTCCGCAATCTTGTCAATATTTTTTGCTTTTTGTTTATATCTTAGGTGTCATATTCCTATATATATGTTCCGGCAGTATAATCTAGGCATACTTTTGTTCGTTTATTTCGGCGTTATTTCTTAAATTTGTGCCAAATTGAAGATATACAGAAAAGTCAGATGGATAGATTAGATGATTATATATTAAGTTTTCTCCGCCACACAGCCGGTGTGTCCGAGAGCGTTTTGTCGTGGGTATATCCGCTCACGGCTCTGTTTGCCATAGGTCTTGTTTCGTATCTCTGCACGGCGCTGTTCCGCTATGTTGTCATGCCGGCAGTGCAGAAGCTTACCGAGCGCACCAAGGCCACATGGGACGACTATCTGTTCAACGACCGTGTGATGAAAGCCTTCCGCCGCATCATACCTCCCGTGTTGTGGTATGTCCTGCTGCCGTTTGCCTTTGCTGCCGACAGCAGTGTGCTGCCCGTGCTGCTCAAGGCCTGCAACATCTACCTCGTGGTGGTGTCGCTGTTCTTTATAAGCGAGTTTCTCCATTCGCTCTACGAGATATCCAGCGAGCACCAGAAGCTGCGCAACCGGCCGCTGAAGGGCATCTATCAGATGTTCAACCTCATGGCCGTTGTGGTGGGCTTCATCCTCGTGGTGAGCATCATCGTCAACAAGAGTGCCGGCACCGTGCTTGCCGGTCTTGGTGCTTCTGCCGCCATCATCATGCTGATTTTCAAGGACACCATCCTCGGTCTTGTGGCCGGCGTGCAGCTTACGGCCAACGACATGCTGCGTCCGGGCGACTGGATAACCATGAACAAATATGGCGCCAACGGATATGTAAGGGAAGTGTCGCTCACCACTGTCAAGGTGCAGAACTTCGACAAGACCATCACCACCATACCGCCTTATCTGCTCGTGAGCGACTCGTTCCAGAACTGGCGCGGCATGCGCGAGGCGGGCGGACGCCGACTGAAGCTGTCGGTCAACATCGACGCCAACACCGTACACTTCTGTTCGCCTGACGAACTGCGCAGCTACGAAGAGAAAGGATATATAGCCAAAGGCCAGTATGACTCTGCTGACAGGCCCGTTGCCAACACGCAGGTGTACCGCAACTTTATGATGGACTTCATGTCGCGCCACCCCAACGTCAACAAAGACCTTATGATAATGGCACGCATGCTTCAGCCCACGCCCGAGGGCCTGCCTCTTGAGCTTTACTGCTTCTCGGTGTTCCCCGACTGGAAACCCTTCGAGCTGTTTCAGGGTGAGGTGCTCGACTATGCCGTCGTTATGGCGTCAGAGTTCGGCCTGCGCATCTTCCAGCGTCCTGCCGGCAGCGATCTTGGCTCGCCCGTAGCCTGATGCCGGCCTGATGTGCCGTGGCTTGTGCCTGATGCCGGTGCCGGTGTCGTGTTGTTATGTCATCTCATTGCGCCGCAACCCTTTCATAGTGTCATCTGCATTATGTTCAGAAAAATAGCTGAAACAGCCGCAATGCATCTCCTGCCCATGGCTGATGCCGTGCCGAATGGGGCGTGTGGTGCGGCGCTTATAGCGTATTCGCACTAAAACCCTGCCTTTTCCCGTGTGTAAAAGGCAGGGTTTTGTATGCTCAAAGGCCGTCTTCTGTTTGCTAAAAGACTACGTTTTGCATTGCCGTTTGCCGTGTTTTACATTGTAGCCTGCCGCCCGGCATTGCACACATTTGCCACTTTGCCCCATAAAACGCTGTAATAATGTGCTTTCTCTTTGCACACATTTTCAGGCCATATTTGCGCATAAAGTATTTTATTTTCTGAAAACCGCAGAATGAGAGCCTCACGCCAAATCAATGTGTAAGCCTTGTCCTTGTTTTATGTTGCATTTGTCAAGACAGCAGCTCAATCGCTCCGGCCGTGCATCCCAATCGCACATATTGCAGCCGTGCTTGCCAAGTTTTTCGTGTTAAATAGCTGATTTTCAGAAAAAATGTGTAAGTTTGCACTTTATAAATAGCAATAAAAAAGAAAAAAAGACAATGGGAAAGATAATACTTACCGGCGACCGCCCTACCGGAAAGCTTCATTTGGGTCACTATGTTGGCTCGTTGCGCCGCAGGGTGGAGCTGCAGAATGAAGGCGACTTCGACCGCATGTTTGTGTTCATTGCCGATGTTCAGGCGCTTACCGACAATGCCGACAACCCCGAAAAGGTCAGACAGAACATCATCGAGGTGGCTCTCGACTATCTTTCGGCAGGACTCGACCCCGAAAAGGTTACGCTCTTTGTGCAGTCGATGATACCCGAGCTGGCCGAGCTGACGGTGTATTACATGAACCTTGTCACCGTGTCGCGCCTTCAGCGCAACCCTACGGTGAAGACCGAGATACAGATGCGCAACTTCGAGACGAGCATCCCCGTGGGCTTCTTCACATATCCCATAAGCCAGGCTGCCGACATTACGGCCTTCAAGGCCACAACGGTGCCTGCCGGCGAAGACCAGGAGCCTATGCTCGAGCAGACGCGCGAGATAGTGAAGCGCTTCAACAATATATACGGCGACGTGCTTGTTGAGCCTAAGATAATGCTGCCCACCAACTCGGTGTGCTGCCGCCTGCCGGGAACCGACGGCAAGGCCAAGATGAGCAAGAGCCTCGGCAACTGCATCTATCTGTCTGACACGCCAAAGGATATGCAGCAGAAAGTGAAGAGCATGTACACCGACCCGGGACACCTGCGCGTGGAAGACCCCGGAAAGGTGGAGGGCAACACGGTGTTTACATACCTCGAGGCGTTCAGCACGCCCGACGACTTTGCCGAATACTGGCCTGAGTATAAGAGCCTCGACGAGCTGAAAGACCACTACCGCCGCGGCGGACTGGGCGACATGAAGTGCAAGAAGTTCCTCATAAAGGTGCTCGACCGCCAGCTTGAGCCTATCCGTCAGCGCCGCCATGAGTTTGAACAGGACATCCCGGAGGTTTACAACATCCTGAAGAAAGGCTCAGAGGCTGCCCGCGAGGTGGCAGCGCAGACTCTGCACGACGTGCGCGAGGCCATGCGCATCAACTATTTTGACGACCTCGACCTTATCAAGGAGCAGGCTGCCAAGTATAAGGCAGGCGAGTAGGAGGCCGGTGTAGCATATAATACATACGTTAGTATAAATGACGGGCCGCATATCCTGACAATGGGGATATGCGGCCCTGCGTGATATATAAGGACTTTTATTGTAGGTGTCAGCGGTTGATTACCTAATAATGTTTTTGGGGTAATAGCCTTATGCTCTAAATATTTACTGTTTCATGAAATAACAAAAGAAATGCTTTAAATTTGTCTGCGTATGCCAGAATTTTGATAATAATTCTTATATTTGCTGATACAAAGAACCTCATAATATTATCGCTGCCATTGCTGCTGTCTTGCTGCCGGCAGCAGTTGCGTAGCAGATATGGTGCCGGAGTATTATTATCTGGCGAATATTTTGAGGCTCTCAAGAAATTCATAACTAGCTTGGGGGCGCATGCGGTGAGAATGACAGATTGTCGCCCGTGATATGCACCGGAGATATAAGCAGCATATACAATAGCTTCAATTACTGCAGCGGTTTGTCTTGTCTGCATGAGTGATACGAGGTTGCCGGATGTGCAACAGTGAGAATATGGATGTCCGTATTCTTTTCTACATTATCCAACAAATTAAATATAAGTAATATGGAATTAGTATTGAATTTGAATCTACGTTTACAACCTATGCATAGGCATCATTTGGAAGATGAACTTCAAGAAATTCTTGAAAAGGAAGAATTGGGAGAAGTAACAGGGGGAGGAACGCTACTAGATCCACAGACTGGAGAAATCATATCTTGTGATATACAAATACTCCTCAATGAGGATAAAAAAGATAACATAAACCATTTGGTAGAACTTATTAATAAAATAAGAATTCCCAAAGGTTCAACACTATTATGTATGGCATCTGAAGACAAAATTGAAGTAGGTACTTTGGAAGGGTTAGCTTATTACAGTAATGGGACGGAATTGCCAGATGAAATTTATGAGAGTTGTGATATAAATCATGTTGTGGAACAGATGGAGTCAGCAATGGATGGTATAGGTCACTTTTATGGTTATTGGGAAGGTAAAGAGTGGACTGCCTTGTATTTTTATGGACTTTCATTTGTTGAGATGAAACAAAAGATAGAGCCATTTATTGCTTCTTATCCTTTATGCCAGAAATGTAGAATAGAGCAAATAGCGTAGTGGGCGTAGCATACGCCTGTTCCGGCTATTGCAAGTAAAGTTTACTAATTGTAAGTGTTATCTGCCGTCTCTGACATGCTTTCAGGTGATTGTGTGTCCGTAGAGTCTGGCTCGTTGGCGATAAAGCCCTGCCGCTGCCGTGCAGCTTTCAGAAGCTGATTCTGTTGTTCAAGAGCTATGCCTAATGTATCGTGGGTGATAAACAGTTTTTATGGTAAAAACTTTAAGACTATCCTTAATGAGTGTCGTGTGCGTGAGGCATGTATCAGACTGGGCGACACGGAGCGTTATGGCAACATCACTATTCAGGGAATATATGAAAGTCTGGGATACCGCAGTGCATCAAGTTTCAACCGGGCTTTCAGACTAGTTACCGGCATGTCGCCATCAGCCTTTCTTAAGCAGGCCCAGGTAGAAGAGGTGTAGTGAGGCAGAGGCAAATGTTGTTTTGTGCGATATCATATTGCTGATGTTGTCTTTCTGTTGTGAGCGCGATGACCGGCAGTTGTGTTTTATTATATGTAGACGGACGTCGGGCGTTAGGTTAAAATGGCGTTGTCTGATTGTGATTTATTTAACGCTTAATGCACATTCTTGATCTTTAGCTAATGTCTTTTTCGTGTTGTGTTTGCAGTCTCCTTCCTTAATTGTTTATGCCGTTCATGAATGTGATTTTGGGCCGGTGCTGGCTTTATGTATGCCATGTGGTATGTTGAAAATTTATGACTTTGTTGCGCAGAATATTTATTTTAATGTTTTTGTTACCAAAAATATATCTGTTATTGCTTGTTTTTCTGCCAAAAAGGTTTATCTTTGCATTACTTTCTATCAGGCTCCGTGCTGAGCATAAGTAAGGCTGCATGCTTGTGGCTGCAATGCTTTGAATAACGTATGCCGGTATTCTAAAAAATTAATCCGGTTAAATAGGCGGCTGTATATGCTGTCTTAAAATTCAGGCGGAAGATGCTGACTGATGGCTACAGGTGATGAGCTGTATGCCGAGAAACAGAGATATGAAACTTTATACATTAATATAATAATACAAAGAAATGGAAAACAAAAATAACAATCAGGGTCAGTTTCAAGTAGATCTGCCCGCAGATGTATCACAGGGACAATACGCAAACTTTGCTATTATAACACACTCTAGTTCTGATTTCGTGCTCGACTTTGCCCGCATCCTTCCCGGTGTACCTAAGGCAACAGTTAAGTCACGTGTGATTCTTGCTCCTGAGCATGCAAAGCGTCTGCTTATGGCTCTTCAGGACAATATCGTAAGATATGAGAATGCTTTCGGTCAGATAAAGATTCCGCAGCAGGAAAAAGGCACTATTGCACCTTTCCACATTAATAAGGGTGAAGCCTAATTTTTCATCTTAGAAGAATTGATAAGTGTCTACAAGTGCATTTAAATAAGTATATTGTAGTTAATTTATTTTAATAAAGCCTATATTGTGCAAATTTTATGCCAATATAGGCTTTTTGGATTCTTTATAATTATGTAATTTAAAGAATTATTCTTACCTTTGCAGCCCAAATCGGTCTATGTTCTATTGGCCGTATTACAATAATAAGAAAATAACAAAACAAAATATATAACTAAAAATTTAACAACAATGCCTACAATTCAACAATTGGTAAGAAAAGGTAGAAAGGCGCTTGTTGACAAGAGCAAATCACCGGCTTTGGATTCATGTCCTCAGCGTCGTGGTGTTTGTGTTCGTGTTTACACAACAACCCCTAAGAAACCTAATTCGGCAATGCGTAAAGTTGCCCGTGTTCGTTTGACAAACCAGAAGGAAGTTAACTCTTACATACCGGGAGAGGGACACAACCTTCAGGAGCACTCTATCGTACTCGTACGTGGCGGTCGTGTAAAGGACCTTCCTGGTGTACGTTATCACATCGTTCGTGGTACTCTTGATACAGCTGGTGTAGCAAACCGTACACAGCGTCGTTCTAAGTATGGCGCAAAGCGTCCTAAGGCTAAGAAATAATCGTTAAAGGCCAGTTTTTAGGACATAATTGACATTTTATTAACGTTTTGCTGGAGAATTGTTATAAAGGTTGAGTAAGCAGTTCTGGTGAGAACGCTGAAGAACAAGAGAACAGCCCCATGCAGAATTAATTTCAAAACAAAGAAATGAGAAAAGCAAAACCAAAGAAGCGCGTGGTCCTTCCGGATCCCGTTTACAATGACCAGAAAGTCTCAAAATTCGTTAACCATCTGATGTATGATGGAAAGAAAAATACTTCTTATGAGATTTTCTACAAAGCATTAGACACAGTAAAAGAGAAAATGGCTAGCGAGGAAAAGTCTGCTCTTGAAATATGGAAGGCAGCCCTCGACAATATTACTCCTCAGGTTGAGGTTAAGAGCCGTCGTATCGGTGGTGCTACATTCCAGGTTCCTACAGAAATCCGTCCTGACCGTAAGGAGAGCATCTCTATGAAGAATATGATTAACTATGCACGCAAGCGCGGCGGTAAGACAATGGCCGACAAGCTCGCTGCTGAAATCATGGATGCTTATAACAATCAGGGTGGCGCATTCAAGCGTAAGGAAGATATGCACCGCATGGCTGAGGCTAACCGTGCATTCGCTCACTTCAGATTTTAATAATACAGACAGGTAAAAAGAATCATGGCAAAGCAAGATTTACATTTGACCCGTAATATCGGTATTATGGCTCACATCGATGCCGGTAAGACAACAACTTCTGAGCGTATCCTTTTCTATACAGGTAAAACTCATAAGATTGGTGAGGTTCACGATGGTGCTGCTACAATGGACTGGATGGCTCAGGAGCAGGAGCGTGGTATTACTATCACATCTGCTGCCACCACTTGCTACTGGCACTATGACAACAAGCAGTTCAAGATTAACCTGATTGACACTCCGGGACACGTTGACTTCACTGCTGAGGTTGAGCGTTCTCTGCGTGTTCTCGACGGAGCTGTTGCTACATATTGCGCTGTAGGCGGTGTACAGCCTCAGTCTGAAACTGTATGGCGTCAGGCTGACAAATATAATGTTCCCCGTCTCGGCTATGTAAACAAGATGGACCGTTCTGGTGCTGACTATTTTGACGTTCTGCGTCAGATGAAGGAAGTGCTTGGCGCTAATCCTGTTTCTCTCGTTGTTCCTATCGGAAGTGAGGAGACTTTCAAAGGTATCGTAGATCTTATCAAGATGAAGGCTATCCTTTGGCACGATGAGACTATGGGTGCTGAATTTGAGGTTGCTGAGATTCCTGCTGACCTTAAGGACGAAGCTGAAGAGTGGAGAGGAAAACTCCTTGAAAGCGCAGCTGAGTTCGATGAGTCTTTGATGGAAAAATATTTTGAGGATCCTAACTCAATAACAGAAGAGGAAATCATTGCTGCTATCCGTAAGGGTACTCTGGCTATGGAATGTACTCCTGTTATCTGTGGTTCTTCATTCAAGAATAAGGGTGTTCAGACCCTGCTCGACTATGTATGTGCATTCCTGCCTTCTCCTGTTGATACTCCTAACATCGTTGGTACTAACCCGACAACAGGTGAGGAAGAAGACCGTAAGCCGTCTGAGGATGCGCCTACTTCAGCCCTTGCGTTCAAGATTGCTACTGACCCGTATGTTGGCCGTCTCGTATTCTTCCGCGTTTACTCTGGTAAGGTTGAGGCTGGTTCTTATGTTTACAACACACGTTCAGGCAAGAAGGAGCGCGTAAGCCGTCTGTTCCAGATGAACTCAAACAAGCAGGTTCCTATGGACGCTATCGATGCCGGTGATATCGGTGCTGGTGTTGGTTTCAAGGATATCCGTACAGGTGATACTCTTTGCGATGAGGCACATCCTATCGTACTCGAGTCTATGACATTCCCTGAACCTGTTATTGGTATCGCTGTTGAGCCGAAGAGCCAGGCTGACGTTGATAAGCTCGGTATCGGTCTTGCTAAGCTTGCTGAGGAAGACCCGACCTTCACTGTTCATACAGACGAGCAGAGCGGTCAGACAGTTATCTCTGGTATGGGTGAGCTCCACCTCGACATCATCCTTGACCGTCTGAAGAGAGAGTTCAAGGTTGAATGTAATCAGGGTAAGCCTCAGGTTAACTACAAAGAGGCTATCACCAAGACTGTTAACCTGCGTGAGGTTTACAAGAAGCAGAGTGGTGGTCGCGGTAAGTTCGCTGATATTATCGTTAATGTTGGTCCGGTAGACGAGGATTACAAGCAGGGCGGTCTGCAGTTCATCAATGAAGTTAAGGGTGGTAACATTCCTAAGGAATTCATTCCTTCAGTACAGAAAGGTTTCGAGTCTGCAATGAAGAATGGTGTACTTGGCGGTTATCCTATGGACAGCCTGAAGGTTACTCTTATCGATGGTTCTTTCCACCCGGTAGACTCTGACCAGTTGTCATTCGAGGTTGCAGCTATCAACGCTTACAAGAACGCTTGCGTTAAGGCAGGTCCGGTTCTGATGGAGCCTATCATGAAGCTCGAGGTTGTAACACCTGAAGAGAACATGGGTGACGTTATCGGTGACTTGAACAAGCGTCGTGGTCAGGTTGAAGGTATGGATGAGAGTCGTAGCGGTGCACGTATCATCAGAGCTATGGTTCCGCTGGCAGAGACGTTCGGTTATGTAACAGCTCTCCGTACAATTACTTCTGGCCGTGCTACAAGCTCAATGGAGTATGATCACCATGCTCCTCTGTCAAGCACAATTGCTAAGGCTGTGCTTGAGGAAATAAAGGGACGTACAGATCTCGTATAATCACTAAGCTGATTAAAAATACAAAAGAGAATGAGGCGTCTTGTTAGCGAATGACTCTTAACAGGCGTACCTCTTCTCTTCTTTGAAATTAATATCAATATTAATAAGATAAAATAATGAGTCAGAAAATTAGAATTAAGCTGAAGTCTTATGACCACAAATTGGTAGACAAGTCAGCAGAGAAAATTGTAAAGGCTGTGAAGGCTACAGGCGCTATCGTAAGCGGTCCTATTCCATTGCCTACTCACAAGCGTATTTTCACAGTTAACCGAAGCACATTCGTAAACAAGAAATCACGTGAGCAGTTCCAGCTCAGCGATTACAAGCGTCTTATTGACATCTACAGCTCAACAGCTAAGACCGTTGACGCTCTGATGAAGCTCGAATTGCCCAGCGGTGTTGAAGTAGAAATCAAAGTATAGACTTTATGTGATGTTTGTGAATAACTATGGCTATTGATGAGGTATTAAATCCATATATATGGCTGTTCTTTTGGATAGTTGTATTTCCTATGTCTATTTACAGGTTGTGTAAAGAAATAAAAAAAGAAAATCGTAACCTACATTGTATGATAGAAACATTAATGGTTCTTATTATCTCTATAGCATATTTGTTCATGAATTGTAATTTATTTTAATAACGTTTTAATATTAATTGAAATGCCAGGATTAATAGGAAGAAAAATCGGAATGACATCCGTTTTCAGTGCCGACGGTAAGAATGTACCGTGCACTGTTATCGAAGCTGGTCCTTGTGTTGTTACTCAGGTAAAGACTGTTGAAAAAGATGGTTACAAAGCTGTTCAGTTGGGCTTTGGTGAGGCTAAGGAAAAGAACACCTCTAAACCTCTTATGGGAACTTTCAAAAAGGCTGGTACAACACCTAAGAGACACTTGGCCGAGTTCAAGTTTGATGAGGAATATAATCTCGGAGACGTTATCACGGTTGAAATTTTCAACGACGCAAACTTTGTTGACGTTGTTGGTACATCAAAAGGTAAAGGTTTCCAGGGTGTAATGAAGCGTCACGGATTCGGTGGTGTAGGACAGAGCACACACGGTCAGGACGACCGCGCACGCAAGCCGGGATCTATCGGTGCTTGTTCTTATCCTGCTAAAGTGTTCAAAGGAATGCGCATGGCCGGACAGATGGGTGGTGACAGAGTTACAACTCAAAACCTCAAAGTGTTAAAAGTAATACCGGAGCATAACCTCATCTTGGTGAAGGGTAGTGTTGCTGGTTGCAAAGGTTCAACCGTTTTAATTCAGAAATAATGGAAATTAACGTATTAAATATCAAAGGTGAAAACACTGGAAGAAAGGTTACGTTAAACGAATCTATCTTCGGAATTGAACCCAACGACCACGTTCTTTATCTCGACGTTAAGCGCTATATGGCTGCACAGCGTCAGGGAACAGCTAAGGCTAAAGAAAGAAGTGAGCATGCAGGTTCAACCCGCAAGCTTGGCCGTCAGAAGGGTGGCGGTGGCGCTCGTCGCGGTGACATCAATTCTCCGGTGCTCGTAGGTGGTGGTCGCGTATTTGGTCCTAAGCCACGTGACTACAGCTTCAAACTGAACCTCAAAGTTAAGGCTTTGGCTCGTAAGAGCGCTCTGTCTTACAAGGCTCAGGAGAATGCAATAGTAGTAGTAGAAGATTTCAATTTTGACGCTCCGAAGACTAAAGATTTTGTAAATATTACTAAAAATCTTAAAGTTGACGGCAAGAAGTTGCTTTTGGTTTTGCCGGAAGTAAATAAAAACGTATATTTGTCAGCTCGTAATTTGCAGGGCACAGAAGTTATGCTCGCATCAACAATCAATTCTTACAAAGTTTTGAATGCTGATGTTCTTGTCATGACAGAAAATTCGTTGAAGACTATCGATGAAATCTTAAATAAATAAAGGAGAAAGATAATATGGCATTTATAATAAAACCATTGGTCACTGAGAAGATGACCAAGATTACAGACAAGCAGCCTAACCGCTACGGCTTCGTTGTTCGTCCAGAGGCTGACAAACTCCAAATTAAGAAAGAAGTCGAGAGTCTGTATAATGTTACAGTAGTTGACGTGAACACTGCCCGCTATGCCGGAAAGCGCTTGAGCCGCTATACAAAGGCCGGTTTGATTAAGGGACAGAAGAACGCGTTCAAAAAAGCAATCGTTACTCTTAAAGAAGGCGAAACAATTGATTTTTACAGCAATATTTAAATAAAAAATGGCAGTACGTAAATTTAAACCGGTAACTCCGGGTCAAAGACACAAGATTATTGGTACGTTCGAGGAGATTACTGCATCCGTACCAGAGAAGTCTCTCGTTTACGGTAAACGTTCTACCGGTGGTCGAAACAATACAGGTAAGATGACTGTACGCTATATGGGCGGCGGTCATAAGAGAAAATACCGTTTGATCGACTTCAAGCGTGAGAAAGATGGTGTTCCAGCTGTAGTTAAGACAATTGAATACGATCCGAACCGTTCGGCTCGTATTGCATTGTTGTATTATGCTGATGGTGAAAAACGTTACATTATTGCTCCTAACGGACTGCAGGTAGGTGCAACTCTGATGTCAGGAAAGGACGCAGCGCCTGAGATTGGTAATACGCTTCCTTTGGCTAACATTCCCGTAGGTACTGTAATTCACAACATTGAGTTACGTCCGGGTCAGGGTGCACTGCTCGTTCGCTCGGCTGGTAATTTTGCTCAGTTGACTTCTCGTGAAGGCAGTTATTGTGTTATTAAGCTCCCTTCAGGTGAGACTCGTAAAATTCTTAGCGCATGTAAGGCTACTATTGGTAGCGTAGGTAACTCAGACCACGCTCTTGAACAGTCTGGTAAGGCTGGACGTTCACGCTGGTTGGGTCGTCGTCCTCACAACCGTGGTGTTGTTATGAACCCGCATGATCACCCGATGGGTGGTGGTGAAGGACGTCAGTCTGGAGGTCATCCACGTTCACGTAAGGGCTTGTATGCTAAGGGTCTCAAGACAAGAGCTCCGAAGAAGCTTTCTAACAAGTATATTATTGAAAGAGCTAATAAATAATCAAGTTAACTAGAGTAAATTATGAGTCGTTCATTAAAAAAAGGTCCATACATTAACGTATCGCTCGAGAAGAAAATTCTTGCCATGAACGAAAGCGGCAAGAAGAGTGTCGTTAAGACTTGGGCTAGAGCTTCAGTGATTTCTCCTGATTTCGTGGGTCACACTGTTGCAGTTCATAACGGAAACAAATTTATCCCTGTTTATATTACCGAGAATATGGTAGGTCACAAGCTTGGTGAGTTCTCACCTACACGTAGATTTGGTGGCCATGCCGGTAACAAGAAGTAAACAGGCTAACCATTGAAAATAAAATAATAAGATAATGGGAGCAAGAAAAAAAATAGCGGCTGAAAAAAGAAAAGAAGCCCTTAAAACAATGTATTTCGCAAAGCTCAGAGGCGTACCTTCTTCTCCGCGTAAAATGCGTTATGTCGTAGACATGATCCGCGGAATGGAAGTTAACCGTGCGCTCGGCGTTCTGAGGTTCTCTAAGAAAGCTGCTGCTGCAGATGTAGAGAAGTTACTTCGTTCTGCTATCGCTAACTGGGAAACAAAAAATGACCGCAAGGCTGAAGACGGTGAGCTTTATGTATCAAAAGTATTCGTTGACGAAGGCGTTACAATGAAGCGTATGAGACCGGCACCCCAGGGTCGTGGCTATAGAATCCGTAAGCGTAGCAACCATGTTACTCTGTTTGTTGATGCTAAAACTAATGACGAAAAATAATTAATAGAATGGGACAGAAAGTTAATCCAATAAGCAACCGTCTCGGTATTATCAGGGGTTGGGATTCAAATTGGTTCGGTGGAAAGAAATTTGGTGACAACCTCGTTGAGGATATGAAAATCCGTAAATACCTTAACGAGCGTCTTGCAAAAGCAAGTGTATCTCGCATTGTTATCGAGCGTACATTGAAACTTGTTACCATAACTATTTGCACTGCCCGTCCGGGTATCGTCATTGGTAAAGGCGGACAAGATGTTGACAAGTTGAAGGAAGAGTTGAAGAAACTCTACGATAAGGAGATTCAGATCAATATTTTCGAGGTAAAGAAGCCGGAGCTCGATGCGTCTATTGTAGCTAATAACATTGCACGCCAGGTTGAGGGTAAGATTGCTTATCGTCGTGCAATTAAGATGGCTGTAGCTAACACGATGCGTGCTGGAGCTGAGGGAATCAAAGTGCAGATTACAGGTCGTCTGAATGGTGCTGAAATGGCACGTAAGGAAATGTATAAAGAAGGTCGTACTCCTTTGCATACATTCCGTGCAGATATCGACTATTGTCAGGCAGAGGCCCTCACAAAGGTTGGTCTGTTAGGTATTAAGGTTTGGATTTGCCGTGGTGAGGTTTATGGTAAGCGTGACCTCTCTCCTAACTTTGCTCAGGAAAAGCAGAGCGGACGTTCAAACGGCAAGACAAGAGTTAATCGTAAGAGAAACAATAACCGTTAAAGAAACAAGCTATCATGTTACAGCCAAAAAGAGTAAAATATAGAAGACCTCAAGACGGCCGCGGCAGAAAAGGCAACGCCCACAGAGGTACACAACTGGCTTTCGGATCATTCGGCATCAAGACTCTTGAAGCAAAATGGTTGGATAGCCGCCAGATAGAGGCAGCGCGTGTTGCTGTCAATCGTTATATGCAGCGTGAGGGTCAGGTCTGGATCCGCATATTCCCGGATAAACCTATTACACGAAAGCCTGCTGACGTACGTATGGGTAAAGGTAAGGGAGATCCCGCAGGATGGGTTGCTCCTGTTACTCCGGGACGTATCCTCTTTGAAGTTGAAGGTGTTTCTTTTGATGTTGCTAAGGAAGCATTGCGCCTTGCAGCACAGAAATTGCCTGTAAAGACAAAATTTGTTGTTAGACGTGATTACGATAAAAATGCTTAATTATGAAGATTAAAGAAGTCAGAGAACTCGAAACCAAAGACTTGGCAGAGAGATTAGAGGCCGAGATTGCTAAATATAACCAAATGAAGTTGAATCATGCAATCACACCGCTGGAGAATCCATCTCAAATTAAGGCTACTCGTCGTGATATAGCACGTATGAAAACAGAACTTCATCAGAGAGAACTTAATAAATAACAATGGTCCAGATGGAAACAAGAAATTTAAGAAAAACAAGAACGGGTGTCGTTATCAGCAACAAGATGGATAAAACCATTGTTATTGCGTCTAAGTTCAAGGAGATGCACCCGATATATGGTAAGTTTGTTCAGAAGACAAAGAAATACCATGCACATGATGAGAATAATGAGGCAAATGTAGGTGATACAGTGCTCATTATGGAGACACGTCCTTTGAGTAAGACAAAGAGATGGAGATTAGTTCAAATAATTGAAAAAGCTAAGTAATTATGATACAAGCAGAATCAAGACTTACTGTATGTGATAACAGCGGAGCTCGTGAGGCCCTTTGCATCCGTGTTTTGGGTGGAACACGCCGCCGTTATGCAAGTGTTGGTGACGTTATTGTCGTTGCTGTCAAGAACGTTATCCCGTCAAGTGATATGAAAAAGGGTGCAGTATCAAAGGCTTTGGTTGTTCGCACAAAGAAAGAAATACGTCGTGCTGACGGCTCATATATCCGTTTCGACGACAATGCTTGTGTTTTGCTGAACAATGCTGGTGAACTTCGTGGCAGCCGTATCTTCGGCCCTGTAGCTCGCGAACTCCGTGCAGTTAATATGAAAGTCGTTTCTTTGGCACCTGAGGTTCTTTAACATAAAAAGGAAAAAGTAATGAATAAGTTACATATAAAGAAAAACGATACAGTTATTGTCTTGGCCGGTGAGGACAAAGGCAAGACTGGCAAGGTGCTTAAAGTTTTAGTTGAAAAACAGCGTGCCATTGTTGAGGGTATCAACATCGTGTCTAAGAGCACAAAACCGAGTGCTAAGAATCCTCAGGGAGGAATCGTTAAGCAGGAGGCTCCGATACATATCTCAAATCTGAGTCTGATTGACCCCAAGAGCGGCAAGGCTACACGTATTTCAATTAAGAAGACAGAAGACGGTAAGAAGATCCGTATTGCTAAAAAATCAGGGGAGGAAATCAAATAATGAATACAGCTGAATTAAAGAAGGTATATGCAGAGAGCATCGCTCCTGCACTGCAGAAACAGTTTAACTATTCTTCTAAGATGCAGATTCCTGTCCTGAAGAAGATTGTAGTTAACCAGGGTCTTGGAGATGCAACTCAGGATAGAAAGATCATCGAGGTTGCTATCAACGAGATTTCTACAATTACGGGTCAGAAAGCAGTTGCTACATATTCAAAGAAGGATATCGCAAACTTTAAACTCCGTAAGAAGATGCCTATCGGCGTTATGGTAACTCTTCGTCGCGAGCGTATGTATGAATTCCTCGAGAGACTCATACGTATTGCATTGCCACGTATCCGTGACTTCAAGGGTATTGAGAGCAAATTCGACGGTCGCGGAAACTATACACTTGGTATTCAGGAGCAGATTATCTTCCCTGAAATCAACATCGATTCAATCGATCGTATTCAGGGTATGAACATCACCTTCGTAACAACTGCCAAGACAGACGAGGAAGGTTATGCTCTTCTCAAAGCATTTGGTCTACCTTTCAAAAACGCTAAAAACGATTAATAGATATGGCAAAAGAATCAATGAAAGCCCGCGAGGTTAAACGTGCTAAACTCGTTGCCCGTTATGCTGAAAAACGTGCGGCTTTGAAAAAAATTATAGCTACAACAGACGATCCTGCAGAGGCTTATGAGGCTGCAAGAAAGTTGCAGAGCATTCCCCGCAATGCTAATCCTATCCGTCTGCACAACCGTTGCAAGATTACAGGTCGTCCAAAGGGTTACATCCGTCAGTTTGGCCTTTCTCGTATTCAGTTCCGTGAGATGGCTTCTGCCGGTCTTATCCCTGGAGTAAAGAAGGCAAGCTGGTAATTTAGGAGATTTAGTTTTTTTATTTAATATTGTCGGGGCAGTCCCGATTAATTAAACAATTATTTTATGACAGATCCAATAGCAGATTATCTGACGAGGTTGAGAAACGCAATCATGGCTCATCACCGTGTTGTTGAAGTACCAGCTTCAAACTTGAAGAAAGAGATTACAAAGATCCTCTTCGAGAAAGGTTACATCCTTAACTACAAGTTCATTGAGGATGGACCTCAGGGTACAATTAAGGTTGCATTGAAGTATGACCCTGCAACCAAGACAAACGCAATCAAGTGTTTGAAGAGAGTGTCTACTCCAGGTTTGCGTAAGTATACTGGATACAAGGACATGCCGAGAGTTATTAACGGATTAGGTATTGCTATTTTATCTACATCCAAAGGTGTAATGACAAACAAAGAGGCTGCTGACCTTAAGATCGGTGGTGAGGTTCTTTGCTACGTTTATTAATGGAGGAAATTAGATTATGTCAAGAATTGGAAAATTGCCTATCAGCATTCCTTCAGGCGTTACAGTAACTCTCAACAATGGCGTAGTTAATGTAAAAGGTCCCAAGGGAGAACTTTCTCAGAAGGTAGACTCTTCTATCAAAGTTAAGATTGAAGATAATCATGTAATATTTGAAATTGATGAGAATAGTCCTGTAAACTACAAGCAGAAGCAGGCATTCCATGGCCTTTATCGTGCTTTGGTCAACAACATGGTTGTTGGCGTAAGCGAAGGCTATAAGAAGGAGCTTGAGCTTGTCGGTGTGGGCTATCGTGTTTCTAATCAGGGAAACATCATCGAATTCGCTTTAGGATATACACACCCGATTTTCATCCAGTTGCCTAAGGAAGTTAAGGTTGAGACAAAGTCTGAAAGAAATCAGAACCCTGTTATTATTTTGGAATCTTGCGATAAGGAATTGCTCGGACTTATTTGCGCCAAGATACGTTCGTTCCGTATGCCTGAGCCTTACAAAGGAAAAGGTATATTGTTCAAAGGCGAAGTCATCCGCAGAAAGTCTGGTAAGACTGCTGCTGCTAAGTAACTTTAATATTTTACGATCATGACAACAAAGAAAATAGAAAGACGAATAAAGATAAAGTTCAGAATTCGCAAAAGTGTAAACGGAACAGCTGAACGTCCTCGTATGAGTGTATTCCGCAGCAACAAGCAGATATATGTTCAGATTATCAATGATGTAACAGGTACAACTCTTGTTTCTGCTTCTTCACTTGGCCTTGAGACAATGCCAAAGTGCGAGCAGGCAGCCAAAGTTGGTGAACTGATAGCAAAGAAGGCTGTAGAGGCTGGAATCTCTAAGGTTGTTTTCGACCGTAACGGATACCTCTACCATGGACGTGTTAAGGAACTTGCTGATGCAGCTCGTAAAGGTGGACTTAATTTTTAATCGATTATGGCAATGAACAAAGTTAAAATAAATAGTGACGTTGAATTAAAAGACAGATTGGTTGCTATTAACCGTGTTACTAAGGTAACAAAAGGTGGTCGTACCTTCACATTTGCTGCTATTGTTGTAGTTGGTGACGGCAACGGAGTAATCGGTTGGGGTCTTGGAAAGGCAGGAGAAGTTACCGCTGCAATTTCTAAAGGTGTTGAGTCTGCAAAGAAGAATCTTGTTAAGGTTCCTGTACTTAAGGGTACAATACCTCATGAGATTGAGGCAACATTCGGTGGAGCTCAGGTTTTCTTGAAGCCTGCAGCAGCCGGTACTGGTCTTGTAGCCGGTGGTGCTATGCGTGCTGTGCTTGAGAGTGTTGGTGTTAAGGATGTCCTTGCTAAGTCAAAGGGCTCTTCTAACCCTCACAACCTTGTTAAGGCTACTATCGTGGCTCTGACACAGTTGCGCGATGCTTATACCATTGCCAAGACACGTGGAATCAGTTTGGAAAAAGTATTTAGAGGATAGGAGATAATAATATGGCAACAATAAAGATCAAGCAGATTAAAAGTAAAATTGGTGCTCCGCTAGACCAGAAACGTACACTTGCGGCTCTTGGTTTACGTAAAATATCTCAGGTCGTAGAGCGTGAAGATAGTCCTACCCTTCGCGGTATGATAAGGAAGGTTCACCATCTGGTAACCGTTATTGAATAATAACTCACATTAAAAAAGAAACGATTATGAAACTAAATAATTTGAAACCAGCTGCAGGTTCTACTCATTCACGCCGCCGTATCGGCCGTGGACCAGGTTCTGGCCTTGGTGGAACGTCTACACGTGGTCACAAGGGTGCTAAGGCACGTTCTGGTTATAAGAGAAAGATTGGATTCGAAGGTGGTCAGATGCCTTTGCAGCGTCGTATACCGAAGGCTGGATTCAAGAATATTAACCATAAGGAGTATTTTGCTGTAAACCTTTCTACGCTTCAGGAGATTGCTGAGGCAAAGAATCTTACAAAGATCGGCATTCAGGAACTGAAGGCTGCTGGTCTTACCAATGGTAAAGAGTTGGTTAAGATTCTCGGAAATGGTGAATTGAAAGCAAAATTGGAAGTGGAAGCTCATGCTTTCTCTAAGACTGCTGAAGAGGCTATCAAGGCAGTTGGTGGTAACACAACAATAATCTAAGTAAATGAAAAAGTTTATTGAGACACTGAAGAACTGTTGGAAGATTGAGGATTTGCGTCAGCGAATCCTCATCACCATAGCATTTGTTGCAATTTATCGTTTTGGATCATTTGTTGTTTTGCCAGGAATTGATCCATCAATGTTGCAGAAATTGCAGTCGCAGACAAGTGGCGGTCTTATGTCGCTGCTTGACATGTTCTCCGGTGGTGCTTTCTCCAATGCTTCTATCTTTGCATTGGGAATAATGCCTTACATCTCAGCTTCTATCGTAATGCAGCTGCTTGCAGTTGTAGTGCCGTATTTCCAGAAGATGCAGCGTGAGGGTGAGAGTGGACGTAAGAAGATCAACTGGTATACACGTGTGCTTACCGTTGCAATTCTTTTGTTCCAGGCTCCTTCTTATTTGATGAACCTGAAGATTCAGGCCTATGGTGCTTTGTCATCAGGCATTGACTGGTCAGTGTTCATGATACCCGCAACAATTATTCTTGCTGCAGGTAGTATGTTCGTTTTATGGCTCGGTGAGCGTATTACGGATAAAGGCATTGGAAATGGTATCTCATTGATTATTATGATAGGAATCATCGCCCGTCTGCCGCAGGCATTTATACAGGAGGTAAGCTCTCGCTTTACGGCAATCACTGGCGGTGGTCTCGTTATGTTTATTGTTGAGATACTTATACTTTATGCTGTCGTTTGTGCATCTTTGCTCTTGGTTCAGGGCACTCGCAAAATACCTGTACAGTATGCTAAGCGTATTGTCGGTAACAAGCAGTACGGTGGTGCACGCCAGTATGTTCCGTTGAAGCTCTTCGCTGCTAACGTTATGCCTATCATCTTTGCTCAGGCATTGATGTTCATTCCGTTGGCAATTGTTCAGTATTCAACAGACCAGAGCGGTTACATTATCCGTTCTTTGATGGATCACAGAAGCTTGTTGTATAATATTGTGTTTGCAGCACTTATAATTGCTTTCACATATTTTTATACAGCATTGACTCTGAACGCGACACAGATGGCTGAAGACATGAAGCGTAATAATGGCTTTATACCCGGCATCAAGCCAGGTAAAGACACCGCTGATTATATCGATACAGTTATGTCTCGTATAACATTCCCCGGTTCACTCTTTATTGCGTTTATCGCTGTAATGCCTGCTCTTGCTGGATTGCTGAATGTTCAGGATGCTTTCTCTCAGTTCTTTGGTGGAACATCTCTCCTCATTCTCGTAGGTGTTGTTATAGACACACTCCAGCAGATCGAAAGTCATTTGATGATGAGACATTACGATGGCTTGCTCAATTCAGGTCGAATTAGAGGCCGTAATGGCGGCGTTTCTGCATATTAGAGTATTTCTTACTGAATGAAGATATTTCTCAAGACAGAAGATGAAATAGAACTGATGCGAAAAGCCAACCAGTTAGTTGGAAACACTTTGGGCGAGATAGCAAAGCATATCAAGCCCGGTGTTACAACTTTACAGTTGGATAAAATAGCAGAAAGTTACATCAGGGACAACGGGGCAATACCAACCTTCAAAAATTACCCTAACCCTTTTGGCCAACCTTTTCCGGCAAGCATCTGTACTTCTGTAAATGATGTAGTTGTTCACGGAATACCTGACAACAAAACTGTGCTTCGTGACGGCGATATAATATCTGTTGACTGTGGTGCTCTTTTAAACGGTTTTAATGGTGATTTTTGTTATACTTTTTGTGTAGGCGAAGTTTCGGCTGAAGTGAAGCAGTTGCTTCTGACTACCAAGGAGGCTCTTTATTTGGGTATCGAGAATGCCGTTGCCGGAAAGCATATTGGTGATATCGGTCATGCCGTGCAGGCTCATTGCGAATCGCGAGGATATGGAGTTGTCAGAGAACTGACAGGACATGGGATAGGACGCGAGATGCACGAAGATCCATCTGTACCAAACTATGGCACTAGTGGTTCGGGAGTATTGCTTAAAGCAGGCATGTGTATTGCGATAGAACCGATGATAACAATGGGCGACAGATCCCTTTGCATGATGCCCGACCGTTGGACGATAAAGACATGTGACGGGAAACCTGCTGCACATTTTGAACATACAGTAGCGATATATCGGGGTAAGGCAGAAATTTTATCTTCTTTTGAGGAAGTTGAACGATTAGAAAGAAATTAATTTTAAATATGGCAAAACAAGACGCAATAGAGCAGGACGGAACAATCGTAGAGGCATTGTCAAATGCAATGTTCCGTGTAGAGTTGGAGAATGGCTGTCCTATAACGGCTCACATTTCGGGTAAGATGAGAATGCATTATATTAAGATTCTTCCCGGAGATAAAGTAAAAGTTGAGATGAGTCCTTATGATTTGACAAAGGGCAGAATCGTATTCAGATACAAATAATTTTATAGAGATATATGAAGACAAGAGCATCATTAAAGAAACGTACTCCCGATTGCAAAATCGTTCGTCGTAAGGGTCGTCTGTACGTTATTAACAAGAAAAACCCTAAGTACAAATTACGTCAGGGCTAAAACATTAAATTTTTTAATTAATTAACAAAAATGGCAATAAGAATTGTTGGAGTAGATTTGCCCCAGAATAAGCGTGGCGAAATCGCATTGACTTATATTTATGGTATAGGTCGAAGTAGTTCAGCAAAGATATTGGATAAAGCAGGCGTAAGCCGTGACCTGAAGGTCTGCGATTGGACAGACGATCAGGCAGCTAAGATCCGTGAAATAATCGGCGCTGAATTCAAAGTAGAAGGTGATCTCCGTTCAGAGATCCAAATGAATATCAAGCGACTGATGGATATTGGTTGCTATCGTGGAATTCGTCATCGTAACGGTCTTCCGGTTCGCGGTCAGAGTACAAAGAATAATGCTCGTACCCGTAAAGGTAAGAAGAAGACTGTTGCTAATAAGAAAAAGGCTACTAAATAATAATTAGTTATGGCAAAGAAAACAGCAACATCTAGAAAAAGAAATGTAAAGGTTGACGCTATGGGCCAGCTTCACGTTCATAGCTCTTTCAACAATATCATTGTATCTTTGGCTAACAGCGAGGGCCAGATTATTTCATGGTCTTCAGCCGGAAAGATGGGTTTCCGCGGCTCAAAGAAGAATACTCCTTATGCAGCTCAGATGGCTGCCGAGGATTGTGCAAAAGTAGCTTATGACCTTGGTCTCCGTAAGGTAAAGGCATATGTTAAGGGTCCGGGTAACGGCCGTGAGTCAGCTATCCGTGCCGTACACGGTGCCGGAATCGAAGTTACAGAGATTATCGACGTAACACCGTTACCCCACAACGGTTGCCGTCCTCCAAAGAGAAGAAGAGTTTAATCAAGTACACAAATCCGCCATCCTGCGTTGTGCAGGATGGCACAATAAAACAAAGTATTTTAAATTATTATGGCTAGATATACAGGTCCGAAATCAAAAATTGCGCGTCGTTTTGGTGAACCCATTTTCGGCGCTGACAAAGTTTTGTCTAGGAGAAACTTCCCTCCTGGACAGCATGGCAATAATCGTCGCAGAAAGATGTCTGAGTATGGTGTCATGTTGGCAGAGAAGCAGAAAGCTAAATACACTTATGGTGTGCTTGAGCGTCAGTTCCGTAATCTGTTCGAGAAGGCAGCAAAGGCAGACGGTATTACCGGTGAGGTATTGCTCCAGAGCCTTGAGTGCCGTCTTGACAACGTAGTGTTCCGCCTTGGAATTGCTCCTACACGTGCTGCAGCTCGTCAGCTGGTTAGTCATAAGCATATTGTTGTTGACGGTAAGGTAGTTAACATTCCTTCATATTCAGTTGCTCCCGGTCAGGTAGTAGGTGTTCGTGAGAAGGCTAAGTCTCTTGAAGTTATTGAAGCAGCTTTGGCTGGTTTCAATCACAGCAAGTATCCTTGGTTGGAGTGGGATGAAAACACAAAGAGCGGCAAGCTTCTGCACAAGCCGGAGCGTGCTGACATACCGGAGAACATTAAGGAACAGTTAATCGTTGAGTTGTACTCTAAATAAATCATTAAATTAATGGCGATATTAGCATTTCAAAAACCTGATAAAGTTGTAATGTTGGAGGCGACAGACAAATTCGGCAAGTTCGAATTTCGTCCTCTGGAGCCAGGCTTTGGCGTTACCATCGGTAACTCATTGCGCCGCATTCTTCTTTCATCGCTTGAGGGTTATGCTATCAACACAATCCGTATTTCGGGTGTTGAGCATGAGTTTTCCTCTGTACCTGGCGTAAAGGAGGATGTTACCAACATTATCTTGAATTTGAAACAAGTAAGATTCAAGCAAGTAGTAGAAGAATTCGAGAACGAAAAAGTTAGTGTCACCGTAGAGAATTCAACAGAGTTCAAAGCAGGTGATATAGGTAAGTATCTGACTGGATTTGAAGTGTTAAACCCTGATTTGGTGATTTGTCATTTAGATGCCAAAGCTTCAATGCAGATTGATCTCACTATAAACAAAGGACGCGGATACGTTCCTGCTGACGAGAACCGTGAGTTCTGCACTGACGTCAACGTTATTCCAATCGATTCTATTTACACTCCGATCCGTAACGTGAAATATTCAGTTGAGCCGTATCGTGTTGAACAGAAGACCGACTACGACAAGCTGGTTATTGAAGTTACGACGGACGGTTCCATTCACCCGAAGGACGCTCTTAAGGAGGCTGCCAAGATTCTTATTTACCACTTCATGCTGTTCTCTGATGAGAAGATTACTCTTGAGAACAATGATGTAGACGGTAATCAGGAATTCGACGAAGAGATACTCCACATGCGCCAGCTGCTCAAGACAAAGCTCATAGACATGAATCTTTCTGTTCGTGCGCTTAACTGTCTTAAGGCTGCTGATGTTGAGACTCTTGGCGATTTGGTTCAGTACAACAAGACCGATCTCCTCAAGTTCCGCAACTTCGGTAAGAAATCGCTTTCAGAGCTTGATGATTTGCTCGAGAGTCTGAATCTGTCGTTTGGTACCGATATTTCTAAGTACAAATTAGATAAAGAGTAACCGTGCATAATCCGGCGCATGGCTGATACCTGCGCCGGGCATGCCGATTTATCGCAAAAGAAAAACAAAAATGAGACATAATAAGAAATTCAACCATCTGAGTCGTACTGCATCTCACCGTAAGGCTATGCTTGCTAACATGGCTGTATCGCTGATAATGCACAAAAGAATCACTACGACTCTCGCTAAGGCTAAGGCCTTGAAAAAATATGTAGAACCTCTGATAACACGTTCTAAGAATGACACAACAACATCTCGCCGTGTAGTTTTCCGCTATCTGCAGAACAAGTATGCCGTTACAGAGCTGTTCAAAGAGATTTCTACTAAGGTGGCTGACCGTCCGGGCGGATACACCAGAATCATAAAGCTGGGCTTCCGTCAAGGTGACGCTGCTGAAATGTGCTTCATAGAGCTCGTTGATTATGATGAGAACATGGCTAAGGCTCCCAAGGCTGCCAAGAAGACTCGTCGTAGCCGCCGCTCTAAGGCTGCTGAAGCTGCTGAAACTCCTGCAACTGAGACTGCAGCAGAGGAAACAGCTACAGAAGAAGCTAAGGCAGAATAATAACGTCGAATATATCTCTACAATAGCGCTTTTTCCCGTGAGGGAAAAGGCGCTTTTTTTATATCATTATTTTCATCAATAATGAAGAGGCTATGCCGGACCAATGGCGCGTGTGCAATATTATATCAGTTAGGCGTGCTTTCTTATATTTCCAGATGAATCAGAAAAGCAGGGGGCAGGTCCGTAATTTTATTTTGACAAACATGCCAATAATTTAATTTTCGCCCTGTGCAGTTATTGCTGGATTTGCAAAAGCTGTTATGTTTATTTTCCAATTATTGAGCCAACAACAATAACAGTTATAGGTTTAGCCAGAGTCAACTTTAATCAGGTAAAAGGCTGTTAGAAGTCAACCAAAATCAGAAAAGGTAACTAATATAATGAAATAAAAAGTTTTTATTAAAAACTTGTCACTCGTCACATTCTTGTCTAAAGCCTTGTGCAACAATATTTTATGGCGTGATGAGTTGCAGGGTGAACTCATCACGCCGGTATGCCGATGTGCCGTTGTGATGTTTCCTTAATACAACTCGTCACACCATAATGTGTTGATATTCTGTGAGTTAGGTGCAGATGTGATGAGTGACGAGTTTTTTTATAAAACAATTTTTACTTTCCACACGCTGTCCTTCTGTATAACTTGTGCCCTTTCAGCTTGTGAAAAGCCATGTTTTATAGGGTAAAAGCATACCTTTTGTGTTGCCGTTCAGCACCTTTTGCATCGTGGATGTTCGCAGGTGATTATGCTTTTAGCACATTCATGGCAGACAGCAGATTGTCTTATATTGTATGGTTAAATTTTTATCGCAGATAAGACAGACTGTGACTCTATTCAACAGATATACCGATGTCTTAATCCGCTTATTTGTTCTTGTAGTATTCTTGTCGTCTTTCTTTTTCTGACATAGTCTGCTATGACTTAAAATGGCAAACTATAGTCTGCTCAATATAAAATGATAATCCGGCAGAATCATGGTGAGCGATTATGATATAATCGCGCAAAGTGTAAAAACGGAAACTCAGATTAATCAGAGTTGGAATATTTTTCGTATCTTTATAGCCGTAAACTTATGGTGATGACTGTATGCCAACGAGTGAATGAAGAGAAACCTTTTATGACCTTAAACGTTTTTTACAGAGATTAAATACAGGCGAATATGATTTACGATGAAATACCCGCAAAGGTTATCCGTATATTCAGAAGCTTGCAGGCCTGTTGCATTTGCATAATATCATGTAGCTGTTGCGTGACTGCGATGCACCTTGGCCGTCTATATGTCTGCCTGGCGGGTACGCCTTGAAATGGATTTGCATCAATTTAGGTAAAACATAAATCTATACGAAAATGAAGAAGACGATATTTATTCTTGTTATTGCGTTCTTTGCACATCTGTCAGTAATGTCGCAGAATGATGGAAGCCCTCCGCAATTATCAACAAATAAAGCCGATCATGGTGTGCGGTTCAGCCTAGAGTTAGGCTTAAACATGTCGAAGCTTACGGGTGATATCACAAACGAGAAATATTCTTTGCAATATAATGCCGGAGCCTATGTACACATCCCGATAATAAGGAGCCTTTATGTAAAGACCGGACTGCAATATACAGCCAAGGGCGTAAAAGGAAAGGGTAGGGAGAACAACAGAATAGACGCAAACTATATAGAGCTGCCTTTGTTGCTCTCTTACAGATATGACTTTAACCGCAATACCCAGTTGCAGGTAAACGTAGGTCCATACTTTGCATATGGCATATCTGGCGAAATAATGGGTGATCTTGATACATTCGGCGACAACGGAGTGCTTGAGCGTTATGACACCGGCCTGCATATGGGAGTAGGTCTTATTGCCGCCAAGAACGCTTATGTAGGTTTCGGCTATGAAATAGGCCTGAAAAACATCAACAAGACAGAAGATGATATCAGCCTGAAGAACAGTAACTTTTTTGTGAATCTAGGATATGTTTTTTAGTGTGTCTGTGTCGGACATGAGCATCATTGCTTGAGATGCCTTGGCGTTCGGACAGATACATTATATCTCAGACGGGCTGATAAATTATCTGATGAAGCAAGGAACGTGTTGTATTGAATGCCGAGTTTGATGGGCAGAATTGGGTCTGTGTACAAATACGCACCTTGCTTCAGCAATTAGTCAGACTTCTTGTTTTTCAATCTGTATTCAGTAGGCGATATGCTCACCTGCCTTTTGAAGAATTTGCAGAATGCCGCCTGATCCGAGAAACCTAGTTTTTCGGATATAAGTCCTATGGTCATTCTGTCGTCGTCGAGCAGCGCCATTGCCTCGTGTGTTATCTCGTCGCAGATAACCGTATGAGGCGTCCTGCCCATTGTGTTCTTTATTATTCTTGTAAGATGCTTTGCCGACATGTTCAGGGCCTGGGCGTAAAAGTCTATGTTATGTTGCCTGGTGAAATATTTTGTCACGAGCTTGGTGAAGTCGAGCGCCACGGCCTCGCTGCGCCTGCAACCCTGCTGCATGTCGTCAATGGTTGTTTCGTTCGACATTATTGCGTTGCCTAGTTCCAGACACATGCTCTTGTAGAACACGGCAGCCAGTTCGTTATGATAATAATGATTCTTTGCGGCAATGGCATCAGCCAGAAAACTTAGCTGTGTGTCCACTCGCGATATTGCTTCTTTTGTGAAAGAGTGTATGGGTATGTCCTGTGTCTGCAGCAGTTTCTCAATAGGCACGGGCTTGAAGTTTTTCAGCGAGTTTCGTGCAAAGGTGTATGTAACCAGCATGCACCATGCCCTTGCATCTTTTTCACATTTCTCTATTCGTATGGTCACAGTGTCAAGGCTGTCTATGCACGAGCAACTTTCTATGTGGCATCTTTTTCCGTTTAGATTTATGTCAATACTGCCTTCGCTCACAACAATGAATACCCTGCTGCTGTCAATGTCGATACCTTCAAGTCGGTGAAACTCGTTCGGATTGACCAGCAATATCTGCTCCTTGATATAGCACGAAGGCGGAAATTTAGGCATTAGTTCGTGAATGTTCATACGGTAGTTTTTTATGTATTTGAGGCAGACAGCCGTGGCGCTTTTGTCATATTGCCTGTATTTGCCGGATCTTCCGATGAAGATGTGCTTGCAAATATACTTATTAAGTGTCCTTTTTAGACAATTTTTAGCGCAAAATAGACATAGCGTTTGCAAATTAGTCTTAACGATGTCTGTAATGAACAAATTCTTACTCCAAATTTACAAAAGAGCAAGCGTTTTGTCAGGATAATTTTGTGCCCGAAACATCAAAGAATAAAAAATGAGTATGAGATTAAGACATGTTTTTATTTTATGTTGCCTGTCTATTTTGTTCGGTTGTAACAACAAGTCCGGACAGCAGGCAGCCGGCGGCGACTATCCGATGATGACTCTGAAGGCCGAGGACAGAACCCTGTCGCTTAAATATTCAGCAGTAACCGAAGGCCGCCAGGATGTGGAGGTGCGTCCGCAGATTTCAGGAAAGATAACCCAGGTATGCGTAAAGGAAGGTGCCTATGTGCGCAAGGGCCAGGTGCTGTTCGTCATCGACCAGGTGCCATACCGTGTTGCTGTAGCCAAGGCACGCGCGTCCGTGGCCACGGCAGAAGCCAATGAGGCAACTGCAAAGCAGACGCTTGCCGGCAAGCAGTCGTTGTATGCCGACAAGGTGATATCCGATTTTGAGTTGCGCACGGCTCAGAACAGCTATAAGAGTGCGGTGGCAGCCCTCAGTCAGGCCCGTGCCGAACTTACCGATGCGCTCAACAACCTGTCTTACACAGAGGTGAAAAGTCCCGTTGACGGCTATGCCGGCATGACGTCGTTTCGTGTAGGCGCGCTGGTTGACGCCTCTATGACAGAGCCGCTGATACACGTATCCGACAATTCGGTGATATATGCCTACTTCTCTCTGTCCGACAAGCAGGTGCTCTCGTTAACCTCACAGTATGGTTCACTTGACGAAGCCGTCAAGTCGTTTCCCGAGGTGTCGCTTGAGCTGAGCGACGGTTCGGTGTATGAGAAAAAAGGTAAGGTAGACGTGCTCAGCGGCATTGTCGACAAGACAACAGGAACCGTCAGCGTGCGTGCCGTGTTCGACAACAGCTCGCGCAGGATAATGAGCGGAAGCCAGGCCAATGTGGTGGTGCCTTACGAGTGTAAAGACTGTGTGGTGATACCGCAGGGAGCAACCTACGAACTTCAGGACAAGGTGTTTGCATATCGTGTAATCAACGGTCGTGCCGTGTCTACGCCCATTGAGGTGTTCGAGATAAACGACGGCAAGGAATATATCGTAAAGTCGGGCCTTCGCAAGGGCGACGTGATAGTGTCAGAGGGAGCCGGCCTGCTTAAAGATGGTACGGTGGTGGCGTCATCTGGAACAAAAAAGGAGAAATAGCCTATGAAACTGCAGAAGTTTATCGACCGTCCCATCCTGTCGATGGTGATATCCGTTGTGATACTTGTTGCCGGACTTATAGGTCTGTATGCCCTTTCCGTCGAGCAGTATCCCGACATAGCTCCGCCTACCATCCGCGTGTCGACCACTTACAGCGGAGCCAATGCCGAGGCTGTGCAGAAGAGCGTCATCGTGCCCTTGGAGGAAGCCATCAACGGCGTGGAAAACATGACCTATATGACCTCAACGGCCAGCAACACCGGCAGCGCCGAGATTACAGTGTATTTCAAGCAGGGCACTGACCCCGACATGGCTGCCGTCAACGTGCAGAACAAGGTGTCTACGGCAACGTCGCTGCTTCCTGCCGAAGTGACAAAGGTGGGTGTTACCACGATGAAGAGGCAGAGCAGCATGCTTATGATATTCGGCCTTTACAGTCCTAAGGGCACCTACGACGAGACCTTTCTTACCAACTATCTCAACATTAACGTAAAGCCGCAGCTGCAGCGTATTTCAGGCGTGGGCGAGGTGAACGTCATGGGAGGCGACTATGCCATGCGCATATGGCTCAAGCCCGACGTCATGGCGCAGTATGAGCTTGAACCGGCAGATGTAGAGGCTGCATTGTCGAGCCAGAACATAGAGGCTTCAATCGGATCAATAGGCGAAGACTCAAAGAATGTCTACCAGTATACGCTGAAGTATCGCGGACGCCTTGAAAAGGAAAAAGAATTTGAGAATATCGTAATCAAGGCGTTCGACGACGGCCGCGTGGTCAGGCTCAGCGACATAGCCAAGGTTGAGCTCGGCTCTCAGAGCTATACATACACCGGCTCTGTGAACGGTTCGCCCGGTACGACCTGCATGATAAACCAGACAGCAGGCACCAACGCCAACGAGATAATTACCAGTATAAACAAATATCTTGAAGAACTCAAGGAGACACTGCCCGAGGATGTCGAGGTGGTAAAGCTTATGAGCACCAAGAACTTCCTTGATGCCTCTATCAATGAGGTTATTAAGACGCTCATCGAGGCCATCATCCTTGTGGTGCTCGTAGTGTACGTGTTCTTGCAGAACCCGCGCTCAACGCTTATTCCAACCATAAGCATCTTCGTGTCGCTCATCGGAACGTTTGCGGCCCTTTATGTGGCAGGCTTCAGCATCAACCTGCTGACGCTCTTTGCCCTTGTGCTTGCCATCGGTACGATTGTCGACGATGCCATAATTGTGGTCGAGGCCGTGCAGACCCGCTTTGACGAAGGCTACCGCTCGCCATACAAGGCAGCCGTTGACGCCATGAACGGTATTTCATCAGCCATCGTAACTTCAACACTCGTGTTCATGGCGGTGTTTGTTCCGGTGTCGTTCATGGGCGGCACGTCGGGCATATTCTACACACAGTTCGGCGTAACAATGGCCGTTGCCGTTGGTATATCTGCCATCAACGCCCTTACGCTGTCGCCGGCCCTGTGTGCTCTTATACTGCGTCCGAACGAAGAAATCATAGAAGGCCGCAAGCCGGGCTTCTCCACGCGCTTCCGCATGGCGTTCGACTCGTCGTTCCGCCGCATCGTGCAGAAGTATAAGTCGGGTGTCAAGTTCTTTGTCAAGGGCAAGTGGGTGGCATGGGCGTCGCTTGGTTTTGTCGTCGTGCTCCTGTTCTATCTTATGTCTACCACAAAGACCGGTCTTGTGCCGTCTGAGGACACCGGGTCAATCTTCGTAAGTCTCGATGCGCCGGCAGGAAGCACTCTCGCCGAAACAGCCGAGATTATGGGACAGGTGGAGAAAGAGCTGAAAGACATACCTCAGATAGAGAACTTCAACAAGGTTGCCGGTTTCGGCATGGGTTCGGGCAGCGGCTCGTCTCACGGTATGTTCATCGTCAAGCTGAAGCACTGGGATGAACGCAAGGGCGACGAAAGCAGTGTTGATGCCATAAGCAACGAGATCTACCGCCGCACGGCACACATCAAGAACGCAACCATATTCGTGTTCTCGCCGCCTATGATATCGGGCTATGGTACGGGTAACAGTTTTGAGCTTTACATACAAGACCGCAGCGGCAAGGGCATTGATGCCCTGAGTAAGGTAACCGACGATTTCCTGGCAGAGCTTAACAAGCGGCCGGAGATAAAGATGGCATACACGTCGTTCAGCTCCAAATTCCCGCAGTACAGGGTCGACATAGACGAGGCCCAGTGTCAGCGTGCCGGCATAACCACGCAGGATGTCATCAACACGCTGTCGGGATACTTCGGAAGCATATATGCCTCTAACTTCAACCGTTTCACCAAGCTCTACCGCGTCATCATCCAGGCTCCTTCCGACAGCCGCAACAGCATGCAGTCGCTCGACAACATATATGTAAAAACCACGGGAGGCATGGCTCCTGTCAGCCAGTTTGTCAAGCTCAGCAAGACCTATGGTTCCGAGTCGCTCACCAGGTTCAACCTCTTCTCGGCCATCAACGTGCAGGGCATGCCGGCCGACGGCTACAGTTCTGGCGATGTCATCAATGCCGTAACCGAGGTGGCTGCACGCACACTGCCCACGGGCTATGGCTACGAATATTCCGGCATGACGCGCGAGGAGGCATAGATGGCCGGTTCGCACGACACCGTTATCATCTATTGCATCTGCGTGCTCTTCATCTATCTTATATTGTGCGCACTTTACGAGAGTCTGTTTGTGCCTATGGCCGTCATCATGTCTGTGCCGTTCGGTCTGGCAGGAAGTTTCCTCTTTGCCCGCATGTGGGGACTCGAAAACAACATATATCTCCAGACAGGTCTCATCATGCTCATCGGACTGCTGTCCAAGACGGCCATCCTCGTTACCGAGTATGCCACAGAGCGCCGTAAGTCGGGCATGACGCTCACTCAGGCTGCCATGAGCGCTGCAGCCGTTCGTCTGCGCCCAATCCTTATGACAGCTCTTACGATGGTGTTCGGCATGCTTCCGCTTATGTTCGCCTCAGGCGTAGGTGCCAACGGCAACCGCTCGCTCGGTGTAGGCGTGGTCGGAGGAATGGTTATCGGCACGGTGGCGCTGCTGTTCGTAACGCCGGCCTTCTTCATCGTGTTCCAGTATGTTGAAGAGCGGGTGATGAGTAAACGTAAAAATGAAAGAAGTTTATGAAAAATATAAGTCTTGTTTTGTTTATTTTGAGCGGCGTGCTGATGAGCGGCTGCCGCATCTACAGCACCTATGAGCGTCCCGGCAACCTGCTGGTTGACAGCCTTTACCGCGACGTGTCGGCCGATTCTGTTGCCTCGGCCGACACCACCTCGCTGGGCGACATGCCGTGGCAGCAGTTCTTTCAGGATGAGCATCTGCGAGAGCTTATCAGCTACGGACTGAGCAACAACACCGACATGCTTACCGCCCTGTTGCGTGTCGACCAGGCTGAGGCACAGCTCAAGGCCGCCAAGCTGGCCTTCCTGCCGTCGCTCACGTTGTCTCCTCAGGGCTCGCTGAGCTCTGTCGACGGCGGCAAGCCCGCAAAGACCTACGAACTGCCCATAGAGGCCAGTTGGGAAGTCGACCTGTTCGGCAGTCTCCGTAATGCAAAGAAGAGCAGTCAGGCCACTCTCCTTCAGCAGAAAGCATATCAGCAGGCTGTACGCTCTAAGCTCATTGCCATGATAGCAATAGACTATTATGCCCTGCTTTCCATTGACAGCCAGATAGAGATAAGTCTGTCTACCCTTAATGTGTGGCGCGAGCAGGTGCGCACTATTGAGGCCCTGCTGAAGGTAGGCGAAGAAAACGAAAATGCGCTGACACAGGCACGTGCAGGACTTTATGAACTCGAGGCGTCATACAACGATCTGCTGAGACAGCAGCGTGAGGCCGAAAATGCGTTGTGTACCCTGATTGGCACTACGTCGCACCGCATAGAGAGGGGCACGCTCGACGGGCAGCGCATGCCCGACAGCCTGTCTGCAGGCTTGCCCCTGCGTCTGCTGTCAAGGCGTCCTGACGTTGTGCAGGCCGAGATGACGCTTGCTGCTGCATATTATTCCACCAATCAGGCCCGTTCGGCTTTCTATCCCAGCCTCACTCTCTCAGGCAGCGCAGGCTGGACCAATTCGGCCGGACAGATAGTGTCCGATCCCGGCAGCTGGATTCTCTCGGCTTTGGCTTCGCTCACGCAGCCTATATTCAACCGCGGCAAACTGGTGTCAAACCTGCGTGTTGCCAAGGACGAGGAGCAGATAGCCTTGCTCAGCTATAAGCAGGCTCTGCTTGATGCCGGTCAGGAGGTGAACAATTATCTCTATGCGGCAGAGTCGGCCCAGCGCAGTCTCGATAGCCACAGCAAGCAGTGTGCCGAGCTTGAGCGTACCGTAAAGACATCTGATGCCCTTTATCGCACGGGCAACGCCACATATATCGAACTTCTGTCGGCCCGTCAGGAGCTGCTCAATGCGCGCCTTAGCGTGGTATCAGACATATATAGCCGCTGCGAAGCCATCGTAAATCTTTACAGCGCCCTCGGAGGAGGATGCGAATAAGTTTATTTATATCAATTTGTTTTCTTCATACCTAGGCCCAACCTTCATTTGACGAATAATACATAAACTCTATTGACTTAATGGTCTGGCTACCGGGTTTGGGCCAAGTCGGCATGGCGTTCTGGTGTATCAACCATGTGCCGTGCCGACGTTTTTCAGTTATTTAGTGAAACATTCTGATGCATCTTTTACATACTTGCTTTACCCTTAAAGTCAATTATTAGTTCTGTTTAAATTTTATTGGGAGTAAAAAAAGAAAATCCAAATGTCTTTTGAACACAATCAACAAGACATTTGGATTTTTCTGCTTTCAGCTGTCTCCATGCCGGTGCAGCATGGGGCAGTGTCATTTCCTATTCATATCTTTTGTGGAATTCGATGACGGCCTCTATACCCTTGCGGAATATGTCGAGCGGCATGTTCTCGTTTGGCGAGTGGATGGCGTTGCTCTCAAGTCCGAAGCCCATCAGTACCGTCTTTATGCCCAGTATGCGCTCAAAGTCGCTTATGATAGGTATGCTTCCGCCGCGGCGCACTGCCAGGGGCTTCTTGCCGAAGGCCTTCTCAAAGCCCTTTTCAGCTGCCTTATATGCAGGCATGTCTATCGGGCACACGTAGCCCTCGCCGCCGTGCATGGGTGTAACCTTCACCTTTACGTAGTCGGGCGCAATGCTGTTGATGTAGTCTACAAACAGCTTTGATATCTTTTCGTGCTGCTGATGAGGCACAAGACGGCACGACACCTTGGCGTAAGCCTTTGACGGCAGCACCGTCTTGGCGCCTTCGCCGGTGTATCCTCCCCAAATACCGCAGATGTCGAACGACGGGCGGCAGCTGTTTCGCTCCAGCGTAGAGTAGCCTTCTTCGCCTTTAAGTGCGTTTACACCTATTGCCTCCATATATTTCTTCTCGTCAAACGGAATCTGATGTATCATGTCGCGTTCAGCCTGCGGCACTTCCTCCACGTCGTCGTAGAAGTGGGGGATGGTTATGCGGCCGTCTTTGCCCACAACGTTGGCGAGCATTTCGCATAGAGTGTTTATCGGGTTGGCCACGGCTCCGCCGAAGTGTCCTGAGTGAAGGTCGCGGTTAGGTCCTGTAACCTCAATCTCCCAGTAAGCCAGACCGCGCAGTCCTGTTGTCAGCGACGGCAGGTCGGCACCAAGCATGCTCGTGTCCGACACCAGTATAACGTCAGCCTTCAGCAGCTCTTTGTGCTTGCTGATAAATGCGTTGAGGCTCGGCGAGCCTATTTCCTCTTCGCCCTCGAATATAAACTTTACGTTGTGAGTAAGCAGTTTTTCCTTAACCATATATTCAAACGCCTTGGCCTGAATCATGGCTTGCCCCTTGTCGTCGTCGGCACCGCGCGCCCATATATGTCCGTCTCTGATCACCGGCTCAAACGGTTCGCTCTTCCACAGCTCCAGTGGTTCAGCCGGCATCACGTCGTAGTGGGCATATATCAGCACTGTCTTTGCATCGTCGCTCACGTGCTTTTCTGCAAACACCAGCGGATTGCCGTCGCTAGGCATCACCTCGGCCCTGTCGGCACCGGCCTCTATCAGCAGTTGGCGCCAGCGTTCGGCGCATGTCAGCATGTCCTGTTTATGACTTTTCTGCGAGCTTATGCTCGGTATGCGTATAAGGCTGAACAGCTCGTCGAGAAATCTCGACTCGTTCTCTTCGATAAATTTCTTTATTTCCATATTCTGAATTTAAGATTAATCCGCCGTAAAGTTACATCTTTTTGCGCAAAGTCCGCGCGTTTGTGCCTAATAAATGTGTAGGTTATCTGTCTTTGGCGACTTGCTGCGGCGTTTATGTTTCGTGTAAAGTTGTGCGTGATGTTATGCCTTGCATACGGCCGTGGCCTGCCGGCATTATTGCCTGTCATTTGCTTACCTGAAATTACTCTATGACTTACGGGTGAAAAGTGGCCGACTTTTGCATTGAAAGTGGCCGAGTTACGGGTCGTAAACCGGCCACTAACAGTTTGAAAGTAAATGCGGTTGTATTGGTTAATGAAATACTTTTAATCATTGTCATGCTGTCGTACTTGTAAGGAAAAGAGTGTGAAAAAGTTACGATTTTTAGCCTATTTTCAAGGATGCGGCTTTCGGGCAATCTCTCACGGCTCATTATTCTGCACTTTTGCTTATTGTTGATAACCTGTAGATTGTGGATAACTCGGCTAAATGTGTATAATTATGTTATTTATGAAAATAAGTTTTGTGTGTTACGGCTAATTTCTGTAAATCTGTGATATGAATATACCTACCAGAAATCAAAAGAGTTAGAAGAATTGCCTCATTTCAGGGTAAAGCCCTGGCAACCGTTCAAATTGCCGTGGCCTGCATTGCTTTACTTGCCTGGGTAACTCTTACGGATGTAAAAGTACAAAAATATTCAGACTGAAAGAATATTGGGGATGATTCTTTCTGCTTGTTTTTTGTACCCCTCCTTATGCAGTTTTGGATTTGAAACAATTAACAAGCAAGGAAGCCACGGTAAAAGCGATTCCCGTCCAAACCACACCTGTCCACCCGTAATGCTGCCAAGACAGACCGGAAACGAATGTACCGGCAGAACCACCCAAAAAGTAAATGGTCATATAAACGGTATTGATACGATTGATGGCAGATGCGTCAAGGGCGACTACGCTGGTCTGATTCGACAAATGGATGCATTGCATACCGGCATCAATCAGCAAGATAGCAATTATTATCCACAAATAGCTGTCATTCCCCCAAAATGCCAGTATCCATGCTGCCAACACTACGCATCCTCCGGCAATAGAGAAGAACCTCGCACCGTATTTTTGGACGTAGCCGCTGATGAAAACCACCGTGGATGCACCTGCCAGTCCACACAAACCGAGTGCTCCGATAATGTCGTCGCTAGCAAAAAAAGGTTCCTGTTTCATCCGAAAAGCAAGGCAACTCCACAAAGCGAAGAACGAGCCATAAGCCAATGCCGCCCTCAGCGATGCGATACGTAAGTACGGGTATTGGGAGAGCAGGCGCAACAAAGATTTCATCAACCCTGCATAACTTTCTTGAGAACAGGTAGACAGCGTGGGTAGCATCTTGTGAATCATCAGGAAGCATCCGAGCATAAACAAGCAAGCCACAAAATAGACGGAACGCCATCCCCATACGTCAGCCAGAAAGCCACTGAATACCCGTGAACCAAGAATGCCTATGAGCAGGCAAGATTGTATAATCCCTACGTTGCGCACCTTGTGCGCAGGGAGTGAATAGTAAGATACTAACGGAATGAAAAATTGCGGCATAACCGAAGATGTGCCGGCAAGCAATGATGCGCCCCACACCCAATAGATGTTCGGGGCAAGGGCTATGGCAAGCAAGGCGCACGAAGATATGATATAATTGGTCAATATCAGCTTCTTTCGTGAGACCAAATCACCAAGCGGGATGACAAACACAAGTCCGGTCACATAGCCTATCTGTGTCAATGTCGCTACCATGCTAGCAGAAAAGTCGTTTACCGCGAAATCTTTTGCCATGCTACCCAACAAAGGCTGGTTGTAGTAGCAGTTGGCAACGGAAAGTCCGGTAGCAACTGCCATCAGAGCCAGCAGAGGTACCGGAATGCCTTGGTTCTCTCTTAATTTATACTTCATTTGTCGCCTCCTTTCAGTATGACACGACTTTCAATCCTATCAAGGATGCAATGAGCGTGAAGAGGAAGAAAAGCCGGATGGGAGTGGCAGGTTCCTTGAAAACGAATATCCCAATCAAAACCGTACCAATCGCTCCGATTCCCGTCCAAATGGCGTACGCAGTTCCCAAAGGCAAAGTCTGTACCGCTTTGGCAAGCAAAGCCATGCTCAGTACGGTAGAGGCAAGGAAACCGCTTCCCCACAAATAAAATTCAACTCCTGATGCCGCTCTCGTTTTCCCTAAACAGAATGTGAGGCTCACCTCAAACAATCCTGCCAATAATAAGATTATCCAATTCATACCTATGATTTATTAAATTCGGGCGCAAAAATAAACAAGTAATCCCTAACAACTTTTTGCATTTGGCAAAAACAGATTTTGCATTTGATAAAAAACAGCTGTTTATTCTCGTTTCCGTATGCTATTTTATAATTTTGCACACCGACAACAGAAATGAACTATGGATATAAAGGAAATCATCAACCAAAGATATGCCATGCCGGACACATCTTTGAACAGGTTGTGGCAATGCCTGACGGAAGTTTCATATCCCAAAGGATTCCGAGTATTGGAAAACGGCAAGGTGGAGAAAGACATATTTTTCATTAGACAAGGCATTGTACGTGCCTATACTTCGGTGGACGGGAAGGAAATTACTTTTTGGGTCGGCAAAGAGGGAGCAACCCTTGTTTCTATGAAAGGCTATGTAAATGACGAGCCGGGATATGAAACAATGGAGCTGATGGAAGATTCCGTCTTATATGTATTGAAAAGGAAAAAACTGAAAGAGTTGTTTTCGGAAGACTTGCACATCGCCAATTGGGGGCGGCGTTATGCGGAGATGGAGTTGCTTGCCACTGAGGAACGGCTGATTTCTATGTTGTCCGCTATCGCTTCGGAACGATATAAGGAACTATTGGAGAAAGAGCCTGATTTGTTACAGCGATTGCCGCTGGGAAGTATCGCCACCTATTTAGGCATCACGCAAGCGAGCTTGAGCAGGATTAGAGCACAAATAAAGTGACGTTTCAACCAACGGGAGTATTGCAAGCGGTTTGGGTCTGCCCGAAACACAAACTTGCTACCCTTCCGTTGTTATTATTTATAATCCAAAACCTTTGCCCTTTCAGTGCGGTGTAACAGTCCTCCTAATGGACGAGGACAACTTGTCAAACTGCTCCTTGAACCACTCACCAATCAGTTGCCCGTTGATGGCAAGCGCAAATTTAGCTTTGTCTGTCGGGTCTTTCACCACTTGGAAACCTGCCCTTTCAGTCTTAAACTTGCGCCTGTGTTCCTCCGAATAGAGTTCGCCCTCGTAGAACAGCGGCTTGCCGCTGATGAGCGTGGTGATTTGCCTTTCGTTGAAACCGACTTTAAGACAAAATTTCTCCATGTACACCAACTCTTGGAACAGCGGAAACCATTTTTTTGCTTTAATTTGCTTTAAGACGGTTTTCAACTGTCTGCCCAACTTCTGTGTTTTTCTTCTAACTCCCTAATTATCAAATCCTGTTGCGTTAATCTGCAACAAATCGGCGGATATTCCAGAGATTTTGTGTATCTTTGTATTTCATAAAAGTGCCCTAAGCCTTGGCCTTGTTATGGATATATGACCAAAGAGGCGGCTGATGAGCTTTATGGCTTAACGGAGCATTGTATATAAATGACGTGCGGCTAATGGCGTTGTTGTTGGCATAAGACAGGAAAAATAACGAACATAAAAATAATAAAAGTATGATTATTGATTTTGAGAAGATTAATGAAGAGTCGGTTATGAACTTTAAGGGCGGTGAAGGACAGCTCGACACGCGCAACTTTGTTGACTCTGCCAATAAAATAATGATGAGCCGGTTGAAGCCGGGAGCTTCAAGCGGATATCACACTCACGAGAACAACAGTGAGATAGTTTACATAATCAGCGGCGTAGGCCATTTCCGCTATGACGACACCACGGAGAACGTGAAGGCCGGCGACGTGCATTATTGCCCGATGGGACACTCTCACGCCATGTTCAACGACGGCACAGACGACCTGGTTTATTTTGCCATCGTGCCGGAACACAAACTTTAATTCATAATTCACAATTTATAATTCATAATTGGGTTGCTTAAACGTTGTTGGGCAACCCAATTACTTTTTATAATGCATCAAATACGAATTATAAATCTCATTTTACCGAATCCTTAATACTGCTGCGCTTTACTAACAAGGCAAATTATAATTGGCTTGCGCCGAACTTTGCTTTTCCATTCTCAATTCGCCATTTTCAATTATTTTAGGGATTTCCCTATGTTTTTTAGGAAGTTATAGCGTTGCGTTATTAAAAATAATCCGTAAATTTGTAATGTTTAAAACTTATATATCTGCGCAAAACGCAGGAGCTGACTTATAAATTGGCATTGTCAGAGTTCTGCCGTGTTCAGAACCTTAAACGGAAGGAGAGTTATTTTATGAAAAAAACATGTGTATTGCTTTTGTGCGCATCAATGATAGTGGCGGGCTGCACCACAGGTGCGGGCACCGGAGCCTATGCCGGTTCGACGCTCGGCGCGCTGCTCGGATCGGCCATTGGAGGCATTGCAGGCGGACCGCGCGGCAGCGACATCGGCACGCTTGTGGGCATGGCAGGAGGCGCTGCCGTTGGCGGAGCCTTGGGCGCACAGGCCGACAAACAGCAGCAGGAATATCAGCGATATGAAGACGCAAGGTTTGAGCAGAAGTATGCCGAGCACCGTCGGGCTGCCACAGCCGGAAACGACGGCTACGACAGGCATTACGATGACAGCTATGACAGCCGGAGCTACGACGATATGAATAACGGCGGCGGATATGAAGACAGCGGATTCGACCCTACTAACAGCGGCGACGATGTGCTCTACGATTTCAACGGCTCTGACTATACGGGCAACTACACCGCCTCTCATCCGGAACATGTCGTGCCGTCGGCGCGGTATGACGAGATAGGTACGCCGGCAAAGGTGGCCGACAGGCTGCCGCTGGAGGTGCGCAACGCACGCTTTGTTGACGACAATCAGGACCACAAGTTGAGCGGCGACGAGCTGAGCAAGGTGATATTCGAGATTTACAACGTGTCGGGCTCAACGGTCTATGACGTTCAGCCAATGGTGGTTGAAACCACAGGCAACAAGCGCATATACGTGTCGAACAGCATACACGTGGAGCGCATCGTGCCGGGCAAGGGCGTAAGATATACGGCAATGGTGAAGGGCGGCAAGAAACTGAAGGACGGCACGGCCTGTTTCCGCATATATGCCGTTCAGGGCAACGGCAACGTGGTGTCTAACGTGAGTGAGTTTAACATTGCAACTGCCCGGCGCTGAGGCTTGCACGGAGTGGGGCAGGGCACAGGCAGAGCTTAAATAAGGAGGAAAGAGCAGATGAAGAAAAAGAAGATTGCCTATATTTCAGTTGCGGTTGTGGCCGCATTGGTTTTGCTGACGTTCGGCGCCGGCTGGTTTATGCTCGATTATGCCCTGAAGCCCGATGAAGGACGCAGGGACACCACGGCGTTTTATAAGCAGATGAGGCAAGAGTATCCATGGACAACTCCCTGGCTCGACAGTCTAAAGCATGCCGGAGCGCTGCGCGACACCTTTATAACAACGCTCGACGGCGAGCGCCATCATGCCATCTTCGTGCGCAATCCGCGCTCAATGGGGCGCACGGCCATACTGGTTCACGGATATAAAGACTGCTCTATACGCATGCTGCCCATAGCAAGCATATACGAACGCATGGGGTATAACATACTGCTGCCCGACCTGCATGCCCACGGACTCAGTGACGGCAACGACATACAGATGGGGTGGAAAGACCGCAAGGACATAATACGCTGGATATATGTTGCGCGCGGAATGTTCCGCAGCACCAAGTATCAGCCACGCATGGTGCTCCACGGCGTGTCGATGGGAGCCGCCACGGTGATGAACGTGTCGGGCGAGAATCTTCCTGACGGCATCTGCTGTTTTGTTGAAGACTGCGGCTTCACGAGTGTGTGGGACGAGTTCAGCCGTCAGCTCGGCGACCAGTTCCATCTGCCCGATTTTCCTGTGCTTCATGTGGCAAGCCTGCTCTGCAAGCTGCGCTACGGCTGGACGTTCGGCGAGGCGTCTCCGCTCAGTCAGTTGGGCAAGCAGCACACGCCTATGTTCTATATCCACGGCACGTCTGACGATTATGTGCCGTCGGCAATGGTGCTTCCGCTCTACAACATGAATCCGGCCTACGAAAACAAGGCCGACAAGACGCTGCGCTATAACGACATCTGGCTCACGCCGGGCTGCGCCCACGCAAAGTCGTATCACGACTATCCGTATGAATATGAACGGAAGGTGAGAAACTTTGTAAGCAAGCATGTCGGAATGTAGTAAGGGGTGAACGGATAGCGGAATTTATTAACAGGCGGAGAGCAAAAACATAGGGACGTACCCGAGGTGCATTCGCTTTTCGGCTTAGAATGTTTTTATGTTGATGATATTGCTTTTATTTGGACGCACCTGGGGTACGTCCCTACAGAAAATGTGATTGGAATATCGCTTGTGATTACGTTATAAGGCTATGTAAATCACAGAGTTATAATGATGTTAACGTAAAAAATATAGATATAAACAAAACGGACAACAGTATAATGCGTTACTTTTGTCCGTTTTATTTTCTGTATATCAAAATGCTTAGGGCATATCCGTAAGAGCCTGATTAAGCCCTTTATAGATGATGCTTGTTCACGTCATATTGTTTCGGCTGTATACTTATACATGTTTCTCGGTTGAGGCTTCTTCGAGCAGCAGGCGTATGGCGTTGCGTATGTTGTTGCGTGCGTTGTCTTTCTTCATCGCTTCGGTTATGTCTGCATCGTCAGGCGTTACGGCCGCTACACGCGTAAATCCGGCATCAAGCAGAGCCTGTCGGTCGTCCACTTTTCCGGCGATGAGCCATGTCGGCAGTCCTTTAGCCTTCGCCGCCTTCATCACGTGATAAGGCATCTTGCCCATTAGCGTCTGGCGGTCGGCATGTCCCTCGCCCGTAATAACACAGCAGTCTTCGGTCAGGCGGCTGCCGAAGTCGGCCAGGCTGAGCATAAGTTCAGCGCCCGCCTTCATCTCTGCTCCGAGATATTGCATGAAGGCATAGCCCAGTCCGCCTGCTGCTCCCGCTCCGGGCCTGTCGGACAAGTCGTAGCCGAAGTGGCGAGCCGATATTTCGGCAAACCTCATTGCGCGGCTGTCGAGCATCTTAATCATGTCGGGCGTTGCCCCTTTCTGCGGTCCGAACACGGCAGCAGCCCCGTCGGGGCCGTAGAGCGGATTGGTTACGTCAGAAGCAAGAGTGAAGCGGCAGCCGTCGCGCAGTTCAGCGGCAATGTCGTCAAAGTGGCCGCCCCTTGGTGCCAGCTTGTCGGTTATGGCCATCATCATGCCTATGCCCGCATCGCTTGTGGCGCTCCCGCCCAGACCTACTATAAACTTTCTGCATCCGCGCTTAAATGCCGACGCTATCAGTTCGCCTACGCCATACGACGTGGCGCGCATGGGGTTGCGCTCCTCCTCGTCTACCAGCGTCAGTCCGCATGCCTGAGCCGTCTCTATTATTGCCGTGCCGTCTGCCGTTATTCCATACTCAGCCTCCGTGAGCCGCATCATTGGGCCGTGTACGGCTGTTGTAACGATATCTGCTTTTAGTGCGCCGGCAAATGCCTTCAGCATGCCTTCGCCTCCGTCAGAGACAGGAATGAGTTCTGTCTGAGAACTGCTGTCGTAGTCGGTTATGGCTTCGCTGACTGCCTTTTCGGCTTCGTATGACGTAAGGCAGCCCTTAAACGAGTCTATTGCCAGAATATATTTCATGTCTTATATGGTTTTTTGAGTTTTTCTTCGGTTAATGCTCATCTTCTGCACGCCGGTTACATTCATGTGCGATGCGGTCATTGCAGACTTGGCTTTAGGCGTCAGTCATGCAGTTTTTTTATTAAAACACCGCAGTCAAACTGTTTGCCGGCTGTGCCGCCGTAAAAAAACTGTACAGGCTTTAACTTGCGCAAAGGTAAGCATTTATTATGATTTGCACAAACAATGAAATCATGCATGTTGCATTTATGCAAGTTTTGTCCTTTTTGAAAACAGATGACGTTCCTTTTTGTTTTTCCATTGGTGCGGGACATTATGTTAAATAGGTGAAAATAAATAGGACGATATTCGTCGGCTACGAAAAAATGTTGTAATTTTGTGTTACCAAAATCTGTTAAATTTAATATTATGCTCAATTTAGATGATCTTTACAGAGCGCGGTATGTGCTTGGTGAAATATTAAGACGTACTGACCTTGTCAGAGCTCCTAAGCTTAATCCGGAAAGTGATATATATCTGAAACCGGAGAACCTTCAGATAACAGGTTCGTTCAAGATCCGCGGAGCTTATTACAAAATATCTCAGCTTACAGAGGAAGAAAAGAAGCGCGGCGTTGTGGCCTGCTCAGCCGGCAACCATGCCCAGGGTGTGGCTCTCGGTGCTACGTCACACGGCATAAAGTCGCTCATCTGTCTTCCTGAAGGCGCGCCTATCAGCAAGGTTGAGGCTACGCGCCGTCTCGGTGCCGAGATTTGTCTCGTGCCCGGTGTTTACGATGATGCATATCAGCGTGCAATGCAGTTGCGCGACGAGATGGGTTACACCTTCGTTCATCCGTTCAACGACGAACACGTGATAGCAGGACAAGGCACAATAGGTCTTGAACTGCTCGAGCAGCTTCCTGATGTTCAGGCTGTTGTTGTGCCTATCGGCGGTGGCGGTCTGATCAGTGGTGTGGCATACGCCATGAAGTCGCTCAATCCTAAAATAGAGATTTATGGCGTTCAGGCTGCCGGTGCTCCCAGCATGTATGAGAGCATCAAGCAGAAACAGGCTATAACATTGCCTCAGGTGTCTACTGTTGCCGACGGTATTGCCGTTAAGACTCCTGGCGACCTTACTTACGACATCTGCTCAAAGTATGTTGACGATATCTGCACCGTGTCTGAAGACGAGATATGCGCAGCAATCCTGCGTCTGCTTGAAGAGGAGAAGATCGTTGCCGAGGGAGCAGGAGCTGTAAGCGTTGCGGCTGCTATGTTCAACAAGGTGCCTATCAAGGGCAAGAAGACCATCTGTCTTGTCAGCGGCGGAAACATCGACGTTACTATTCTTAACCGTGTTATCAACCGCGGTCTGGAGAAGGGCGGCCGTATATGCACAATATCAATGGAGCTTGACGACAAACCCGGACAGCTCTATGAGGTCAACGGCGTTATCGCTGGCATGGGCGGCAATGTGCTTAGCGTATATCATGAGCGCAGCGCATACAGCAAGAAGATCAATGCATGTGAGCTGAGCGTAAAGATTGAGACACGTAACCACGAGCATGTGGAGGAGATTAAGGAGAGCCTGAAGTCAAAGGGCTTCAAACTTAAATAATCAGCCTTCCGGCGGCGTGTGTACAGTCATGGCGCGGCAGTTGCTTATGCGTATGGTGTGCCATGCAGAACAATTAAAGCAATAAGACAATAATAACAATAAAATTTTTAAAATTAAAGAGAAATGAAAGCACTACATTCAGACAAAGCTCCTAAGGCTTTAGGTCCTTACAGCCAGGCTATCGTAGCCGGTGGATTCGTATTCGCATCAGGTCAGGTGCCAATCGACCCTGCAACAGGTGAATTTGCAGAAGGCGGTATCAAGGAGCAGACAAAGCAGTCGCTCACAAACGTTACCAACGTATTGGCTGAGGCTGGTATAGACCTTACACATGTTGTTAAGACAACAGTATTCCTTTCAGACATGGACAACTTCGCTGCCATGAACGAGGTTTACGCTACATTCTTCAAGGAGCCGTTCCCGGCACGTTCTGCTGTTGCCGTTAAGACTCTGCCTAAAGGCGCTCTTGTTGAGATTGAAGTTGTTGCAACATTAGAGAAATAATATTGCCAATAATAAAGTTTATGGGGAACCGGCTTTGACCGGCTCCCCATTTTTTTTGTTGTTTGTCTGAATATATTGTGTTCGGGCGTATTTATGGTTCTGTGGCTTTATTTTGTCTTGCAGTAATGGCTGTGCGCCTATTGCGGTGAGATATAGCTTCTCAGCGCCTCTACATATTCCTCAAAGGCCTTCAGTCCCTTATCGGTTATGCGGCACGTTGTGCGCGGCTTCTTGCCTTGAAATCCCTTTTGGATCTCAATATATCCTGCGTTGCTTAGTTTGTCAAGCTGCACGCTCAGGTTGCCTGCCGTGGCCCTGGTCTGTTCTTTCAGATAAACGAAGTCGGCTTCGTCTACGCTCATCAGTATCGACATGACGGCCTGTCGCAGTTCGCTGTGCAGCAGCGGATCAAGTGGTTTAAACATTCTTGCTTTTCAGTTATTGTTCTTTCTCGTTCAATTTTGCTTCGTTCTGTCTGCCTTTTGGCTTTCTGTTCCTGTATAATGCGATAGCCCCTGGTATAACCATTATCAGCATTCCGCCAAAGATAACGGCCGCCATCTCTTCCGGTCCGTTACAATCAAGGGCTGCTTTTATGCTGCTATATGAGCCGCTGCAGGCGAAAAACGATATAATCTCGCTTTTCAGCACGATGCCGGTCATTATGGCTGCAAAAGTCATGCAGATGTTTATCGTGGCAGATATCGGCAGTTCTTGGGCTATAGGGTCATTTCCAAAATTGGTAACCTGACTCGCCACTGTTGAAGTGAATATTACCACTGCAAATGTTCTCCATATATTTTTTGTTATGTCGTTTATGAACGATTTTGGTACACCGGCAGTTTCTTCTTCTATAATCATCTTGCTGTTGATTAACAGCCCGATGAGGACCATCACAATCCATCCGAGATTGCAGTAATAAGAGTTTGTGTAGCTCCACAACAATCCTATAACGGTTGCCGTTACGCATATAAGAATGCCCCATGTCAGAAGAGTTATTGCGCAGTTGCGTGTAATTACTTTTCGGCTTTGCTCAATAGTTTCGCGTATAATCTCGATACTGTGTTCTGCTGAAAGCTTCTTGTTTTCTTCCGTTTCCATATCGTCATTTTTTATATTGTCGGTTAATGATTATTCCGGGTATAACCAGAATGAAAAGCGATGTAAGGCATATTGCAAGCGATTCATACGGGCCGGGATACATAAGCGCGAAGTTGGCTGGCACCACTGATGCCACGGAGAATGCGGTTATGAAAGTGTGGCGGAGCACAAGGCCCGTAATCAGCCCCGTGAGTCCCAGCAGAAGTATCAGTACTGTTGTTATAGGCAGCTTGACCATATACACCGTGCTGTCAAACGAAAGTGTGCCTATGACGGCTGCTATGAGTGCAAACAGACCGAAAGATATCCATGATATTTTGAGCACTCTGCTGAAGAAGTTTGTTGGCCTTTTCTTGTCCTTGCGGCTCTTTGCAGCCGTAACGCTCCAGCCAATGACGGCCATCAGGAACCAAAGTGCATTCCATGACGGATTGTCCGTCGTCTGCCATAAATAACACACAGCCACAGATGTTATGCATGTGAGTATGCCCCAGAATATCATCGGCATTCCGGCGTTGCGCATTATGTCGGTGCGGCTTTGCTCAATGGCCTCGCTTATTATCTTGAGGCTGCGTTCAGCCGAGAGTTTTTCATTATTGTCCATTTCAAATTTAATTTTGTTGTTCTTAATATTGTATAATCTCCGGCACCGGCCCGCTTTTATAGGCCGGTGTTAGGAGGTTGTCAGTCAGCCTGTCTGTCATGTCCCCTCATCTTGTCGGGGACATATATAAGCTCAATGTCTACTTTGCTGTTGCTTTCGCTCAGTTCATAGTCTCCGAAGGCGCAGTATTCCATTGGTATATTGTCCTTCTCGTCGAGTTGTCCGTTGCCGTTCTCGTCATGAAAGACATATATGGTGCCCTTTCCGTCGGGCACGTCCTTTATGGTGGTTTCAATCTTGCCTTTCTCGGCTTTCACCTTAGCCCATTGTCCGCTCTTAGTGGCTACAAGTATCTGCCCCTTGTCGTTCGGTATGTTGCTTACGGTGAGCTGCATGTCTCTTTGTGCCGAGGCGGTTGCAGTGGCCATAAGTGCTATGGCCAGCATAGCGGTGTTTAATATCGCCTTTTTCATAGGAATAGGTTTTAACTGTTATAAACTTCATTTACAGTTCTCACACTCGTTTCAGTCACTCTGCAGCTGTGGCTTCACGAGTTTTATCCGGATATGATGCAAATATAAAGCAGTTTATAATATAAACCAAATAAAAGTGAAAATAATAGTTGCTTGGTTTAAATATTTTAACATTATGATGGCCTTATTCAGGGAAAACGCCAAAACGTTAACTCATTGTCTTGAAAATTATATTATGCATAACGCTGTGATTTACATTGTAAAACACCGTCTTTTGTGTTCTCATAAGCCGTGTTTTGCATGATGAAAGATGCCCTTTTGGATTGTGGTTAGGCATATCTTGACAAGTAACGGCATGATGTATGCCACTTAATGGCGGCAGGGTAGGGGGAAACAAAAAATTTTTTTGTAAAAGAAACGTCACTCGTCACAAACGGCCATAACCTGCTGTTATGTAGTCAGTTATAGTGTGACGAGTTGAAAAGACAACTCATCACGGCATGTCTCTTTATCTGATTTGGTCCTGTATGTCCTCTCCTAAATTTTAAGAACTTAAACAGGGTATATCTTGATAAAGCCCAAATAGAGTGTTTGATTTTGAGTGAAATCTCTTCGGTTAAGCAGACAGCTGTTGAGGGTTGGCTCTGTTATTCGATGAATAGAATATTATTGTGAAATTTAAGGCATGCATTTTTGTGCTTGACGTATGCCGGTATGTACATCTTGCAGTATTGCAGCGTGCTCGGTTATGTCATATTGTGGCTGAAAATATTAATATGTGATGAGCTGTGATGAGTTGAGAATGCAACTCGTCACACTGTATGTTGTTGAATACGAATGTGTTACGTGCAGGTGTGATGAGTGACGTTTCTCTTTGAAAAACTTTTTCTGTTGCGTGTGCGTTGTGAGTTTTGCCGTGTAAGCCACGTGTTATGCATACGGGAAACATAAGTCAGACTATTGTTTTTTGTTCTTCTTGTTATGTTCCTTATGTTCTTTATGTTTCTTGTTTTCCTTATGTTTCTTGTCTTTTGGCTCCTTGCCTTTGTGTTCTTTGCCTTTCTTGCTGTTCGTCTTGCTTTGCTCTGTGCCGTTTCTCATCCATTCCGGCGTGAAGTCGTCGTCCTTCTCCGTTATCTCATAGTCAAGTTCGGGCAGCTCAATCTTTTTCTCGTTTCTGAACGGAACGCCCTTCTCCTCTTCATATTTTTCCACCCTGACCATGGCCACGCCAGCTCTGATGATGCCTATCTCCTTTGCCGCGGCGTATGACAGGTCGATAATGCGGTGACCGCTGCATCTGTCGGCCACTCTCACGACAACGCTTTTGCCGTTTTTAATGTTTGTAACCTTCAGCATGGTGCCCAGTTCGTATTTCTTGTGGGCGCAGATGAGGCTGTCTCTGTGGTATCTTGTTCCGTCGCTCATCCTCCGTCCATGCAGACGGTTAGAATAATAGCTGGCCATACCTTTCTCCTGTGCCGGGAGAAAAGTATGGCCAAGCCATAAAAATGTAATTATGAGAATTATTCTGTTTATCACTTATATCTCTAAGGTATTAGATAATACCCTGCTCGAGCATAGCCTGAGCCACCTTCATGAAACCTGCGATGTTAGCACCCTTAACGTAGTCGATAGTGCCGTCGGGCTGTGTACCATATTTAACACAAGCCTCGTGTATGCTCTTCATGATGAAGTGGAGCTTAGCGTCAACCTCTTCAGCTGCCCATCCTAAGTGAGCTGCGTTCTGTGTCATTTCAAGACCAGATGTTGCAACACCACCTGCGTTAACAGCCTTACCAGGAGCGAACAGTATGCCGTTAGACTGGAATTCGTGGATAGCTTCAGGTGTACATCCCATGTTAGATACCTCGCAGCAGCACCATGTACCGTTAGCGATAAGTTCTTTAGCGTCGTCACCGTTCAGCTCGTTCTGGAATGCGCAAGGAAGTGCGAGGTCACACTTAACAGACCATGCTTTCTTTCCAGGAGTGAATATTGCCTTGCCAGGGAATTTGTCTGCCATCATAGAAACCTGGTTGCGGTTAGAAGCGCGCATTACCAACATGTAGTCGATCATGTCCTTTGTGATGCCTTCAGGTATCTCGCATACGCCGTCCGGACCAGATATTGCGATAACTTTTGCACCGAGTTCAACAGCCTTTGTTGCAGCACCCCATGCTACGTTACCGAATCCAGACAATGCAATTGTCAGACCCTTGATGTCTTTGCCAGCCTTGTGGAGCAAGTGCTGTGTGAAGTAGAGAGCACCGAAACCGGTTGCCTCAGGACGAAGGATAGAACCGCCCCATGTAGAACCCTTACCTGTTAACACACCTGTGTTATATTCGCGAGCGAGCTTTTTGTACATTCCGTACAAGAAACCGATTTCACGTCCGCCAACACCAACGTCACCTGCAGGAATATCTGTGTCAGGACCGATGTTCTTCCAAAGTTCGAGCATGAATGCCTGGCAGAAACGCATGATTTCAGCGTCAGACTTGCCTACCGGGTTGAAATCAGAACCACCTTTACCGCCACCCATAGGCAGAGTGGTCAATGCATTCTTGAATGTCTGCTCGAAGCCTAAGAATTTAAGCATAGATACGTTTACAGCCGGGTGGAAACGCAAACCGCCTTTGTACGGGCCGATAGCGCTGTTGAACTGAACGCGGTAACCGAGGTTGTTCTGTACCTCACCTTTATCGTCAACCCATGTTACACGGAATGTGATGATACGCTCAGGTTCTACCATTCTTTCAACAATCTTGGCTTTCTCAAACTCAGGATGCTGATTGTAAGTGTCTTGAATTGATTCCAACACTTCTCTTACGGCTTGTAAGTACTCTTTTTCGCCCGGATGCTTCATTTCCAGGTCTTGCATTATTTTCTGGACTTCCATAGTATATGTTTTTAGTTAAACTAACATTGTGTCGTTTTCTTGATGACAAATGTAGTCTTTTCTTGTGTAACTGCCAAGGAAAATCCAATTTATTTGATATATGAAACTTACTTTTTGTACTTTTTTACATTATAATTGGCATTTTTGCCCCCTAATGGCTAAAAATAAGCGGAGGCAACATGTGTTACAATGTCGCCTCCGCTGTTGTCGCTATATGAAAAATGTAACTTTTAGTCGATTTTCGACAGAGCCTGCTTCAGGTCGTCAATGAGGTCGTCGGCATCCTCGATACCTATCGACAGACGTATCAGGTCGGGAGCTATGCCGGCTTCTTTCAGCTGCTGTTCGCTCAGCTGGCGGTGTGTGTGGCTTGCCGGATGCAGCACGCATGAGCGGGCGTCGGCCACGTGTGTGGCTATGTTTATAAGCTCGAGCGAGTCCATAAACTTTATTGCTGTGTCGCGGTCGCCCTTCAGTCCGAACGACATTACGCCGCATGAGCCGTTGGGCAGATACTTGCGGCCCAGCTCGTAGCTTGCGTCATCCTTCAGTCCGCAGTAGGTTACCCATGCCACGTGCGGGTCATTGTGCAGAAACTCTGCCACCTTCTGGGCGTTGGCGCAGTGCTGACGCACGCGCAGCGCGAGTGTCTCGAGGCCGAGGTTGAGCAAGAAGGCATTCTGCGGCGACGGTATAGAGCCGAGATCGCGCATCAGCTGTGCCGTAAGTTTGGTCATGTAAGCCATCTTGCCGAAGGCCTTTGTGTATGTAAGTCCGTGGTATGACTCGTCGGGAGTGGTCAGTCCGGGGAACTTGTCGGCATGTGCGTCCCAGTCGAAGTTGCCGCTGTCAACCACGCAACCGCCCACCTGTGTTGCGTGTCCGTCCATATATTTAGTGGTAGAGTGGGTAACTATGTCGCATCCCCATTCAAACGGGCGGCAGTTTATTGGTGTTGCAAAGGTGTTGTCTATGATGAGAGGCACGCCGTTCTTGTGGGCGATGCGTGCAAACTTCTCAATGTCGAGCACCTTGCAGCCCGGGTTAGATATTGTTTCGCCGAATAGAACCTTTGTGTTAGGTCTGAAAGCCTTCTGTATTTCCTCCTCGCTGCTTTCGGGGTTAACGAAGGTGCACTCTATGCCGAGCTTCTTCATCGTTACGCCGAACAGGTTGTAGGTTCCGCCGTAAATTTCGTTTGACGTTACGATATGGTCGCCTGCCTCACAGATGTTGAACACGGCGTAGAAGTTGGCAGCCTGACCTGACGACGTAAGCATTGCGCCGACGCCGCCCTCAAGGGCAGCAATCTTCTTTGCAACATTGTCATTTGTCGGGTTCTGCAGGCGTGTATAGAAATATCCTTCCTTTTTGAGGTCGAACAGCATTGCCATCTCTTCGCTGTTGTCATATTTGAATGTGGTGCTCTGAACTATCGGCGGCTGCACCGGTTCGCCGTTTTTAGGTTCCCATCCTCCGCGCACGCAGAGTGTAGACGGTTTCAGATTTTTCTTCATCTTTCCAGTTTTGTTAGTTTATATATGTTATGCTTTTTTGTTATCCTCTATGCAGCGGCCTGTTGCTGAGGGGCTGTCTTCAGCGGCATAATGATGTGCCGCTCATGTCCAGGGGCCGTTCTGCCGGGTTGTTACCTATTGTTTGCTTTGTCGTCGCTGTTGCCTTATTGTCAGCATAAGTGTGCTTATGTTTGTCAAAATGCCATGTGCGTTGCTTAAAATACAATGACATTTAAACGGTATGCACGCTTTGTCTTACATGGCTGACAGCTGGGTTAAGTGTTGCAAAGTTAGCATAAAAATTTGATTGAACGAATATTCTATGGCTTAATTGACTTTTGTTATGATGCGTTTACGCATTACTAATATTATAATAAGGTGTAAATGCCGCCGCATGAACTTTTCGCTGCTTATGGCCGGATAAAATAAAAAAAGCAGAAAATAATCTCATATTTTCCTGATTTTTCAGATTGTTTTCAGATTCGGTTGCTTTATTTGCAAAAAACAAAGGGAGAATATATGCCGTGCGGCGATGTTGCCGAGGGACAGACAAGGCTCCTTTGAGAAAAATAAATGTAAAAAAGAAACAACAGTATAAACAGAAAAAAGGATTATTATGAGAACAATTGATTTTTTGAAGATGACAGCAATCTGCGCTTTCGGCGCACTGGTTACAACATCCTGCAATGACGACGACGATGACGACAAGGTTCAGGTGCCTGGCGTTGTGCAGGAAGCCTTCAGTCAGAAATATGCCGGAGTGCAGCATGTAGAGTGGGAGATGGAGGCCAACGGATATCTCGTTGCCGAGTTTATCAAGGACAGCAAGGAGCATGATGCATGGTATATGGGCGACGGAACATGGATGATGACCGAGGTTGACTACGGCCGCGACCTTACGGCTCTGCCACAGGCTGTGCAGGACGGATATGCACTTACGGTGTATGCGCAGCAGCAGTGGACTGTGGACAACATCGACGAAATACAGCGCAAGGGCTATGAGACAATTTACAAGATAGAGGTGGAGAAAGCCGGACAGCCCGACCACGACCTCTACTTTGACATAGCCGGAACACTGTTCAGAGACGTTCAGGACCAGGACGACGACCGCAACGAAGGACTGCTGCCAGGACAGATGCCAGCCGAAATACAGGCTTATGTAGACGCCAACTATGCAGGAGCCATGGTGGTTGACTTTGAGAAGGAGCGCAACGGATACGAGCTTGACATCCGCCACGGCGGCAAGAGCATAGAGATACGCTTTGACAGCTCATACAACTGGGTGCAGACTTCAACCGACTGCAAGAGAGACATTCCTGCCAACATCCTTGCTGCTGTCAATGCCGCATATCCCGGAAAGGTTATAGACGACTGCGACTATATCGAGACAGCTGCCGGAGAGGCTTATTATCTGATTGATCTCGACAACTATGACAAAGACCTTAAGGTTACCGCCGACGGCGCTATAACCGAGGTGATAGATTACTAAATAATTTTAACGCTGCGGGCGGGGGCACATGTTTGTGCCTCCGTTCGTTTTTTAGTGGGATAATGTCAAAAAACTTTGATATTGTTTCACTCTTTTCTTACTTTATTAGTATCTTTGCGGAAAAAGACTTTTAACCCAAATCGTTATTAGTATTCGGTCAGGATTTTGCTTAATATAGAGCGGCTTTTCGTTAGATTTTTTTCAGGCATAGCGTGCTATGTCAAGAAGAAGCCGGCAAAAAGACGCCATTAGAGACAAAAATACGGGCTGAAAGCATGAAAGCACAAAATAGGTAAAGCTATGTGCGGTCTAATGACCGGTTGGGGTTTAATCTTGTCTAATCTGAGAAAGACTGTAAAGTATGGGCTTGTTTAAGTTTTATTCGCATTTAGCCAAGCCGGTGGCACGTCGCCGTGAGCTGTTCCTGCTGCTTTTGGGCGCAGCCATGCCTGCCCTGTTGCTGCTGCCTTTTGTCGGCAGTTTCAGCCTGTTTGTCATTATTCTCATGTTCTGGTGCATGCTTGTAGCCACGCTTTATTGTCTTTATAAGGAGAAAAAACATAATAACTGACATAACGATATGAGCGAAAACGAGCCACAGCAGTGGAAAAAATTTTATCTGAAAGATGTGTCGTTCATGAACCTTATGACACATCGCATATTCAATGTGCTTATAGTTGCCAATCCGTATGATGCCTTCATGCTTGAGGACGATGGCCGTGTTGACGAAAAGATATTCAACGAATACACCGAGCTAGGCCTTCGCTATCCGCCGACGTTCACCCAGGTGAGCACCACGGAGGAGGCTGCCGAGGTGCTGGCCTCTACCAGCATCGACCTCGTGATATGCATGCCCGGTAATGCAGACAACGACGCCTTCACGGTGGCACGTTCCGTAAAGGCAAAGTTTCCCGACATTCCCTGCGTCGTTCTTACGCCCTTCTCTCACGGCATAACGCGCCGCATGGTCAACGAAGACCTGTCAATATTTGAGTATGTGTTCTGCTGGCTGGGCAACACCAACCTGATTTTGTCCATCATAAAACTGATAGAGGACAAGATGAACCTTGAACACGACATTGCCGAGGCAGGCGTGCAGATGATTCTGCTCGTGGAGGACAGCATACGCTTCTATTCGTCTTTGCTGCCCACTCTCTACAGCTTTATCCTCGCCCAGAGCCAAAGCTTCGCCACGGAGGCACTCAACCCCCACAGCGCCGCGCTGCGAATGAGAGGCAGGCCTAAGGTGGTGCTGGCAAGAAACTACGACGAGGCAATGGAGCTCTACACGAAATACCGCGACAATACGCTCGGAATAATCTCTGACTGCCGCTTCCCGAAGGGCGAAGAGAAAGACCCCGAGGCCGGACTGAAGCTGCTCCGCGAGATAAGGAAGGACAACGAATACATACCGCTGATACTGCAAAGCAGCGAGAGCGAAAACCGCAAGAAGGCCGAGGCCGAACGTTTCCTGTTTATTGACAAGAACTCAAAGAAGATGAACCTCGACCTGCGCAGACTCATGGAGGAGCACATGGGCTTCGGCGACTTCATATTCCGCGACCCGAAGACGCACGAGGAAGTGATGCGCGTGCGCACGCTGAAGGAGCTGCAGGACAACATCTTCAAGATACCTTACGACTCGATGCTCTATCACATATCCCGAAACCACATGAGCCGATGGCTGTGTGCCAGGGCGATATTCCCCGTTTCGGAGTTTCTGAAGAACGTTACGTGGCACAAGCTGCAGGATGTCGACCTTCACCGCAAGATTATCTTTGAGGCCATTGTGCAGTATCGCCACATGAAGAACATAGGCGTCGTGGCTGTGTTCGACCGCGGAAAGTTCGACCGCTACGCCCACTTTGCACGTATCGGCGACGGCTCTCTTGGCGGAAAAGGCCGCGGACTGGCCTTCCTCGACAACATAATAAAGAGCCATCCTGAGTTTAGCGAGCGCGAAGGCGTCAAGGTGTCGATACCCAAGACCGTGGTGCTCTGCACCGATGTGTTCGACAGGTTCATGGAGAGCAACAACCTCTATCAGATAGCCCTGAGCGATGCCAGCGACGAGGAAATACTGCACCACTTCCTGAAGGCGCAGCTTCCGGACAAGTATATATCAGACTTCCTCACCTTCTTCGAGGCAACCGACCGTCCTATAGCCATACGTTCGTCGAGCCTGCTCGAAGACTCTCACTATCAGCCCTTTGCCGGCATATATTCGACATATATGATACCGAAGCTCGACGACAAGTATCAGATGCTGCAGATGCTTGCCGCCGCCATAAAGAGTGTGTATGCCTCGGTCTACTATCGCGACTCGAAGGCATACATGACGGCCACGAGCAACGTGATAGACCAGGAGAAGATGGCTGTAGTGCTGCAGGAAGTGGTCGGCAAACAATATGGAGACCGCTATTATCCTAATATATCAGGCGTGTTGCGTTCCATCAACTATTATCCTGTAGGCAACGAGACATCAGAGCAGGGCATTGCGAGTCTTGCGCTCGGACTGGGTAAGTATATCGTAGACGGAGGGCAGACGCTGCGCGTAAGTCCGTATCATCCTGACCATGTCATGCAGACAAGTAAGGTGGAGCTTGCGCTTAGTCAGACGCAGACACAGTTTTATGCTCTTGACATGAAGGACGTAGGCGACGACTTTAAGGTTGACGACGGATTTAATATTCTCAAGCTTGATGTGGCTGATGCCGACAAGGACGGCGCCTTGACATACATAGCCTCTACTTTCGATCCTTATAACAACATGCTGCGCAAGGGGGCATATGATGAAGGCTGGAAGGTGGTTTCGTTCTGCGGCGTCTTGCAGAACGGGGCTTTCCCGCTGCCCGAACTGATGCAGATGGCTATGAAATACGGAGCCGAGGGCATGAGGCGTCCGGTTGAGATAGAGTTCGCATGCAATATAAACAACGACCGCACGGGAGAATTCTATCTGCTGCAGATGCGTCCTATCGTAGACTGCAAGCAGATGCTTGACGAGGACTTGACCAAGATTGACGACAAGCGATGCCTGCTGCGTTCTCACAATTCGCTCGGACATGGCGTCAGCAACGAGATAATGGACATAGTATACGTTAAGGCTGACGAGAATTTCACGGCGGCAAACAATCCGCTTATTGCAAGTGAAATAGAGCATATCAACCATAAGTTTGTTGAGGAAAACAGGAACTACATTCTTATCGGACCGGGCCGCTGGGGCTCTAGCGACTCATGGCTTGGCGTTCCCGTAAAGTGGGCATACATCAGTGCTGCCTGTCTGATTGTTGAGGCCGGACTGGCAAACTATCGCATCGATCCGAGTCAGGGCTCACATTTCTTCCAGAACGTTACAAGTCTTGGCGTTGGCTATTTTACCATTGACGATTACAAAGACGACGGTATCTACCGTAAGGATTTGCTCGACGCCATGCCGGCAGTGTACGAAACGGAGTTTGTGCGCCACGTGCGCTTCAGCCGTCCGCTTAAGATAATGATGGACGGAATGAAGCAGGAGGGCATCGTTCTGCTGCCTGAAGATGACTGACGCTTACTTTTTATTATTATATCGCGGCTGTTCCACTTTGCGGTGGGGCAGCCGTTTTTTTGTGCTGTCATGTGTTATGCCGGTGCCTGTATGCACATTTGTTAGACCGTTGCGTATTTGCTTCCGATAAGTTCCGTGTGCAGTGAGAACAGAAAACTTTGCGGTCAGAACAAACCGGTTGAGCCCCTGAGACGGCAGTATTTGAAATCGGAATGCATTTTGGCGTGAAAACGGCAGAAAATGTGCGGTTTATGTAATTCTCTGATATGTAGTGCTTTACGGCGTTTATTGTGGCTTGAGAAACAGAAATTCTGCCTGTTCCGTTGTGAAATGCAGTCTTTTACATGGCAAGACATGGCCTTTTATGTTATGAAAAGCAGTGGATTGCAGTGTGAAAACATATCTTTTTGAGCGTAAAACGTCTTTTATGTGTTAAATACATTAACCTTTCTGCCTTTTGATGCCAAATGCCTTAACATTTCGTAAGACTTGAATTTCTATTTCGTCAGAAAACTTTGTAAAAGTTTTTCTTGCCCTTTCTGTACGCCTGCTCCTGTATGTTCAGTGGCACGTATTGGCCGTTTGTAGTGTCATGGCATGACGTAACGCTTTCATTAAGTAAACGCCCGGCCGGATAAAGGCTGTTGTAAGTCTGCCTGAATGATGCTGAAAGACAAATGAAAGTATCATAGCGCCTGGTGGATGAAAACAATATTAGGCCGGGAGTGCAGATAAGGGTTTAACTCTTTTTACGTAGACAGATGCCCCGAAAGCCGCGTTAAAGCATTATTTTTGCAGTGAAATTAACGCCGTTTGGGCAAAACCGAATACATAATAATAACAATAAAAAGAAAAAACAGAATATGGACAACAGACAAGAGTTTTATTCGCGGCAGGTAGAAAGCCTGTCGGCCATGATACAGCGGCTGAAGCTCAAGGGGCGCACCTATGTGGCAATGGAGCTTGTAACGTTTTGCCTTGCCGTGCTGGCCTTTGTGTTCTTCTGTCTGCGCGGACTGCCCGTAGGTCTGCTTTGCCTTTCCGTGGCGTTTATGGCAGCCTATGTAGTGGCTCGCCGTGCCGACGTGCGCAACAGCGAGACCACCGACATGCTGCGCCGCCGGCGCCAGGTGTATGAGAAGGAACTGAGCTATCTGCGCGGCGACTACAGCTGCTTTGGCAGCGGAAGCCGCTACATCGACTCGTCGCACGCGTTCACTTACGACATGGACGTGTTCGGCCGCGACTCGCTCTTCAACCGCATAAACCGCACGGTAACCACCGGCGGAAGCGACTTTCTGGCTTCATCGTTCCAAAGTCTGCTTACAGACAAGGCTGAGATAGAGGCACGCCGCCGCGCCATAGCCGAACTGGCGGGCATGGAGAGCTGGCGTACGGAGTTTCTGGCGCTCGGTCAGCGCCTGGCGTCGGACACAAAGAAGAAGGGCGAAGCCATAGACACGGCGATGATAAACCGTGTTGTAAGTGAGATAAGCGCCATGAACATTGCTCCTCAGGCAGGCAGTATGCTTGCCCTCGTGGTGGCGTGGGCGGCCATAGCAGGCTTCATCGCCGTAATGGTATTGGCAATAGTGGGCATTGTCCCGTCGTCGCTTGCCGTCATGTGGGGCGTGGTGCAGATGTTCCTCGTCATAGCCCTCAACATGAGGTCGCTGCGCCAAATAAGCCGCGCCGTCGAGAAGCTGCACGCACATCTGCACGACTATATCGGACTGATACGCCACATTGGCAGTGCAGAGTTTGAGAGCGAATGCCTGCGCGGCTTGCGCAACAGGCTGACATCGGACGGCGACGGCGCGCTGACTTCGTTCGGAGAGCTGTCAGATATTCTGAAAAGTCTCGACCGCCGTGGCAATTTCATCGGACTTATTCTGTTCAACATGTTTGCCCTGAGCGACTTTTTCCTCGTGCGCCGTTTCCTCAGATGGCAGCGCCACTATATGGAGCGTATAGCCGACTGGACCGGATGCGTGAGCCAGATCGACGCTCTTGTGTCGATGGCCGTATACAGCTACAACGAGCAGCAGGCTGTGGCGGCAGAGGTGGTTGAGGCAGATGGGGTGGTGTATGAGGCCAAGGGCATTTATCATCCCTTCCTCGGAGCCAAGGCCGTGCGCAACGATTTCACCATAGATGACGGCAACTATTATATCGTAACCGGTGCAAACATGGCCGGCAAGAGCACCTTCCTGCGCTCTATCGGCGTCAACTACATTCTCGCAATGAACGGAATGCCCGTGTTTGCCGAGTCGCTGCGCGTGTCGGTGTTCAACCTTTTCAGCAGCATGCGCACCGCCGACGACCTGAGCCGCGGCATATCCTACTTCAACGCCGAGCTGCTCCGTCTGCGCCAGTTGATAGAGAGCTGCAAGCATGCAGCCCGCACGCTGATAATACTCGACGAGATTCTGAAGGGCACCAACTCGCTCGACAAGCTCAACGGCTCGCGTCTTTTCCTTCAGGAGATATCCCGCCTGCCCGTGTCAGGCATAATAGCCACCCACGACCTCGAACTGTCGAAGATGGAGGACGACGCCCCGTCGCGCTTCCACAACTGGTGCTTTGAGATAGAGCTGGGCGGCAACATAACCTATACTTACAAGATAACGCCCGGCGTGGCACGCAACCAGAACGCCACGTATCTGCTGAAGAAGATAATTGAGGAGATATAGTTCCGTTTAAGGAGTTAAAGTAATTAGAGGAGTCAGAGTAGTTAAAGTCATTAGTATTCAGGTTATGTCCGGTTTGTAAAGATAGCAGAAAATTTATTGAAATATATCAACAAAACCAATGACTTTAACTACTCTGACTCCTCTAACTACTTTAACTCCTCGCCTTAAATATTGATTTAAATCAACAAATCACTGTTATATTGCATTTTATACACTCAAAATATTGCATATTAGTAAAAAATCCGTACCTTTGCATCGTGTTTTTCATAGTATTAGATTTAAGGTTAACAAGGTTGGAGTACAGCGGTACTCCTTTTTTTATGCCCTTATCTAAATAACCGTCTTTTAACAGTTTTGCTTCCTTTATGTTTTTATGCCGCGGCACATGTCTGGCATTCTGCAATTAATTGTAAAACTCACATTGCAAAATATTATGCCGTTTTTGGGCAATGTACAATTAATCTGAAAATTCACCGGAATGCAACACTAAAAGTTGGATTATTCTTTTGTATTGAGAAATTAAAATACTAACTTTGCGCTGTGTAACAGAACGTTTATTTATAAAACATAAAAAAAGGTATTATGGTAAGTTATAAGACACTAGGCTTGGTAAACACCCGCGAGATGTTTAAAAGAGCCATTAACGGCGGTTACGCCATTCCGGCATTCAACTTCAATAACATGGAGCAGCTTCAGGCTATCATCAAGGCTTCTTCAGAACTGAAGTCTCCGGTAATCCTGCAGGTTTCTAAAGGTGCGCGCAACTATGCCAACCAGACACTGCTCGAGTATATGGCTCAGGGTGCTGTAGAGTATGCTAAGGAACTTGGCTGCGCTCATCCTGAGATAGCACTTCACCTTGACCACGGTGACAGCTTCGAGCTTTGCAAGAGCTGTGTAGACATGGGCTTCTCTTCTGTTATGATAGACGGTTCTGCCCTGCCTTATGACGAGAATGTTGCTCTTACTAAAAAGGTTGTTGAGTATGCTCATCAGTATGACGTTACTGTAGAGGGTGAGCTCGGTGTGCTCGCCGGCGTTGAGGACGAGGTTGCTTCTGAGGTTTCTCACTATACAAAGCCTGAGGAAGTTATCGACTTCACAAGCAAGACTGGCGTTGACTCTCTCGCTATCTCTATCGGTACAAGCCACGGAGCTTACAAGTTTAAGCCGGAGCAGTGCACACGCGACCCGAAGACTGGCCGCCTGGTTCCTCCTCCATTGGCATTCGATATTCTTGATGCTATCATGCAGCAGCTTCCCGGATTCCCAATCGTGCTCCACGGTTCTTCTTCAGTTCCTCAGGAGTATGTTGACATCATCAACCAGTACGGCGGCAAACTGCCCGACGCTGTTGGTATTCCTGAAGAACAGCTTCGCAAGGCTTCTAAGAGCGCCGTTTGCAAGATTAACATCGACTCTGACTCTCGTCTGGCTTTCACAGCTGCTGTTCGTAAGACTTTGGCTGAGAAACCTGCTGAGTTCGACCCGCGTAAATACTGCGGACCTGCACGCGACCTCATGGAGGAAATGTACAAGCACAAGATCACAAACGTGCTCGGTTCAGACAACAAGCTGGCTCAGCTCGACTAATTCTGACATTCGGCACATTAAGAAATATAAGTGCATAGATATTTATAAAAGTGAAAATTCCACAGTGAATTTTCACTTTTATTGTTTTCAGCCCTACCTCTCATCCCGTTTCCCGGCATTTATAATTGTTGATATCTTGCGGGATATGCCGTCATGCAGGCATTACTTTCATCTGTATATATGCTGCTATTGTTTGTAAAAGGCGCTAAACCGCATTGTGAAACGTATGCTTTTGCATGCCGGAATACGTCCTTTTGCGTTGCGAAAGCTATGCTTTGGCATAGGCTGTGGCCAGTGTCGGTTTAATTGAAAAATATTTTTCTTAGAAACTCATCACTCATCACAAGCGCCATTAACGTTTTGACTGTCAGTGAGATATGGTGTGATGAGTTGAGACTTCAACTCGTCACACTCTAAGATATTGAGGTCCAATATGTTAAGCACTTATGTGATGAGTGATGAGTTTTTAAGAAAAATTTTTTAGTTTAAGTCTATCCTGATTCTTGTTCCTGAGAAAATATAAATGCGGCATCACGTACCTGTTGTGCGTAGTGCCGCATTTGTTGCTTTTATAATATATTTATGTGTATATAGCCTCGACGGCTTGTTGCCGTGGTTATAGCGGTTTTCTGCGTTATGTCCTTATCAGGTTGCGTCCCGCGTCAATTCTAAGGAAAATGAACAGCAGTATGGTGAAGCCCCATAATGACGAACCTCCATAGCTGAAGAAGGGCAGGGGGATACCTATGACAGGCGTAAGACCTAGCACCATGCCCACGTTGATGAACACGTGGAAGAGGAATATGCTCAGCACGCAGTAGCCGTAGACACGGCCAAACTTGAACGGCTGCCGTTCGGCCATCTTTATTAGGCGCAGTATGAGCGCAAGGAACAGCAGCAGCACGCCTGCCGAACCGAGGAAGCCTTCTTCTTCTCCCACGGTGCAGAAGATGAAGTCGGTGTCCTGTTCGGGCACGAATTTCAGTTTGGTCTGTGTGCCGTTCAGAAATCCTTTGCCTTTAAGTCCGCCCGAGCCTATGGCTATCTCGCTCTGATGAACGTTGTATCCCGCTCCGGCAAGGTCTTCGTCGAGGCCAAGCAGAACGTTGATACGCACCCTCTGGTGGGGCTCCATGATATTGTTGAGCACATAGTCGGCCGAATAGAAGAAGGCTATTGAGCCGATTGTGAACAGCAGGATGTAAAGATAGTGCTTTATGCGCCTGTTCATCCAAAGGTAGACCAGATATCCCACAAGACCTGCGCTGACAGCCAGCTGCACCCATACGATGTCGAACGGGATGACGAACACGGCGAAAAGAAGCGCAAGGAGAGTTATGCCTACAGAGTAGACAAGTATGGTCAGGGCCTGCTGCTTGTCCTTGCAGTAGACGTAGACCATGCCCGACGTGAATATTTGTACGAGCAGCAATACGGCAAACTTGCCTATTGATGTCGTAGTGTCGAACATCAGAGCTTCCTCGTAACGTATGCCCACAACGAAATAGATAACCATTGCAACACCCGTGAACAGCACGCTGCCGGTCATTCCTTCGCGGTAGAACATGAGGAAGAAGGATATGTAGACCAGTGCCGAGCCGGTCTCTTTCTGTGCCACGATGAAGAGCATCGGCAGCAATACCACCGCGAAGGCAGCCGCCATGTCTTTCCATCTGTGCATGTTGAAGCCGTAGGTGCTCATAAGTTTCGACACGGCAAGGGCTGTGGCAAACTTGGCAAACTCGGCAGGCTGCAGTCGCAGCGGGCCAAGCACGAGCCATGAGCGCGAGCCTTTTATCTCGTGGGGGTTGAATATCGTTGCAAACAGCAGCAACAGCAGTATGGCGTATATGATATAGGCGAACGTGTCGTAGAAGCGGTCGTCGAGCATCAGCAGCACGAAGCCGAGGCAGATAGACGTGCCTATCCACACTATCTGCATGCCCGAGCGTGTGCTCAGACTGAATATGTCGGTGTCGCCGTAGGTATAGCTTGCACCGCACACGCTCAGCCAGCCGAATGCCAGCAGAGCCAAATATATGCCTATCGTCCACCAGTCGAGTGAACGAAGTACGCTTGGTTGTTTATCTGTTTGCTGCCCCATAACTTATACGTCTGCGCTGGAAGTCGGTCGCCCTCTTCTCTGATTCGGGCGAGAGCTTGCCTTTGATATACTGTTCCATCATAAGTGCGCCGATAGGCACACCATAGTCGGCGCCGAATCCGCCGTTTTCAACATACACGGCGATGGCTATCTTAGGATTGTTCATCGGCGCGAAGCCCATGAAGATTGAGTGGTCTTGTCCGTGGTTCTGTGCCGTACCGGTCTTTCCGCACACCTCATAGTCGGCCCTGTCGGCGGCGCGGCAGGTTCCTCCGGTTACTGCACGCCTCATGCCTGCCACGATATATTCGTATGCCCTGCGGCTGGCTTTTGTGTAATGTTTCTCTCTGAACTTGGCTTCGAGCTGTTCGCCTTTCACCTTCTTCACTACGTGCGGTGTGTAGAAGTATCCGCGGTTGGCTATCGTTGCCCCGAGGTTGGCTATCTGCAGCGGCGTAAGCAGCACCTCGCCCTGTCCTATGGCGATGCTGATTACGGTCAGGGCATTCCATGAACCCCTGTATGCCTTGTCGTAATATTGTGCGTTTGGTATCAGGCCTCGTTTCTCTCCGGACAGGTCGATGCCCAGTTTGTAGCCGAATCCCATGCTCACCATGTAGTCGCGCCATGTGTTCATGCCTTCCTGTACATTCTTGTATTTCTTCCTGTTGCCGAGCATATAGTAGAGTCCCCAGCAGAAGTAGCCGTTGCAGGATGTTCCTATTGCTGGTACAAGGCTTATGGGTGAGGCGTGGCCGTGGCATCCTACGTGGAGTCCGCGGCAGTAGAATCCGTGGTGACAGGGGAACGATGTGCCCGGGCCGATTATGCCTTCGGTAAGGAAGGTGAGGCCTTGTGTGGTCTTGAATGTTGAGCCCGGAGGATACATACCCATGATAGAGCGGTTGAGCAGCGGCTTCCACGGGTTGCGTGAGAGCATGGCGTGCATCTTTCCGCGCTTGCGTCCAGTTACCGTCCTCGGGTCGTATGTAGGCGATGATACCATGCACAGCACCTCGCCGGTGGACGGCTCGATGGCCACGATGCTGCCTATCTTTCCCTCAAGGAGCCTCTCGCCCAGTGCCTGCAGCTTTATGTCGAGGCTCAGAGTGAGGTCTTTGCCCGGCACAGGCCTGCGGTCGAACTTTCCGTTCATGTAGCTGCCCTGTATCCGGCCGTGGGCGTCGCGCAGCATTATCTGCACGCCCTTCTCGCCGCGCAGCTGCTTTTCGTATGACTTCTCCACGCCCATCTTGCCTATATAGTCGCCGGGCTGATAGTAGGAATCTTCCTCTATGTCGGCTGCCGACACTTCAGCCACGTCGCCAAGTACATGTGCGGCATACGGCATGGTGTATTGTCTTACGCTTCGGCGCTGTACGTAGAAGCCCGGAAAACGGTAAATCTTTTCCTGGAATACGCTGAACTCTTTTTCTGACAGCTGGCTCATGAAGAGCTGCTGCGTGAAGCGTGAGTAGCCGGGATTCTTGTTGCGGTCTTTTATCTCCTCCATTCTCTTGATGAAAAACTCTTTTGTTATGCCAAGAGAATTGCAGAATTCTGTGGTGTCGAGTCTTCCTTTTTCCTCGTTCATCACCACCATTATGTCGTAGGCATTCTGGTTGTATACAAGCAGTTTGCCGTTTCTGTCGGATATGACGCCACGCGCCGGAAACTCAACTTTCTTGAGAAAAGCGTTGCTGTCGGCGTTTTTCTTGTAGTCGTCACTCATTATCTGCAGCGTGAAAAGGCGTATGATGTAGACGGTGACTATGAATATAGCCACTCCCGCAATGACATAACGTCTGTATTCAAGTCCGTATTCCTTGTCCATAATCCGGCCTTTCCTGCTTTTAGAACATTATCTTTTTCTGACGTTTTCGATTACAATTATCAGAATTACGGTGAGCACGGTGCTTCCACCGATGTTTTTGAGCCATTGCAGCCAGTTGAAGAAGTTGAACGACTCAATGGTGAAGAATATGATGTTGTAAGCGAAAACGCATATTATCGTGTAGTAGATAAATTTTGCCATGCCCAGCGATCTTATCGTAGGCTTGAGGTCTTCAGGCGAGTCACGCTGTATGAACAGGTTGAGGACGTATGGCTGCATCAGGCCGAGCAGTGTGGTCGACGTTGCCGCCACGCCCGGGGTGTTGGAGAAAATGTCGATGCAGAGACCTGTGAAGAAGCTCCAAAGCAGTGTGCCCCATCGGGGATAGTCGTGTCTGAACAGCAGTATGAAATATACATACAGCAGCGGCGTGGCGCAACCGAACAAGTTGATGTGGTTGAGCACCAGGGCCTGTGCCAGACATAGGATGATGAATGTGAGAAACTGTTTTATTATTTCTATGTTCATTCTGTTGTCGTTATCCTTAGTTCTGCTTTATTTTTAATGAGTCTTCAGCCGAGCGGAGCAGGTTGATGCGCTCCTCCATTGCCGAATTGTCAATGATGCATACGTCGCGGATGTTGCCGAAATCAGTTGTAAGACGCACCTGTATTCTGTAAGAGAGTCCGTCGTGCGAGTTGTATACGTGCAGTATCTGTCCTACGATAATGCCCGGAGGGAATATCGAAGAGTAGCCGCTCGTCTCAACCAGGTCGCCGAGTCGGAAGTGTGCGTGGCGCGGGATGTCGTCTACATAGGCCAGCTCTGCCGCACCGCCTGTCCAGTGCAGATATCCGTAATAGCCGCGCTTCTTGATGGTGACGCTGATGTTCGACTTGGAGTTGAGCACCGGTATGACCACAGAATAATGCTCTGACACCATGTAAACTACGCCTACGACGCCGTTTCCACAGGCCACGCCCATGTCCTTGCGCACGCCGTCGGCCGAGCCTTTGTCAAGGGTTATAAAGTTGTCTCTCTTGTCGATAGAGTTGGTTATAACCTTTGCCGGTATGAGCTTGTAGTCTTTCAGTATCTCCATCTGTGCGCGCTGAAGGCGTGTAGAGTCGCCCGTGTTGCTCTTTATCTGTTCAGACAGCTTCCTTACTGTCTGCTCGAGATAAAGGTTGCGCGTATTGAGTTGCTGGTTTATCTTTGTCAGGTTGAAGAATGTCTTCACTGCAGCGTCCCATTCGTATACCTTTCCGGTTACGGCATTGGCCGACGAGAAGAACACGCTGCCCTGATAGCTGTTGAATCTGAACAGCAGCGTCAGGCTGATAACTTCAAGTATGACAAAGAGAAACCAGTGGTTATATTTCGCAAGAAATTCCAGTAGGTTGCGCATGGCTTATCTCATCAAGAACGAGAAGCGGTCAACGTTCTTCAATGCAATACCCGCTCCTTTTGCTACGCTGTGCAAAGGATCGTCGGCCACGTGGAACTGGATGTTAATCTTGTCGGTGAGACGTTTGTCGAGACCTCTGAGCAGTGCGCCTCCTCCGGTGAGGTAGATACCGTTCTTTACGATGTCGGCATAAAGCTCAGGCGGAGTCTTCTCGAGAGCAGAGAGCACGGCGTTCTCTATCTTGGCGATGGTGCGGTCAAGACAGTGGGCTATCTCCTGATAGCATACGGGCACCTCCATAGGCAGGGCCGTAATCTTGTTAGGTCCGTGTACTACATAGTCTTCGGGAGCTTCTTCTCCAAGGTCTGTCAGTGCCGATCCTACGTGTATCTTGATGCGCTCGGCCATACGTTCGCTGACCTTGACATTGTGCTGGCGGCTCATGTACTCCTGAATTTCGGCAGTGAGGTCGTCGCCGGCAGTGCGGATAGAGTTGTTCGACACGATGCCTCCGAGAGAAATTACGGCAATCTCGGTGCTTCCGCCGCCGATGTCGACAATCATGTTACCTTCGGGAGCTTCAACGTCGATGCCGATGCCGATGGCAGCAGCCATAGGCTCGAATATGAGGTAGACGTCGCGTCCGTCGGCATGCTCGGCAGAGTCGCGCACGGCGCGCAGCTCAACTTCGGTAGAGCCAGACGGCACGCCTATCACCATACGGAGTGAAGGCGAGAAGAAACGTCTTCCGGTGTGTACCATCTTGATAAGTCCGCGCATCATCTGCTCACAGGCAGTGAAGTCGGCTATGACGCCGTCGCGCAGCGGGCGTATCGTGCGGATGTTGTCATGAGTCTTCTCATACATCATCTTAGCCTTTTCGCCTACGGCTATCATTTTGTCTGTGCGGCGGTCGAGCGCTACTACAGACGGCTCGTCAACAACAATCTTGTCATCACTGATAATGATGGTGTTGGCCGTGCCGAGATCCATTGCGATCTCCTGGATAAAAGAAAAAAATCCCATTACTTGATAAAGTTTATAGCTATAAATATAATTTTATTGTCTCTTCTTGAAGTCTTACGTCTTTCGCCCGGCAGGGCGAAAGACGTCGAGCGGATTGTCTTGTCTGTGTCTTATTTTTCAAACCATTCGTGAATGGCGGTGTCGTAGTGGCTGCTTACGCCGAAGGCGCGTGTAGCCAGCATGCGGCGGTCTTCGATGTCGGTCTGTGCGCCCTTCTTGTTGAGGATGTCGAGCAGCACGCCATATTCAGCCTTGCTGGGCACGATCACCACGTCTTTGAAGTTCTTTGCTCCGGCGCGTATCAGAGATATTCCGCCAATGTCTATCTTTTCGATTATGTCGGCCTCAGAAGCTCCGCTTGCAACGGTCTGCTCGAAAGGATAGAGGTCTACGATAACCAGGTCGATTTCAGGTATTTCATACTGCTTCATCTGCTCCTGGTCGCCTTCGTTGTCGCGGCGGCCGAGGATGCCTCCGAATACTTTGGGGTGAAGAGTCTTCACGCGTCCTCCCAGGATAGAGGGATATGTCGTTACGCTCTCTACGGCCTGGCATTCATATCCGAGCGACTCGATAAACTTCTGTGTGCCGCCTGTAGATAAAAACTTTACTCCTTCTTCGTTCAGCTTAGCCAGCAGCTCGTCGAGTCCGTCTTTGTGAAACACGGACACGAGTGCGGTCTTGATTCTTTTTGTTTCAGCCATGTCTTTAAAAATTATCTGTTTTTTAGAGTGCAAAGTTACTAAAAAACGTTGATTTTACAATATATTTCAACCAAAAATTATAAATGTTTTGATTTAGGACAATAAATGCGGGCAGTGCATGGTGTTTTGGCGTTTGAAATGTGTCTCGCCGGGTTTTGCCGGGCCTTTCCGGCTTTGGCTGCGCCGGACTTGTCTTCTTGTGGTATGCTGCGTCATGTCTGTATCGTGTTTTGCGTGTATGTTATGGCATGTTGCTGTGCGTCTTATGACCTGATACCAAGTGATTTAGCAGTCTTCCGCCCGTGTGTTCTGATGCTTGATTTTGCTCCGGCTGTTGTCTGCCTGCGGTCAGGTTCTGTGTCGTAGGGTGTAAGCATTATGGCCGTTTTATGGTGCAATGTGTCATTATGATTTTGTACGTGTTTCTGCTCGAAATAGAATTTGTCCAGCCATTGTTTTGCGTCTTGTTCGGAACTTTCTTTACGAAACAATGCAAAAGCATAGGTTTCACATTTCCGTTTGATGCCTTTTGCTCTGTAAAAGGCAAGCTTTCGCGTCCGTATTGACCGGCTTTTGCTGCTTGAAACGTGGCTTTTCGTACTGCTTTCCAGTGATTTTTATTGCACATTTTGTCTGTGCCCTTCGTATCGTCCGGTATTACAGTGTTTTATGATTGCACACGATTTGCGCGTTATTTTAAGCCGTATGCGTGTCTGTTTCTGAAAAGCTGAGTTCTGGAGCCTTGTTGTAAATCAAAATGCAAGCGTTTTGGGGTTTATTCTGTCAATGTGTCGTGTGTTGCCGTGGCTTGTCTGATGGTGGTTCATCTGTTACTGCTTGATTTTATTGTCTGTTGTGGTCGTCTTGTTTTGTTATCTATTTTGTGCTTTGTCTGCTTCGGGGTTTCTTTTGTGTGAGCGGCAACTTGTTTTACGTGCAGGCTTTGTCCGTTCATGCGTTGACCGGTTGCCGGCCTTTTATTGTTGGTGCGTGTGGGGAGAGTCGGGGCTTAAATCGGCTTGAGGGAATATAAAATAAAAGAGCCGCAACGTCTGTTGCGGCTCTTGTTGTAGCGGGGGTGGGACCCGAACCCACGACCTCCGGATTATGAATCCGACGCTCTAACCAGCTGAGCTACCCCGCCATCGTTTTTCTTTGCGGTTGCAAAGGTAATACAATTTCTTTAAACACCAAAAAATATTTCAACTTTTTATCAAAATCTTATGCAAAAGGCGTAAATTTGTGGCAAATAACCAATGAAATGCCTTTAAACTATGGAGAAAAACAAAGTAAACATTGAACATGAGCTGCGTTCTAAGTCGGCCGGATTTATATGGTCGATGCTGAGCACGCCTGAAGGATTGGCCAAATGGCTTTCGGATGAAGTAAGGCTTAATGGCGATTTGTTTACCTTCACATGGGGTAACGTGTGGAGCGACCATGAGATAAGAACTTCGGCTGTGATAGACAAGAAGAAGTTCGACTATATACGCTTCAGATGGTGCGGCGAGGAGTATAAGGACACGTATTGGGAACTGAAAATGAACAAAAGTGACGTAACGGGTGATTTTGTCCTGATGATAACCGACTTTGCCCCCGAGGGCGAAAAGGATACCGTGGTGGATATCTGGCAGGCAAATCTCAGTGCGCTTAGACGGGCTACGGGGCTTTAGAAGCTTCGTAGCCTTTGTTTTTTTTGCGTGTCCGTCATCCCGCGTTGCGCGGCTTCGCGGCTCTCGCCGGCATATTGTTTCGTGCCGGTGCTCGTGGCTTTGGCATGTCGTTTGCATGCGCTTTTAGGGCGTGATGCCGTACCTTGTGCTGTTGACTGCTTTGCGTTGCGGCGTGGCAGGATGGCGGTGCCATATACATCTTTTATTAAATAAAAAACGCAAAACGTTGTGGTTTGTGATATTTTTGTGCTAATTTTGCAAGCTGGTAAATCTGCTGTATAAATGTCAGAATTAGCATAAAAATGATTCTTAGAGTCAAAAAATTAGATAAATTTATCGCAAAACAGTTCGGACTCCTCTTTGTCGGAACGTTCTTTATATGTCAGTTCGTGCTGATGATGCAGTTTCTTTGGCGCTATGTCGACCAGCTCATCGGTAAGGGTCTGACCATGGACGTGCTGGCCCAGTTCTTCTGGTATATGAGTCTTATGCTCGTGCCGCAGGCGCTTCCGCTGGCCATCCTGCTTTCGTCGCTTATCGCCTTCGGTAACTTGGGCGAGAGCAGCGAGCTTACGGCCATCAAGGCTGCGGGCATATCGCTTATGCAGGCGTTCCGCTCGCTTGTGGTCATCGTCATATTCATAGCCTTGGGCTCTTTCTATTTTCAGGACGTAGTGGCTCCGAGCGCCAACATGTCGTTCTCGAGGCTGCTCCTTTCCATGAAGCAGAAAAGTCCCGAACTGGAGATTCCCGAGGGTATATTCTATGACGGCATTCCGCAGTGTAACCTGTATGTGCAGAAAAAGGACATAAAGACAGGCATGCTCTATGGTGTGATGATTTATAAGATGACCGACAGCTATGACGATGCCGCCATAATTCTGGCCGACTCGGGCATGCTGCAGTCTACGGCAGAGAAAAAGCATCTTGTGCTTACGCTGCACAGCGGCGAATGGTTTGAGAACATGAAGTCGCAGGAGTTTTCGGCAGGCGTAAGCGTGCCTTATCGCCGCGAGACCTTTGTCAAGAAGAGGATAGTGCTCGATTTCGATGCCGACTTTAACGTTGCCGACGCAAGCGCGCTCTCGAACAATGCACGCGGAAAGAGCATCGGACAGATTAACCGCGACGTCGACTCGCTTAACCACGTGTACGACAGCGTCGGCCGTGTGTTCTACAAAGATGCCAAGATGTCGTATTATTCTCCCGTGGCTGTGTCAAAGAAAGACTCTCTGAGAGCCGTCAAGATGGCCGGGACAAAGACTTACAGCTTCGACTCTGTCTATTCGAGACTTTCTGCCGACAGAAAGCTTGAGGCTGTTGATGCGGCCCTCAGCAAGGTGCAGCGCGAAATGAACGACCTCGACTTTAAGGGCATGATAACGGCAGACGGCGACAAGCTTATACGACAGCACAAGATAGAGGCCATCAACAAGTTTACATTGTCGCTTTCGTGCCTGATATTCTTCTTTATCGGTGCGCCCCTGGGTGCCATCATCCGTAAGGGCGGACTTGGCGTTCCGGTGATTATCTCCGTGCTGGTGTTCATCGTGTATTATATTTTCGAGAATACAGGCTACCGCATGTCACGAGGCGGTATGTGGGCAATATGGTTCGGTAAGAGCATCGCTACGGCTGTGCTTACGCCGCTCGCAATATTCTTCACATACAAGGCCAACAACGACTCTGTCGTGTTCAATCTCGATCTCTACCGCAATTTCTTCATGAAAATATTCGGACTCAGGATAAAGCGTGCCGTGTTCAAGAAGGAGGTTATAATAACCGATCCCGACTATGCGGCCGACTCGGCAACTCTGACCGAAGTGAACCGTGAGATTGGCGACTATGCCCGCGAACACAATCTTTGGCTTGCGCCTAATATAATTAAGGTGTTCTTCAAGTACAGACCTGACCATACAATCGAGGAAATCAACGAGAAAATTGAGACTGTCATCGAGGATTTGTCGAACACGAAGGACAAGGTGATACTTTCATGTCTTAACGCCTATCCTTTCATGGCAGTAAAGGCACATACGCGCCCGTTCGACCGCAAATGGATGAATGTGGTTGCGGCAATCATCGTTCCGGTGGGCCTGTTCCTCTATTTGCGCATGTGGCGCTTCCGCCTGCGGCTCATGCGCGACCTGAAGGTCATCAGACAGACCAATGATGCCGTGATAGCACGTATAGAAGAGTTAAATAGCTCAGGCACGTCAAAGGCCTGATATATATAATAAGGTAAACGCTGTTTATGGAAAATTTAAAAATTAATACAATCGAAGAAGCTCTTGAGGACTTCAAGAGAGGCGAGTTTGTAATTGTCGTAGACGATGAAGACCGCGAAAATGAGGGCGATCTTATTATTGCCGCTGAAAAAATTACAGCAGAGAAGGTTAATTTCATGCTGAAGCATGCTCGTGGCGTGCTCTGTGCGCCGATAACGATAAGCAGATGCGATGAGCTAGACCTTCCGCGTCAGGTTGTAGAAAACACATCTGTGTTGGGCACTCCTTTCACTGTTACAGTGGATAAGCTCGAAGGCTGCTCTACCGGTGTGTCGGCTCACGACAGGGCCGAGACAATCAAGGCTCTTGCCGATCCGGAGGCTACGCCAAGGACATTCGGACGCCCTGGCCACGTAAATCCGCTTTATGCACAGGACAACGGCGTGCTCAGAAGAAGCGGACACACTGAGGCAACAATAGACCTCTGCAAGCTCTCTGGCCTTTATCCGGCAGGTGCGCTGATGGAGATAATGAACGACGACGGTACGATGGCACGTCTTCCGCAACTCGTGGAGTTCGCAGCAAAATATAATCTTAAAGTCATAACAATTAAGGACCTCATTGCATACAGACTGCAGCGCGAGTCGCTGATAAGCGTAGGCACTATGGTGGATATGCCGACTGAATACGGACATTTCAAGCTTGTTCCGTTCCGTCAGACCAGCAGCGGACTCGAGCACATGGCCCTGATAAAGGGTGAGTGGAAAGAAGACGAGCCTGTGCTCGTGCGTGTTCATTCTTCATGCGCCACCGGAGATGTATTCGGAAGCATGCGCTGCGATTGCGGACAGCAGCTGCACAAGGCAATGCAGATGATAGAGAAAGAAGGCAAGGGCGTGCTGATATATATGCAGCAGGAAGGACGCGGCATAGGACTTATGAACAAGATTGAGGCCTATAAGCTGCAGGAAGAAGGCCTTGACACAGTTGATGCAAACATACATCTCGGATTCAAGCCCGATGAGCGCGACTACGGCTGCGGCGCGCAGATGCTGCGCAAGCTCGGCGTGCACAAGATGCGACTTATCACCAACAATCCTACAAAGCGTGTAGGCCTTGAGGCTTACGGCCTTGAAATTGTTGAAAATGTTCCAATCGAAATAACGCCTAACGAGTACGATTATAAGTACTTGAAGACAAAAAAAGACCGCATGGGACATACTTTACATTTGTAATTGTCAAAAAAACATTTGTAAAAAAATCATTTTAATAATTGGAATAAAAATATAACATCATTTATTTTTATAGAACGAATAAATTGCTTAAATTTGCAGGAGCATAAATTTAATATATGACAATGGCACAATTATCAGACCGTCTTAATCGCTTGGCACCTTCAGCCACTCTCGCCATGTCACAGAAAAGTGGCGAGATGAAAGCACAAGGTATTGACGTTATTAATATGAGCGTGGGTGAACCAGACTTTAACACACCAGACCACATTAAGGACGCTGCCAAGAAGGCTGTTGACAACAACTTCTCAAGATATTCACCTGTTCCGGGATACATGGATTTGAGAGAGGCTATTGTTGCAAAGCTTAAGAATGAGAACGGCTTAACATATACAGTCAATGAAGTATTGGTGTCTAACGGCGCAAAGCAGAGCGTTTGCAACGCTGTGATGGCACTCGTTAATGAAGGTGACGAAGTTATCATACCGGCACCATATTGGGTTAGTTATCCGCAGATGGTTAAACTGGCAGGAGGAGAGCCTGTAATTGTAGAGGCAGGGTTCGAACAGAACTTCAAGATGACTCCGCAGCAGCTTGAGGCGGCTATTACACCTAAAACTAAAATGCTGATATTGTGCTCTCCGAGTAATCCTACTGGAAGCGTCTATTCAAAGGAAGAACTCGAAGGACTGGCTGAGGTCATTAAAAGACATGAAGACCTGTATGTCATTGCCGACGAGATTTATGAGCATATCAACTATATTGGCAAGCATAACAGTATAGCGCTTGTTCCCGGAATGAAGGAGAGGACAATTATCGTAAATGGTGTGTCAAAGGCTTATGCAATGACCGGATGGCGTATCGGATATATTGCTGCTCCCGAATGGATCGTGAAAGGCTGCAACAAGCTTCAGGGACAGTATACCAGCGGTCCTTGCTCAGTTAGCCAGAAGGCTGCAGTTGAGGCATACACTGCTTCGCAGGAGTGCGTCGAGACTATGAGACAGGCATTCCATCGCCGTCGTGACCTTATAGTAAAACTTGCAAAGGAGATTCCGGGCCTTGAGGTTAATGTTCCCGAAGGAGCTTTCTACCTGTTCCCGAAGTGCAGTAATTTCTTCGGCAAGAGCTATGAAGGACATGTCATAAATACTTCTACAGACCTTGCGATGTATCTGCTCGAAGTGGCTCACGTAGCTACAGTGGCAGGCGATGCTTTCGGCGATCCTGCTTGTTTCAGAATGAGCTATGCCACAAGCGACGAGAATATTTGTGAGGCTATGAGGCGTATAAAGGAGGCGCTGGCTAAGCTTAAATAACAGCCGAGATAACGATTGCACAAATATATTTTAATGTAAAATACAGAGGAAACGCTGTTAAAACTTATTAATAAATCTTCTTATTGATCATTAATTGTTATCTTTGTGCAGTCTTATTTGGGATCTTGTTTGCAAATATAGGGAAAAACTGTAATTTCATTAATCGGAAACTTTATAACTTAAATTATTAATAACTAAAATTTAAATTCAAAATTATGGCAACTACACAAAAAGCAGCAAGCCCTACAAAGAAAAATCAGGGCTTCCAAGGTATTAGAGCAGCGATCTGGGTTATCGTTGTATGTTTCGTTATTGCGCTTTGCATTTTCAAGTATCTGCTTGGTAATCCGGCAAACTTCGCAGGTAACGATCCCGCAGGTCACCCGACAAACTTGCTCGGTACAATTTACAAAGGTGGTGTTATCGTGCCTATCATCCAGACACTTTTGCTTACTGTAATCGCTCTGAGCATCGAGCGTTGGATCGCTCTTCGTTCTGCATTCGGAACAGGCTCACTTGCTAAGTTCGTTCTTAACGTTAAGGCTGCTGTAAGCAAAGGCGACTTCGCTGAAGCACAGCGCATCTGCGACAAGCAGAGAGGTTCTGTTGCTAACGTTGTTTCTGCTTCTATCCGCGCTTACAAGGAAATGGAAGCTACAGCAGGCATGAAGAAGGCTCAGAAGGTTTCTAAGATCCAGCAGGCTCACGAAGAGGCTACTCAGCTCGAGATGCCTACACTGCAGATGAACCTTCCTATCATCGCAACTATCGTTACACTCGGTACTCTTACCGGTCTTCTCGGTACCGTTATCGGTATGATTCGTTCATTCCAGGCTTTGGCTGCCGGTGGTGGTGGTGACTCTCTGGCATTGTCTACAGGTATTTCTGAGGCTTTGATCAACACCGCATTCGGTATTTTGACTTCTTGGGTTGCTGTTATTTCTTATAACACATTCACAAACAAGATCGACAAGCTGACATACGCCCTTGATGAGGTTGGTTATTCAATTGCTCAGACATACGAAGCCAATCACGCAGACGAAGCTTAATTTTACTAACCCTTTAAAATTTTATTACTATGGGTAAAGTAAAAATTAAGAAAAAAGCGATCTGGATCGATATGACTCCGATGAGCGACGTGATGGTCCTCTTGCTTACATTCTTCATGTTGACATCAACATTCGTTAAGAATGAGGCAGTTAAGGTTCTCACGCCGGGTTCGGTATCGGAGCTAAAGGTTCCGGAGAATAACGTCTTGAGCATACTGATCGACAGTAGGGGCAAGGTGTTCTTGGGCTGGGACAAACCTGGCGATATGGAGGCCGCGCTCAGCACTATGGCTGATCAGTTTGGCGTAAGCCTTAACGGCACTCAGATGAAAAACTCTCGCAGCGCAACCAATATCGGTGTGTCTATGGAAGATATGGGCGCATTCCTGAGTCAGGATGCAGCTCACATGAACGACTATCAGAAAGATAAGGGCGTTCCTACAGACAGTATCGACGGCGGTATGAGCGAGTTCCAGTTGTGGGTTAAGACAGTTACTGACAACAACTCAGATATGAAACTGGCTATCAAGGCTGACGAGAAGACACCCTATAAGGTTATCAAGAAAGTAATGTCTGAACTTCAGGACATGAATCAGAATCGTTACTATCTTATCACTTCTTACAAAAAAGTGGAGGAATAAGTCATGGCAAAGCAGAAAGAAAGCAAACAGAAGAAGATTGACCTACGCGTAGACTTTACGCCTATGGTGGACATGATGATGCTTCTTATCACATTCTTCATGCTGTGTACGTCATTGAGCAAGCCTCAGACAATGCAGCTGACGATGCCAAGTAACGATGAGAACGTGCAGAAAGAGGACAGAACTGCTACCAAGGCTTCGCAGACTATTACAATCTACGTTGCAGGTAATGACAAAATTTACTACGTAGCAGGTATTCCTAATTACAATGATCCTAATTGCCTTAAAGAAACAACTTGGGGCAAGGAAGGTATCCGTAAGGTCCTTATCAACCATGTCACTGAAGACGGTACCATACCGGTGTCTACGATTATGAAGGCTAAGGCCGAGCTCGACAGCAAAAAGTTGAGCAATCCTGGAAAATACCCAGATTCTGTATATAATAGAGAATTGGAGAAGCTGAAGAATGGTGAAGTTGACGGGCAGAAGATTCCTACCCTGACAATCATTATCAAGGCAACTGACAATGCTTCTTATAAGAATTTGGTTGATGCTCTGGATGAGATGCAGATTTGCAGTATAGGTAAGTATGTCATCGATAACATTACTCCTGAAGACAAAGGCCTTCTTACTAAAAAAGGAGTGAAGTAATCGTTGAGTAACATTTAAAATGAAAAGACAATGTCAAAAATAGATCTTATATCTAATGCATGGTGTGACCTCGTGTTTGAGGGAAAGAACCAGGCATATGGAGCATACAAGCTCCGTAAGGGTACCGCAAAACGTAACCTTTGGTCTATCATTATCGTACTTATTGCTGCAGTTGCTATTTTCTCGGCTATAGCTATTAAGAATGTTATTGAGGCGAACCAAAAAGTTGCGATTGTCACTGAGGCTAAATTGTCTAAAATAGACAAGACGCCGAAAGTTGAGAAGAAAAAGGTAACTCCTAAAATCGAGCAGCCCAAAGTTGTAGAGAAGGTAAAGAGCTCTATCAAGTTTACTGCTCCTGTTATCAAGAAGGACTCTGAGGTAAAGCCTGAGGAGGAAATGAAAACTCAGGAAGACCTTCAGAAGACAAAAACTACTATCGGTGCGTTCAACGTAGTTGGTAATGACGAAATTGGCGGCGAGGTGCTCAAAGCTAAGGAAGAAATTGCCCAGCCTGAACCTCCAAAGAACGAGGAGGAGAATAAGGTGTTTGACGTGGTTGAAGAGCAGCCTTCATTCCCTGGTGGACAGGGCGCTTTGATGGCTTGGCTGAGAGACAACATCAAATATCCGGTTGTTGCTGCAGAGAACGGTATCCAGGGTAAGGTTATTGTACAGTTCGTTGTAGGTAAGAATGGTTCTATTTCTAATGTGAAAGTCCTGAGGTCTGTTGACCCGTCTCTCGACAGAGAGGCTGTGCGTGTTGTTAGCAGCATGCCTAACTGGACTCCTGGAAAGCAGAACGGTACGTCGGTTAACGTAAGATATACGTTGCCAGTAACATTCAAACTGCAGTAATTACGTGATATGAGAAGAAAACTATTCTACAATTTGGTAGGATTGATGCTGCTGTCGGGCATGTTGGCCGCTTGTGCCGACAAACCCAAAAGCGGCAGAACAGATACTTATTCGTCAGGAGCGATTTCGTTCGCTTCTGACGAAAGTTTTAGTCCTATAATCGACGAAGAAGTCCAGGTCTTCGAAAGTATATATCGGGATGCCAAGCTTACTCCGATTTATACAAATGAGTATGATGCTATAAAGATGCTGATGAATGACAGTCTGCAGCTGGTTATTGCATCAAGAAATTTCACAAAAAATGAGTTGGAGAATCTTAAGTCACGCAATTATTTGCCCGTGGCTATACCTTTGGCTTATGATGGCTTGTCGCTTATCATAAACAGAGAGAATAAAGATTCTTGTATTTCTGTCAAGAACATAAAGCGTGTTCTCAGCGGAGAGGCAAAGAAATGGAGCGATATAGTTCCCGGTTCAAGTCGCGGCGAGATACTTGTGGTGTTTGACAACAGCAAGTCGAGTACGGTTTCATTCTGTGTTGACTCGATATTGGACGGAAAGCTGATAAACAGTCCGAACATTGTTGCCACAAACACGAGCAAGGAGGTTATCGATTATGTCGAGAAAACTCCTAATGCCATTGGTATCATCGGTTCAAATTGGCTTAATGACAAGCGCGACACAACGAACACTACATTCAAGAAGAATATAACTGTTATGTCGGTAAGCAGGTTTGACTCGGCTACAGCCATGAATAGCTGGAAACCATACCAGGCATACTTACTTGACGGTCGTTATCCGTTGGTAAGAACGATATATGCATTGCTTAATGACCCTATCAATGGTCTTCCATGGGGATTTGCCCATTTTATAGAGCAGCCTAAGGGACAACTGATAATATTCAAGTCAGGCTTGTTGCCTGTACGTGGTGATATTACAATAAGGTCAGTAAATGTAGGTGATGATTAAACCTTTGCATCCTGAGGCAGTCAATATTAATAAAGGCTGCCTTGTTTATGCAAACGGTTCTGAGTGAGAAAACTTAAACTATTTACAATTTAATTATAGCGATTATGAATGCGATTAAATATTTATTGGCTGGAGCCGCTCTCACATTGTTTTCGGCTCCTATGATGGCGCAGGACGTACAGTCTCAGATTGACGCCATTACTAAAGTTATTGTTAACAGCAAGTCTAATCCTGATGCTGCTAAGGACCAGGTTAAGGACTTTATCAAGGAAAACAAGAAGAATGCAGTTGCTATTGCAGGTGTTGGCCGCGCATATCTCGACATTAAGGACACTCTTAATGCCAAGAAATATGCAGAGATGGCTATCGACCGTGACAAGAACAACGCTGCCGGTTATCTCCTTATGGGTGATATCGAGGTTGTAAACAATGATGGCGGTGCTGCTGCAACATGGTATCAGCAGGCTACTCTGATGGATCCGAAGAATCCTCAGGGCTACATTAAGTATGCAAATATTTACCGTAAGCGCAGCCCGGAGCTTTCTGTCCAGATGCTCGAGAAACTTCGTACAATTCAGCCTGATTATCCTGTAGATGCTGAAGCAGGACACTTCTTCTATACAGCTAACCGCTTTGACAAGGCCATTGAATATTTCTCAAAGGTTGATCTGGGTAAGTTCAATGAGAACTATCTGACAGAGTATGCAACTGCCACATATCTTTCTTCTGATTCAAAGAAGAGCCTTGAGATTTCTCAGTATGGTGTTCAGAAGAATCCGCGTGACGCAGCCATGAACCGTCTCTGCTTCTATAACTACACAGACCTCAAGGATTATCCAAATGCCTTGAAGTATGCTGATGCACTTTTCAACAAGTCAGACAGCGCTAAGTTCTCTGCTCGTGACTATCAGTATTACGGATATGCACTGATGGGTGACAGCGCTTTCGACCAGGCTATTGCTCAGTTTGAGAAGGCACTTGAGCTTAACTCTTCACTCAATGATGTTAAGAAGCAGCTTTCTGATGCATATATTGCAAAGAAAGATTATGTTAAGGGACTTGCTCTTTATGATGAATATCTGAAAGCTGTTGAGAAACCTTCTGTAGGTGATATCGACGGATTGGCTAAACTTTATGCTGATCAGGCTGCAAGTATTGCAACTCTTAACGAAGAGAAGATTGCTGCTTTGAAGAAGGCAGATGAGGTTTATGGCATGCTCGGAGAGAAATATCCTACCAACCTGCTTTATGCAACAATAATGAGGGCACGTATCAACTCACAGCTTGACCCGGAAACAACTCAGGGATTGGCTAAACCTTATTATGAGCAGTATATCGAGTTGGCTAAGAAGGAGAATCCTGATAATCCGAAGCTTCTTATTGAGCCTTACTCATATCTTGGATATTATTATTACATAAAAGAGGACAAGGCTAATTCTGATAAGTATTGGAAACTTATCCTCGAGATAGATCCTAATAACACTACTGCAAAGCAGGCATTGGGTATCTAATAAAGTAGTAACAACAATACGTCGTTTACATAAATATAGCCTCTGGCGCATACTAATGCACCAGAGGCTTTTATTTTGTATTGTATGGGGTAAATTTATATATGGCAGCTATTTGGCTGATGCAGAAAAGAAAATCCACCATTTTCAGAAAGATGAGAAAATGGTGGATTTTGTTATATTTATACCTTAATGTGTATTCTATAGCCAATCTTGACTTTTACTCCAAATTGTCTTTATGTCTCGGCCGGATTGCCTGTTTTATATAGATTTTATTGCCGTTTGCTTATTTCAGGCGTAAGCCATGTCAAGGCGAAGCAGATTGTATGCCCGCTATGTGGGATAAAAGCTGTATGAAACTTCTTAAAAACTGAAAAATCAAACTATGGATGCCTAGATAAACTCTTAGTTTGCAGAATGAAGCGTTCGGGCTTAAATTCCTTTTAGGTATTTAGGTGCCCTATGTTCAGCGCTTTGATATCTTCAGTCCTATGTCCGAAATGCCGGGCATAATCTCGCGCTTCATGATGTGGCGAACGCATATATGAAGCGAATCGCCTTTGCGCAAGTCTATGTCAGAAACAATGAAACTATACTGAAAGCAGCTTACACCACGTCCGAGCACGTTACCTTTGTCATCAGCCAGCCGGCAGTTCACGGTGTCTGTATATAGCATGTGTCCCGGTTCTACGGTGCGGTCGACAACAAGGCTCAGGCCGGTGAAGGGGAACGAGGTGCTGGTGCGAAGTCCAAGTTCAAGACGGTAACGGCCAGACTCCTTCATTGGAGGTACGTCGAAGGCCAGAGTATCGTTCTTTTCCCATCCTGTCAGCTGAGTATGGTTGTATTTGTCGTACACAACATCGCTGTTACATGAGCACAAAGCCATGGCCACGCAGGCCATGGCTGTAAATATATGTAATCTTAATCTCGTCATTGCTTGTCTGCCTTCTCTTGCTTTTCGGCTCCATGAGGCTTCTGTTGTCCTTTCTCGGCCTGAGCCTTGCCGCGTCCTTTTGCTGAAGCCTGTCGTGCTGGGCGGTTCTTTGAACGGCGCTTCTTCTTGCTCTTGTCAAAACGCGTAAGACTCTCGTTGGCCAGCAGGTCAGCAGGATGACTGCTCTGTTCCTTTATGTTGCCGTCGCTCTGCAGCGACATGGGCTTTTCGCCCCTTCTATTCATGTCTATTATGTCGAGCGCTCTCTTGGCTGTTATTGTCTCGAGGTTGGCCGGCACCTTCTTGTCTGATGAATATGTTACAAGTCCGGCAAGGATGTCAGACTTGAACAGATAATATTCGCCGTCTTGTGTCTCAAGCACAACTTCGCGGCTTGGCAGCCTGCGGCTCGCCTCGATATAGTTGTCAACCTCGTAGTTAAGACAGCATTTCAGTTTTGCACACATACCTGCCAGTTTCTGCGGGTTGAGTGATATTTCCTGATAGCGGGCTGCACCAGTGCTTACCGACACAAAGTTTTTCATCCAGGTGGCGCAGCATAGTTCACGGCCGCACGGACCTGTGCCGCCAATACGTCCTGCCTCCTGACGCGCTCCGATCTGTTTCATCTCTATGCGCACGTGGAATGTCTCTGCCAGCACCTTGATAAGCTGGCGAAAGTCTACTCGTTCGTCTGCTATATAATAGAATATAGCCTTGTTGCCGTCGCCCTGATATTCAACGTCGCCAATCTTCATCTGCAGATTAAGGTTCTTGGCTATCTGTCGGCTCTGTATCATCGTAGCGTGCTCGCGGCTTTTTGCCTCGCGGTATTTTTCCATGTCCACGGGCTTTGCTATGCGGTATATGCGCTTGATGTCGTCAGCCGACTTCAGGTTGGCCTTCTTTATCTGCAGCTCTACCAGTTTGCCGGTAAGCGTAACTACGCCAATGTCGTGCCCCGGGTTAGCCTCTACGGCAACGATGTCACCCTTTCTGAGGTCAAGGTTGTTGACGTTGTGATAATATCCTTTGCGGGTGTTCTTAAACTGCACCTCAACAAGGTCAGTACTTTGGGCGTTGCCCGGTACGTCTGCCAGCCAGTCGTAGGTGTTCAGCTGGCGGTCCTGCCGGCCACATCCTCTCAGGCACAGACCACGGTCGCACCCGTTGTATATAAAGAATTTCTTGTTTTTATAATCCATCTGCTGTTGCAATTAAAAAATATATATGTTATTTCGGCATAAAGCCTACGGTTTTCTGATAAGTGAAACTATGATGTGCGTTGCCATATCGAAGAACACTATTTTCGGATTTGCGTTTTGTCCGATGTCTCTTATGGCGCGGCTCATTAGTTCAGAGAGCTCAATTACATTGGCCTCGTTGACAAAGCGTGCAAAGTTTCGCGCAAAGTTTTCCTCGTCCTGCGTCATATAGTTGAGTTCGCCTATGCGGAAGTTGTAGACAAAGTTTTCTCGAATCAGGTGTACAAAATATGTGAGCATCCTGCGCTGGCGTTCACGCCCGTATGCCGCAGCCGTATCGCTCCATTTGCGCAGCTCCTTGATGTTGCGCGTATAAGCAAGTCTCATCAGGCTGACAAACATGTCGAGAAATAGCCTTTTCTCACTGTCTGAGTTGAGAGCCTCAAGAGCGTTAAGCCAACTTCCGTTTGCGGCTCGTGCTATGCGGCGCGCTGCGTCTGCATCTATGCCCCTACGGTCAACGAGAGCTGTCTCGATGCTTTCTGTCTCAATGCGCTTAATGTCTATGCGCTGAGCGCGACTCCTTATGGTGTCCAGCAGCTTTTCGGGCTCTTCGCACACCATTATGAACACTGTCTTGTGTGGAGGCTCCTCAATAATTTTCAGCATCTTGTTGGCGCATTCGGCGTTCATGCGTTCAGGCAGCCATATTATGCACACCTTATATCCGCCCTGACTCGACTTCAGACTAAGCGCACGCATCACCACATCGCTCTCGCCCACACCCATCTGAGCCTGTTGGTTTGCCGCACCCATGGCAGCAAGCCATTGGTCCATTGTGAAGTATGGTCCCTGAGACAGCAGGTGGCGCCACTCGCCCGTAAAGTCCTCACTCGACATCTTGTGTTCAGAGCCGGTGCCCGATGGGCGTATGACGGGGTAGGAGAAATGAAGGTCAGGATGAGCCAGCTTATCTGTCATGACGCACTGTCGGCAAGATCCGCAGCAGTCGTCGCCCGAATTGTTCTCGCACAACAGATATGAAGCAAAGGCAAGGGCCAGAGCCATTTTGCCGCAGCCTTGCGGGCCGCACAGCATAATGGCATGAGGCACACGGTTTTCTGCAACCATCTGCCGAAGACGCTCTTTGGCGTCGTCCTGTCCGATAACTTCGCTGAACTTCATGTCTACAAAATATGCAATTTGGTGCAAAAATACAGAAAACCGCCGTAATAAACGAAAAAAATAAATTAATAATGAATAATTATGACAACCGGTAGCGCGAAATTTATTACCTTTATAGGCAGAATAAACACAAGTGGTACGCCCTTCTCCTAGCAATACATCGTCTGCCGATAATCGGCAAGATGCTGTGTCAAATACAAAAATGCATCGAAACACACAATAAAACATAGGGATTAGGGTTTTATAAACGTAATAAAACGGAATAATATTTATCTTTAACTATAATTAAAATCTAATCAAACAATGAATCAAGACAAAGGCGGTAGCAAGGCCTACCTATTTTCAATTGTGCTTGTGGCTGTATTGGGAGGACTCCTCTTCGGATACGACACGGCTGTAATTTCAGGAGCCGAAAAAGGACTTCAGGCATTTTTCTTAGGAGCAACTGACTTCAGATATACAGATGCCATACATGGCTTTACATGTGCCAGCGCTCTTATTGGCTGTATCATCGGAAGCGGAATATCAGGCTATCTGGCATCAAACTGGGGACGAAAAAAGTCGCTCATCTTTGCCGGAATAATGTTTTTCATTTCTGCGTTAGGCTCAATGGAGCCCGAGTTTCTGATTTATGAGCATGGCGTACCGACATACTCACTTCTCGTTACATTCAACATCTATCGCGTCATCGGCGGTGTGGGCGTTGGTTTGGCTTCAGCCATCTGCCCTATGTATATAGCCGAGGTGGCTCCGTCTAACATCCGCGGAACGCTCGTTTCATGGAACCAGTTTGCCATTATTTTCGGCCAGCTGGTAGTATATATGGTCAACTTCTGTATACTCGGCGACCATACCAACCCCGTAATTGAGTCTATCGGACAAGGTTTCAACGCCGTTGCTCCGGGCAGCGATCCCTGGACAATCTCTACAGGCTGGCGTTATATGTTCGGAAGCGAGGCTGTGCCGGCAGGACTTTTTGCCATATTGATATGCTTCGTACCCGAGACTCCGCGCTATCTCGTTATGGCAGGACGCGACAACAAAGCTCTGTCTGTACTGCAGAAAATCAATGGTGTGGCTGAAGGACAGAAAATTCTCAATGAGATAAAGAATACTATTACAGAAAAGACCGAAAAGGTGTTCACCTATGGTGTGCTGGTTATCTTTGTCGGCATCATGCTCAGCGTGTTCCAGCAGGCTGTCGGCATCAACGCCGTGCTCTATTACGCACCGCGAATATTCGGCGACATGGGTATGGAGAATCCTATGGTGCAGACCGTCATCATGGGCGTTGTGAACATCCTGTTTACGCTAGTTGCCGTGTTCACTGTTGAGAAGTGGGGCCGCAAGCCGCTGCTTATCACCGGTTCAATAGGCATGGCCATTGGCGCTTTCGGTGTTGCCCTCACATTCGGCAACATGGACATGGCCGTCGTAACAATGGTCAGCATCATGATCTACAGTGCATCGTTCATGATGTCGTGGGGCCCTATTTGCTGGGTGCTCATTGCAGAGATATTCCCCAACACCATCCGTGGCGCAGCCGTAGCCATAGCCGTTGCATTCCAGTGGATTTTCAACTGGATTGTCAGTGCTTCGTTTGTGCCCATGTTCAACATGCAGCTCGAGAGCGACGCCAACTTCGGCCACTGGTTTACTTACGGCCTTTACGGCACAATCTGCGTTCTCGCTGCTCTGTTCGTATGGCGACTTGTGCCTGAGACAAAAGGCAAGACGCTTGAAGACATGTCTAAACTCTGGAAGAAGGAAGACAAATAAGCCGGTGTCAGTTGGTTTGTATCCGAATTTGATAATTTATATATGTGGGTTGCTTAATCATTTTAAGCAACCCTATTTTTTTATTCAGCAGGACTATAGTGAACATCATGTCTAGTTGGATGCGTTATAGGCCTGTCTGACAATAATGAACGGCTTTGCTTCATATCTTTCCGTCCATAACCAGCTTTATTACAGCATTGTCGTGTTGCCATATAATTTATTTATCCACATGGCAAAAAGTTTGTCATTTAAAGAATAAACTTTGTTTCTCTCTGTTATAATATCCTTTTCAAGCAATTTTTTTGTAGCCGACTGCACTGAGCTGGCTGAAGTCAGTCTGTGGCGCTTTATGAATTCTGCCGATGTTATCTGTTCAGCCTTTCCGTCTTTCGCAATGGCATAGAGCAGTTCTTTCTGCTTTTCAGGGATATTCGACAATATCTCCCTGAAGATAGTGTCGTTTGACGCTATGATGTTATTAATGGCCGTGCGTATTGTGTCAAGTGTGCAAACTTCACCCTCACGGGTGTCTGCAAACGATTCGTTAAATGTTTTTTGGATGTAAAAGGTATGCCCGTTAAACAAATCGTAAACTCTTTTTACATCAGATACGTCTATGTGCCTGTTGGTTGCTTCAAAATGGCCGACAACAAATGGGACATACTTTTCTGCATCAATAGCATTCAGCTCAAGCACGTCGGCGCTGTGATAAAACGGCCGGGCAGCCGACATGAACATTTCCTGCATCATGTGGCGCTCACTTCCCGCAAATATGAAGTTGCTGTTATCGAGTTTCTGTATGTGTGTCCTGAGCAATGCCTCTATGTTATGCTCCGGATATTTTGCTATCTGTTGAAACTCGTCTATGGCCACAATGCAGGGCTTGTCAGCGCGGCTCAGATAGCTGAAAATCTCGTCGAGCGTATATTCGGGCTGTTCGATGTCGCCTAGTTCGATGTTGAACGTAGGCAAGTTGTTTGCCGGGTCAAATCCAAATTTACCGCTTATCGACTTTATAGTCTGAATAAACAGTTTTATCATTTTACGGCTTCTTGGCAGCAGTGTTTCATAGATCTGTCTGCCGAGCAGATATGTAAACTCCCGCAAGCTAGATGTGTGAAGTATGTCGATGAAGAATGTATAATATTCCTCGCGTATTTCAGGCTTGTCGTAACAAAACTGTATCAGTCCGGTCTTTCCCATACGGCGTGGTGAAATAATCACGAGATTATTGCCGTTGGTAACCGATTTTATCAGCCGTGCCGATTCTTCTACGCGGTCGCAAAAATATTCTGGTGCAATCTTGCCTGTAACTACAAACGGGTTTCTTATTCTTGCCATATCTTGTTTTTATGCAAAAATAATTATTTAAATAGAATTATGCAAATAAAATAATCGTATATTTTCCTTGCATTAAGCCCTTCGTGATTGTTTGGGGTGTATGTGTTCTCTATGCTGAAGGCTGATGCCTGCTTTTATTCGTCTATATGTTTTCTGTTATCGTCTTGCCGTCTGATTTTTCTTGATATACCGGTAGAAGCCGTACAAAGTTTTTTGTTTATCGTCTTGTTTCATCCCGGCTTGCACGGCAAGACTGCGTCAGACATAAAATAAACCTATGGTTTGCGTGTAGAAAACAAGCCACTTTCACATAAAAAGTGGCCGAGTTTTTGGTCGTAACTCGGCCACTAACAGTTTGAAAGTAAATGAATGTGGTTGCCTTAATGGGTTGTCGTTAAATGCTGTGCAAACTTTCAGTATAAAACATATTAAGGCAGATAAGTTACGGTTTTCAGAGTCTTTTGGCATTCGTTGGTCATGATGCCATATGAAACAGGCTGATTTCGCCTTGTAGGGCAATGGATTATTATGGCCGGCTTTGCCGTGGGGATGGTTCTATGTTATTTATAGATTTGCGCCTTACCGCGTTTCTCAGTCATCACGTAAAGCCTTAAATCCGCTCATGGCTATAGGCACTGCAAGGCCGAAAGACAATACATCGGCCCATGCCTGGCACATCTCTACGCCAAGAAGACCGAAGAAATGGGGCAGGATGATTATCAGCGGAATGAAGAACAGGCCGCTGCGGGCAGATGCAAGCACATTGGCCTGCCATGGCTTGCGGATGGTCTGCATCATCATGTTGGTGTACATTACGATGGCACCCAACGGAAGTGTGGCCAGCTGCCAGCGCAAGGCAACTGTGCCGATAGAAACAACGTTGGGATCGCGGCGGAACACGTCGATGCATTCCTCGCTGAAGAAGAAACCGAGCACAGCGCATACGGCCATAAACAGAAAGCCTACACGCACTATGAACCAATAGCCTTCGCGCACACGTGCGTATAATTTTGCGCCATAACAGAAGCCGCACATAGGCTGGAATCCCTGTCCGAGGCCAATCATGGCGGCAAATATCACGAAGGCTATGCGGTTGACGATAGACATGGCCGCTATGGCGGCATCACCGTAAGCTCCGGCAGCCACGTTGAGCAGTGCAACGCTGATGCTGGCCATGCCCTGACGCGTCAGCGAAGGCGTGCCTCCGGCAAATATCTCTTTCAGCATAGCCACGCTTGGCGTAAAGTTGCGGTGGCTGATATGTATGTTGCGCTTCATCCGGCTCATCCACAACAGCACAAGCATGCTGCACGACTCACCCGTAAACGTGGATATGCCGGCACCGGTTATGCCCATGTCGAAGACAAATATAAGGATAGGAGCCAGCACGACGTTGATGCATGCTCCCGTAAGTATGCCGAACATTGAATAAGCTGCGTTGCCCTGAAAGCGCATCTGGTTGTTCAGGCATAAGGCACCGCACATGAACGGTGCAGCCATAAGCACAAACGACAGATAGGTTTCGGCATAGGGCAATATTGTCGGCGTTGAGCCTAAGAGCAACGCGAGCGGACGCAGAAATATCAGTCCGATAAGGGCAATGACAAATCCTGTCCCAACGGCAAGAAAGAAGCCCGTGGAGGCCATGCGGCATGCATTGTCGTGTCGCTGCGCGCCAAGTTCGCGCGATATGTAGTTGCCCGAGCCCTGTCCGAAGGTAAAGCCTATGGCCTGTATGATGGCCATAACCGAGAAGGCTATGCCCACGGCGGCAGTGGCCTGTGTGCTGATGCGGCCAACGTAGAATGTGGTTACGATGTTGTAGATACTGGTAACGAGCATACTGATAATGGTCGGAACAGCCATTACTAGCACTACATGATGAACAGGTGCAGAAGTTAGAAACGTAAAATTATCCCTGTCTTTCATAAAACTTGCAGCATTCAAAATAGACAAAAGCGCACGCAGCCAAAATAGAGAATATGTATCAAGGACATGCGCTTTGACACTGCAAAATTAAGAAAAACAAAGTTATCTGCAAAATTTTACTGACAATTACCTTCCCTGATGCAGGGTTAAGTTGAGTTAAAAGCCCTCTGCAAGATATATGCCAAGCAGTCGTATTTGTCTGTAAGACAATTAGTTATTTAAGTTATGCACAAAAGGGGCACAACAGTGGATAAACCACGTTACAGAAAAGAACATAACTCAAAAAGCAAGAAAAATGGCGCATAGGAACAACCAGCATAAGCAATGCCGGTCTTATGCCACATAAACATAAACGGCAAACACAAACCGGCTGCGCCCAGGCAGCCGTTATTTGTGTTTGCGGTTGGCGCGTGCTTCGCGGTATTTGGCTTTCTGTCGTGCCGAGCCGCTGCCATGAGCGCCGGTGATATATTTCTTCTTCTTGGCCTTGGTTTTCACCTTGCCGTCATTGCCGTTGTCTGTCTTTGCCTTTCGGAACACTATTCCGCCACCGGCAATTATGTCGTCGATATCGCTCATAAAATGTAAAAACTAATTATGCTTAATGAGAAAAAGAGCCGGGAGACAGACTCTTGATACGAGGCAAGCCTTGTGCCGCCCTTGAGAATGATGACTCCCGGCGCTGAAAAAAACAGTTTATCAATGATGGAACAGACGAACGCCGGTGAAGGCCATTGCTATTCCGTATTTGTCGCAGGTCTCGATGACATTGTCGTCGCGTACAGAGCCTCCGGCCTGAGCTATATACTCAACGCCGCTCTTGTGTGCACGCTCAATGTTGTCGCCGAACGGGAAGAATGCGTCGCTGCCCAGAGCCACCTTGGTGTTCTTGGCTATCCATTCCTTCTTCTCCTCCATGGTGAGCACTTCGGGTTTCTCCTTGAAGAGTCTCTGCCATGTTCCTTCAGCCAGCACGTCGTCGTGCTCGTCGCTGATATACACGTCGATGGTGTTGTCGCGGTCAGCGCGGCGTATGCCGTCAACGAAAGGCAGGTTCATCACTTTCGGATGCTGGCGCAGCCACCATATGTCGGCCTTGTTGCCTGCCAGACGTGTGCAGTGTATGCGGCTCTGCTGTCCGGCGCCGATGCCTATGGCCTGTCCGTCCTTCACGTAGCATACAGAGTTGCTCTGAGTATATTTCAGCGTGATAAGACTTATTATAAGGTCGCGCTTAGCCTCTTCGGTGAATGTCTTGTTCTGTGTGGGTATATTCTCAAAGAGTGACGGGTCGTCGAGCTTAATCTCGTTGCGTCCCTGCTCGAATGTTATGCCGAACACCTGCTTGTGCTCAACCGGAGCCGGAACATATTCGGGATCAATCTTTATTACGTTGTATGTGCCCTTGCGCTTGTCTTTCAGTATCTCGAGGGCTTCGGGTGTGTAGCCCGGCGCAATCACGCCGTCGCTCACCTCACGCTTGATCAGCGTTGCGGTAGCCTCGTCGCATACGTCGCTCAGAGCCACAAAGTCGCCGTAGCTGCTCATGCGGTCGGCGCCGCGTGCGCGTGCATAGGCACATGCCAGGGGCGAAAGTTCAATCTTTACGTCGTCTACAAAATAAATCTTCTTCAAAGTGTCGCTGAGCGGCAGACCCACTGCGGCTCCTGCGGGCGAAACATGCTTGAAGCTGGCTGCTGCAGGCAGTCCTGTTGCGGCTTTAAGCTCCTTTACAAGTTGCCAACTGTTAAGTGCATCGAGGAAGTTGATGTAGCCCGGACGGCCATTCAGCACCTCAATAGGCAGTTCTCCTTCTTCCATGTATATGCGCGAAGGTTTCTGATTCGGATTGCATCCGTACTTTAATGCTAATTCTTTCATGCTCGATAAAATTTCTTCTTCGGCTGCAAAGATAGTGCAAATTGGGCGCAATACAAAATAAATGTCGATTAAACCCCTGCCGGCGGCCGGCTTTTTGCCGTTTCTGGCCTTGCCAGATGTGAATAAAAGAACATACGGCACATGTGCCCGGCGGCAGCCCGGTGTGCGGATATATCAATAAATCAGGCATATAGCATCTGTCTGCTAGGCATGGCAGATGTGCGCCGAGGCGACAAAAAGAACAGAAAATGCGCCAAAGTAGTTAAATAATGAAAGACTTATTTCTTAAAGAATGTAAAGAAAAATGGTTGAACCTTTTTTGCAGTTATTTTGGTCTAAATTACACTATAACAACACTTAACGGCTTGCGGAGCTTTGTCGTGGCATGCTTTTTGCTTATCCCAAAAGATGTAAACAAACTTTGATTTCCGGCATTTTTTCGTTAACTTCGCAATCGTAAAATCAAGAAAACCCCTTCATTATACTATTACAGAAAACATCGAACATGAAGAACCTGAAAATATTTGCCGTTGCCATGATGCTGTTGACCGCAGGAACGCCTGTGATGGCCGACAACGAGAAGGACGGCGACAATAAGGAACAGCAATGCGAAGAAATAGATAACTACGATTTTCTTTATAACAACGAGAATTATGACGAGGACTTCGAGTTTGAGCCTATAAACGACGTGCTCGACGAGGCCTTCTCGCACATGGGCGCACGCTACCGCTCAGGTCAGGCAGGTCCTAACGCCTTCGACTGCTCAGGATTCACGAGCTATGTGTTCAAGAACATGGGCATAGACCTCAACCGCTCGTCGCGCGCGCAGTTTAATCAGGGCGACCCTGTTGACAAGGACAAGCTGCAGATAGGCGACCTGGTGTTCTTCACCAGTCCGCGTTCGGGCCGCTCCATAGGCCATGTAGGCATCGTGGTCGACGTTGATCCGATAAGCGGAAGCTTCAACTTCATACACGCAAGCACCAAGGGCGTAAAGGTAAGCAACTCTAACGAAAGATATTATTCACGCAGATACGTAGGAGCACGCCGCGTAATGTAACATGAAACCACATATTTTTATTATATCTTTGCTTATATGCGGGTCGGCTGTGGCCTGCACTACAACGGGTACCGGCAAAAAGCTGCCGGTGCCCGTTGTCGATATTGACAGCGCAGAGCAGAAAGCTGAGGACAGCATACTGAGCCATATTCAGGACACGTTCACAATAGCCATGGCCGGCGACATCATGATGGGCACTACTTACCCCAAGCCTGCGCTGCCGGCAGACGAGGGCAGGGCGCTGTTCAGAGACGTAAGGCACATCCTTCACAGGGCTGACATCGCCGTGGGAAACCTTGAGGGAACGCTGTGCGACAGTGCCGAGAACAAGAAGGAGAAGTCTGTTTACAACTATTCGTTCCGCACGCCGCTGAGCTTTGCGCCACGCCTGAAGGAGGCCGGGTTCGACTTTCTGAGCATGGCCAACAACCATGCCTTCGACTTCGGCATAGAGGGAGTCAGGTCAACGGAGCGCGCCTTAAGGGATATAGGCATAAAATATGCCGGACTGAGGGGCAGGACAGACGCCGCCATAATAGAGCGCAACGGCATAAGATACGGCATGTGTGCGTTCGGCCACAACTCTTACACGCTGAAGCACAAGGAACTGTGGACGGTAAAGGGCATACTCGACAGCCTGCGGGCCAATGCCGACGTGGTGATAGTGTCGTTCCACGGCGGAGCCGAAGGCAAGCAGTACAGCCATCTGCCATACGGCAAGGAAGAGTATCTTGAGGAAGACCGCGGCTCGCTGCGCGACTTTGCCCACTTCTGCGTAGACAACGGCGCCGACATAGTTTATGGCCACGGCCCGCATGTGGTAAGATGTGTCGAGGTGTATAAGGGCAAGTTTATAGCCTACAGCCTGGGCAACTTCTGCACGCCTTACGGAATAAGCATAACAGGAATATCGGGCTATGCGCCGGTGATAGAGGCAAAGGTGAACCGCAGGGGCGACTTCATTGAAGGTAAGATCCACTCGTTCATACAGCGTCGCGGCCTCGGTCCGCGCAAGGACACGGCCAACGCCGTGGCCCAGCAGATAAAGCGGCTCACACAGAGCGACATAAAGGACAGCAAGATAACCATTAGTGCCGACGGAACGATAAGGCTGAAAAGAAATTGATAACAGAGAAATGAAGTTTGGCTCAGTCCGTTTGTGGCTTGCCTTGCCGTCAGGGCTTTGCTGTTGATTGAGCCAATGTCCGGAAAAAGATTTTTTTAAAAAACTCGTCACTCGTCACATCGCATTATAATGTTTTGTAAATCAGATAGTTACGGTGTGACGAGTTGAAACGCCAACTCGTCACACCCTAATGTGTTGTCTGTTAGGGGCTTATGCCCGAATGTGACGAGTGATGAGTTTATAAGAAAAACTTTTTATGCTTATTGTCATCCAATTTTCCTTGTTTCGGTTGACTTAAAAAAATACATTTTCCTGGTTAAGGTTTACTCCGGTTAGGCTTATGCCTGCTGTAAGCTTGCTTTTATGTTCTTGCGATACATGCCCTTTCATGCTGCGAAAGGTCATCTTTCAGCGTGCAAAAGCATACCTTTCGCGATGTAATTAGCCATGTTTTACAAAAGCTCGATATCATGTATTGTTACAAATAACAAAGAAGCAGACCTGACGCAAGGACAAGTTTGCTTCTTTATTTCTTAAAGATAAGATTTCAGAATTAGTTTTTCTTCTCTGTGATAACCTTCTTCTCAGCGATACGAGCTTTCTTACCTGTAAGTTTACGGAGGTAATAAAGTTTAGCGCGTCTTACCTTACCGTGCTTGTTAACCTCAATGCTGTCGATGTTCGGAGACTCGATAGGGAAGATACGCTCTACACCTACTGTACCTGACATCTTGCGCACTGTGAAACGCTTCTTGTCACCATGACCAGAAATGCGGATTACTACACCACGATAGAGCTGGATACGCTCTTTTGAACCCTCAACGATTTTGTAAGCGACAGTGATAGTGTCACCTGACTTGAACTCAGGGAACTTCTTGCCGGTTGCAAATGCTTCTTCAGCAACTTTAATTAAATCCATTATTATTTGATAATTAAATTTGTTTATCGTTCCGGCGTAACATAACTAGGCTACTCTTCTTCCTGTCAGCGATTACGCGGAAAGCGGTGCAAAGTTACTACTTTTTCGTTTCTCTTCCAAATATGCGAGGTTTTTTTTATCTTTTTCTTTGACTTAATAGCGTTTTTAACTAACTTTGCATCACTTTTCTAAGATTATCCTTATGTATAAGAAGTTGATTTTATGCGAATTGGCATCACTTGCGATGCTTCTTGCATCATGTTCATCACACTATCAGCTCACTGGCGTGAGCCGTTCGAGAATACTCATTGACAGCACTTACGACAGCAGGCCCGACAGCAGGGCGTGGAGCTTCATAGCTCCCTACAAGCTGAAGGTGGACAGCATAATGAGCCCCGTGGTGGGCAGGGCAGCCTCATATCTGAATGCCGAAAGGCCCGAGAGCAAGCTCTCCAACCTGCTTGCCGACATACTGGTATGGTGCGGCGGCAGCTACGGCGAGAAGCCCGACTTTGCCGTCTACAACATCGGCGGCATGCGCTCGGCATTTGCCAAGGGCGACATAACATACGGCGACGTGCTCGACGTGGCGCCGTTTGAAAACAAGATATGCTTCGTAACGCTAAAGGGCAGCAAGGTGATCGAGCTGTTCGGCCAGATAGCATCAGTGGGCGGCGAGGCCGTGAGCCACGGCGTCAGTCTTGTTATCAGCAAAGACGGCAAGCTGCTGTCGGCCAAGCTTAACGGAAAGGACATCGCCCCCGAGGCCGACTATAGGGTGGCTACGATAGACTATGTTGCGCAGGGCAACGACAAGCTTGAGGCCTTTAAAAGCGCCACCGGGATGAAATCGCCATCGGGTGCCGATGACAACGTGCGCCAGGTAATAGTGAAATACATGAAGGCTAAGATGGCTCAGGGCGAAGACATCGACTCAAAGATTGAAGGACGAATAATAATAGCAGACAAATGAAACGCATACTTACAATACTGACAATAGCCGTGGCCGTAACCCTTACGGCGGCTGCAAAGGGCAGACAGCTGCTCATTCTGCACACCAACGACACTCACAGCTGCGTGCTTCCGCTCAACCCTAACCTTGCCGACACCATGCTCGCCGGCCGTGGCGGCTTCTTGCGCCGTGCAGCCATGATTGACCAGATGCGCAAGGAGGACAAGGACCTGCTGCTGCTCGACAGCGGCGACTTCTCGCAGGGCTCGCCATATTACACCATGTTCAAAGGCGACGTTGAGACAGAGCTGATGAACATCATGGGATATGATGCGGCAACGATAGGCAACCACGAGTTTGACTTCGGTCTCGAAAACATGGCAAGAATATTCAGAAAGGCAAAGTTCCCCATCGTCTGCGCCAACTACGACTTTACGGGCACCGTGGTAGAAGGCCTTGTTAAGCCCTACGTCATAATAAAGCGCAAAGGAGTAAGGATAGGCATCTTCGGACTTTCGCCAAAGCTCGACGGTCTGGTCATGGCAAGCACCTGCGCCGGAGTCAGATACAGCGACCCGATAAAGGCGGCAAACGCAGTGGCCGACAAGCTGAAGAACGAGGAAAAGTGCGACGTGGTGATATGTCTGTCTCACCTCGGATGGGACGAGGCCGGACTCAACGACATGGAGATGATGGCAAAGACACGAAACATCGACCTCGTGCTGGGCGGCCACTCTCACTCTTATTTTAAGACGCTCAACCATGTGCGCAACCTCGACGGCAAGGACGTTCCTAACGACCAGAACGGCAAGCACGGCATATTTGTGGGCAAGATAACGCTCAGCCTCGAGAAGAGATAACCCCCGCCGGTGCACTTACGTCATGGCTTATGACATGTGCCGGGATGTCATTTTTATGCCTTTTTCACACAGCCGGATGTAATATCGGCGTCAATAAATCGTTATATTATCAAATGAAAAGACTGTTCACCATAATAACCGTCCTGACAGCTGCACTATGCGCCATGGCACAGGGCAAGACCGTTCAAAACAGACCTTACACCGACCTGAGGCCGTTTCACTTCGGAGTGGTGGTAGGCATGCACCTTCAGGACATCGAGTTTATGAACGTCGGTCCGCAGATTATTACAGGCGCCGACGGGACAACGGCCGAAAAAGTCATCACCTGCGACCAGGACAGATGGGACCCGGGATTCACCGTGGGCGTGCTGGGCGAGTTCCGCCTGAGCAATAATTTCGCGTTCCGCATAGCTCCCGCCATGTATTTCGGCAACAGGCACATCACCCTGACAAACCTCACCGACAAGCTTGAGAACGGTGAATATGTCACGCAGAGACAGGATCTTAAGACGGTGTATATATCATCGGCACTCAATCTGCTGTTCAGTGCCCCCAGACTCAACAACACGCGTCCGTATCTCATGGCCGGAATAAACCCCATGATAAACCTTTCGGGCAAGGACAACGACTACATAAAGCTGAAGCGTTACGACGTGTTCCTCGAATTTGGTCTGGGCTGCGACTTCTATCTGCCTTATTTCAAGCTGCGCCCCGAACTGAAGTTCTGCTATGGACTTATCAACAGTCTCGACACCAGCCATCCCGACAAGCTGAAAGACCAGAACATGATCATGTATGCCAAGTCGGTCAAGGAGGCACGCAGCAAGATGATAGTATTGTCGTTCTATTTTGAATAGACAGACTACAATCGTTAAATAAATTAAAAACAGATACCTAAAATTAGGTATTTAAAATAAAAGCACTACCTTTGCAATGTACGAAAATAGGTACAAAAACATTATTAATTAAATAAAAACAAGATTATCATGGCTTACGTAATTGGTGACGATTGTATCGCTTGCGGTACATGTATCGACGAATGTCCGGCAGGAGCTATTTCTGAAGGCGAAAAATATTCTATCAATCCTGACATGTGCACAGAGTGTGGCACTTGCGCAGATGTTTGTCCTTCAGAGGCTATCAGCCTTCCTTAAGGAATTGCTCCAGGAAATTCTATTAAGGCGGTCCGTTTATTACGGCCGCCTTATTTTTATTTTATGCCTCAACACGGCCGTCAACGCTTAAATTACGGGTACAGACTTGTTCTTCTTTTGACACAATCATATTACCTATAAAAACACTCTTGTAAATATTTTGGGAAAATAACAGCAAACAGATATGAAAATAAAAGTATTGTGCGGCATACTCAGCCTTTCTGCACTTACATGTGCGGCACAGACTGCAACACCCGGCGATTCGCTGCGGATGGACAGCATCATACACAATCTGCCGGAAGTGATGGTGAGCGGCGAACGCCCCATGGTGAAGGTAAAAGGCAGCGCACTGGTGTATGACATAAAACGAATAACCGAAAAGAAGCCCGTAGACAACGCATACGATGCGCTGAAGGAACTGCCGGGCGTGGTGGAAATGAACGGACAGCTGACGCTTGGCGGACAGGGCGCCACGGTGATATTGGACGGACAGGTGACAAACCTTACACAGGAACAGCTCACGCAGGTGCTGAAGAGCGTACCCAAAGACAGACTTGCAGATGTGGAGATAATGTATAACGCACCGGCTAAGTATAACGTAAGAGGTGCGTGCATAAACATAAACTTCCTGCATGAGACGGCGCAGGAACAGAGGCTGACGGGCGAGGTGTTCGGTGTTTACGACCAAAGTCACGACGCTGCGTTTCAGGAACGTGCCAGTCTGGTGTACGCCGGCAAGAAGATGAGCATCGACTTCATGTACTCGCACGACCACGGAAACTCGTACAAGACAACTGAAACCGACTCGCACCATAGTCTTAGCGACGGCAACGTGTATGACATCTCGACATTTCAGCGCAGCCGTACACGCGGACACAACCACCAGATGCGCCTGTCGATGGGATATAATTTTGCCGAAAACCATAACCTTAACGTAACTTACTACGGCTCTTACGCCCCTGGACATACGAAACAGGAGACCACGGGATCAATAAATTCAAAATACGGCATCGACTCTGACCCGTGGACTCATGACATTGCCGTCGACTACAAGATGCCGTTCGGCACTAACATCGGCGCTGAATATACGTTCTATAAGGCTCCGCAGACGCAGACACAAAGCAGTATATTGACTGACGGCTCGCTCGACTATGTGTCTGACAGCCGGCAGAAACTGAACATCTGGAAAGTGTATGTAAAGCAAGACCATACGCTGAAGAACGGATGGGGACTGAACTACGGCGCAACTTATTCAACAAGTTCGGACAACAGTTATCAGAATTACCTTAGCACGGTAAACAGACCTCAGGACCTGCCTGACAACATCAGCGCAAGCAAGCGCGAGAACATCGTGAACATATACGCCGGATTCAACAAGAATTTCAACAACAAGCTGATAATAGACGCGTCGCTGGCTGCCGAATATTATAACAATCCTTCATGGAACGAATGGAACTGGCTGCCTACCGTCAACGCAACATGGATTCCGTCGCAGGGACACATCCTTCAGTTCGGCTTCAGCAGCTACAGCACTTATCCCGAATATTGGGCAGTGCAGAACTTCACGAGCTACAACAACGGCGGATATGGTGTGATTGTGGGCAACCCGGACCTTAAGCCCATGCGCGAATATTCGGCACAGCTCACTTATGTGCTGAAAAACAAATATGTGTTCAGAGGATGGTTTACGCACACTGACGACCTGTTCATGCAGACTCTTTATCAGCAACCTGACGAACTGAGGGAAACATTCAAGGTGATGAACTTCGACTTCCAGCAGCAGGCAGGACTCATGGCAGCTGTTCCGCTGAAACTTGGCAAATGGTACAGTGCCAACCTTACAGCCTTGGGTGTATGGCTCAGACAGAAAGACTCCGACTTCTACGACATTCCGTTCGACCGCAACATCGTGTACGGAATGTTCACGCTGCGCAACGACTTCCACATTTCGTCGCAGCCAGAAATAACGCTTTCGGTAAACGGCATGGTGCGAACCAAGGCTCTTCAGGCCGACTATGACCTGCCGGCATCGGGCAACGTGGACGCAGCCCTGCAGATAAAGTTCCTGAAGAACAAGCGTGCAACACTGAAACTCTACTGTGCTGATATATTCGAGACGGCGCAGATTAATCCCTACATAAACTTCAAGGGGCAGCGTCTTGACATGGACATGTCGAGCTATCGCCATTTCGGCGTGTCGTTCAGCTATGCTTTCGGCAATTATAAAGAAAAAGAACACAAGAAAGTTGACACATCGAGATTCCTGAAATAGCATCTTTGCCAAGTTGCCCATGCGTCAGTTATGCTGACGGCACGCGCAGCAGATGCGATCATATAGATAATATTTACAGAATCATCACGCAACAGGCATCCTGCTTCACCGTCAGTAGGATGCCTGTTTTTGTTTTACATAAACCATAATAAAGCATATGCCGTATTGCCGCTTTATCCAAAATCAGGTATCAGGATACAGTCTGTATTTTGCTTTATATCGAGCTTATTGCCGTTCGCTTTAACCCCATCGCAATATGCGCCAACACAATTTTACCTAAATGTAATTTGTTCAACATATCATTGACACATCTATTTTGCAACTTTGCGGCAGAAACATTTAGAACGTAACGAAGCGGCTGTTGCCGTCTGCGGCAGCCGGCATTCGCTCGGAAATATACTTTATGACATTATGCGTCTGCGTAAATTTTATTCAACGATAGTGCTGTCCGACATACATCTTGGCACGACACACTCAAAGACAACAGAAGTTACTGATTTTCTGAAGTCGGTCAACTGCCGCCGCCTCATTCTCGACGGCGACATAATAGACGGCTGGGCACTGCGCAAGGGCGGCACGCGCAAATGGCAGCCCAAACACACCGACTTCTTCAAGGTGATAATGAAGATGATGGAGAAGCAGGGCACCGAAATAATATACGTCAGGGGCAACCACGACGACTTTATCGACAGCATGGTGCCGTTCACGTTCTACAATATACGCTTCGTCAAGGACTTTATACACGAGAGCCACGGCCGTCGCTATTATGTTACCCACGGCGACATCTTCGACACTGTCACCACCAACATGAAGTGGCTTGCCATGCTCGGCGATGTGGGTTATACGTTTCTGTTGTGGCTTAACAAGATATACAACAACTACCGCACCGCCCACGGCAAGCCTTACTATTCGCTGTCGCAGGCCATCAAGCAGAAGGTGAAGTCGGCAGTGTCTTACATATCCGACTTTGAGCAGGAACTTGTAAGGCTCGCGAGGGCACGCCGCTGCGACGGAGTTATTTGCGGACACATACACCATCCGGCCGACACATATTATGGCGACATCCACTATCTCAACTCTGGCGACTGGGTTGAAACGATGTCGGCACTTGCCGAAGACGAAAACGGCAACTGGTCGGTGATAAGATACGGCGACATGCTTGCCGGCAACCGCATGCCTGAAAGGCAGATAGCATCGTGACGGCTGTGCAGTGCGGCTGTACGTGCGCAGAAGATGCTGCGCGATAAGCAATATTCAGAATCTTTTCCTCCCGGCTGTGACAGTCGGATTATCACTATACTGATTTTTTATTGGTACAAGACTTGTGGCTGATTGCATGTTCTTGTTATGACAGACGGCCGTGCTCCGCGGGATTTTTCCTCGGGGCACGCCTTTTTCTTGTTTTTCTGTAACACCTTTTTTCTCTGTTTTCCCCTTTTATGCAAGGCTTTCCACGGTCTGCAAACATTTTTCTGAAAAAAATGCGGAAACAGGATAGGGGTATTTTGTTGAGGCTGCGTTATAGGGGCAAAGAGAGATAAAAGTAAATAATATTAACAATAAAAAATCGAGCATTATGAAATTTAAAGTATTTGTATTATCTTTGTGCATTTTCGCAGGTGTCAACATGGCTAACGCCCAGGACAACAGACATGAGATACGTGTTTCGGTGAGTGACGGACTGACACAGAGCGCAGTCGATGTGCTTGGACTCGGACTTGCAGACGCCGTTACCGGCAGCAAGCGCACAGACGAGAAAGCCTCGATAGTTTACGGACTCGGCTACCGCTATGCCGTCGGACGCTTCCGCGTAGGTGCCGACCTCGGCTTCGCCCACACAACAAGCAAGCTGACGCTCTCGGGCGACAAGATGCCTTCGATAAAAGAACGCGAGCTCAACTTCATGATACTGCCCACGGCAGAGTTTGTTTATCTTAAAAGCAGACTTGTTGAGCTTTACGGAAATGCGTCGGCCGGAGTGAGCCTGAAGCGCCACACCGAAACCGGACTGACCGAAGCCGGAAAGGCTGCTGCCGCCAAAGCCGACCTTAACACGTCGTTTGCATATCAGGTTAATCCTATAGCGCTGCGTGTTGGCAACGAGACGATAGGTGCGTTCGTTGAGGCCGGACTCGGCCACAAGGGCTTCGTTACAGCCGGCTTGAGCTTCAGATTTTAGTTATTTGTAATTATATGCGTACGCAATGATGAAAGTCAGTAGAAAAGAGCTTTTTAAATCGAGATTTCTGAAACATTATTCGAGGCTATGCTGCATAGCCTACGGATATGTTTCCGACAGGGCCGACTCTGAAGACATTGTTCAGGAGCTGTTCGTTAGCGTGTGGGACAAGAATCTCGACGACATGCCTGAAAATGAGTTTGCCGCATACATAACCACAGCCGTGCGAAACCGCTGCATTTCGTTCTTGCGTAAGCGTACATGCGACATTGTGCCGATTGACGGCCGGCAGGTAAGCGCCGAGACAATGGCTGCCGACGAAGGCCATTGCAGCGATGAGCCTACTATGGAGGAGAGGCTCGAGGCGGCCTTGGCTACGCTGCCCACGCGGTGCCGGGACATCTTCATGATGGCCAAGCTGCACGGAATGAAGTACCGCGAGATAGCCTCGAGCCTTAACCTGTCGGAAAAGACTGTCGAAAACCAGATGACAAAGGCCCTGAAGCTGCTGCGTCAGTATGCCGCCGCCAACAGTTTTGTAGTGACGGTTCTTGTAACAATCATTTTATCAATTATTTTAAATCGGGAATAAAGATGAACAGCAATGAAGATATCAACGGGTTGCTTGCGAGGCATTTTGCCCATGAAGGGCTTACGCCGCGGCAGCAGAGCGTGCTCGACAGCTGGATAAAGGCTAATGAAGGAGAGTATGAAAAGCTGAAGAAGCTTATGGGTGCGCCTGTTGCCACGCCCGACCCGGCCACATTCGATGCCGGTGCTGCATGGCGCAAGGTTGAGCCGCGGCTCAGCGGCAGCCGTTTATGGCACGGTCTGCACCGCAGGGCTATGCTTATTGTGTCGGTGGCGGCTGCGCTGCTGCTCATGGTTGTCCTTGCGCTGCCGTATCTTTCGGGCAGCCGTGGCTCGGACGTTATGCAGTATGCCAACAACGGAACCGTGGAGCAGCACATCATCCTGCCCGACAGTTCGGAGGTGCTGCTCTATCCTGAAGCCACGCTGGCCTACAGCGACAAGGGTGTCGACAGGGTGCGCACAGCCCGCCTGAGCGGCAAGGCCTTCTTCAAGGTCAAGAAGCTGCACGGCGCAAGCTTTAAGGTAGAGACCGGCATGATGAACGTTACGGTGATGGGCACCTCGTTTCTTGTAGACGCCACTCATGGCGGCCACGCCGGAGTGTATGTCAAGACCGGCAAGGTGAAGGTTGCCACAGATCGCGCAAGCGTTGTCATAGAGGCAAACGAGAAGGCCGAGCTCATAGACGGAGAGCTGCGCACCGGAGTGATAGGCTCGCCCGCTGCGCGTTTCGGCAGCGATGATGCCGACGTGTCGATGGTGTTCAGCAACGAGCCTCTGCCAAAGGTGGTGAGCGAGATAGAGAGCAACACCGGCATACGCATTGACCTCGGTGCGGGCCTTGACGACAACTTCATAACAACCCGCATCGACGGTGCCGACGGCGACGAGATAGTGAAGGAACTGGCATTTGTCTGCGGATGCAAGTATAAGACGGTGGTGGCCGGTAAACATTACATGCTATACAAATGAACATACGAAGAATACTGTGGGTATTAGTCCCTATTCTGTTTCGGATAACTCTGGCGCACGCGCAGACAACGGACAATGCGCGTGCGCTTACCGAAGAGACTTTGCGCGTTGAAGCCTCTTCAGCCACCGTGCAGCAGTGGCTGTCAAGGATAGAGACCGGCCTCGGTATCGTCATTTCATATAACCCCGCACAGATCGACGTCGATAAGGTCAGGCGCATCGACCGTCCGGGCGTCTACACCGTGGGGGCTCTGCTTTCTAAGGTGCTCGACGGATATAAGGTGCGCACGGCCTTTGTGCCTCCGCGCAAGCTGCTGATTCAGGCAGAGAAGATAGAGAACGTATGTCTTGGCGGAACGGTGCTCGAGGAGGAGAGCGGCGAGCGCCTTTACGGTGCCGTTGTAAGTCTCGACAACGGCGGGGGCAGGCGCACGGCTGCCATTACAGATGCCAACGGCGTTTACCGCCTTTACGTTCCTCCGGGCACTTATGTGCTCAATGTTTCTTATATGGGATATGCCCCATCGAGCCGCCGCATAAGTGTGAGCGGCAATTGTCATATTGTTACGCATCTTGAGCCTTTGCCGTTTGAGATAGAAGAGATAACCGTAGAGACATCCAAGCGCGACGGCGAACTGGGCGAGACAACGCCCTCAAGCATGCTCTCGTTCAGCCGCAACGACCTGTTCTCGCAGATATGGATTCTGCCCGGAGTGATATCGTCGATGGCAGGTAGCAACCTGCAGGTGGACGGCGGCAGCAACGACGAAAACCTGTTTCTGCTCGACGGCGTGCCCGTGTTCCATCCGGGACATCTCAACTCGCTGCTGCCCATATTCAACGGCGACGCCGTAAAGAATGTGGTGTTCCATAAGGGCTTCTTTTCCACTCGCTTTGAAGGGAGGCTCTCGTCGGTTACTGAGGTTAATCTTAAAGACGGCAACAAAAACGAATTTGTCAACACCCTCTCGCTCGACATGCCCGCCGCATCGGTAACACTTGAAGGACCGATCGTGAAGGACAAACTTTCATATATGGTGGGCGCACGGAGAAGCTGGCTCGACTTCTTCGACAACATGCGGTCGGAAGACGACCGCCTTAACCATTCAGCCTACGACTACAACGCCAAGCTGTCTTATTCAATCTCGCCGCAGACATCGCTCAGCGCCATGGCCTACGGTGCGCGCGACGACTATCACATGCCGCTCTACGATGGCGAGACCGGCACGGTGCTCAGATGGAGCAACGACATCTGCCAGCTTTCGTTCAACACGCAGGCGGGAAAGCTGGGCAACACCACGTCGCTCTTTTACTCCGGACACACCACCCGCGCGCGCATAGACATGCTCGGAGTCGACTCTACGGGCTACGTCAGAAGCGGCATACGCTCGTTTAACGTCTCTACAGAGTTCAGCTACACTCTCGACAACGTTTACAGTACCCGCTGGGGCGCCAAGTATTCTTACGACACCTACCGCATTGCGGCCTTCGGCAGCGACGTCCGCACCCGGCGCGAGCTTATCAGTCAGGCGTCAGTGTTCTATGACAATCACATACGTGTGTCGCAGCGTCTCTCGGTTCAGGTGGGTGTCCACGGCGTAGGCTATTTTCCTCACGGCAGCAAAGACTATTACAGCATACAGCCGCGCCTGTCTGTCAGATATTTCCCTACAGACAGCGACCTGCTCTATCTGCATTTCTCAAAGATGGAGCAGTTTTATCATTGCCTGCGGCTTTACAACTGGGACCTGCCTACCGACTTCCGCATGCCCAGCATAGACGGCTACAAGCCGCGTTCGTCGGAGCATTATGAGGTGGGGTGGAAGCATTTCCTTACCGGCGGTCTGTTTGAACTGTCGGCTTTCTATAAGACACGCCGCAACGTAGTGGCCATGCGTCCTGATATTTTTGTTGACGATGGCGGCTGGGATCAGTATGTCATGGTGGGCAGCGGCGACAGCTATGGCCTCCGCCTTTATCTCAACAAGAGCTGGAGGCGCTGGATGCTTCAGTTCTCGTATGCCTTTTCGCGCAGTCGCGAGTGGTTTGACGACATGCCCGAACGCGGCCGCATGCCGTCGCTCTATGACGTTCCCCATCAGTTGGCTGCAGCCTTGTCGTATAAGCTCAATGCCCATTCGCTCGTTTCCGTCGGCGGCATGATGCGCTCCGGCAAGGTGCTTGAGTTTGGCGATGATTTCAACACACCGCCTGAGGAGCAGTTCCGCACCATGCGCGAGCCGCTGGTTTATCGTGTCGACGTGGGCTATTCGTTCGAGAAAGCCTTCGGCCGCAAGCTCCTTGCCCTGCGCTGCGGTCTGTATAATGTGGTGGGCCGTCCGTCCGACGAGGATGTCCTCAGCTTCTATTCTGCAACATGGCACGGCAACTGTCTGCCTTATGCGAGCATCAGCTTTAAGTTTTGAGTCTTGTTGTTGTCTTGGTTCATAGCTGGCTGTTGCTAAAATATGATTTCGTATTATACCATTGTAGAATATATGCAATAAAAAAGGAGTACCGTTTGGTACTCCTCTGTGATCCGTTTGGGGCTCGAACCCAAGACCCCAACATTAAAAGTGTTGTGCTCTACCAGCTGAGCTAACGGATCATCTTATCCATTCGTTTTGTAAAGCGAGTGCAAAGGTACGGCTTTTTTCTTAAACTACCAAATTATTTTTCAATTTTTTTTAGTTTTTCTTCGTTTTGCACCTTTTCATGGCCTTCTTTGGTGATGTATCGCTGATAATAGGCTATGAGGATGGTGGTGAGGGGCAGGGCGATGATGAGGCCGATGAAGCCCAGCAGGGTGCCCCATACGGAGAGCGACAGCAGCAGTATGGCAGGGTTGAGGCCCATGGCCTTGCCCATTATTTTTGGTGTTACCACCATGTCGCTTATTATCTGTACGATGCAGAACACGGCCACGGCTCCTGCCAGTATTATCCAGAAGTTCTGTCCTGTGTCGGCAGCCTTGAGCAGGGCAAGGAACACCGTGGGGATGAGCGCGAAGGTGTGCAGATAGGGCACAAGGTTCATTATGCCTATCATTATGCCGAGGCCTATGGCCATGGGAAAGTCTATTATGGTGAAGCCTATGCAGAACATGATGCCCATGCAGAGCGACACGAGCGACTGGCCGCGTATGTAGTTGTTTAGCTCGCGCTCCACGTCGCCCATCAGCTCCTGCCAGAACGGGCGCACCTTCTGCGGGAATATCTTTATCCATTTGGTGGTGAGCGCCTCATAGTCGAGCAGGATGAAGAACATGTACATGAGCGTTATGAGCGATGCCACCACGCTTATGATGATGTTGGCCGTCTGTCCGAGCACGCTGAATAGCTTTGGCATGGCGCTCCTGATGGCCTCTGTTACGTCTTTCTGCTTGAAGAACTGGTGTATCTCGTGGCGGTTGTCCTCAATCCATTGCCTTATGGTGCTGGGAAAGTTGTTTATGTGCGTCGTCTTGTGCAGATAGCGCGAGAGCACGTCGCCCAGCTTGTCGAACTGTTCGATCATCGGCGGAACTATGAGATAGAATATCCCCCCGATGACGGCAATGACGAAAATCAGCGCGACGATGATGGACAGCGCCCTTGTGGGCACGTGCATCTTGTACTGGACAAACTTTACGATGGGATAGAGCAGATAGGCCAGCAGCCATGCCACGAAGAACGGCAGCAGCACGTTGCTCAGATAGTTGGTTATGAACAGCACGGCGCCGACAAGCAGGGCTATGAGCATCCAGCGTATGAATTTGTCGAAAGTGATTTTCTCTTCAAGCATATTTTATCGTGTCAATGTGTTTTGTCCTTGTTTTTGTCTTCCTCAAGCGCCTTGCGGTAACATTCGCGACAGAGCGGCTCATATTCGGCCTGCTCGCCGAGCATCACGCGCTTCTCGTTGTTCACGAGACGGTGGCTGACGTAGGCCAGCGCGCCGCATCTTACGCAGATGGCATGCACCTTAGTCACTTCGTCGGCAATGGCGCACAGGGCGGGTATGGGGCCGAAGGGCACGCCCTTGAAGTCCATGTCGAGTCCGGCCACGATGACGCGTATGCCCTTGTTGGCAAGTTCGTTGCATACGGCCACGAGTCCGTCGTCGAAAAACTGCGCCTCGTCGATGCCCACCACGTCGATGTCTGACGACAGCAGCAATATCGACGAAGACGAGTCGACCGGCGTGCTCATTATGGAGTTGCGGTCGTGGCTAACCACCTCAATCTCAGAATATCGCGTGTCGAGGGCGGGCTTGAAAATCTCCACTCTCTGCTTCGCAAACTCGGCGCGTTTAAGCCTTCTTATAAGTTCTTCGGTCTTGCCCGAGAACATCGATCCGCACACAACTTCTATTCTTCCAGGGCGGTGTGCCTCGCCTGCCAGATTGTTGTTCATTATGGCGCAAAATTACAAAGACGTTTTAAAAATTGCAAAGAAATATAGCGTTTTTTTGCACTCGTGAATTATTTAACTTATATTTGTGGCGAATTATGGGCTTGTTATATATAGTACCCACACCGGTGGGAAATATGGAAGATATGACGCTCAGGGCCATACGCATCTTGAAGGAGGCCGACCTGGTTTTGGCTGAGGACACCCGCACGTCGGGCATACTGCTCAAGCATTTTGAGATAAAGAACCAGCTCTATGCCCACCACAAGTTTAATGAGCACGGCACGTCGGCGTCGATAGTGGAGCGGCTTAAGGCCGGAGCCACGGTGGCTCTGATAAGCGATGCCGGCACTCCCGGCATAAGCGATCCGGGATTCTTCCTGGTGAGAGAGGCTGTCAGTGCAGGTGTAACGGTGCAGTGTCTTCCCGGCGCCACGGCTTTTGTGCCGGCTCTGGTGTCATCGGGACTGCCTTGCGACAGATTCTGTTTCGAAGGCTTCCTGCCTCAGAAGAAGGGGCGCGCAACCAGGCTTGACAGTCTGCGCGAAGAGACACGCACGATGATATTCTATGAGTCGCCCTACAGAGTGCTGAAGACTCTCGAGCAGTTTGCCGAATATTTTGGCGAAGACCGCAGGGCAAGCGCCTGCCGCGAGATATCCAAGATACACGAAGAGAGCGTGCGCGGCACACTGGCTGAGCTTATAGCCCATTTCAAGGAAACCGAGCCGCGCGGCGAGTTTGTCATCGTGGTGGCCGGCAAGAACGTTAAAGAAAGAAAACCTAATAATTAATAGCATTATGAAAAAGGTATTATTTTTCGCGGCATGTTTTATGGCTTTGGTCGCATGTAACAACGAGAAAACAGGTTCTAATCTGCCTCAGGTAAGCCAAACAGACTCTTTACAGAAGATCATAGAGCAGAAGGACAATGAGATAAACGACATGATGGGAATCCTGAACGATATTGATGAGGGCTTCCGTCTGATTAACGAGGCTGAAAACAGGGTGAGCGTGGCCAAGGACGGCGAGGGTGCCGACAAGAAGCAGCGCATACGCGAGAACATCCAGTTCATACAGCAGCGCCTGGCACAGAACCGCGAGCTGATAGAGAAGCTGCGCAAGCAGGTCAGCGAGAGCTCTGTTAAGGGTGAGGAAATGAAGCGCACAATAGAGAATCTGGTTAAGCAGCTTGAGGACAAAGACCACCAGCTGAAAGATCTCCGTGCACAGCTCGAGGCAAAGGACATACATATCGAGGAGCTCGACATGACAATCAACTCGCTCAACAAGGATGTAAGCAACCTGAAGGGTGAGAGCGAGCAGAAGTCGCAGACAATAAGTAATCAGGACAAGCAGCTCAACACGGCATGGTATGTGTTCGGAACAAAGAAGGAGCTGAAGGAACAGCAGATTCTGGTTAACGGCAAGGTGCTGCAGGGCAACTTCAACAAGAGCTACTTCACAAAGATAGACATCAGAAACTTCAAGGAGCTGAAGCTGTATTCTAAATCGGCAAAACTCCTTACGATGCACCCGTCAAGCAGCTACAAGCTTGAGCGCGACTCTAAAGACCAGTATGTGCTGCGCATAACAAATCCGCAGATATTCTGGAGCACAAGCAAGTATCTCGTGGTGCAGGTTAGATAAATATTGGCAGAATAATTCAGAGAACACATTTTTCTGACTTTTGCGTCAGCATTGTTGGCGGGCAGTATCCGGCACGGGTATTGCCCGCCAATTTTTTGTGCCATACGTTTTGGGTAATCCCAAATCGGGTTGTTAGTATTCGGTCTGGATTTTTGCTTTATATTGAGTGGATTTTTTTAAGATTTTTCGCAGGCATAGCGGGCTATGTCAAGAAAGATCTTACAAAAAGACGCCAATAGAAAAAAGAAGACAGGCTGAAAGCATGATGCACAAATTTGATAAAGTTATGTGCGGTCTAATGGCAGATTTGGGTTAATGCTATGTGCTGAATTAGCAGCTCCGCATCCCCGTTTCATACCGCTCCGTGCATGGCTTTATTTCGGCATGGTAAGGCATGAAACGGGGCGAACGGCGTTTTAGCTGTTATAAGTCATTCGTTTGCGATAAAAAACTCGGCCACTTTTGCATCAAAAGTGGCCCATTTACGGGTCGTAAACGATAGGTTAATGATTTGAAACATATATGCATTGTTTTGCTTAACATCCGTGTTGAATTAATTGAGAATTATGCTGGATATTAAGTAAAATAGCCCATTTTCCTTTCAGATTTTTGCCCTTTTTTAAGTCAAAGCCTTTTTGACCTCCATGGATTCTGATTTTTATTTATATTATGTTTATGCACCTCGTCATGGTGCCGCAGATAATGCCGTTGTTTATACTTTTGCGCGTGTTTTATATTTGTTGTCAAAAAAACGGGTTTCCGTATCAAAAATTATGGTTTATCGTTGGCGGCTTTAGAAAAAATGCTTATCTTTGTAAAAAGCTACTTGGCTTAAATGTAATAAAATGAAAAACCGGCATATATGACAAAATGTGGCCAACACCGGATCAGTCTACCAGTGATGTTCATCGTTTTGTAGAGGTGATAACCATAAGCCTCTGTGCAGAAAGCACCACATTAAGCAGCATTGGCTTTGTTGCCTGATGCAGGTGCTGTGGAATACAAAAACTTAAAAAGATAGCAATATGGGATAAGAAAGTGTTTTTGAGTAATGCGAAACAGTAATTATGGCGTCGATGTATAAAAAAGTTTATCAGTTAAAACTTATCGACCATGAAAGGCAATATTTTTATCAGTAAGCTGCTGTTGGCGGTGCTTGTTTCAATGCAGGCTTTCGGCTGCATTTATGCACAGGACAGCGGATTTAAATTGAAAGGCCGTATATGCGAGAAGGACGGCAAATCGGGCATTGGATATGCCACAGTGAAAGTATATAATGACACCGACAGCGCGTCGGTGTATCGTGGAGTGGCCGACGAGGCCGGAGCGTTCGTCATAGGCAGCGTGGCCGCCGGCAGCTATCGTGTGGCTGTTACATGTGTAGGCTATGAGGATTATGCCGCACGCGTAAATGTAGGTGCAGACACCGACATGGGCACGATAACGTTAAGCGAAGACAAGAACATGCTTGACGGAGTGACGGTTATGGCCGACTACTCGAAGGTGAAACCTACGGGCGACGTTGTCGTCAAGGTGAAAGGCAATCCTATGGCCAAGGGCAAGACCCTGATCAACTTTATGCGCTATCTGCGCGACCTGGACGTTACAAACAACAGCATAAGTGTTCGCGGCAGAGAAAACACCCTTATATATGTAGACGACCGTAAAGTGAGCTTCGAGCAGCTCAAGTCTATCCCCCCGTCAATGATCGACCGCATAGAGATAATACCTCATGCCGACGCGTCTTACGGAGTGAATGCCACGGGAGGCGTAGTGAAGGTGTATCTGCGCAGCGAGGGCGGACTGCTCGGTTCGGTGTCGCTGTATGGCGAGGCCGACTATTATTCGCCGGTAAGATTTTCTCCGGGATTTAATCTTCTTTACTCTAAAGGAAAGATAAGCATCGGAAACTTCTTTAACTCGCGCCCTTATGAGCGTTACAGGCCGGAATATTCAGAGACAAGCATATATGAAGGCGTGAAGGACGAAACACATATAAAGGGCGTCAACTACGGCAGGTCGCTTGATGAGAATCTTTCGTTCAGATACTCGTTCAACAAGTTCGACCGCATCGACGTTTACGGCGGAGTGGGCGTCGGCAGCGGCGACAGCCGCCAGACCAGCATAGGCAGCGATTCGGAAACGAAGATGAACACCGACAACAATCATAGAGAATATAACGCCGGACTGCAGTTTCAGAAAGGTCTGTCGGCCGACGGGCGAAGCTATTTCATGCTGAAGACCGAATATAACAAGAGTTTCGAAAATACAGACAACCGCTATGTGGTAGACATCACGTCTGACAAGGCACACAGCAAGTATAATCTCGACGGCGTTTCGGTTGAGCCTTATGTTTCGGTCGGTCTGACAAAGAGGTCGACGCTTTCGGCCGGATTTAATTATTATTATCTTATAGACCGGCATCAGAACAGGGGCACAGAGACCTTGGGCTATGTTTCAGACATGCACTTTGTCAATAAGGGACACGACTGCGCTGCATGGGCTAGCTATGGCATCACTATAGGCAAACTGTTCATGAGGGCCGCGCTGAACTATATATGGGGCGAGCAGATATATAAAGACTATCTTGCTCCTGAAAACAATGTCAGCAATATAGAGAGAGGCCTGTTCCCGACTTTTGTCCTGCAGTGGGACATAAATCGGGAGAAAAGGCGCTTCCTCAATATAGGCTATTTCCGCTATTACTCTTATCCCAACTATAATTACCGTTCGCCGGAGGTGGTATGGCAGAACAGCAAACTTTACAGCGTGGGTAATCCGTCGCTGAAGATGCAGACGTACAACCAGCTGCAGGTGTATTTCTCGCTGAACAGGTCGTGGTCGGCAGATTATCTTATGAATTTCGGCAACGACTTGGTTAAGGTGCTGATGCAGCCTGACGGAAGCCGCCCGGGCGTATATTTTACGCGCCCTGAGAATGCGGGCGACAGGATGTATCACAAGCTAAGGCTTACATATTCGGGCCGTCTTTTCGGCTTCTGGTACAGCCGCAACACTCTCGGGGCAGTGTATATGCAGGAGAAGATGCCGGGACGGAAGGTGTGCAACGCCAACATCTCGTTCAGTACTGACAACGATTTCACTCTGTACAAGGGAATAGGCCTTACCATGGCAATGAGTGCTACGAGCAAGACCGAAACGCTGAGCTATGAGAACAACGCGACATATACGATAGACTTCGGTGCCTATGCTTCGCTGCTGAAAGACAAACTGTCGCTTAACTTTGTATGGGGCAACGTGTTCTACAACAAGAATAAGATGAAAATGTATGGTGACGGATGGGAGGTTACGCGCCTGACGCTGCACTCGAGAACGCGCCTTATGCTTACGGCAACATGGAATTTCAGTCTTGGCGCTAAGATAAAGAAGACCAGTCTGCCTACTTCTGACGGCATGCACAGGCAGACGCCTACGTTGTGATTCTGCCGGGCTTAAGCCATACAAGGCTTATAATAAACAGCAACCTTACAGTCTTGATATTAACACAAAGAATGTGCCGGCAAACTTATGCCGGCACATTCTTTGCGTTTATTGTATGAGATGTTTTTATCTTATTTATGGCAAGGACGGATGAGACTTGATATGGCCTGATGATGACGGACTGAACTGACGTTTATCTCTTTCCCTTGAAAAACTCCTGCATGAGGGTTCTGCATTCCTCCTCAAGCACGCCTGCAGTAACTTCGGCTTTAGGGTGAAGAGCATTTGGAGCGTAGATGTGAAATCCGCGCTTGTCGTCGCTTGCACCGTAAACCACTCGCTTTATCTGTGCCCAGCCGATGGCTCCGGCGCACATGGGGCACGGCTCAACGGTTACGTAAAGCGTGCAGTCGGTGAGATACTTGCCGCCCATGAAGTTCTCGGCAGCTGTTATGGCCTGCATTTCGGCGTGTGCAGTTACGTCGCACAGCGTTTCTGTAAGGTTGTGGGCACGCGAAACTATGCGGTCGTTACACACGATGACGGCCCCTATAGGTATTTCGCCGGCCTCTCCTGCCGCCTCTGCTTCCGCCAGAGCCTTGCGCATAAACTGTTCGTCCTTCTTCTGTTGTGTCTCCTGCTTGTTGTCTTCGTGGTTGTTAAAGCCGTTGTTTGTCATATCTTTGTTTTTGTGCAAAAATACAACATTTCGCAATAACAGCCTTTGGTGTATAGCAGAAAAGTTGTATTTTTGCATTACAGCCGCGGCATTGCAGTTGCTGAAGACGTTGCTGCACGGCGGCTCAACATTTCAAAACAACATGAAAAACTCATGGCAGAGCATAACAATATAGGCCGTTGGGGCGAGCAGAAGGCAGCCGAGTATCTTGAGCAGCACGGCTTCAGGATAATATGGCGCGACTGGCGCGACGGCCATCGTGACATCGACATTGTGGCAATCGACGCTGACTGTTTGGTGGTTGTTGAGGTGAAGACCAGGCGCAATGCCGACTTTATGGCGCCCGAACAGGCTGTCGACGCCCGAAAGATACGCAACCTAAGTCTGGCTGCGGCAAAGTTTGTCAGGGCCAACAACATTGAGATGCCCGTGCGCTTCGACATAGTGTCGGTTACGGGCGTGCCCGGCGGGCCGTGCGAGATTAACCATATTGAGGATGCTTTCTTACCCCTGTCTTATTGAAAAATGGAAGATATAAAGATAATAAAGGTTGACGAAACCAGCTCGACAAATGTTCTTATGCGCGAATACTCCGGCGAAGAAGGCCGGCTTATGACCGTGGGCGTTGCCGCCTTTCAGTCGGCAGGGCGCGGTCAGGGCGAAAACAAGTGGGAGAGTGAGCGCGGCAAGAACCTTACGTTCAGCATAAAGGTCTATCCCGTGGCGTTGCCGGTTATGCGCCAGTATGTCATGCTCGAGGCCGAGTCGTTGGCCATACGTGACGCTCTTGCCGGATATGTCGACGACATCACGATAAAATGGCCGAACGACATTTACTGGCGCGACAAGAAAATCAGCGGAACGCTCTCTGAATGTACTATCAGCGGAAGCCACGTAGGCAGCTGTATTCTCGGCACAGGCATCAATCTCAATCAGCGTGAGTTTGTGAGCGATGCGCCCAATCCGGTATCGTTGTCTCAGATATTGGGCCGCGACATTGACGCCGATGAGGTGCTCGGTGTGCTGCTCCGCCGTTTCGAGGTTTATCTCGGCATGGTCAATGAGGGCCGTTATGACGAGGTGGCGTCGCTTTATTCTGCCGCTCTCTATCGCCGCAGCGGCCGTCATGCCTATAAGGATGCCGGCGGCGACTTCATGGCGGAGCTTGAATGTATCGAGCCTGACGGTCATCTTGTTCTTCGGCGCGACGACGGAAGCCTGAGCAGATATGCGTTTAAGGAGGTGAAGTATGTTTTATAATGAAGTAGTTAAAGTAGTTAGAAGTAGTTAAAGGAGTTAAAGTCATATGCATTGTTGACAAAAACATTACTGGTAAGACAGTAAATATTATTTTTAACGCAGCATCAATTTTTAATTATACAAATATTGCTGACTGCACAGAATAAAGATATTGTCACAAAGCACATACAGCAACAAAGCATATGACTTTAACTCCTTTAACTACTTCTAACTCCTTTAACTCCTAAACGATAAATAATTAATGACTAAATAATTATGGCAAAGTACAAAAGAATTTTATTGAAACTTAGTGGCGAAAGCCTGATGGGAAAACAGAACTTCGGCATCGACCCGGAGCGTCTCGGCGACTATGCGCGCCAGATAAAGGAAGTGCACGAGATGGGTGTGCAGATTGGTATCGTTATCGGAGGAGGCAACATCTTCCGCGGACTCAGCGGTGCAGGCAAGGGCTTCGACCGCGTTAAAGGCGACCAGATGGGTATGTGCGCAACGGTTATCAACTCGCTCGCACTCAGCTCGGCTCTCGGTGCTGTAGGCGTAAAGACAAAGGTGATGACGGCTATACGCATGGAGCCGATAGGTGAGTTCTACAGCAAGTGGAAGGCCATCGAGGCTATGGAGGCCGGCTATGTGTGCATATTCTCTGCCGGAACAGGTTCTCCTTACTTTACAACAGACACAGGCTCGTCGCTCCGCGGTATTGAGATTGAGGCCGACGTTATGCTCAAGGGTACACGCGTTGACGGCATCTACACTGCCGACCCGGAGAAAGATCCTACTGCAGTGAAGTTTAAGGACATCACTTACGATGAGATTTATACACGCGGACTGAAGGTGATGGACCTTACAGCTACAACAATGTGTAAGGAAAACAACCTGCCTATCTATGTGTTCAACATGGACGTTGTGGGCAATCTGAAGAAGGTTATGGACGGCGAGGAGATAGGTACGCTGGTTCACAACTGATAGCATCATAAATGCACAAGCCGCTTACGCTGCTGCCTTATCTGCATCTTTTTTATGCTTGAACGGCAGGCAGCACGATGCGTAGGCAGTCACATCCGTTGAAATTGAGGATGTATCTTCATTAATATAAAAAAGAAGCCGTTGCCTCTTTGCGCATAAATGTTTGTGCTTGAGGCAACGGCTTCTTCTTTTTTATGTCTTAAATGGCTTACATGTCGAGAGTAATGCCCTTGTTGTCAATTTTCTTATATTCTTTTCCGTTCACTGTTACGTTTGCAGAGTTACGTGCGCTGAAGGTCTTTCCCTTCGACTTGACGTTGATGTCCTGCAGCTTAACGCCGTCAGTGTTGTTGATTACGATGCCCTCTTTGGCGTTGTTTACCTCGAGGTCGGTTATCGTTATGTTCTTCACCGGCATCTCGGGCAGTCCGTTGAAGTAGGCTGCACGGCGCGCAGTGCGGCATATTACATGGTTGATGTTGATGTCGCGGAAGCAAGGTGTTGTCTCGTCCACCTTTATCTTCTTCACGTTCTGCTGTTTTGCCTCGTCGCCGTCTGCAAGAGCCTCTACAGCCGATTTGCCTCCGTAGTAGAGGTCGAAGGTTATTGCGTCGGTCTGAATGTCGAACATTGAGATGTTGTTGATGTAGATGTTCTCAACCACGCCGCCGCGTCCGCGTGTGCTCTTGAAGCGCAGGCCCACGTCAGTGCCGAGGAACTGGCAGTCGGAAACATAAATGTTCTTCACGCCGCCGCTCATCTCGCTGCCTACAACAAAGCCGCCATGGCCCTTGAACACAGTACATCCGTTAATCAGTACGTTCTCGCATGGTATTCCGCGCTTGCGTCCGTCGGCGTCCTTACCGCTCTTGATGCAGATGCCGTCGTCGCCAACGTCGAATGTAGAGTTCACAACCAGCGCATTCTTGCATGACTCAAGGTCGAGTCCGTCGCCGTTCTGTGCAAATGCCGGGTTTCTTACCTGCACATCCTCTATCAGCACATTCTCGCACATCAGCGGATGAATGTTCCATGAAGGAGAGTTCTGGAAGATTACGCCGTTGAGCCATACGTTCTTGCAACTTACGAGGTTTACCATCACGGGGCGCAGGAAGTGCCTGATGCTATGCCATTCGGCGTCGCTCAGATTACCCTTGGGCACGTTCATGTTGCTCATTGAGTCGCCTTTAAGCGCACCTTCAGAAGGGAACCAGAACTTAGGGTTCTTGAATGCTCCGCCGCGTGAAGTAAACTCTTTCCATTGCTTGTCGGTAACCTTCTCGCGTTTCACCGGGCGCCAGTATTCGCCGTTGCCGTCTATCACTCCGGCTCCGGTTATCGCCACGTTTACAAGGTTGTGGCCCGATATGGGCGACTGGCAGCGGCGTGTGTTCAGTCCTTCGAACGACGCATCTATAAGCGGATAGAGGTCGATGTCGGGCGAGAACAATATCACTGCACCCTTGTTGAGGTGAAGGTTGATGTTGCTCTTGAGAGTTATCGGACCGGTGAACCACACACCCTGCGGCACAACGAGCTTGCCGCCGCCCTTTTTCTCAAGTGCCTCAATGGCCTTGGCAAAAGCATCGGTACAGAGCGAAGATCCGTCGCCTTTAGCTCCGAAGTCTTTCAGGTTAACCTCGTTGTCGGGAAACACGGGGGCTGTAACCTGTTCCATCTTGAAGGGCAGATTCTCATACAGACAGCTGTATTTGTCTGTGCCGGTGGCGCTTGCACCAAGTGTAAGCAGGCATGCGCACACCAAAAAGAAGATTTTTCTCATTTATTTTTATTGGTTTAAGTTAGTAGATTCATGTAGTTTTATTATTGCCGGGACGGCCGCAGGAGCTATTTCTCCTCTTCATAGTCGACATATTCTCCTTCGTTTTTCGAGAATATCTTGCGGTTCATCTCGTCGGGCGTGCGCCGGTCGATAATTATTTCGTCGTCGCCTGATGTCTGTCGGTATTGCTGCCGACCCTGTCCGTTGCCGTTGTCCTGGCCCCTGAAGCCCTTAAACTGTTTCTTCACACTGTGGAAAGTGCGGTATATCTTGTAGGCAACCACGCCTACGACGATGAATATTCCGAGCAGTATTATGAATAAGAAGTTTAATAAAGCAGCAATCATTATTTGTTCTTTGAGTTAAGATAAACCGATAATATTACATACCATGCGATTATTATGGCGAAGGCTGAGATGCCGAAGATGATGAGCAGCGGCACGCAGGTTATAAGGAAAATGTATTTAACCTCGTTGCCTTTCCATCCCCATTGCTTAAACTTAAGGGCAAACATCGGTATCTCGCTCACCAGCACATAGCTGCAAAGGAAAATAAGCAATATTACGGCCGGCACCATCCACGGCGACGACTCGAGCACGTCGGCAGCTCCCACGATGAGCGAGCCCCAGAACAGGGCGTTGGCCGGCGTGGGCATGCCTATGAACGATGTGGTCTGACGCTCGTCAAGATTAAACTTGGCAAGGCGCAGCGCCGAGAACGCAGCCATGACGAAAGCCACGAAGGGCAGCACCGGGCGCAGCGGCTCGAGAAACGACGGATAGTCCATCACGCCGAGCTGATAGAACACCATCGTGGCCGGCGCCATGCCGAACGTGATGTCGTCGGCAAGCGAGTCGAGCTCCTTTCCGATGGGCGACGACACCTTTAGCAGGCGTGCGCTCATGCCGTCGAAGAAGTCGAACACGGCACCCAGAATGATGAACGTCAGCGCCATCTTGGGCTGTCCGCCGAAGGCGTAAGCCGTGGCTATGCAGCCCGAGATTAGGTTGCAGCACGTGATAGTGTTCGGAATATTTCTTACTATGATGTTTGCCATAACGTAGCGTAGTTATCGGCCGTGTACTTTCATTCGCAGAAAGGGCGGCTGTTATGTTTATTTAAGCCGTGCAATAATCGTGCGGTTGCCTGTTGTAGCCTGTCCCATCTTCACGCAAACCTCAGTTCCGAGTGGCAGATACACGTCAACGCGCGAACCGAACTTGATAAATCCGAGATGCTCGTCGATGTAGCAGTCTTCTTCAGGCTTGGCGTAGGTTACGATGCGTCGTGCCACCGCACCTGCTATCTGGCGGCACAGCACTTCGGTGCCTTCGGGAGTCTCGAGCATCACGTCGGCGTGCTCGTTCTCCTCGCTGGCCTTTGGCAGCCATGCCTTGTGGTAGTTGCCGTTCTGATGATGAACGAATTTCACTTTGCCGTCAACCGGGAACCAGTTGGCGTGAACGTTGAACAAGCTCATAAAGATGCTTATCATGAGACGTTTGTCGTGAAAGTACTCATCTTCAAAAACCTCCTCGATAACCACCACTTTTCCGTCTGCCGGAGCCACTACCACCTTCTCGGTCTCGCCGTCGAAGTAGCGCTTGGGGCATCTGAAGAAGTTTACCACTATGGAATAGATTACGCCGAAGACGACGACAAAGCTCCAGAACGGAATTTTGTTGTCGACATAGAACCACAGAATCAAGGCTATGGCCACAAACGCAGTCAGTCCGTAGACCAGCGTGTCAGTGCCCTCTCGATGAAGTCTTACATTCTTAAGTTTCTTTATTCTTTTTCCCATAGTAAAGTTTGAAGTGGAAAATTATTTGCAAAGGTACGCCTTTTTTGTGTAATTGGCAAATTTTTTGCATTATTCTTTAATAAATACACATTGACCGGCAGCTGCGGCTTAATCGGCTGATAGTCCGATTTTTATTGTTTGCTCTGCAGTCCTGTTGCGGTTTCCGTTCTCGTTTGCTCCTTCTTCGGGTGTCCGGCTGAAGCGGCCGGGGCATGTCCTTGTTTCAGCTTTCGTGTGTCATGCCTTTTATGCTTGATGTCAGGTGTCGCGATGTATAATGTGATGCTGCGCGGATTCACATTGTCGCGATATTCGCCGTGTCGCCTTACATTCTGATTTTGCCTGACGCTCTCATTCTGAAGTATTTGAAAATGAAAATAATTCGGACGGAAATATGGGCTGAAATCGTGTGCAAACATAAATGCGTTGATGTCAGAGTGTTGCATGGCTATGGCGGTTTGTGTGCATAAAATTTAACCTGAAAACGGCTGAAATACTATGAAATTCGGGTTAAAACGGCTGCAAACCATAATGCCGGACGAGGCTTTTCAGCTTATAAAAGGTGCCCTTTCGCTGTGTAAGAGCATGCCTTTCGGTGAATTGTCTGCCGCTTTACGGTCTTTCGGGCATGTTTTTACGCCTCGGCGTTTCTATTTCGTCTGAAAATCCTGACATAATCATGATGACACAATGCAATGATAATGGCCGGTTTGACTGTCAAAGTAACATCTCCGTCAACGCTCATGGCTGCTGCCGTGCGTGTGTCCGTGCGGTTGTCAGGGCGTGTGCGTGCATGTCGTATAAACATAAAAAACAATCTGCATAAGATAATTTTCACATTATTATTTTGGCTGTTTCAGTTTTTCAGAATAACTTTGACGCTCTAAAAGCGCAAATGTAGTTTATGCAAGATTTCGTCCATTTACACGTACATACTTATTACTCCATTCTTGACGGACAGTCGAGCGTGCAGAAACTTGTAGACAAGGCTGTGGCCGACGGCATGAAGGGCATGGCCATAACCGACCACGGCAACATGTTCGGCATAAAGGAGTTTTACAACTACTGCAAGAAAGTCAACGGCAAGCTGAAGGCCGAGGGCAAGGAGCCTTTCAAGCCCATCTTCGGCTGCGAGATGTATGTGGCGCGCCGTACAAAGGACGACAAGGAGAAAGAGAAGGGCGACATGGGCGGATACCACCTCATTGTGCTTGCCAAAAACTACAACGGATACAAGAACCTTATTAAGTTGGTTTCGCGCGCGTGGGTAGACGGCTATTACATGCGTCCGCGTACCGACCGCGCCGATCTTGAGAAGTATCACGAAGACCTCATCGTCTGTTCGGCATGTATAGCCGGCGAGGTGCCCGCAAAGATTCTCAAGGGCGACATGGAGGGGGCACGCGAGGCTATAGAGTGGTATCACCGCGTGTTCGGCGACGACTATTATCTCGAGCTTCAGCGCCACAGAGTCACCAATCCGCATCAGCGCGCCAACCGCGAGACTTATCCGCTGCAGGTGCGCGCCAACAAGGCTCTGATGGAGCTGGCGGAGGAGTATGGCATAAAGACCGTATGCACAAACGACGCCCACTTCGTTGACGAAGAGAACGCCGAGGCCCACGACCATCTGCTCTGTCTGTCTACGGGCAAGGACCTCGACGACCCTAACCGTATGCTCTATTCAAAACAGGAGTGGTTTAAGACGCGCGAGGAGATGAACGCCGTGTTCAGCGATGTGCCCGAGGCACTTAGCAACACGCTCGAGATACTCGACAAGGTTGAGACCTACAGCATTGACCATGCACCTATCATGCCGTTCTTCCCCATACCTGAAGAGTTTGGTACGGAGGAGGACGTGCGCCGAAAATATTCAGAGAAACAGCTATATGATGAGTTCACTACCGACGAGAACGGCGAAAATCCGCTGCCGCCCGAAGAAGGCGAACAGAAGATAAAGCGCCTCGGCGGCTACGAAAAGCTGTACCGCATAAAGTTTGAGGCCGACTATCTGGCCAAGCTTGCCTACGACGGAGCAAAGCGCCTGTATGGCGACCCGCTGCCCGAGGAGGTGGCAGAGCGAGTGAAGTTTGAGCTGCACATTATGAAGACGATGGGTTTCCCCGGTTACTTCCTTATCGTGCAGGACTTCATCAACTCGGCGCGCGACGAACTCGGAGTGATGGTTGGCCCCGGACGTGGCTCGGCTGCCGGTTCGGTTGTTGCCTACTGTCTGGGTATTACGAAGATAGACCCTATTAAATACGACCTTCTGTTTGAGCGTTTCCTCAACCCCGACCGTATATCGTTGCCCGATATCGATACCGACTTCGATGACGACGGACGCGGAAAGGTGCTCGAATGGGTGGAAGACAAATACGGACACGACAAGGTGGCGCACATCATCACCTACGGCACCATGGCCACAAAGAACTCCATTAAGGACGTGGCGCGCGTGGAGAAGCTGCCGCTCGACGTGTCTAACCACTTGTGCAAGGCCATCCCCGACCGTCTGCCCGACGGACTGAAGATGAACCTGCCCAACGCCATTAAGTGCGTGCCCGAGCTGCGCGAGGCTGAGGCAAGTCCCGACCCGCAGCTCAGCAATACGATAAAATATGCAAAGATGCTTGAGGGCACCGTGCGCGGAACAGGTATACACGCCTGCGGAACCATCATCTGCCGCGACGCCATCAGCGACTGGGTGCCTGTCAGCACGGCCGAAGACAAGTCGGACCCGGGCCACAAGCTCCTTGCCACACAATATGACGGACACGTCATCGAGGAGACCGGACTGATAAAGATGGACTTCCTCGGACTCAGCACATTGTCCATACTTAAGGAGGCTGTAGAGAACATACGCTTCACGCAAGGCATAGAGGTAGACCTCGACAACATACCTATCGACGACGAGCTTACCTATAAGCTCTATCAGGAAGGCCGCACCGTGGGCACATTCCAGTTTGAATCGGCCGGCATGCAGAAGTATCTGCGCGAGCTTAAGCCTACCGTATTTGAGGACCTCATAGCCATGAACGCCCTCTATCGCCCCGGACCTATGGACTACATCCCCTCGTTCATTGCCCGAAAGAACGGCAAGGAGGAGATAAAGTATGATATTCCCTGCATGGAGAAATATCTGAAGGACACTTACGGCATCACGGTGTATCAGGAGCAGGTCATGCTTCTGTCGCGTCAGCTTGCCAACTTCACCCGAGGCGAGAGCGACGCCCTGCGTAAGGCCATGGGTAAGAAGAAGAAGGACATCGTTGACGCCATGAAGCCTAAGTTTATCGAGGGCGGAAAGAAAAACGGACACGACCCGAAGGTGCTCGAGAAGATATGGGCCGACTGGGAGAAGTTTGCTTCTTACGCCTTCAACAAGAGTCACGCCACGTGCTATTCGTGGGTGGCTTATCAGACGGCCTATCTCAAGGCCCATTATCCGGCAGAATTCATGGCAGGCAACATGAGCCGATGCCTTAACGACATAACGAAGATAACCAAGCTGATGAACGAATGTCAGGCCATGGGCATAGCCTGCATGGGTCCTGACGTTAACGAGAGCCGCCAGAAATTCAGCGCCAACAAGAAAGGCGAGGTGCGCTTCGGCCTCGGAGCCATCAAGGGCATGGGCGACGCCGCTGCTCAGGCCATCATCGACGAGCGCGAGAAGAACGGACAGTATAAAGACATATTCGACTTTGTGCAGCGCGTCAATCTCTCGGCCGTTAACAGTAAGGCGCTCGAGAGCCTTGTGCTCAGCGGAGCGTTCGACGGCTTCAAGATCAAGCGCGAGAGCTTCTTTGAGCGCAATCCTGACGGCCGCACGTTCCTAGAAACCCTTATGCGCTACGGACAGGTGTATCAGCAGGAGAAAAACGAGTCGCGTCAGTCTCTGTTCGGAGCGATGGAAGAAGTGGAGATAGCCACGCCCGCCATACCTCAGGCTGAGTCGTGGAGCGCCATAGAGAAGCTTAACCGCGAGCGCGACCTCGTGGGCATATACCTCTCGGCACATCCGCTCGACGAGTTTGAGTTTATCCTCAAGAACCTTAGCAACACCCAGTGTCAGGAGCTCAACGACCGCATCGAGCTGTCAAAGAAGCAGGAGGTGGTGCTGGGCGGCATAGTCACGGCCGTTAGAAGCAAATACACCAAGACCGGCAAGCCCTGCGGCTTTGTCACCATTGAAGACTTCGACGGCTCGGGCGAACTTGCCCTGTTCGGCGAGGAGTGGGGCAAGTGGCGCGGAATGCTTATCGAAGGCTGCACGGTCATGGTCAAGGCACAGTTTGTGCAGCGCTTCCGCAACAGCGACATGATGGAGATGCGTATAACCGACATACAGTATCTGCAGACCGTAAAGGACACACAGATAGAGAAGATAACCATATCGCTCGAGGCTGACAAGCTGGACGACACCACCGTGTCTGACCTTGTTACGATAATAAAAGACGCGCCGGGCACCACGCAGCTGTTCTTCCAGGTGCGCGAGACGAGCAACAGCAAGCCCTTTGTGCTGCGCAGCCGCAAGGAGAAGATAGACATCAGCAAGGAACTGATATCCTTTATTAAAGGATGCGAGGCGCTCGACTATAAAATAAACTGACAAATATGATTGCCCGCCACGATGTGTGACAATTGGCCGCAAAGGCTCTGTCAGAGAAAATATGGCATAATGTTTGTTGGCAAAACAGTAGAAGACAAAACCTAATTATTAACATAATAAATTACAAAAGAAAGATGGAAAAAATTACAACAGAGAACTTTGAGAGTCTGAAGAATGGCGCACTGCCTTTAGTAGTTGATTTCTGGGCTACATGGTGTGGTCCTTGCCGTGCCATCGCACCTATCGTTGAGGAGCTGGCTAACGAGTACGAAGGCAAGATCGTTGTTGGTAAATGCGACGTAGAGGAGAACGACGACATCGCCATGGAGTTTGGCATCCGCAACATTCCTACAATACTGTTCATCAAGAACGGTGAGGTTGTAGACAAGTTTGTAGGTGCAACAACAAAGGCAAAATTGCAGGAGAAGTTTGAGTCTCTGCTGTAATAACACGCCTGAAGATATTTTTAAGTGCGGAGCGGCTTTAATGTTATTAATGCCGCTCCGCATTTTTTGTATGTCATAGCATGGCTGCGTGCATGGCACGGGCAGGGGGCGGCGCTTTGTGATTTTGTGTTTTTCTGAAAAAAAACAACCGCGGCATGCAGTATTTTCGTCCTTTTTATATCATATATAAAGGGCACCTGCGGCGCCCGGTACGTAGATATGGAAACAGAAGAACTTGTCAGAAGATGTAAGGATGGTGACAGAGGCGCCTTGGCGCTTCTGTATCAGACCTATTCCGGCAGGTTGTTCAGGCTTTGTGCAGATATCGTTAAAGACAGAGACGCAGCCCGGGACCTGCTCCACGATGGCTTCATCATAATATTCTCTTCGATAGGCTCGCTGCGCAGTCCTGCCCGCCTTGAGGCATGGATGAGCAGGGTGATGACCAATCTTGCCGTGAAATATCTCAACGACAGAAAGAACCGGCCTGTGGCCGGAGCTGTGGCAGACGTGCCTGTTGAGGCTGAAGAAGGGCAGGGCGGGTGCGACATTCCGTTTGATGAGCTTATGCGCATGATCGACATGCTGCCCGAGGGCTACCGCAACGTGTTCCGCCTGTCGGTGCTCGAAGGCCTGTCGCACGACGAGATAGCCCGTATGCTAGGCATCAGGCCGCGCACGTCGTCATCACAGTTGCTCAGGGCACGTGTCAGTTTGCAGAAGATGATAACGGCCTACAGAGCCCGCCTCGTTCTGCTTTTGGCTGCAGTGGCCGTTTCGGTCGTGACGTTATTGCTCCGGCAGCCGTTCAGACGGACAACCGGAGTTGACGTGGCGTCTGTCGGCACAGCCCGTCACGCAGCAGGTGGCAGCTGCGCAGGCCCCGTGGCAGACATACATGCCGCACCGTCGGCATACGGAAATGTCGTACGGAGGTTCCATGCTGAAGACTCTCTTGGCGCAGGGCTTTGTCTGGCTTGTCCTGCCGACACCTTGCGTGCTGATGCCCTTGCCGAATGTGTTGACGCCCTTTGCCGCATTGCCGGCAGCGGATCGGCCGTAGCCGTTGAGCCGTCGCCCGTCATGGCAGATGTGGCTCCTGTCGATAGTTCATGTATTAATGTCATAACAAAGAGCCATGACGGCTGGCTGCTCGGATTCAGTTCGATGATGGAAAGGGCGTCGGACGTGATAATGCCGCGCATAATCGAGGTTATAGAACATGCTGTAGGCTCGGGCACGAGGGTGGAGATTGAAACCTGGGAGCAGCTCGTACATTATCTCACTTATGATGTCGGCGAGAGTCTTGACCCGATAGAGCGCGACGTTCTTCTGCGCATAGCGCTTATGAACAGCGGCAAGATTGTTACGCACAAGAACTATGAAAAGCCGCTGCAGCTGGGGCTCAACTTCAACCGGCGTCTGTCTGACAGATGGAGCCTTGACATGGGACTGCGCGTTACACGGCACACCACCAACATGCTTACAGGCAGTTCTGACACGACAAACATCAGCGAGCGTCAGCGCATATTTTATGTCGGCATGCCCGTAAATGCCACTTACACGTTTATGCGGCGCGGCCGTATGTCTGCCTATCTGACTGCCGGCATGGCTATAGATGTCCCGTTCAGCGCAAAGTCAGACAAGCTTTACAACATCGACGGAAAGACAGAGTTCAGCAGGTCTGTTAGCCTTGGCTTCACCGGGCTGCAGTGGTCTGTGGGTGCTGGCGTCGGCATGGCTTATGAGATTGCACCGCATCTCGAACTGTTCTTCAGTCCGCGTATAACGTGGTATATCCCTAACGGCAGCAAGGCCGAAACCCAGTGGACCGGCAAGCCTCTGCAGATATCCCTGCCTTTCGGTATCCGCATTAGTTACTAAGCGCTGTCGGCTTTGAATAAAAAGTTTTTTTAAAAAACTCGTCACTCATCACATTCCGGTATAACACGCTGACAAACAATGTGTTATGGTGTGACGAGTTGAATTTTCAACTCGTCACATCCGTTACATCTAGCCATATGAATGTGGCGTTGTCCTTATTCCGGTTGACTTCAGACAGGCAATTTCCTGATTAAAGTTGACTCTGATAAGATTTATTACTGCCATCGGTTGATTTAAATACCCAAGTTTTCATCATATACAGCCCTGTAGGGACACACCCTAGGTGTGTCCAACTCACGCATTACTGGGAAATCCTTTGCAATATATAATCAGACATAACTATCTGTTATACAGATAGTTACATTAAAACTTTAACAAATCCTAGGGACAGCGATGAATCCACATTATTCATTAAAATGATGTTACTGGCTATAAAATTTACACGTAATCGCGCAGTGGACGCACCTGGGGTACGTCCCTACGTTTACTATCAACAAGACTAATGACTTTAACTCCTGGCTCACGTTAGTGAGCGATAACTGCTTTAACTACTATAACTCCTAAAAAGAAACTACTTTAACTCCTAAATAATCCACCCAAAAAGCCCCATGTGACGAGTTGAAATCTCAACTCGTCACACCATAAAGCCTTGATATTCATGAGATTAAACGGCATTGTGACGAGTGACGAGTTTTTATTAAAAACTTTTTCCGTTATGCGGTGGGCGATGTAGACGGTACATTTTGGTGTATACTCTTATGTAAAAGCATACCTTTTGCATTGTCGTTTACCGCATATTGGAACCTGAAAGGTGCCCTTTTGCATTGCGAAAGGCCGTCTTTTGCAGTGCTTTTAAATCCAAACTTGTTATTATGATTCGGCCGGATAGCCGTTTGTCTTTATAAAATCGGGAAATGCGTGCAGTATTTTCTGCCGGCAGCACTCATTATGATTAGAACAAAAAGACAGAAAATATGCAGGCAAGACATTTGGACAGGCGCCGCTACTTCATGGAAGAGGCGGCAACGACAGAAAAATATTTTATACCATATCTCAGCCGTTTTATAGCTACGAGTGGGGTTAGAGTGCTTGAGGTGGGATGCGGCGAGGGAGGCAATCTGCTGCCGTTTGCGCGCAGGGCGTGCCGTGTTACGGGTGTGGATATGTCGGAACTGAGAATCAGACAGGCGCGGACTTACTTCAGGGAAGAAGGGGCCGCGGCTGAGCTGGTGTGCTGCGATATACTTGATTACGACTGCCGTGGCCGCAGCTTCGACCTCATCATAATGCACGACGTGGTGGAGCATGTGCCCGACAAGGCCGCACTGCTGTCAAAGCTCAGCTGCATGCTGGCTCCGCGTGGTGTGGTGTTCGTAGCCTTTCCGCCGTGGCAGATGCCTTTCGGCGGCCATCAGCAGATAGCCCGCAGCCGGTTGTTGTCGCGCATGCCGTTTGTTCATCTCCTGCCTCGTGCCGTTTATGGGCACGTGCTCAGGCTCTTTGGCGAAGACGACTTCACCGTAGGCGAACTGATGTCAATAAGGCAGACGCGCTGCATGGTAGAGGCTTTCAGCCGTATTGCGGTGCGGTCGGGGTATGCCGTGGCCGACATGCGGCTGTGGATGATAAATCCTCACTATGAAACCAAGTTTGGCCTCAGGCCGCTGGTGCTGCCCTCGCCGCTGCGCATGCTGCCGTATGTCAGAAACTTTCTTTCCTCGTCGTGCTTCTATGTGCTGCGCCGCAGCTGACACCGCAGCCTGCGTTAGGGGCTGGTTCAGAACGTGGTGCCTTTGAAAATGTTGCTCCGCTCAGGCTTCCACAACATTCCGCTCAGCGTCAGCTTGTTTGAGTTGAAGTTGGGCTGTATGCTGACGGTAGCCTTGTTGGCATCCTTCCATAGCGAAATGAACAGCTGCGCCGATATGCCTTTGCCCGATACGCTTAGCCTTACGTAGGTGTTGCCCTTCTTGTCGGAGCTTACCTTATAGCCCGTAACGATGCCCTCGAGCGTTATTCCGCCAAGGCCGTTGAAGCCCGACACCGGCACGTTGAACGCCACCTGCACGATGGCGTTGCTGCCACTGACTGCCACAAAGTTGGTGCTTGCGGTTACGTGTGCCGTATATCCGCGCTTAAACTCCACCTTGTCTGCCTCTATCGTAAACGCTGTGTCGTTTATTGCCTGCACGGCTTCGGCGTTCAGGGCGCTGTCTATGCGTGCCTCCATCAGTTTTCTCTCCTTCTTGCTGAGCTTCCTGTCCTGTGTCCCGTTTTGTGCCATGGCTGCATACGCTGCTGCCACGAACATTATGAATGTTATTATTGTTCTCATGACGTATAAGTTTTTTTAGTTTGTCTTTTATTATAATAACCCGTAAAACCACGAAAACGTGCATTGCGGCAGGTGAAAAATAGCTAATAATGACGATAATTTATTTTAAAATCAGATGTCGCAGATGGCTTCCTGTTCTTGTAAACTCATGTAAAGAGTAATCTGTCATTGATACGTCGTTTGAACTTATTCAGTAAGTCGTATTCATGTTCTAAGTCGTCCATTTGCATTTTATTGGTGTTTTCCGGTATCTTTTTCATTAAAATGGCAGAATAGCGACGGTTTGGACAAAACTATGATTACTGCCAATGGGAAAAGCACGTGTAAATTACTCATGATAAAAAGAGGCTGCTCCTTTGAATGTATAGGTGCAGCCTCTGATTCTTACGCTAACTAAAATTTATTAATTTTTTTCTTCCAATAAGGGCAGCGTTTTTATGTGTTGTCCGTTACTCATGGTTATTTTATGATGATTTTGCTTGTGGATGTAGTTCCGTCATCATAAGTATTCTTTATAATGTTGATGCCTTTTACTGGTGCAGACAGCTTTTCGCCTGTGACAGAATAATACTCTCTGTTTGTTATCATCTTGGTGCCTGTCATGGTGCTTATGTCTGAAGCATCGCTGAGGTCGAGTGCCAGGTTGTAAAGTACGTAGCGATCTTCACCTTCAGGCTCGCGTGACGATTTGGTGTAAAGGAAGCATACTCTGTGTAATCCGGCAGAGAATGTCATAGGAGCTTCAAGCTCGTCAGAACCAGCAGATGATGTGCCGGCAAATTTGGTTATCTCAGTTCCGTCTGAATATATCACTGTTCCGTCTGAGAACAGAATTTCGTCAAGAAATGCTCCAAAAGGTGTAGAGCTGTTGCGTCCGCTCCATGTCAGTGTGCCGGTTTTGCCTTCAGGTACGATGAAGCTTACTTCGAGCCATGAGTCGATAGTGCTGTCGCTTGTTAGTCCTGATGTAGAACTGCATGCTTTGCTGCCGTCGAGGGTCCAAGGATGCTCAATGCTGGTATCAAACGAGAAATCGCCTTTTTCAACTATCGGTGAATAGTCGTAAATTATCTTTTCTGTAGTGGCATTGCAGTGGATTGTTACATCGCCGGCGCTTGTGTGAAGCACAACGTCACCGCTGTGTTCGCCTATGTCTTTACGTGTAAAGGTCAGTTTTACAATTCCGTATTGATATGGCTCTATTGTCTTGACGTCGCCTACATAAGAGAAGCATCCGTCGCCTGTAACTGAATTTATTTCCAGATTCTTGCTGCCGAGGTTGTATAGTTTAATCTCAGCTGTGTCTGTTTTTTCAATGTTGTCAAAATAAGATTTGGCAAAATTTACTTCATGCGTTGAAACATCAGTTCCGTTTTCCTGTACAGGATAGAGTGTAAGGTCGAAGTCGTAGAAATAAGCCTGGAGCTTTGTTTCGGCAATCCCCATTGTATACCAGTCTAGTATGATGCTGTATATGAATGTCATGTCATATGTGCCGCTTTTCAGGATAATCTTGTCAGAGAGATCGTGTTCGTTGGATTTCTCAGAGCCGTCCAATGATTTGTTCACAGGATCGCCGTTGAGATATATCATTGCCTGGTTAGGATACAGACCAGTGGCCATACCTTTCCAAGAGAATGTGGCAACATTGCCTTCTGGTACAGTGATGCTGATATTTACGCCACTCTGGCTATCATCGCCGACATTGGTAGAGGCTAGTACGGGGAAACCGGTTATGTCGCTTGTGACAATCATCGATGATGTTGACTCTTCGTAGGGATATATCTTGATGTCACCATTCTTTATGACGCTTGAGTAGTCGCAAACTTCGTTGATATTAGCCTTTACGGTTAAAGTTGTAGATTTTCCGTTTTCGTCAGTGAATGTGACAGTTCCGCTGAATGGGCCGCTGTTCTTTGCTGTAAGAGTTATTGGAAGCAGTGAGATGTTGCCTCCGGGCACTTCTTCTCTTCCCTCAACTGAAAGTTCGTCGGTGCTTGTGGATATTGTGTATTTTGTGTTGGACAGACCTTTATTTTTCAGTTTGATTTCTTGTGTATAAGGTATGCCTGTAAACAGATTCTTTTCAGACAGGTCTAATGTCTCTGGGCTTACTTCGAGTTGGGGCTCGTTGGTCATCTTTGTTATTATGGCAGATTTATAGAAGTTGAGAAAACCGGCGTGAGAGTTGTCTTCTGCAAACAGTGCATAAGATCCGAAACCAGTTCTTGGTATTAGTTCTGTTCCGTCTTCAGATACGTCGAAGACGAGTTTCTTTTCCTGGTACAGCTGATAATCGCCTTTGTCATCTGGCACAGTAGAGAAATCGCCGGCAACAAGAACGGCGTATACGGCTTCGCTTCCGCTGTACAGGTCACCGAGTACGGTGTAGTTTTCACGTGTGTTTTGTTCGTTTATAGGTGGAGTTTCAATGGTTATGGTACGTTTTTCTGCATCATATGTTCCTGTTACAGGGTTGCATCCCTGCCATCCGGAACTTGCGTAATTGCTGTTGTCAACAATATTATAGAATGTAACTTTGTCTCCGTCAATAGTCACTTCAATACTATAGTCGGTTTCTGACAGGTCTGTATATGAGAAATATCCATATTTGGGATTATAAAAAGACATGGCTGTGGCCCAATATGGATCGGTTGATCCGACAGTGTTGGCCTTTAGCAGGTTTCTTGTTGCTGACTTGGCCATGCTGGTGTTTTGTCTTACTTTCATTGTCTGTCTTGAAGATAGTGTCTTTGTTGCCATATTAGAATCTTGTGCCATGGCTTTTGTCATGCCGCATATAATCAATGTGGCTATGACTGCAAAGATGGAAAGTTTTTTCATGTGTTTATAGCTTTGATGTTAGACATAGTTTAAATTTGTACTCACGTGTGTACTCGAACTGCTGCAAATATATGTGATAACGGTCAAAAGCAAAAAAAATCAGGACCTGATAAAGTCCTGATTTATAAATTGGGATAAAAAAGCCCGTAAGGCGCTGTTATTTCTTGTGATAATTTTCGCGTGCAAGTTTCTGATACTGAGCGGGAGAAAGTCCGGTAACCCTCTTGAACATGGAAAAGAAACCAGAATGAGACCTAAAACCAACGCTGGAGGCAATGGCGTTGATTGTAAGATTGCCATACTCGTCAACCTTATTCATTCGTTTGCATATTTCCTTTACCCGGTATTCGCCAAGCAGGGTGGTGAAGTTGCAGTTTAATTTTTCGTTGATTACCTGCGATACATATCTGTTGTTGCTGCCGACAAGTTCAACGAGACGGTCGGCTTTAAAGTCGGGAGAGTAGATTTCTTCAGACGTCTGCATGATATTGATGATCTTGTTCAGGAGTATTCCTTTGTCTTCCTCGCTCAGTCCGCTTGTTTTGTAGCGTGATTTTGCATCGGCGGCTTTATTCTCGTTATTTTCTTTTTCCTCCAGCATTTTTTCATAATTTATGCGCATGTTCCTTTCTATTTCTTCTCGCTGCAGGCTCTCAAGTGTGTTGTTGTAAAGATGTTCATTGCTGCGTTTAAGATTTTTGTTCTTTATATAAAGCATTATTGCGAGAACCATGATGATAGTTGTTACGATAAAACCGATGCGTGTAAGCAGTTCTTCCTGTTTGTGTTTTTGTATGATTTCCGCCATACGTTTGTCCATTTCGTTTATCTGGTCGAGAAATTGCATCTGGCTCACCTTTGCCACTTGATTATAGTTGAGCAGTGTGTCTTTAAGCTGGTAATACTTGTTACGGTAGATGTCTGACAATTTTGTATTGCCACTTCTTAAATAATATTGGGCCTGAAGGTTGTAAATGTCAAGAATGGCGTCTTTCATGTCGTATTTAAAGGCTATGTTGCCTGCATCCTTCAGCTCGCAGATAGCCTGTTCGTATTTGTTTGTTGCCGCAAGTGTACGGGCAATGTTTATATGTGCAATGTAGACATATCGCATGTTTTCTGCGGTGTGGCTTGTTGATTGCTTTTGTTTTTCAAATATGTTGAGAGCTTTGTCATATTCCTTTGAATTAAGATAGTTCAGACCTTTATACATATTTATATTATATGTGCGTATAAAGTCATTTCCGTTTTGTTTTTTTGCTGCGTAGTGTTTTTGTATGTTGCGTATAGTGTGCAGCTTGTTGAGGTCGAAAGACACAAACACCATGTTGCTGAAAGCCATGTTTAATGAATTGTTGTCGTTTTCTTTCAGACTCTCATAGAATGCTTTTTTATAATAGTTCAGAGCCTTTTCTTTAAGCGGCTTGTCCTTACACTGCTCGGCTAAAGTCTGGAACATGCAGCCGAAGTTCAGGTCGATATGTGCAAGACCGCAGTTTATATCTTCTGCGATGTGTTTGGCTTTTAGAAGACTCTCGTATGACTTTTCGTAGTTGAAGAATTTAAAGAAATAGACATACCAGCGTCCTATATATCCGTTCATTGTCATTTCCTTGTCATGTCTGTCCATGTTGTCTGAATAGCGGTTGGCAACAATGGAGAAGCATACCAGGGCGCTGTCGGCTTTGTCGCTTTTGCTGATATATCCGTTTCCTATCTGAAGTAATTTGTCCGAGGGCATCTTTATGTATCTTGAATAGAAATTTGGATGTCCTGAGATATTGCATGTATATGTCAGCATTAAAAATATTATCGTAAGTATGGCTATTAACCTTTTTGTGCTTATCATATTTTTTGTGCTTTTGATAGTTTGTTACAAATTTACTGATTTTTTTATATTCGGGCAACGCAGATTTAATTTTATTTGTTCAAAGTTCGCAGAATGTTTATATTTTAAGCATATTCTTGTGACAATGTCTTGATGGTTGTTTTGAGGAGTGTATAAGTTTCGCAGTATAGTTTCTTTATTTTCTGCGTATAAATTCGAATAAAATGTTAGTTTTGTGTAGTTTTTTGGCCGTAGCTGCGTCTAACGGTTAAAAGTAACTTAATTATTCGGATAAGATAATGGAAACAACGGAGAAACAATTTGCGCAGATTGTGCGGGAAAACCGCAGCACGATATACACAGTGTGCTATATGTTCTCGAAGGATGCCGACGAGGTGAGCGACCTGTTTCAGGAGGTGCTTATCAACCTATGGAAGGGTTTTGCGGCCTTTGAGGGCAAGAGCGACATAAGGACATGGATCTATCGCGTGAGCCTTAACACGTGTATTTCGGTCGACCGTAAGAAGAAAAGGCACAAGACCGTGCCGCTGTCGATGAGCATCAACCTGTTTGAAGACAACGATGCCGACACGCGCCAGGTGCAGTTGCTGTATAAAAGAATCAACCGCCTCGGACCTTTCGACAAGGCTCTGGTGCTGCTCTGGCTCGAAAACCTGAGCTACGACGAGATTGGGGCGGTGATGGGTATATCGGCAAAGAATGTTTCGGTTAAGCTCGTAAGGATAAGAGAGTTGCTCAAAAAAATGTCAAACGATTAAAGAAAGGATTCTGTTATGGAGAATATTATAGACAACAACGGACTTGAGGAAATGAAGGCGCAGATGGCCATCCTGAAAAACAAGATAGAAGGGCAGACCATGCTGAACGAGCGCCTGATGAGACGGGCAATGAACGACCGCATGTCGCTGGTAAGGCGTATGGTGGTTTTGGATGTGGTTATGGTGATAGTGTGCATTGCAGCTATGTATGCTTTCATGGAACTGTTCGGCCTGTCGCTGCTGTTCTTTGTGGTGAGCGTTGTGCTGTTTAGCTGGTGTCTGGTGTCCTCTGCCTATATCAACAGGATAAAGGAGAGCGAACTGCTTGAGGGCGACTTGCTGAAAACAGGCGAAAAGCTGGTCAGGATGAAGCGTCAGCGTGTGCGTCTGCTGATGATTAATTTTCCGCTTGGTTTGGCATGGGCTGCATGGTACGGCTATGAGATGATTAGTTTTGAGACAGCAAGGGGCGGCAGTCCGCGGAGCATGATTGTAGGTCTGTGTGTAGGCTTTGTCGTAGGAATAATCCTCGGACTGATGATGCTCCGCAAGATGCAGCAGGCTAACGACATAGTGATACGACAGATTAAGGAGATGAAGGATTTATAGAAAATATTTTTGTGTGGTTGATAATATAACAGAATCCGGTGAAAGGCATTAATGATGTTTGCCTTTCACCGGATTTCGTTATGTTGCGAAATGCTTTATTCTGGTTGTTTTTTCAGAACTTAACCACGCGGCTGCCGTCTTCCTGCTCTTCGATAGTTACTTTTGTGGCGTTTTCGGGCAGCAGGTCTTCTATCAGTTCGGGCCATTCTATGAAGCAGATGCTGTTGTTGTAGAAGTATTCTTCATATCCCATGTCATACACCTCTTCAATTTTCTTTATTCGGTAGAAATCGAAGTGATAGATTGTGTCGCCGGTTGTCTCTGACGTGTATTCGTTGACGATGGCGAAGGTGGGCGACGTTATGACGTCTTCAACCCCCATACACTCGCATACGGCCTTGATGAATGTTGTCTTGCCGGCGCCCATCTTGCCGTAGAAGGCAAATACGTTGCTGCGTCCCATGTTGTCGACAAACTGTTTTGCCGCATGCTTGATGTTTTCAATGTTTTCAATTCTTATCTCCATATTGTTGGTGTTTTTACGTTTCGTTATATTGTCTTTTCACCTTGTTCCCTTGCTTGTCTTCCTGTCCGGCTGTCCGGTTTAGCGCTTGCGCGCCTTCAGGGTTATCAGCGGCACAATCATCTCTTCGAGGGAGATGCCGCCATGCTGGAACGTGTCTTTATAGTAAGACACGTAGTAGTTGTAGTTGTTGGGATAGGCAAAGAACGAGTTGCCCGTGGCAAACACGTATGATGTGCTAAGGTTGGGGGCGGGCAGCTGTGCCTTGTGCGGCTCCTTTATCACGAACACTTCCTTGGCGTTGTAGTTGAGATTCTTGCCCAACTTGTATCTCAGGTTGGTGTTTGTATTGCGGTCGCCTATGATTTTTACCGGCTTAGATGCCCTTATGCTGCCGTGGTCGGTGGTTATCACGACGGTGTAGTTGCTCTGCGACAGCAACTTAAACAGATCTGCCAATACCGAATGGCGAAACCAGCTTAGCGTTATGCTGCGGTAGGCCGACTCGTCGTTGGCAAGCTCGCGCACCATTTTCGACTCTGTGCGGGCGTGGCTCAGCATGTCGATGAAGTTGATTACCACCACGTTGAGGTCGTTTGCCTCAAGCTGGTTGAACTTCTGTAGAAATTTGTCGGCGCCAGCCGAGTCGTTAATCTTATGATAAGAGAACGTGTCGCGGCGGCGGAACCTTTCTATCTGTGTTCTTATCAGCGGCTCTTCGTTGAGGTTCTTGCCTTCTTCTTCATCTTCGTCAACCCACAGCTCGGGAAACATCTGCGCTATCTGCACGGGCATCAGGCCGCTGAATATCGCGTTGCGGGCATATTGTGTTGCAGTTGGCAGAATGCTCATGTAGGTCTGTTCGTCGATGTCGAACATGTCGCCTATCTCCTGCGAGAGCATGCGCCACTGGTCGAGGCGGAAGTTGTCGATGACAATCATGAACACCTTTTCGCCGTTGTCGAGCATGGGGAATATCTTTTTCTTAAATATGTCCATGCTCATCAGCGGTCTGTCTTCGTTGTCGACCTGAGTGTTCTTTGGCGTCTGCCTCATCTGGCTTAGCCTTAGCGTGCCGCGGCTTGCTGAAGATGCGCCAGCCTGTTGTGGCGCCACCCAGTTCATATAGTTGGCCTTTATATATTTTGCGAAGCCGTTGTTGGCCTCTTCCTTCTGCATGTTGAGCATTTCGGTCATGCTGCTGTCGGTGCTGCTGAGCTCCAGTTCCCAGTGGACAAGGCGCTTATAGACGTTCATCCAGTCGTTGTATGTCTTGCAGTCGCTTATCTGCAGGGCTATGTTCTGGAAGCTTTGCTGATATCCGCTCTGTGTTATTTCGGTTACAATCTCCTTGCGGTGAATGTTCTTTTTGAGCGTAAGGAGTATCTGGCTCGGGTTGACCGGCTTTATCAGATAGTCGGCAATCTTTGAGCCTATGGCCTGGTCCATGATGTTTTCCTCCTCGCTCTTGGTTACCATAACCACCGGCGTGGCGGGCGATATTTCTTTGATGCTCTGCAGGGTTTCCAGTCCGCTCAGGCCGGGCATCATCTCGTCGAGCAGAATAAGGTCGAAGGTCTTCTGCCGGCATTGGTCTATGGCGTCGGTGCCGTTGGTGACTGTAACCACTTCGTAACCTTTCTTCTCGAGAAAAATGATATGCGCGCGTAGCAGTTCTATCTCGTCGTCAACCCAAAGTAATAATCCGTTGCTCATGTTACTCCTTTCTTTTTGTTATGCTGCCCTTGTCAGGCAGACGGTCGCAGTGTCCTTTTCATGACATATGTCGCAGCAGTGTTGCGGCAGTCCGGGTATTGCATCAGAAGCCGTCGAGGTCGTAATATTCGTCCTCAAGGTCGTATCCGTTCTGTTTGTTGTTGCTGTCGTTGCCGTTATTGTTGTTAGTGCTGCTGTTAGCATTGCTGTTTCCGGTGCCGGTGTCGTCGCCAAAGTCGAATATCAGCTCGTCGGTATCGTTGGCTGCCGGCTCCTCTTTCTGCGGAACGGCAGGCACAGGCTGCTTAGTCTGTTGCGGCTGTTCGGGCTGCTTTTGCGGCTCAACGTCGTCTGTCATAACGTCTGTCTGTGCGTTGCCTTGCTGTGTCTGGCTTCCGGCAGCGTTGCCGTTGGCATTCGTGTCGTAGACATCTGTGCTTATTTCAAATCCCTGTGAGTCTTGCGTAGCTGGCTGATCAGTCTGCGGCTCAGGCTCAATCATGAAGCTGTTGTTGTCGGTCTGAGTAGTGCCCTGCTGCGCATTGCCGTTGTTTGTGGCATTGTTCTGCTGCATGTCTGGTATCACTATGCCGCCGTCGTCAGCGTTGCCGCCGGCTTTTTCTTCCTCGACAGGTATAGCTATCGTGTTGTCGTCCTGAGTGCCTGTTGCGGGCGTGTTCTCAGGTTCAACAGGTATGGATATTCCGCTGTCGGCCTCTCCTGTTGCAGGCTGATCATCGTTGATGTATAGACCTTCTTCTATTACGCCGCCGTTATACAGTCCGTCGGTCTCTCCGCCTTCGCCGTTGTCCGGCTTTTCAAACTCTATGGTAGAAGGCTCCGTGAGCAGTCTGACGGTGCTTATGCGCAGCGGAACGAAGTGCTGCTCGTAGAACTTGTCGTAGTCGTTGTAGCTGTATTGCGTTCCGAGCAGTTCGATGTTGCTGTCGCTGATGATTATGGCGCGCCCTTTCTGTGCAAGCTTCATCACCTGCTGGTTCTTGTAGAGCTGGCGTGCATACTGCAGAGCCTCGTCGTAGTTTCTGAATCCGCTCACCATCATGCGGTGCATGCCGTTGAGTTCGTCGATGACGATATCGAAGTTGCGCACGATGAAGTTGGAGAAGTTGAAGCGCGCAAGCTCGAAGAGCAGCTTGTTCTCGTTGAGCGAGTCGGGCGAATAGACCATCATGAACGTGAAGTCGGTGTTGCGTTCGGCTATAAACTTACGCGCGGCGATGGAGTCGCTGTCGCTCAGCACCACCGAGCGGTGTTCCCACACGTCGCCGATGTCGAACTTTCCGCCACGCAGCTGTCGTCCGGCCTTCACTCCGTTGATAATCATTCCGGCCATGGGGCTTACGTCGCTCTGCGGATACTTGCTAACCACCTCCTGCATGTCTGTGAGGCAGCCGTTGCTGTCGCCGCTGTTGAGCTTGCTCAGTCCGCCGATGAATATAAACTTATCGCGGTTGGCTCCGAGCGGGAATCGCTTTGCCGACAGCGACGTGTTGGCGCTTACCTCCTCGTATTTGCCAGCCTTGAAGGCGTTGTATGTGGCAGCATAGAGCGAGTCTTCTATATGTTCGCCGAACTTGGCGTTCTCTTCAAAATAGGGGTCAGACAGCAGAATGGTCCACTGACTCTTGGGGTAGCTCCGCTTCAGCTTGTCGAGGAATATGTTTGCCTGCGTCTTGTCCTGCCGTCGCGAGTAGAGCAGGTAGAGGTGATAGAAAGCCTCGTCCATGTTCTCAAAGTCGGGATAACTGTCTGTAAGACGCCGCAGGGTCTTCTCGCTCAGCGTCAGATTGTCGAGCTTGTCCTTGAATATTATGCCGGCATGGAATAGTCCGTCTTCAATGATCTTGTTGCTTTCGGCCACCTGCTCCTCCGTGAACGGTATCTGCTTGAGATAATATTCGCGCTTGTGCGGGTTGTTCTGCGCGCTGTCCATCACGTTTTCGAGCGAGTCGGCAGCAGCCTCTGCCGCCGCGATGGAGTCTCTCATCTCGTCGGTCATTTCGGCAGGATTGTTGTCGAGCGATACGACAGTCTTGTTGACACGCTGCCAGTCGTCCACATTCTCACGCCGTCCCCACATCTTCTGGAACGTAGCCTTACCCTGGCTGACGGCCGTCGGGTTGTAGAAGTACCATTTGCCCGACTTGTCTGTGGCGTTATTGGTCATGTTGTTGGTGTTGTTCATATTGCCCATTCCGCCCTGCTGCGCCATCTGCTGCTGCGCGTCAAGCTCAGCCTGTGCGTCGCGTTCTTCCTTCTCTTTCTTCTTCAGAGCCTCTATCACGCGGTCGATGGCCTCGTTTCTTTCTTTCTCAGGCATCTTTGCCAGAGCCTGGAGCGAGTCTTGCAGGTGTACGGCGTCGGTGTATGGCACTAGTTCGTCCAGCACCTTAGAGCGTTCCGACAGCTGTTCGTAGTCGTCGCGCTCCTTGTCGAGCAGTCCTATTGCCTCGCCATAGCATCTGCCAGCGTTGCTGTAGTCCTCCTTGTCCCAGTAAATGTCGCCGAGAGTAAGCAGCAGCACGCCCTTCTCAATGCCGTTGCGTGTCGACTTGGTGTTGCCCTTCTCGTAGGCGGCAATGGCGTTGGCGGTGTCTTTCTGCAGCATGTATATGTTGCCGATGGCATAATAAACCTGATCGAGATAGTCTTTGTTGTTGTCTGATGCCGCCATGCGCTTCAGACGCCGTATCATCTTTTTCGACTGTGTGCCGGCCATAACCTCGCTCATTGCGATGCGGGCGTTGAACTCAAGCTCGTAAGGCGGGTTTAGCCTTATCACGCGCTTAAAAGCCTTGTAGGCGTTTTCCTTGTGTCCGAGTTCAGCCTCGAGTTGTCCCATCAGATACCACTGACGGGCGCGCTGCTTGCGCCTCATCTCGTGCTTTATCACCTTGCGCAGGTAGGGTATTGCCTCGGCATACCGTCCGGTGTGTATATAATAGTCGGCATAGGTGTAGTCCCATTCCTTCACGGCGCGCCAGTGGAGCGAGTCGCGCTTGATTTTTGTTATCACGTCTTCGGCATCATAAATCCAGCCTTCCTCGATATAGCATTTTGCGAGCCATGCCCTTGCTCGGCCGTAGATGGCGGGCTGGGTGGAGTAGAGGCGGCTCATGTAGGCAAATGTAGACGCAGCCTCGTCGAACGAGCCTTTCATAAACTGAGAGCGTCCCATCAGCATCCACGCCTTCCACAAGAAGGGGTTATACTCCTTGCGGTTAAGCCACTCGATGTCTTTCTCCGTCTTCTTGCGGCTTTTGGTCCATTGAGGCCTTTTCTTGATGCTGTGCAGCTTTATCGCCTTCTGGCTTTTCTCTATAGCACGGTCGAAGTTGCTCTTGCCCAGCTCGCGGCTGTCCTTGTTGCCGACGGTGTAGAGCGGTATCATCTCGGTGAAGTTGTCCTTGTTGCCGTTCTCTTTCTCGAGCGAGCCGTCGATATATGCCAGCGTGCCGTTGTAGTAGGTGTTGTAGCGCGCGTTGAACGAATGCCACCAGCGGCTCTGCGCAGTGTTCTTCTCCGTAGAGCATCCGGCCGTAATGAGCAGAGCTATCAAGGCGGCTAAGGGGATTATATGTCTTGTCTTAATTGTCTTCATAACGTGGCGGCACAAGTGAGCATGCCATGTTTATATAACTTATCGGGAGCGATTTTATTGTCTGCCGCAGCAAAAGAGTCAGCCCTCCATCAGCATTATTGCCTCATCTTTTATCTGGTCGGGCATGCTGATGCCTCTCAGGGTGAGACTTGCCGTCCAGTCTTTTACCTCGGAGGGGCGCATGGTGTAGAGCACTTCGGCAAACTGTGCCGCCTCTTCGTCGGTGTAGGAGTCAGACTTCCTGCCCTTGTAGGCGTCGAGTTCTTCGTCGTCGAAATATTCTATTTCCTTCACAGCCTGCTCCATAACGCAGTCGTGCATGCACGACGCACCTGCCTGTGCGCACGCTGACTCGTTTGCGCATGCAGTGCCGCCTTCAGGCTGTTCGGCTCTTGGCAGACGGCGGCGCACAGCCTTGAGCAGAATGAAGAGCAGCGCCATGGCTGCCAGGCAGATAACGAGCAGGCCCATATTAGGCTCCGGCCTCCTCGCCGATGGCGAATCCGGCCCTTGTAAGATCGAGCCAGAAGTTAGGGTAAGACTTGCTGACCACCTGTGGGTCGTTTATTCTAAGTCCGGGGATTTTTATTGCGGCAGGCGCAAATGCCATTGCCATGCGGTGGTCTTCGTATGTATTGATGGCTGCGCCGGGTTCGGGCTCGCATCGCGTGCCGTCCCATCTCAGCTCGCCAGGACAGGTCTCCTCGATGACATATCCCAGCTTGCGCATCTCTGTCTTCAGCGCCTCTATGCGGTCGGTCTCCTTTATGCGGAGCGACGAAAGCCCCGTGAAGCAGAACGGCCTGTTCATCATGCAGCAGCACACAACGAACGTCTGCACCATGTCGGGCTGGTTGATGAAGTCGTAGTCGAGTCTGTCTGAAGCCATGCTTATGCGTTTCAGCGTAACCGTGGTGGGCACTCCGGGCTCGCGTGTCTCAAAAATAGTCTTTATGCCGAGCATGCTGAAGAGATATTTTACGGCAGAGTCGCCTTGGCGCGAGCCGTCTGTAAGTCCGGTGAGCTTAATCTCTGACTCCTCGTTGCCGTTGATGGCGAGCATCTCATACCAGTAAGACGCTGCGCTCCAGTCGTTTTCTATGAAGTAGGGGCGTGGGCTGTAGGGCTTCGGCTCCACCTTTATCGTGTCGCTGCCCAGCCATTCTGCCTCTGCGCCGAAGTCGATCATTGTGCACAGTGTCAGGTCTATGTACGGACGGGAGATAATGTCGCCGGTAAGCTTCAGCTCAAGTCCTTTCTCCATTACCGGTGCAACCATCAGCAGCGCCGATATATATTGAGAGCTCACGTCGCCCGGAATTTCAATGCTTCCGCCCTCAAGCTTTTTGCCATTGATGCGCAGCGGAGGATATCCCTCGTTGCCTTCGTAGCTGATGTCTGCACCGAGATATCTCAGTGCCTCTACCAGCACCTTTATCGGCCGCTGCTTCATGCGCTCCGTGCCGGTCAGCAGGTGTGTGCCCGGTGTTACGGCCAGATATGCCGTCATGAAGCGCATGGCTGTTCCGGCAGCCTTTATGTCTATGGTGTCGGGCATGTCGCGCAGTGCGTCTAATATAACTTCGGTGTCGTCACAGTCCGACAGGTTGTCGGGCATTATGCCGTTTCCGGCCAGCGCGTTTATTATGAGTGCGCGGTTGCTTATGCTCTTCGAGGCCGGCAGGTCTATTGTGGCGTTGATTGTTTCAGGTGCGTTAAGAATATATTGCATTGTCAGAAAAATCTGTAATTTGTTGTTTTCTTGTTGCGTCATGGCAGAATTGGCATAGCCATGTCCGTCCTTGCGTCCACACGGACGTAAGGATATCAATGCAAAGGTAATGTATGTTGCACACAATACAAAATAAAAAGGAATAAAAAATCTTATTTTATATGCCGTTTCGCAGCAGTATTTGTGCCGTTTATGTTAAGGATTATTCAAAGTTGAATTTGTGTTAAATGTCGGGCTCTATTGTTAAATCTTTACTTCATGAAATGCCGGTTTTTCATTTCTGATTGCCATTTGACCGGATTTTATGTAAAAAGTACGTGTTTTTATGCAAATGTCTGTAAATCAGATGTTTATATCTTTTGTGCGGCTGTTGGCTGTCTGAACCACTGCGTTTTGTGTCCTTTCGTTGTGCAAAAGGCCATGTTTTGCAGGCTGAAAGACCGTGTTTTATACTGCAAAAGGGCGTGTTCTGCTGTGTGGATGATTGAGTTATGGCATGAAAATCAATGGAAAACGGCTGGTTGTTGCCGCAATATGGCATGTATTCTTGCTGTTTTATGCCGTTTCGTGGCGTGTTTTCGGCTGTCTCTTTTGTAGAATGTCTGCCGAAGGCGTGTTAATGCAAGAGACTCAACCGTTAAACTTTGTTTCTTCTGAAGGCGTGCCGTCTCTGTTTTGGCATATTGTTTTGTAGCTGATGCCTGACAGCGTCTGTTGCTTGAAAGCATCGGTTTTTATCATTGGCTGAGATTATTTCATGATGTTGCTTGTTAGTGTATGTTGTCAGTGCTTTCAGCTGTCCGATGATGCCTTCGGGCGCTTCAAAATGTGTGTATTTAATAAATATTTGCGTTGAAGGTGCAAAAAAACGCCTAAAAGTTTGCAGATGTCATAATAAGTGTGTACTTTTGCACCCGCAAATAAGGACGGGATGTAGCGCAGTTGGTTAGCGCACGCGTCTGGGGGGCGTGAGGTCGCTGGTTCGAGTCCAGTCATCCCGACATAAATTGGGCTAATATGTTGTCAAGGCAGCATGTTAGCCCAAATTTGTTTTATGCGGCAATGCATGGCCGGAGCGGCATGCGGGCATGCGCCTTTGCCGTCCGGTATGCCGGAAGAAACGCAAAAGAGCGACACGCCGATAAGGCTGTCGCTCTTTTGAAACTTATTTATGATTCCGCGTTATTTCACCGAATTAATCCATGTCGCAATGTCATTGAGCACCTCAGGCGATATGGTTTCTTCTATGTTTGCATATTCGTTCACGCTTCCCGTCGTGCAGTGCTGAAACAGGTGGTTGAGTCCGTTGTATGTCTTCACCATGTTCTTCTTGTTCTTCGGCAGCAGTTTCTCTATGCTCCCGATGTTTGTCGAGGCAATAACCTGTGTGTCGCTGTTGCCGTTGACTGCCATCACTGGGCATTTCGCCTTGGCTATCGACGGGCGAGGGTCGAAGGCTATGAAGTAGTTAAGCCACGGATTGTTCATCTCTATAATCTTTGCCATGTTGTCTTTGGCAGGTTCGGGCATACTTATTCCTGCCTTGCCGACAATCTCGTCAACCGTAGCCTTGGCGTCGCCTGTTGTCTTTTTGCTGATGATGAAGTCGTACACGCCTCTCAGTGCCTTTGCGTAGTCGCTGCACATTTTGTCGGTATATCCGCTCATCTTCAGCAGCACGAGATTCTGTTCCATCAGTATGCTGTCGCCCCTTACGCCTGTTCCGGCCATGCTCACTATGAAGTCGGCCTTGCCTTCGGCAGCTGCCATGAAGGCTATGCAGCCTCCTTCGCTGTGGCCGAGCACTCCCGTCTTGCCGAAATTCTTTGTTCCGCGTACATATTCGATGGCTGCCAGTGCGTCTTTCATGAAGTTTTCGGTTGTTGCGTTAGCCGCGTCGCCCTTCGACTTGCCCATGCCGCGGTCGTCATATCTCAGCGATGCTATGCCGTTGCGTGCCAGAAAGTCGGCTATGACGAGGAAAGGCTTGTGCTCAAATATTTCCTCATTGCGGTCTTGCAGTCCGCTTCCGGTAACCATCACCACAACAGGCACCGTGCCTTTCTTCATCTTCTCGTAACCCGTGGGGTAGGTCAGCGTGCCGCTGAGCGTGGCGTTATCTTCCGTGTTGTTGAATGTCACTTCCTCAGTCTTATACGGATAAGGCTCCTTTGGCGTCTGCGGCCTGTTGCGCTCCACCTTTCCTTGTTTCATTTCCAGCGGAAACGACATGCCGCTCTGGCTGAACGTGCCTTTCAGCATGCCGTCTTTCTCTTCGCCTTCAAAGGCGGCCATTATTGCCGGTATGCTTATTTTCACCTTTGCTCCTTCGCTTACGGCTATTTCGGCCGGTATGCCTTTCACGTTCTGGTCGGGACTGTCCATCGTGCACGACAGCTTGTTGTCTTTGTCTTTTGCTATGTTGAACACGATGTTCAGCGTGGCCTGTCCCACGTTCAGCTTGCCGGTCCAGCTGCCGTCAAGTTTCTGTGCTGCGGCGCTCAGCGTTGTCAGCAGCGCGACGATAAGGGTAAATATGGTCTTCATCATTTCTGTAATTTGTTGATTATAAGATTTTTCGTTATGTGTTTTTCCGTCCGTTCACGGTGCATGGATGCCTTCGTTGTGCAATGTCAGGCGCAACGGGCTTTGCAAAGTTAACAAATTTTTGGTTAAGGTCAAAGTTTAGAAATCTAAAATGCGTGCAGATAAAATAAAAATCCACGGCATTTTTTATCTCTGCCGTGGATTCCCTTAAATAGAAATTGAACCAAGTATTATGTCTTTTTGCTTTTTTATCGTGTTACGATAGCCTGAAGTATGGCCTTTCTCATTTGCTCCTCGTTGTTCGGGCTGTCGCAAATGGTGTAAGTCAGTTTGTCGTCTACGTAAACTCCCATCAGATAAAGGTCGATCATGTGCAGTTCTGATGCCTGACTGTACTGATATCCTCCGAATGACGGACCGTAGAATTTGAGTGTTACTTTGTGAGTCTCACCGTTGTACTGGAGTGCCGGATAAGTTATGTCATACGGATAAGTGAGATAATAAGCCACGTTGCCGCTTACGTTAGACAGGATGAACTTAGCCTTGAGAGACTGCATGTTAGCGTTTTCAATGGCCTGCTTCAGGGCGTCGTTTTCCTTAATCTCCTTAGCAAGTATTCTTCCGGGGATGCCGTTGATAACCAGAGTAGAGTCGCCTTTGTAGAAACTTGCGGTGATGCCGGTTATAGAGTCAACCTTGTTTTCGTTGTTCTTGTCTGTTATAGTATCGTTGAAGAAGTAGATTTTGTTCTGAGTCTGCCATGTCGAGCCGCCGTAATAGTTGCCGCTCATCTGTTGCAGCCATGTCTTGTATGTCTCGGGATCGATGCCTCCGTCGTCGTCAGTGCCAAGACATGATGTAAGTGAAACTGCCATTGTGCAGCACATAAGTAATGCGAACAATCTTGATAAATTTTTCATTTCAGTTAATTTTTGTTTTTTAATATTTATGATTTTTTACTTCATAAATAACACAGCGATGCAAACCTTGCATCGCCTGTTGTTAAAAAAGTTTAAGATAATGCTCTCTGCGATTATTTCTTGGCTATTTATATATGTTTTCCCTCGCTATGCAGGAGATTCATAAATTCCTCTCTTGTCTTGGCCTGGTTGAATGCGCCTGAGAAGTCGCTTGTGGTAGTTATGGCGTTCTGCTTCTCCACGCCTCTCATCTGCATGCACATGTGCTTAGCCTCTACAACCACCATCACGCCCAGCGGCTTCAGCGTTTCCTGTATGCAGTCTTTTATCTGCAGCGTCATTCTCTCCTGCACCTGCAGCCTGTGGCTGAATATGTCTACCACACGGGCTATCTTGCTCAGGCCGGTGATGTATCCGTTGGGGATGTATGCCACGTGCACTTTGCCGTAGAACGGCAGCATGTGGTGCTCACAGAGCGAGAAGAAGTCGATGTCTTTCACGATAACCATCTGGTTGTATTTCTCTTCAAACAGGGCGTCGAGCAGCACCTTGTGGGCGTCTTGCGTATAGCCTCTGGTGAGTATCTGCATGGCCTTTGCCACGCGCATGGGTGTTTTCAGCAGACCTTCGCGCGAAGGATCTTCGCCAAGAAGCTCTAGAATACTTTTGTAATGTGATGCCAGGTCGTCGAGACCTTCACGGAATTCTGTTTCAGGATTCATTATCTTATATGTGTTTTTTTATAATAAATGGTTTGCCGGCATAATCTGTTTTCATGCCGTGCTGATTATGTTGCCTTTCAGTTATGCCGCATATCTGATGTCGGCGTGGCCCGGTGTCAATATCCTACAGTGATTTTTCCTTTCACTATGCATGCCTGTCTGTAGCCCATGCTCTTTATCTCTTTCAGCACGCTGTTTGCCTCGTCGTAGGTTCTGAAGTTGCCTACGCGGCATATCCATCGCGGAGAATAGAAGTGGACGTAAACCGGAAGGTCCGGAAATCTCATCTTTATAGCACTTCCGATGCTCTCAGCCTTCTGGCGGTCGGCCCTTGAGTTGCCTCCCGAATAAGCCTGAACGCGGTAGCCTGTGATTCTTCTGCTGTTGCGCATCACTTTCTTGGCCGTGTTCACTGCAGGTGCGTCTGTCGACGGGCTTGTGCTTCCTGATGCATAGTGCTGTTCCTTTAGTGGTTCTTCAACGGTATCTCTCTTTTCCTGAGCCTTATGTTGCGATTGTTTGTGCTCTGTAGCGGCTGTCGCGTTGTTGCTTTTTTCGTTGGTGGCCGTTGTCGGAGCCGACTTAATCAGCTTGGCGTTGTTTACCAATTCGTCGATGTCTTTGCTCTGACTCACGGTCACGGTTCCCTGTCCGGCCTTGTCTGTTCTTAGGTCATTGAGGAATGATTGCGCCTCAGTGTTGAGGCTGAAGCCCAATGTCAGTGATAATAAAACGGCGAATTGTTTCATTCTTTTTCGGATTATGAGTTTTATAAGGTTAAATAAGTAAACGGGATTTGGCCGCGGCAGGTCGTTAATGCCATGCCCTTGGCCATCCCGTTTAATGTTTCAGATTATTTCCATGCGTCGATGATACCCATGAAGTCAGCAGCCTTCAGTGAGGCGCCGCCGATGAGTCCGCCGTCGATGTCAGGTTTAGCGAACAGCTCAGGAGCGTTGCTTGCCTTGCAGCTTCCGCCGTAGAGGATAGATGTTTCTTCAGCAACTTCGTTACCATACTTCTCTGCTACGATGCTGCGGATGTAAGCGTGGATCTCTTCAGCCTGCTCAGCTGTGGCTGTCTTGCCTGTACCGATAGCCCAGATTGGCTCGTATGCTATAACGATGTTCTTGAACTCTTCAGCTGTGAGGTTGAATACGCTGCCTTCGAGCTCAGCCTTAACAACTTCGTTCTGCTTGCCTGCTTCTCTCTCCTCGAGGCTCTCGCCGATGCAGAAGATTACTTTCAGGCCGTTCTTCAGTGCGAGCAGCACCTTCTCTTTCAGTATTTCAGGAGTTTCTCCGTAGTATCCGCGGCGCTCTGAGTGGCCGAGAATAACATACTGAGCACCGGTGCTCTTTACCATTTCAGCAGAAACTTCGCCTGTGTAAGCGCCCTTCTCTTTGTCTGCGCAGTTTTCAGCGCCGAGAGCTATCACGTCCTGATTGAGGAACTGTGCTATGCTTGCCAGGTGGATGAACGGTGTGCAGATGATTACGCCGCAGTTTGGCTTGTTGCTGTTAAGAGTCTCGTTAAGTTCTTTTGCCAGGGCGATACCGTCCTGCAAGTTCATGTTCATTTTCCAGTTACCTGCTACAATTTTCTTTCTCATTTTTCTTTCTTTTAAAAAGTTGATATATTCTGTTTGAATGTTCTTTCTCTTTTAGCCACTGCGTGAACTTCCATGTGCGGTCGGCAAAGGTAAGCAACAGCAGCGGAAGTATGTACCACAGCAGTATTTTTGATATCTTGCCCGTCACGGAATCTTCGGGCAGGTGTCCGTATTCTGTCGTCTCCAGCTTGCCCGTCTGATAGCTTAGCTGCGGCAGGTCGTTGTGGCTCCATTTGCCTATCACCACTCCGTCTTTCAGCAGCAGCAGTCCGGGGTTGCTTCTTATCACGGTCTTCAGCGTGGTCTCGTCGGTGAGATAGAACGGATATTCGGCTCCCGTTATGTCGCGCCAGTGCTGTATGCCCTCGTCGGTGCTTGCCGTCAGTCCGTAAAACGGATAGCCGTGGCTCTGGCAGTACTCGTATATCTGGTCGATCTCGCCGAAGTTAGAGTCGTCGGCATATTCGAGATGTGGCGATATCAGCAGGAATGTGTAGCCGCGGCGGCTGAGCACGCTGTCGGTAAGGTCTTCGCTTCCGTCGGTGGTCTGTATGAAGAAGTCGTGTATCGGCGGCACATATCCCTCGGATATCTGCACGGTCTTGCTGTCGATGAAGGTCCATGTAGAGTCGGGATAGTTCTCGAGCGTAAACTCCTTGCGCTGTCCGTTCTTCTCAAGTATGAACGTTGTCTCAAACTCCGGACCCTTTGCCCCCTCGGGTATCTCCATGCCCTTCTTTATGTCTGCGCCTATGTGATAGGGGCGGAAGTCGAACTGCGGCAGGGTGTAGAGGCTCCTGGTGCTCGAGAACAGGATGAAGATAATGGTGTAGGTTATCACTATCCACTGGTTGGTGCGGCTGATGAAGCGGGGCATCATCAGCGGCTTTACGCACAGCACGATGGCTGCCGCCAGCAGAACAACGTTTTTATAGAAAGTCTCCCAGTTGGTAAGGATTATGGCGTCGCCGAAACATCCGCAGTCTTTTATCGGGTTGGCAACGGCGAGCCACAGCGTCAGCGGAGTCATTATGGCCATGAACAGCAGCACGAGCCTCGACATGAGGCGGCGGTGTATGGCAAAAAGAATGAACACGCCGAGGCAGAACTCAAGTCCGCCAAGCAGCACCGATGCGCCAAGCGTGAGATAGTCGGGCACATACTGGCTCAGCTGCACCACGTTGAGATAGTCCTGCAGCTTGTATTGTGTGCCTAATGGGTCTATAGCCTTGACATATCCCGAAAAGATAAACGTCAGCGATATTACAAGGCGGCAGACGTTGACCAATATTCCCGTTATGGCTTTTCTTGCGTGCATCGTCAATGTTTAAGAAAGTTTTATCAGCCCGAACACGGCATAATTGATTATGTCCATGTAGTTGGCGTCTATTCCTTCAGACACCAGGGTGGCCCCGTGTATGTCTTCTATTTCCTTTACGCGTTGTATCTTTGTGAGTATGAAGTCGGTATAGCTGCTTACTCTCATCGAGCGCCACGCCTCGTCGTAGTCGTGATTTTTCCTTATCATCAGCTGCAGTGCCTCGTCGGCCTTCTTGTCGTATATGGCCAGGGCTTCGTCGGCAGATATGTCGGGCGTGTCGGCAAAGCCCATCTCGAGCTGTATCAGACCAACTATGCCATAGTTGATGAGCGCTATGAATTCGGGGCGTATGCCTTCGCCCACGAGCGACTCTTTCTTTATCTCGAGGCTGCGTATGCGCTTGGCCTTGATAAACAGCTGGTCGGTGAGCGACGAGGGGCGCAGTATGCGCCACGACGGGCCGTAGTCGTGAAGTTTCTTGGCAAACAGTGAGCGGCATTCTGCCATGGCGCTCCTGAATTGTTCTTCTGTTTTCTGATTGTCTTTTGACATATTTTCTGAATAATCGGGTGCAAAGTTACTAATTTTACACGATATACGGCCAATATAAAATATTAATTAATAAAAAAGGTGAGCCGGCGGCGTCATTCTTTCATTCTTTTGTTTATGTATTTTATCTTGGCACATTCCACGTCGAACACCGTTTTCAGCGAGTCGCGCTTAACCCTTGTCAGCGTCAGGTTTCTCAGCTGTTCTGCCGTGGCCATGCCCTTGCTCTTCAGGTCTTCCACGGTTTTCTTCATCTGTTCATACTCGCTTTCTATCTTCTGCAGTGCCCTGTCCGTGTTCTCCACGTTCAGCTGTGCGCGTTTCAGCTCAATCTCCTGATACAGGCGCAGTGCGGCTTTGCGCTCGTCTATCGCCTCGGGGCATTTCTTTCGCAGCGAGTCGATCGTGGCGAGAGCCTCCTTATACTGTCCCTTGCCGAATTGCTCGCGTGCGTTGTCGAGCAGCCCTTCGGCCTCTTTCTTCATGTCGTTGCCTGTGCATCCTGCCATTGCCGTCATCATGGCTATGGCTGCGCAGAGCGTTGTTATCTTGTTTGTTTTCATTTTCTGTTTTGTATTATCGGGTGCAAATATAGTGCAAGTCGGGCGAAATGCAAAATAAATGCCCGTTAAACGGCTTATTATTTGATGTTTACGTGCTATGGCCGGGTCATAGTGCTGTATGATATATTTATTTTCTTAGGCTTATTGCCGGCCGTATATTTTGTGGCGTTTGTGTATTGTCTTTTATAGCCGTAGACAATCATAAAAAGTTTTTTATAAAAACTCGTCACTCGTCACAATGCTGCTTAATTAGCTGACTGACAGGTGGTTAAAGTGTGACGAGTTGAAAATTCAACTCGTCACATGGGGCTTTTGGGCTGGATTTTTTAGGAGTTAAAGCAGATTCTTTTTGGGAGTTGGAGTAGTTAAAGGAGTTATCGCTCACAGGGGTGAGCAAGGAGTTAAAGTCATTAGTCTTGTTGGTAGTAAAAGTAGGGACGTACCACAGGTGCGTCCGCAGCCCGATTACGTGTAAATTTTATAGCCTGCAATATCATTTTGATGAATAATGTGGATATGTTGCTGTCCCAAGGATTCGTAGGCATATTGATGTAATTGTCTGTATAACAGATATTTATTCTTGATTATATGTTGCGGAGGATTTTTTCGATAATGCGTAATTTGGACACACCTGGGGTGTGTCCTTACAGGGTGTGTATGGTAAAAATGTGCGTATTTACGTCAACCGACGGCAGTAATAAGATGAGCCGAAGTCAATCTAAATCATGAAATTGGCTGTTTGAAGTCAACCAGAATCAGGAAACATCAACATTTTTTTGTTGCAGATGATGAATGTGATGAGTTGAAAATTCAGCTCGTCACACCATAACATGTTGCCTGTCAGCAGGTTAAACCCAAATGTGATGAGTGACGAGTTTTTTAAAAAAACTTTTTGCTTTGATGACAACAGACTGCGACTTTACAGCAACCATATCCTTTTTATAATATCAGATGACACATATTGTATTGTAAAAGCATACCTTTTACGTTGCGAAAGGCCACCTTTTGCGTTCTGATATGCCACCTTTCGTGTAGCAAAAAGGCATCTTTCGTGTTGCCGTATGCGGTCAGGTGAATAGCTAAAATCCTCTTTTTGTGATAAACTCTCGTATAGGTCTTTCTGTGGCAGTTGTAACCTTTTTTACATGTTGATGATGTGCACTTTTATATTGTTCCTTGTTGTCCTTGTGTTGTATGGTAGTTGCTGTTATGAATAATAAAGAGCATGAAAACGGCTGTTGTGTCATTGTTTTTTTGTAATTTTGCAGCCGCTTAGAAATTTTTTGATTATGAAGTTACTGACAAACGCCGAATTGGCAAGCCTGCTTGATAAAGATATATTCCATAAGATTTCTTCTGCCGCCGATTCGCTTAACCTCGAATGTTATGTTGTCGGCGGATATGTCCGCGACCTGTTTCTTGAAAGACCGTCGAACGATATCGACGTGGTTGTGGTGGGCAGCGGCATACAGCTTGCCGACGCACTGAAAAAGGAACTTGGGCGCAAGGCAAAGCTGTCGGTGTTCCGCAATTTCGGAACGGCACAGGTGAAATACCGCGACCTTGAGGTGGAGTTTGTCGGAGCAAGAAAGGAAAGCTATACGCACGACTCGCGCAAGCCGGTGGTTGAAGACGGCACGCTGGAGGACGACCAGAACAGGCGCGACTTTACGATAAACGCTCTTGCCGTGTGTCTTAACGGGTCGCGCTTCGGCGAGCTTGTAGACCCATTCGACGGCATTGCCGACATGGAAGACGGCATAATACGCACGCCGCTCGACCCTGACATAACTTTCTCTGACGACCCGCTGCGCATGTTGCGCTGCATAAGGTTTGCCACTCAGCTTAACTTCTTTATCGAAGAGGAAACGTTCGACGCCCTTGAGCGCAACGCCGACCGCATAGGCATAATCAGCGGAGAGCGCATTGCCGAGGAACTCGACAAGATAATGATGACCAAGACGCCGAGCAAGGGCTTCGTTGACCTGCAGCGCTGCGGTCTGCTTCAGCGCATACTGCCCGAGCTGGCTGCCATGGATATGGTGGAGACAAGGCAGGGAAGGGCGCACAAAAACAACTTTTATCACACGCTTGAGGTGCTCGACAACGTGTGCAAGCACTCTGACAACCTGTGGCTGAGATGGGCTGCGCTGATGCACGACATAGGCAAGCCGAAGACCAAGCGATGGGACCAGAAGATAGGATGGACCTTCCATAACCATAATTATATAGGCGCAAAGATGGTGCCGGAGATATTCAGACGACTGAAACTGCCGCTCGACAGCAAGATGAAGTATGTGCAGAAGCTCGTAAACCTGCACATGCGGCCTATCGTTATTGCCGACGACGTGGTTACGGACAGTGCCGTAAGGCGACTGCTTAACGATGCCGGCGACGACATAGACGACCTGATGATGCTGTGCGAGGCCGACATAACGAGCAAGAACGAGGTGCGCAAGCGCCATTTCCTCGAGAATTTCCGCATCGTGCGCTCTAAGCTCCACGACCTTAAGGAAAAGGACTATAAGCGCCTGCTGCAGCCCTGCATCGACGGAACAGAGATAATGGAGATGTTCAACCTTAAACCTTCGCGTGAGGTTGGCGAACTGAAGAAGGTGCTGAAGGATGCCGTGCTTGACAACAAGGTGCCCAACGAGCGCGAGCCGCTGATGCAGCTGCTTATGGAGAAGGCACGTGAGATGGGACTTTGTCAGGATAAGGCTTGACAAAGATGCTGCCGTTTCCGGTAGACCGGCCTTGCGCTTTGCCATGCAATGCCGGTGCTGAAGGTATCGGCTGAATGTAAATCTTTTTTATTTTTCGCAGACGTTTGACGCCTCTACATCGCCAACGCCCGCGACGCAAAGGCATTTCTGACAGAAAACAGCCTAAAAAAGATGGTTTGGTTAAGTGTCTGACGGGCAGCATTTTAATGTTTTATGCAGCATGAGTTTTCTTTTCCCAAAATGCAAAATGTGGCATCTTGCAGTGTAAAACCTATCCTTTTAGAGGTCAAAATGTCGCCTTTTGCGTTCTAATTTCACCCGTTTGTGTCTCCAAAACAGGCTGATTTTATATACGAAATCGTGCTTGATGTAAATTAATCTTAAATTGTTGGTCCTGCAGAGTCGCGTATTTTAACATATTTTTGTTGTCTGTTTTCTGTTTCGTCAAAAACAAATGTCCTGATTTTTTACCGCTTTCTGTGCCGCGTGCCGGTAGCGCATTTAGTCCGAATAGCGCGATAATTATGTGGAAAGCGTAGCCATGCGCTGCGTTGCATGTTTGGTTCGTTTTGTAATTATTTTTCGTTTTCAGGCCTTGCGCGCCGCATTGCGTGCATAGCTTTAAATTTTGGCGCGCACACTGTTCAAAATGTTTTTGTTAATGCTATTTACAGTGAATTAGAGTTAAAACACAATAATTATCATTTAACCTTAATGTAATATTCAATAATAATATGTACATTTGCATCTCGAAAACTACCGGTGTGAAAATAGTTTTCAGAATATGATATAAGCAAATTAGAAATAATAGTATAAAAATTTTAGGAAAATAGGTATGAAAAGAAACAAATTTTTATTGCTTGCATTTGCTGTTGCCGCAATGTTAACATCGTGCGGGGGCAAGCAGGGAGGAAAAATGGGCGACAATGAGTTCGCTGTGAGGACAATAGAGACGCAGACCGCGAATCTCCAGTCTTCTTATCCTGCATCTATCAAGGGCGTCCAGGACGTGGAGATCCGCCCGAAAATTTCAGGATTCATAACAAAACTTTGCGTAAGAGAGGGACAGACCGTTAAGCGCGGTCAGCTGCTGTTCGTGATTGATAACGTAACTTACGCCGCAGCTGTGCGCCAGGCTAAGGCTGCCGTTAACTCAGCCAAGGCTCAGCTCAACACAGCAACTCTTACATACGAGAATAGCCAGAAGTTGTTTAAGAACAACGTAATCGGTTCTTACGAACTGCAGTCTGCCAAGAACAGCTACGAGTCTGCTAAGGCAGCTCTTGCACAAGCTCAGGCCAACTATGTATCTGCAAAGCAGAATCTCGACTTCTGCTATGTTACAAGTCCGGCCAACGGTGTAGTAGGCGACCTGCCTTATAAAGTCGGTGCGCTTGTAAGCTCTTCTAATGCAGAGCCGCTTACAACAGTGTCTGACATTAACTCAATGCAGGTTTACTTCTCAATGACTGAGAAAGACCTCCTCGACATGACAAAGACAGCCGGCGGACTCCATGCCGCAATAAAGGATTATCCTCCTGTTAAGCTGCAGCTTGCCGACGGTACAGTATACGGACATGACGGACGTGTGGCTGCTGTCAGCGGAGTAATCGACCAGAGCACAGGTTCTGTGTCTATTCGTGCCGACTTCCCCAACCCTGAGCACCTGCTCAAGAGCGGCGGTTCAGGAAGCATCGTCGTGCCTCATGCAAGCTCTTCTGCCATCGTTGTTCCGCAGGAAGCTGTTGTACAGGTTCAGGACAGATACTTCGTTTATATCGTAGGAAAAGACAACAAGGTTAAGTATAGCGCCGTTACCGTAAACCCCAACAACGACGGTAAGAACTATATTATCGAAAGTGGTCTGAAGGCCGGCGACAAGATCGTTGTTAAGGGTGTTACCACCTTGAAGGACGGTATGCAGATAACACCGATAACAGAGGCTCAATATCAGGAGAAACTGAAGAAGACAAGCGAGATGGGTTCGCATCAGAACGACCTGAACAAACTGAAAGAAGACCTTACAAAGTAAATCAGGTCGCCGGGCTCTGCGGCGTATGCAGGCGTCAGAGTGAATGCTTATGACGCCACTTGCCCTCAGCCTTACAACCTCATAAACAAAAGTAAAACAGAAAAAACATGAGATTAGATAACTTTATAAAACGCCCGGTGCTGTCTACGGTTATCTCAATATTGACAGTCATCCTGGGTCTTATCGGATTGGTGTCGTTGCCTATAGAGCAATACCCTGACGTTGCGCCGCCTACGGTGCGTGTGAGCGCAAACTATACGGGTGCCAATGCCCAGACCGTGCTCAACTCGGTTATCGTGCCGCTTGAAGAGCAAATCAACGGTGTGGAAGGCATGACATATATGACATCAACGGCTTCGAACGAAGGTTCGGCCAACATTACGGTGTTCTTCAATCAGGGTATGAACGCCGACATGTGTCAGGTAAACGTGCAGAACCGTGTGTCTCAGGCATCAGCCCTGCTGCCGGCCGAAGTAACAAAGGCTGGTGTGACGGTTGAAAAACGACAGACTTCAACCGTGCTCCTTATGGCCATCAAGGGAGATGCAAGCAGATACGACGAGAAGTTCTTGCAGAACTATGCCGACATCAACATCATTCCAGCCATTAAGCGTGTAAGCGGTGTAGGTGGATGTGAAGTTATGGGTGCCAAGACCTATTCAATGCGTATTTGGCTCGACCCCGTCAAGATGAAGAACTACGGTCTTATGCCGTCTGACATACAGAATGTGTTGGCTGAGCAGAATATTGAGGCCGCACCAGGTAAGTTTGGTGAGCAGAGCGACAACCAGTATGAATACACAATACGTTATAAGGGACGTCTGCAGACTGCTACTGAATTTGAAAATATGATAATCTCGAGCGATGAAAACGGTAATACCATCCGTGTAAAGGATGTTGCACGAGTTGAGCTCGGAGGACTTTATTACAGTGTTACATCAAAGGTTAACGGTCAGCCGGCCGTCATGATGATGGTTACACAGACTGCGGGTTCAAATGCTACGCAGATTGTTAAGGATATCAAGAAAGTTATCGATGAGCAGAGAACTCTGCTGCCTCCGGGCGTTGAAATCGACTATATGCAGGACGTTACAGAGTTCCTCTACGCGTCTATGGGCGACCTTGTTCATACGCTGTTTGAGGCATTCGTGCTCGTGTTCATCGTGGTTTACATCTTCTTGCAGGACTTCCGCTCAACACTTATCCCGCTTATTGCGGTGCCTGTGTCACTGGTCGGTACGTTCTTCTTCCTGTATGTGTTCGGCTTCTCTCTCAACCTGCTTACGCTGTCTGCGTTAGTGCTTGCCATCGCGATTGTGGTCGACGACGCCATAGTGGTCGTCGAGGCCGTCCATGCTAAGCTCGACCTTGGATACAAGTCGGCACGCCAGGCCTCTATCGACGCGATGAACGAAATCTCTGGAGCCATTATTTCTATTACGCTTGTGATGTCGGCCGTGTTTATTCCTGTGTCGTTCATCGGCGGAACTTCAGGTACGTTCTACAAGGAGTTCGGTATAACGATGGCTATCTCAATCGTAATTTCGGCTATCAACGCTCTTACGCTTTCACCGGCATTGTGTGCGATATTGCTGAAACCGAAGAACGAAGACGGCACAGTGCGCAAGATGTCAATGATTGACCGCTTCCACACTGCATTCAATGGCGCATATGGTAAGGTGCAGGACAAGTACACCAAGTGTGTCCGCAAGATTGTAGAAAAACCGTTTATCGCAATAATTGCTGTGCTTGTAGGTGTGGCTGCTCTGGTAGTTACAGCTATGAACACCAAGACAGGTCTTGTGCCTGACGAGGATACAGGTACAGTATTCTGTACAATATCAACGCCTCCTGGAACCAGTCTTGAGAAGACCAACCTCGTTATGGACCAGGTTGACTCGATGCTTGCAACTAACCCGGCTATTGAGAACCGTCTGCGTATTACAGGTTATAACTTTATTTCAGGTCAGGGTTCAAATCAGGGTACTTTCGTTATTAAGCTGAAGTCGTTTGAGGACCGTGACAAGGAAGAAGGATTCATGAAGTATTTCGACGTACACAGCATGGGTTCTAAGATGGTGCTCGGAATGATTTACAAGCAGACTGCTTCAATCAAGGGTGCACAGATTCTGGCCTTCCAGCCGCCTATGGTGCAGGGATTCTCAGCAACCAACGGTCTGACATTCTCTATGCTCGACCGTACCGGTGGTGACGTGAACGCATTCTTTAACATCACTCAGAAGTTCCTTGCAGAGCTTAATCAGCGTCCTGAGATCGGTACTGCCATGACTTCATACAACTCTCAGTATCCGCAGTATATGATTGATGTTAATGTTGCAAAATGTAAGCAGAGCGGCATTGACCCGAACACAGTGCTTACTGCAATGCAAGGATACTACGGAGGTATGTATTCTTCAAACTTCAACTCTTACGGTAAGCTTTATCGTGTAATGATCCAGGCAGACCCGAAGATGCGTGAGGACATCAAGAGTATGAACAATGTATATGTAAGAACTGCAAAGGGCATGGCTCCTATCAACGAGTTCGTAACAATGACCAAGGTTTACGGACCGCAGCTGATAGCCCGCTTCAACCTCTTTACATCTATTGACATCAACGCCACTGCAGCTGACGGCTACTCTTCAGGTGACGCTATCCGTGCCATCGACGAAGTGGCTAAGCAGACACTGCCAACAGGATTTGGTTACGAGTTCTCTGGTCTGACACGTTCAGAGCAGGAGTCTAGCAGCTCTACGATGATTATCTTCGCACTCTGTTTGACATTCGTTTACCTTATCTTGAGTGCACAGTATGAGAGCTATCTCGTTCCGCTGTCAGTAATTCTTTCTATTCCGTTCGGTATTGCCGGAGCGTTCGTCTTCACAGACCTGTTCGGAAAGAACAACGACATCTACATGCAGATTGCGTTGATTATGCTTATCGGACTTTTGGCCAAGAACGCCATCCTTATCGTGCAGTTCGCCCTTGAGCGCCGCCGCACCGGTATGGCATTGTCGTGGGCATCAGTTCTCGGTGCAAGCGCCCGTCTGCGTCCTATCTTGATGACCTCGTTGGCTATGATTATCGGTCTTGCTCCGTTGCTCATCCCGATTGGTGTAGGATACAACGGAAACATGACCCTTGGTGCAGCCGCTATCGGAGGTATGCTTATCGGTATGGTCTGCCAGCTTCTGGTTGTGCCTGCTCTGTTCTATATCTTCCAATATCTGCAGGAGAAGATCAGACCGCTCGAGTTTGAAGACGAGGTTACTTCTGTCGATACAGAGTTGTTACAGTACACACGTCCTGTTGAAATGCTGAAAAATGATGATAAAAATGAAAAAGAATAATATATTGATAATGATTTCTGCGGCTGCTCTTTTAAGCAGCTGCGGAATCTACAACAAGTATGAGCGCCCGGAAGTGAACACCACGGGACTTGTACGCGATGTAGCTTCTGCCACAGACACTCTGGCTGTAACAGACACCACAAGCTTCGGCAACCTGCCTTGGCGCAGCGTGTTCACTGATCCGCAGTTGCAGTCTATCATAGAGAAAGGTCTTGCCAACAACACCGACATGCTCAACGCCGCGTTGAATGTCAAGATGGTTGAGGCTCAGCTCACTGCTGCAAAGCTGGCTTTTGTGCCTTCGTTCACATTCTCACCGCAGGGAACTATCAGCTCGTGGGACGGAAGCAAGGCCACAAAGACCTACTCGCTGCCCATCAACGCAAGCTGGAGCATCGACCTGTTCGGCAATCTGCTCAACCAGAAGCGCAGCGCACAGATGGCACTGCTCGCCACAAAAGACTATCAGCTCGTCGTTAAGACAAATCTCATTGCTAACATAGCCAACATGTATTACACGCTGATGATGCTCGACAAGCAGCTTGAGATTGTCGACAACATGACCGGCCTGACAAAGGATACATGGGACATGATGAAACTGCAGAAGGAGCTTGGCAACACTAAGGAGACAAGCGTGCAGAGTGCTGAGGCCAACTACTATTCAGTGCTTGCACAGGCTGCCGACCTGAAGCGCCAGATACGCGAGACCGAGAACTCGCTCTCGCTGCTGATAGGCCAGCAGGCACAGACCATCGGTCGCGGCAAGCTCGACAACCAGTCGCTTCCTTCTGAGTTCAGCACGGGCATAGGCATACAGATGCTCAACAACCGTCCTGACGTGCATTATGCCGAGATGACTCTCGCACAGTGCTTCTACGACGTGCAGACAGCCCGCTCTAAGTTTTATCCTAACATAACTATAAGCGCCTCAGGAGCATTCACCAACAGCTCAGGTGCCGGCATCGTCAATCCTGGCAAGTGGCTGCTCAGCGCAGTCGGCAGTCTTGTTCAGCCGATATTCATGAACGGTCAGCTCGTGGCAGGTCTGAAGGTTGCCAAGGCTCAGCAGGAGCAGGCATACAACACATGGCAGAATGCCGTTCTGTCTGCCGGCAGCGAGGTAAGCAATGCCCTGGTGCTGTATAATTCTTCAGATGAGAAGAGCAAGCTGGAGCAGAAGCAGATAGAGAGCCTTACCAAGAACGTTGAATACACCAAAGACCTCTTTGCTATGGGCAACAGCACATACCTCGAGGTTATCAGCGCCCAGCAGTCACTGCTTAACGCGGAGCTGGCTAAGGTACAGGACGACTTCTATAAGATGCAGGCCGTTGTAAATCTTTATTACGCGCTCGGCGGCGGCAGAGATTAAGTTTCTTAAGTCATTGCCGGCGCTGTGCCGATGCTGACAGCACGATGACATTGCGCCGGGATGATGACGGTTATAACATAAATTAGAATTGATAATATGATTAGTCCTAAAGCAGAAATAGATCCTAAAGCAAAAATCGGAAAGAATGTTACTATCTATCCGTTTGCTTATATAGAAGGCGATGTTGAGATCGGTGACGACTGCGTCATCTATCCTTACGTCAGCATAATGAACGGTACCCGCCTGGGACGCGGCAACAAGGTGTTCCAGAACACTGTGCTTGGAGCTGTTCCTCAAGACTTCAACTATAAGGGTGACCCTTCTCATCTTATTATCGGAAACGGCAACATCATACGCGAGAATGTCGTTATCAACCGTGCAACGTTCAGCGACGGCAAGACCGTGATAGGCAACAACAACTTCCTTATGGAAGGCGTTCACGTGTCTCACGACACAAAGATTGGCAATGGCTGTGTGTTCGGATATGGTACGAAGATTGCCGGCGACTGCGTCATAGAGGATGCTGTGATATTCTCTTCTGGCGTTATTGCCAATCCGGGAGCACGTGTGGGCAAGGCGTCTATGGTGCAGAGCGGATGCCGCTTCAGCAAGGATGTTCCTCCGTATATCGTGGCAAGCGATAATCCGGTGAAGTATGGTGGCGTCAATACCACTATCCTTAACAACCATGGCGTTTCAGAGAAGGTGCAGAGCCATATCGCCAATGCATACCGTCTGGTGTTCCATGGTCAGACCAGTGTGTTTGATGCCGTATTGCAGATTAAGGAACAGGTACCTGATGGCGAAGAGATACGCCACATTATTGAGTTCATTAACGGAACAAAACTGGGTATAATCAGTAAATTATAATGATTTCTAAGTTTATATCATTTTAGGTTTATCATTCGTGGGACTGACCGTGAGGTTCGTCCCACTTTCTTTTTATCCCGAATCCTAAAGACAGATTTGGGTTTAAGCAGAATATATGCGAGATGGGTGATTTCTTTGCCCTGCTGCCGGTGGCGACAACATATCAGGCATATAGGCGAAAGGGCACATATTGCATTGCGAAAGACGGCAAAATGGAGACTAAAACACGGCCTATCGCACCATGAAAGGTATGCTTTTATGCAGGATGATGACATAAAAAGTTTTTCTTAAAAACTCATCACTCGTCACAATGCTACATAAGTCCTTGACAGACAAATGTTTATAGCGTGACGAGTTGTAGTCTCAACTCGTCACATCCAGACTGAAGATGCCATTTTAGCCGAACTTAACAAGGAAAACACCTGCTTGAAGTCAACCAAAATCAGGAAAAAAATAATGTTTTGTCCTTTATTGAGCATGATGTGATGAGTTGAAACTGCAACTCGTCACGCCGTAATATCTTGATTGCCAGTGCGTTATGGCCGTATGTGACGAGTGATGAGTTTTTTATGAAAATATTTATACAACAAATTCCTTTTATTTTTCCTGATTTCGGTTGACTTCAAACAGACCTTTCACTGATTAAAGTTTACTCCGTTTAGATTTATGGCAGTTATTGTCTTGCTTGTTTTCTGCCTGTATGGCAAAAAGCCGTTATCGGCAGACATAGATGTTAAGTTCGGGGCATTTAGATGTATGCGTAGGGCGAGCAGGCAGATGCCGAAAGCCTGTATTATTTAATGCCGTAAGGCCTTTGCCTGAAACTTATGGCAGTGAAACAGGAGGCGGCGTATATAAAAGCACACTCCCTGTTGCTGTTATGGCAGGCAACAGGGAGTGCGTATTTTATGTTTCTTGTGCAAAAGATTATTTTCTCATAAATTCTTTTATGCTTTCCTCTGGAATACCGAAGTTAAAGTTGTCGGTAGTACCCAGCTTGGCGAAGTTTACGGCCACCAGATTGCCGTATTCGTCAATCACGGGGCTGCCGCTTGAGCCCTGCAGCGTAGGTATGCTGTAGAGCAGGCGCTGGCCGTCAGACAGCTGCGTAACCTTGCCGCTCGTCATCTGCACCTTTATGCCCTGCTTGGTGTTGGCAAGCACAAGTCCGGCGTTATATCCTATCATATACAGCTGCTGGTCTATCTTCAGCTTGTCGTCGTCGCTGCTTGAGAAGAGGGTTGCCAGCTTGTCGGTGAACGACCGCTCAGAGTCGTCGCCTTTCAGTTTAAATATATATGTATTTTCAGGCGTCTTCTTGTTCTTTAGCTGTATCAGCGCGAGGTCTATGTTCTCTTTGTCAGATGTACGTACCACCACGCACGGATTCTTTATTATGAAGTCGCTTTCGCTGGTTACGTATGTGTTGTTGTAGGCAATGCCCAGTTCCGATATTGTCCTTATCTTAATGCCTTCCGGGTCAATGTTGTCGTCGATGCCTTCGCGCGACTGCTTCAGTGCCGTAAACTGCTCGCTCAGCTCAGCCTGTTGCGCGTTTATCTGTGCCAGCCTTTCCTGGTCGGTGTGTATAAATCCGTAGAAGTCGAAGTAAGAGCAGCTGCTCTTCTGGCTCTCCAGCTGGTCATACTGCTGCGACAGTTCCGCCATCTGCTCAGTGAAAAACTGCTTCAGCGTCTTCATGAATCTTATCATGCTGCGGCGTGCCGTCACGGCGTCGATGTCGGGCTGTGCCACGTGGCGGTTGGTCATCAGCGTGCCCTCCTTGTCGATAAAGAATGCCGTACCCGTTATCATGTTGCGGTCTTTCTTGGCTTCCTCAGCGTCGGCCGTCAGTCCGGTTATGTCGCCGTCTTCGTCAAGTCCCTTGAAGTAAAGCGAGTTGCCGTTAGGAAGCTGCACCTCATAGTAAAACTCGTTTAACACCACTACCACACCCGAAGATGTCTCCTTGAACAGTTCTTCGGCAGATTTCTTGTTGCTGCATCCTGCAAATAATATCAGGATAAGGCTTAGCGTGAATAATTTTTTCATAATAAAGGCGTTTTCTTTTTCAACTTGTTTTGCCGCCTTTTGCAGCGGTCAGGAACGTATTTAAATGTTTTTTATGGTGAGCAAAGTTAACAAAAATGTCAGTATTTTAAAAATTATTATCAATAAAATTGTGCTACATGCCAAAACTTGTCCGGCTTAGCCATGTCAGTGTTTATCGTTGGTTTACACAAATGCTTTGTCTGCTTGGTTGTCCGCCAATATCATGCTTCCGCCAGAGCATCTGCCTTATTCATATTCCTTTATAACCAGATGCCTCGGCAGCGTTATCACCTTTAGCCGCTTGAACCACACTCTTGCCGAATTGTTGAAGTAGCGCGTTACGTGGCTGCTTATCATGTAGTATTTTAGCGCATACTCGTCCATGTGTTCGGCAAATGCAGCCTTTATCCTTGAGCATTTCTCGTTTATGGCGTTGTCCGTTGGATTCACCAGCCTGCTCACGGTCTCGTTTATCTTTTCTATGTCCAGGCTGCCGTTGGTCGTGGCCTTATACAGGCGCGTTATTTCCTCGCTGTGGTCGACGAGGTCTTTAAACTCAACACCTTCGGGATGATTAAGGAAAAACAGATAGAGAGCCTTGTGCACGGGCGTCATTATAACCTCTTTGCCGTAGTCTGTCAGTATGAAGTGGTAGTCGCTTGTAATTCTCAGCCGGCTCAGGCTCGTTTTGGCTGCCTCTATGCGCAGTTCTTCCAGCACAGGCACCGATATGGCACGCAGAAGCAGGTCCGTGCGTCCCATGCGCTGCAGCTCCATTACCATTTTCTTCACCTCATTAGCAATAGCCTGCGCTTTGTCGTTGTTTGTTTCCATGTCATTCACACTGCAAAAATACTTTAATATTTTTATTGTGTAATAATTTTTTTCGGCATTTTTATCTCTGCAAGCCTTGCGCTCTGCTGCGCCTTATATAAAAGATGATTATCTTTGCTGTCGCAAAACACAAGGCATATGGAAGAAAGAAAGTTTGGTACGATAGATTTTGGCGAACCTGTAGACCTGTCGCAGAACATCATCAAGGTTGTCGGCGTGGGCGGCGGTGGCTGCAATGCCGTTCAGAACATGTATGAAGAAGGCATCGACGGCATAAGCTTTGCCGTGTGCAACACCGACAGTCAGCCGCTTGCAAGGTCGGCCGTTCCCGTTAAGCTGCTTCTCGGCAAGCGCGGTCTCGGCGTAGGCGGAGTGCCCGAAAAGGGACGCGAGGAGGCCGAGTCGAGCCTTGAACAGATAAAGAGCCTGTTTGCAGACGAGACAGAGATGGTGTTCGTAACGGCCGGAATGGGTGGCGGCACCGGCACGGGTGCAGCCCCGGTGGTGGCCGGTGTGGCGCGTTCCATGGGTCTTCTTACGATAGGCGTGGTTACCATTCCTTTCTTTTTTGAGAAAGAGAAAAAGATAATAAAGGCCCTTAAGGGCGTTGAGGAGATGCGCAAGAATGTTGATGCGCTGCTCATAGTGAACAACGAAAGCCTGTGCGACGTTTATGCCGACTCGAAGATTCCGGTGAAGGAGGCATTCAAGTATGCCGACAACGTGCTGTGCAATGCCGTTAAGAGCATAGCCGAACTGATAACCGTTGAAGGCAACATAAACCTCGACTTCTGCGATGTTGAGTCGACAATGAAGAATGGTGGCGAAGCCATCATGGCCATCGGGCGCGCCGGCGGCGAGCGCAGGGTGGAGAAAGCCATATTCAATGCGCTCGACTCACCTCTGCTTTACGGCAACGACGTGAGCAAGGCCAAGCGCATACTGCTGAATATATACACCAGCGAGGAGCATCCCCTGCTTGTCAATGAGCTTGAGGAGATTGATGCATTTATGGACAAGCTTTGGCATAACCTTGACGTCATATGGGGTGTTTCAGACGACAATTCGCTCGGTGAAGATGCCAAGATAGCCATCCTTGCAACCGGCATGGACGATGAAAGCTGTGATTTCTGCCGCACGGAGACAGAGCGCCAGTATTCAGACGATGAGCATTATCATGAGCTAATAAAGAAACTGTATAAGCCTAAGAACAGCAAAATGCGCAGGCCGTATCATGTGCCGGTGGCTGATGTTGCTGAGGCTGATTCGCCGTCAGACGCCATTCTGCCTGATAATGGAGCAGGGCCGGATAGCGAGAATACGGATATGCCGGGCACGATACAGCTTGAAGTAAAGCCATGTGATGAAGAAGCCGTAAAGCCTGCTGCCCAGCCTGTTGTTGAGCAGGCAGAAGAAGTGGTGCATGTTGGCAGTGCAGAGCCGGTCGTAGAGCATAATGACAACGAACAGCAGATAACGGCAATAGACTTAAAAGGTGTTGAGCCCGGTGTTGATACGCCACAGCGAAGGACCGTGAAGGGCATTGTTGACAAAATAGCAGGAATCATTAACAACATCCTGAAAGAGTAGTCTGCCCGCAAATAATATAATATTGATGCATTGCTAAATTGTAAATGCCGCCAGACAAGGCTTGAATTAAAGGCCTGTCTGGCGGCATTTATGCTATTTTTATGCTGTATATGATTTTCCGTAGAGCTGATCTGGCTGCATCCTTCTGCTTTCTGCCGTCATGCTTTTTTGCCGTTGGCTCTTCTTCATTCACACTTTTGCCTCGCTTTCTGCCATCATGCCTTGGCCATTCGCTTTTTGAGCCTTTTATAAACGATCACTACAGCCGGCACAAGGAACAGGTCGGCGGCTATCCATGCCGTAGGGTCGCCGTAGCATACGCCAAGAAACAGGAATTCCGGAACCAGCCACAGACTCACGCCGCAGCGGGCTATCATCTCCATTACGCCCGAAAGCATTGACAGATTAGAGAAGCCCAAGCCTTGCAGACTGTAGCGGAATATGGTGAGAATGCCGAGAACGGGGAAGAAATAGCTTGATATTCGCATGTACATTGCTGCGTTTGATATAATTTCGCTTTCGGTAGATTTTACGAACATCAGCATCATCTCGTCGGCAAAAAGCCCGATGACAATGAGGGTAAACACAAAATAAACGAGCATGATCTTTACTGCCGAAGTCATTCCGAGTTTTATTCTCTCCAGCTTACGTGCGCCTATGTTCTGTCCGCAATATGTGGCCATGGCCACCCCGATATTTTCAAACACGCACGTAAACAGATACTTCACGCGCATTGCCGCCGTAAACGAAGCCACGTAGACCGTGCCGAGGGCATTGTTTGCACTTTGCAGCATTATGGTGCCGATGGCTGTGATGGAGAACTGAAGCCCCATGGGTATGCCGTTGTTGAGCAGCTTTCCCACCATCTTGTCGTTGTATGCGCGCTCGCGTCCCTGCGGAATGAGTATGCGCATGCGCTTCTTTATGTATAGCGCGCACAGTGCCGAGGCAAATATTTGCGACAGCATGGTGGCAATACCTGCGCCCTCAACGCCCATGCCGAAGGCGATGATGAGCAGAAAGTCGAGCAGGATGTTGACCACCGAAGAGGCTATCAGAAAGTAGAATGGCTGCTTGGAGTCGCCCAGAGCACGGATGAATCCCGACAGGATGTTATACGCTATGGTGAACGGTATGGCCAGAAAGTTGAGCATAAGGAACAGCCATGCGTCGTGGAATATGTCGGCCGGCGTGTTGACTATCTTCAGTATGCGCTCGCAGAATATGCATGTTATCACGGTTATCACAACGGCTATCACAGCCGCTATGCGCAGGGCATTGCTCACGTAGGCACGCATCTTTGAGTAGTCTTTGGCTCCGAACTCCTGCGCCACTGGTATGGCGAAGCCTGCGCACGATCCGTTGCAGAAGCCCATAATCAGAAACATTATTGATGAAGACGCGCCTACGGCAGCCAGGGCGTTTACGCCTATAAACTGGCCTACGATGGCTGCGTCGATGATGAGATACATCTGTTGCAGTATGTAGCCGCAAATTAGCGGCACCGCAAAGTGTATGATGTCGCGCGTGGGCGAGCCCACGGTCATGTCGTTAATGTTAGCCATAATTCTGTTATCCTTTTTTCGGGGTGCAAAATTATGCAAAAATAAGGAACTGCCGATTACTTTTCGGGTTAAAGTAGTTAAAAGGCTTGTGCATCATGATAAAAGGCAAGTGTATGGCTTTGCCTTAACGGTGTTTCTGATATATTCGTTTTAAATAATCAGGCGACATTCCTGTCTGAATGAAAGCAGCGGAATGTCGCCTGGTATAGGTGTTGTAGGTTGCTCGTTAATAAGACGCCGTGCAGCTTATAGCTGTTTGATAAAACAAGTTAGGCGTATAATTTAAAGCACGTCGAGAGGAGACCTTTTCATCACGAGCGGATAGCGTTCAGGATGTTTCAGGCAGTCTATTTCGAGGTCGACATCCAGTTCCGGCCATTCTATTGCGTTTTTTCCTGCCATTCTGACGTTGAGCGCGCTGCTTATTCGTGCATTGCGAAGCCATGGAACGCGATTGTACGACACAAAGTAGTCGTTGCCCAAGACGGACAGCATCATCCCCTGAGAGTTAATCATCAAGACGCTTACCGATGTGTTCTTCAAATTGTCGTTTAAATTCGTTTCCATATTTCAATACAATTTTAGTGATATTTTTTATTTCTTTGTCGCTGAACCCATAGTTGTTTGCCAGCGTTATGTTGGGTTCCAGCCAAAATTTAGCTTCGTTTTCGGCTTTTATTACATGGACATGCTTCCGTTCTTCCTCGTTGGAATATATCTTGAAGACAAATCCATTTTCCTCTTTAAACTTTGGACTCATACGCCATTTCTTTGTTTACGAAGTAAAGAATATTTTGCGTAAATGCAAGATAATCAGAAACTTTTGCCCATAAACTTATCATGCTTTTCTGCATCATATCCTTTTGTGTTATATGCGAGGCGTTGTATGCCTGTATCTTGTCCTTTCGTTAATAAGACGCCGTGCAGCTTATTCCTGCCTCAATCACCCTGTCGCGTATGGCGTCGAGAGTTTCGTGAGATGCTTTCAGCAGGTCGTGGTCTGGTGTCTCGCGGTCGATGGTGTATATCATAACCTGCTGCGGCTTGATATCTTTCAATGCCTCGAGCCACGGACCAACATATTTTTCTCCCGTGTTGTCGACGTCTTCGCTGCCGGTCTTGCCGCGCATGAACATCGTCTGAACAATCACGTGGCCGTTGAACGACTTCATGGTCTCAATGATTTTCTTTACGTCGTAGGTCTTGCTGACGGGACGGTCCACCTTATTAATATAGTCAGGGTCAACAGTGTCGAGCTTCAGGATGTTGTTGTCCACCTTCAGCAGTGCTGCGTGCACTTCAGGTTTGTCTGCCATTGTGGTGTTGCTCAGCACCGACACTTTGGCTTTGGGGCAATATTTGTCGCGCAGCTCTATGGTGTCGTCTATTATTCCGGCGAAGTGCGGATGCGCCGTAGGCTCGCCGTTTCCTGCAAACGTAAGCACGTCGGGCAACTGTCCTTCGGCCTTCATATCTTTGAGTTTTGCCTCAAGCTTCTCTGCAACCTCCTCGCGTGTGGGGCGGCGCAGCTTAGGACGATGGTCGGCATTAAAGCCGCATTCACAATAAATACAGTCAAATGTGCAGACCTTACCGTCTGCCGGCATAAGGTTTATGCCTAGCGAAATGCCGAGACGGCGGCTGTGAACCGGGCCGAATATCGGCGATGGATATATTACTGTGCTCATATATGCAAAGATAGTGCAACCTTTGGTAATAACAAAATAAAAAGCCGTTAAGTCAGCTTTTATTTTTCTTTTGTCAATATCCTGCCACATTTGCCGTGCCTTTCTTGGCATCTGTTGCTGTGTAAAGTGGCTATGACGCGTTGATGAAGCAGTAGTTATATTATCTTCTTGTGCAGGGCGTCTGCCGTCATGCAGCCGTTGTTGCGGGCAGCGCGTTGCAGAAGCTGTATGCTGTGTATGCGGAAATTAATCTTGCATATGTCTCTTTGAAAGCATTATTGCGGTTTTATATGTCAATATGATATTTAAGAAATGTACGTTTTGCGGCTCATTCTAGAATGGCAAATAGCCTCCTGCCATGCAGAAACAGGCATATTCAAGTCTGAAATCAAGTCTTTTACATTGCAAAACATGGCCTTTTGCATTTCAGAAAGCATTGTTTTGCAATGCGAAATGCATAGAATTACATGCCGAAATACGGCCTTTTATGCTGCGAATGTAGTATATTTCTTCTTTTATAGGCATGTGTTCGCTGCACACTTTGCCAAAATAAGCTCTTAACCAGCTGATTGTCAGACTACAGCCTTTGCACACTTCTGCCTGCGATATTTGCGCCCGGAGATAAATAATTTTAGAATTTCGCAGTATCGAAGCCTTTGCGCAAATCAGAAAGAAAGCCTAATGAGGCAAATGCTTCTCAAAATGTCATGTCGTATAGCCCTGCATACGGCTATATAATAGCCCTAATGCTGTTAATAGTCGTTAAACTGTTGTGAGTGAGAATATTTTTTTGTTACTTTGCACCAAATTAGGTGTGTTATAGCCACAAAATAATGGGTAAAAAAAGAAACAAGACCCGCGTCCGCCACGGACTGCAGGGCATAACTTTATGTATAAGCACCGCGTTGGTGCTGATTTTGTTAGGAATGGTAGTGTTCTCCGTTTTCACGGCGCACAATCTTTCAGCGTATGTGAAAGAAAACCTCACAGTTACGATGATGCTTGGCGAGGATATAACTAATCCGGAGGCACGGCAGTTGTGCAACGACTTGAAGAAACGCCCTTACATAAGTCATCTGACATATATAAGCAAGGAGCAGGCCCTGAAGGAACAGACCGAGGCCATGGGCACGGACCCGAGCGAGTTCTTGGGCACCAATCCGTTTGTCGCTTCGATAGAGCTGCAGCTCAAGGCGCAGTATGCTAACAGCGACTCGCTGAAATGGATATCGAAAGACCTGAAGCGCGACTCTAAGGTTACTGACATAACTTATCCGCAGGACCTCATGGATAGCGTGAACACCAACCTGCAGAAAATCAACCTGGTGTTGCTCGTGCTGGCCGTGCTGCTCACGTGCGTGTCGTTCTCGCTTATCAACAACACCGTAAAGCTTGGCGTATATGCGCGCCGCTTTACTATTCATACCATGAAGCTCGTCGGAGCCTCATGGGGATTCATCCGCAGACCTTTCCTCTGTAATGCCATCGGCATAGGACTTCTGGCAGCAGTCATAGCCAACCTCGTGCTTGGCGGAGGCATATATGCCCTGTATACATACGAGCCCGGAGTGCTCACTGTTATCACATGGCAGGTGATGGCCGTTACGGGAGGTTCGGTGTTCGTGTTCGGCATCGTCATCACGCTGCTGTGCGCATTCGTGTCGGTCAACAAATTCCTCAGGATGAAGGCCGGCGACCTATATAAAATTTAAAGTGAATGCTGTTTTTCAGAGGCTGCTTCACGTGGCCTAAGTGGACGGAAAGTTTGTTACACAACAAAAATATAAAACTATAAAATGGACAGAAAGAATTTAGCTTTTGACCGCATGAACTTCATTCTCCTTGCTGTGGGAATGGTAGTTGTCATCATCGGTTTTATCCTTATGAGCGGCGGTGGTACCGACGACAACACGTTTAATCCGGAAATATTCAGCGCAATGCGCATAAAGGTTGCCCCGGTGATATGCTTCATAGGCTTTGTGTCGATGGTATATGCCATAATGCGCAAGCCGAAGGATAACGGAACTGAAAACGAGATTGAATTGGACAACGAAGAGCAAAAACTATAATAAATGGATCTTTTACAGACTATAATTATTGCAATCGTCGAGGGACTCACTGAGTTTCTGCCCGTGTCTTCAACCGGACACATGATTATCGCTCAGGGACTTCTTGGAGTGGAGAGCACTCCTTTTGTAAAGGCGTTCACTGTTATCATACAGTTTGGAGCCATCTTGTCTGTGATATGTCTTTACTGGCGCCGCTTCTTCTATCCCGAGGCGGTTCAGACCGGAACGTCTTACTGGAAGGCCATGTATGACTTTTATGCCCGTCTTGTTGTCGGCGTGCTGCCGGCAGTGGTGCTGGGCTTGGCTTTCAACGACTTCATAGAGTCTAATCTTGGCAACGTTACGCTCGTAGCCGTCATGCTTATAGTTGGAGGTGTGTTCATGCTGTTCTGCGATAAGCTTTTCGGCAACGGTTCAGAGGACACCAAACTTACATATCGCCGTGCATTCATAATAGGCCTTATCCAGTGCATATCAATGATTCCGGGCGTGTCGCGTTCAATGTCGACCATAGTCGGCGGTATGTCGCAGAAGCTGACTCGCAAGGCTGCGGCTGAGTTTTCGTTCTTCCTCGCCGTTCCGACAATGTTCGGAGCAACATGTCTCGAAACTTACAAGCTGATAAGCCATGGCGATGGTTCGCTCCTTGCAACCGGAAATAATCTTGAGATGCTTATCGTAGGTTCTGTGGTGGCGTTCATCGTAGCCATTCTTGCGATAAAGTTCTTTATTAATTATGTAACAAAATATGGTTTCGCAGCTTTCGGCTGGTATCGTATAATAGTAGGAATCATAATATTAATCTGCATGCTTTGTGGCGTTGACATGAAGATGGCAGACTGAGAAGTGTATGAATTTTACCGAAGGAGAGATAGTATGCATCAATAAGCCCTATCGCATGTCGAGCTTCGGCGCGCTTGCGAGGGTTCGTTATCTTATATCACAGCGTCTTGGAGTAAAGCGCGTAAAGACCGGTCATGCCGGTACGCTCGACCCTCTGGCCACAGGAGTCCTGATACTCTGCACGGGCCGTGCCACCAAGCGCATCGACGAATTGCAGGCCCATACCAAGGAATATACGGCTACGCTGCAGCTGGGTGCAACCACGGCAAGCTATGACATGGAGCATCCTGTAGACGCAACTTATCCCACTGAGCACATCACGCGCGAGCTGATAGAGACCACGCTGCCCAAGTTTGTGGGCGAGATACAGCAGGTGCCGCCTGCTTATTCTGCCTGCAAGGTCAACGGCGACCGCGCATACAAGCTTATGCGCAAGGGCCGCGATGTGGAGCTTAAGCCGAAGACTCTGCGCATCGACGAGATAGAACTGCTCTGGTTCGACCCAGAAAAGATGCAGATGAGCATCAGGGTAGTGTGTGGCAAGGGCACATACATAAGGGCGCTGGCGCGCGACATAGGCGAGGCACTTAATAGCGGAGCCTATCTTACGGCACTATGCCGTACGCGTGTGGGCGACATACGCATAGAAGACTGCATAAAGCTCGACGACGTTCCGGCGTGGCTTGAGCAGCAAACAATAGAAGATAAATTAACCGAGAATATTTAAGATATGAAACTGTCACAATTTAAGTTTAAGCTCCCTGAAGAGCTGATAGCCCTTAATCCGCCATATCACCGTGACGAGTGCAGGCTTATGGTGGTGCACCGGGTGTCTCAGAAAATAGAGATGTACAAGAAAGACGAGAATGGTGAGCCGTTGAAAGACAAGGACGGCAACCCCGAGTATCTCGACTTCCGCAATGTTCTTGACTATTTTGATGAGGGCGACGCGTTCATATTCAACGATACAAAAGTTTTTCCCGCACGTCTGTACGGCACAAAAGAGAAGACCGATGCTAAGATAGAGGTGTTCCTTCTGCGTGAACTTAACGAGGAGATGCGTTTGTGGGACGTTCTGGTTGAACCGGCCCGCAAGATACGTATCGGCAACAAACTGTTCTTTGACGAGAGCGGAAGCATGGTGGCCGAGGTTATCGACAACACTACAAGCCGCGGACGCACGCTGCGTTTCCTTTACGACTGTCCTCACGATGAGTTCAAGCACGACCTCTACGCACTCGGAGAGGCTCCGCTGCCGCATTATATCGTAGACCGCCGTCCGGCAACACCTGAAGACATAGACGACTTCCAGTGTATCTTTGCCAAGAACGAAGGCGCTGTTACGGCTCCTGCCTCTGGCCTGCATTTCAGCCGTGAGATGATGAAGCGTATGGAGATTAAAGGTATCGACTTCGCATTTATCACTCTCCACTGCGCTTTGGGCAACTTCCACGACATCGAGGTTGAAGACCTCACCAAGCATAAGATGGACTCAGAGCAGATGTTTATTAGTGCGGAGGCATGCAAGACGGTTAACAATGCCAAGCTTGCCGGACATCATGTTTGCGCCGTAGGCACAAGCGTGATCAAGGCCACTGAGACGGCTGTGGGTACAGACAAGATGCTGAAAGAATATGAAGGATGGACTAACAAGTTTATCTTCCCGCCTTATGAGTTTGGCGTAGCCGACTCTATGATAGCCAACTTCTATCATCCGATGTCAACGCTGCTTATGTCAACTGCAGCTTTCGGCGGTTATGACGTCGTGATGGAGGCCTACAACCTGGCTGTGAAGAACGGATATAAGTTCGGATGCTACGGTGACGCAATGCTCATCGTAAACGACTGATAAATAAGAAGTAAGGATTAAGAAGTAAGAGGTGTTGCCGCAAAGGCATCTTTTCTTGTTTCTTAATTCTTATTTTCCAATTCTAAACTTTTTATTTTTTAATCCTTAATTCTTGCTTCCTAATTGCATACGGTTTATTTTTCTCTTGGCACAAATTTAGGCGACCGCAAACATAACGTAAGGCGTGCCGTTGATCTTATCGGTGAACACATTGGTAGGGTAGAGCGTGTTTCGTCTCTTTACGAAACCGAGCCGTGGGGCTTTTCTTCAGACAATATGTTTGTCAATGCAGCTGTATGCGTGTCTACTCAGCTGAGTCCGCGTGCCGTATTGGAAGCTACGCAGGCCATAGAGCGTGACATGGGGCGCACTGTAAAGTCGGTAAACGGCCAGTATCACGACCGTATAATAGACATCGACATTCTTCTTTATGATGATGTAAAGGTGGATGAGCCTGATTTAAAGATACCGCATCCGCTTATGCATGAGCGCGACTTTGTTATGAAGCCGCTGCGCGAGATTCTCGGATGAGCAGGCAGAGCCGGGTCATCATACAAACACACATTATTATAATAACCGCATTCAGGCAGCCATAATTTGGTTGCCTGTGTTTTTATATGCAGGTATGCGCCTGAATGGGCGCCGGCATGTAACTTGCAGCCTTATAGCACAAAATGCTATTAACAGCTATGCCAACGCCGTGGCTGTATGTATACGGAAGGTTGGCACGTAATAAAAAGCTAAGTCCCGAAACCGTTTAGTAACAGTTTCGGGACTTCGTGTTTCTTTTAAGCTTTGTTTGCGCTTTCTTAAATTAGCGGCGCAGACCAAGAGCTTTAACTATTGCACGGTAGCGGTTGATGTCGCGGTCGTACAGATAGTCGAGCAATGCACGGCGCTTACCTACCAAGATAGTCAGTGATCTTGCAGTAGCGTGATCCTTGTGGTTCTTCTTCAGGTGCTCTGTCAGGTGTGAAATACGATAAGAGAACAGAGCTATCTGGCTCTCTGCAGAACCTGTGTCAGCGTTAGACTTTCCGTACTTGCCGAAGATCTCTTGTTTTTTAGCTTGATCTAAATACATTGAATTTTTTTGTTTTAAATGTTTTGTGATTACATCTTTCTGATGCAGCGCGCCGCTGTGAGGGCGTGAACATCATCAAATGCATCGGATTCTCCGAAATCGGGTGCAAAATTACAAATAAAAAGTTATATATAAAATAAATTTCGATTATTTTTTATGGCAATGTATCATTTTGAGGATATGTTCTTTACAATATTATGCAAAAAAACTGTATAGAGCAAAATGTTACGAAAAAAATGTGTAACTTTGCACCTGACTTTTAAGGTATTAGTATGCAAGATATCAGAAACATAGCTATTATTGCCCACGTAGACCATGGTAAGACCACACTTGTGGACAAAATGATGTTGGCCGGTAACTTGTTCCGTGACGGACAAGACTTGAGCGGCCAGGTGCTCGACAGCAACGACTTGGAGCGTGAGCGAGGTATAACCATTCTTTCTAAGAACGTTTCGATAAACTGGAAAGGAACCAAGATAAACATTATAGACACTCCGGGACACTCTGACTTCGGAGGTGAGGTGGAGCGTGTGCTCAACATGGCAGACGGATGTCTGCTGCTCGTTGACGCTTTCGAAGGCCCTATGCCTCAGACGCGCTTCGTGCTGCAGAAGGCTCTTCAGATAGGACTGAAGCCTATCGTTGTTGTCAACAAGGTTGACAAGCCCAACTGCCGCCCTGAAGAGGTTTATGAAATGGTGTTCGACCTTATGTTCTCTCTTAACGCCACCGAAGACCAGCTCGACTTCCCCGTTGTTTACGGAAGTGCGAAGAACGGCTGGATGGGTGAGGACTATAAGAATCCTACAACAGACATCACATATCTTCTTGATAAAATCGTAGAGGTTATCCCTGCGCCTAAGGCTCTTGAGGGCACGCCGCAGCTGCTGATAACCAGTCTCGACTATTCAAGCTATACAGGCCGTATTGCCGTGGGACGTGTTCACCGCGGAACTCTCACTGAGGGAATGAACGTGACGATAGCTCATCGCGACGGCTCTCAAGAGAAGACCAAGATTAAGGAGCTTCACACCTTTGAGGGTATGGGCCACGTGCGCACCGACAAGGTGAGCAGCGGTGACATCTGTGCCATCATAGGATTGGAGAAGTTTGAAATCGGCGATACAATATGCGACTTTGAAAATCCGGAGCCGCTGCCGCCTATAGCCATCGACGAGCCTACAATGAGCATGCTCTTCACCATCAACGATTCGCCGTTCTTCGGCAAGGAGGGCAAGTTTGTCACCAGCCGCCACATCAACGACCGTCTGCAGAAGGAACTCGAGAAGAACCTTGCGCTGCGTGTAGCTCCTTTCGAGGACTCAACGGATAAGTGGATTGTAAGCGGACGTGGTGTGCTGCATCTGTCAGTGCTTATCGAGACCATGCGCCGTGAGGGCTACGAGCTCCAGGTTGGTCAGCCGCAGGTAATTTATAAGGAAATCGACGGCGTTAAGTGTGAGCCTATCGAGGAACTTACTATCAACGTTCCTGAAGAATTCTCAAGCAAGATGATAGATATGGTTACACGCCGCAAGGGCGAGATGACATCAATGGAGAGTCAGGCCGACCGCGTGAACATTGAGTTCGACATACCGTCGAGAGGCATCATCGGTCTGCGCACCAACGTGCTCACCGCAAGCCAGGGCGAGGCCATCATGGCACACCGCTTCAAGGAGTATCAGCCTTACAAGGGCGACATCTCACGCCGTATTAACGGTTCGATGATAGCTATGGAGACAGGCACTGCCTATGCTTATTCTATCGACAAGCTGCAAGACCGCGGCAAGTTCTTCATCGATCCGGGTGAGGAAGTGTATGCCGGCGAGGTTGTGGGCGAGCATGTTCACGACAACGACCTTGTGGTAAACGTGACAAAGGCAAAGCAGCTTACCAACACACGTGCCAGCGGATCAGACGACAAGGCACGCATCATCCCGCGCACAGTGCTTTCACTTGAGGAAGCTTTGGAGTACATCAAGGAAGATGAGTTTATAGAGGTTACGCCTAAGAGCATGCGTATGCGCAAGATTATTCTTGACCACAACGACCGCAAGCGTGCCAACAAGCAGTAAATAAGCTTTACTATATCAACATATAGAGTCAGGAATTAAGGAAAGCGTGTCCTTCTCTGTATTACGGGCAGGTTTCCTTTATTCTTGACTTTTAATTTTTAAATTAGACGTTTACTATGAAGAAGACATTGTTCGGTATTTTGTTGCTGCTGTCGTCACTTTGTGTCAGCGCGCAGATTAAGATTGTCGACATGACCGACTCCAGTACGGTGCATGCCGCGAGTGTGTTTATTTCGGGCAACCGCTGCGTGGGCGTTAGCGGAGCCGACGGCCTTTTGCCTCTGCCAAAGGGATATAAGGGCAAGGTTACGGTTAATCATATCAACTATTATGAAAAGCAGTTTCTTGCAGATACTGTCAGCAGCGGTGTCGTGATGCTGAAACCACGTGCATACGCAATACCTGAAGTCGAGGCTAAGGTTGGCGAGCCTGATTATCTTGTGATATCTGCCTATTACAGAAGATATAGATTCACCGATTCGGTTCCCACTGCTTTCCGTGAGGGACTTTATGACTATTATTTGCCTATCGGCAGTGTCGGTTCCGAGGAACATCTGAGCCTGCCATCTCTCCTTGAGAGACTTATCGGCAAAGGAAAGGTGAGATGCAAGACGCGTTCGGAGAAAAATGTACGCAAAGAGGGTGAGAGTTACTATTCTTCATTGCCGCTTTTAAGCTGGTATTACATGCTGCTTGATCGTTTGCCAAAATCAGATATTGTTATAGATGCTGCATATGACAAAATTGTATCTCGCGGGAGGGACGGTATGGTCTTAGGACTGAAAAATGATACGGTGAATAAGACGTTTACTGCATATTGCGACAGTGCGTATGCCGGAGCGGACAGCCTTACATTGAAATTCTTTGGATATAAGTTTCGCTTTACTGGCAGTAAAGAAGGCGAGGTGTACAGCACAAAGTATGGTCAGCCCAAGCTCAGCAATCTTTTGAGGCGTTATTATTATTTGAACTCAAAAGTCAAAACACCGGGAAAAAATCCAATGACATCTATTGATATGTATGAGGAGCTTTATGTCACAGGCGTGAGATATGCCACCAAGGCAGAAAGGAAGGCTGCCATGAAGGACAAAACTGCCGAGCCGCTTGTTGTTCCGGCTGATGTTCCGCCGCTCAGCAAGCCGCTTGAAGAGGCCGTAAGTCAGATGAAACCGTAAAAAGTTTTCTTAAAAACTCGTCACTCGTCACAACGCTGTATAACTTTCTGTATTGCAGTATGTTACGGTGTGACGAGTTGCAACTGCAACTCGTCACACCATGCTTAATAAAGGACAAAATATTATTTTTCCTGATTTAGGTAGACTTCAAGCAAGTGTTTTACTGGTTAAGTTCGGCTAAAATGGCATCTTCTGCCAGACTGTGACGAGTTGAAACTCCAACTCGTCACGCTATAAATAATTGTCTGTCAGGGTCTTATGCTGGAATGTGACGAGTGATGAGTTTTTTGCTATAACTTTTTATTCTATCACTCTTCATTGCGAAACATGCCTTTTCGGCCTGCAATATGCCGTGTTTTGCTTTCCAATATACCATATATTATAAGGTGAAAGGATACAAGTTGTATTTTATGCAAGATTTTGCATAAACCTGAATATTTATGTAAAATGTAATGACATGAAACATCATGTTTCAGCTCTTTTGCCAAATTCGTTTGCCTCTTATTTTGGTGTTCTGAAAGTAATAGTATGTGTTCCGTATGTTTTTTAGCAAAAATAAACATATTAAGCAGTTTTGGCAACAAAGGTCAAAGTGTGCTTAAATCATATGGTAATCTTTATGGCTGAAAAAGTGTCTAAAGTTGTTGCCGATGTGTTTATTAGAGAGAAAATAATGCAGGCGCTTTGGTATTTGTGATATAATGTAATGCCGGATATGTGTGATTATAGAAACTGTGCATTGAAAAACATTTACAAAAGATGTAGTATGTATGAATTTAACATTGAAATTTGGAAAAATTTCTTTAATTTTTGCATTGTCCGTAGAAAATAATTCATACATTTGTATTTGGAAGCTCTGTAAGAGCCGCCACAGGTTCTTACATTTTTATTAATTAAATATTCATTTCTATGAAAAAAACGTTTATTCCGATGTTTCTTGCGTTAGCCTACGGAGGGCTCACAGCAGATGCGCAGACCACCAGTCTTGTGGTCAATCCCGCATCGCAGGCCTCTGAGAGCAAGTCATACTTGCTGACGGATATCGCAAAGATAACATTTGGCGACCATGGCATGGAGATTAATGGTACGTCAGGAACGAAAGAGACAATCTCCTTTAGCGACATTATGAGCTTGAAATTCACTTCTGAAGGCACCGGCATTGAAGGTCTGCCTGCCGCAGAAGATTCTTCTCTTGTGCCTTATTACCGTGGAGGAATGCTCGGTGCCGACGGATTGCAGGGCGGTCAGGCAGCCCGCGTAAGAGTATGCGATCTGAGCGGCAGGGTTATCATAGCAAAGGAGAACTGGGACGGAACTCCTATCAGCACAAGCGCCCTTACAAAAGGTGTATATCTGTTCAGCGTAAATAAAAAAACAATTAAATTCATGAAATGATGAAAAAACTTTTTACTACAATCATATTGGCCATCGTGGCTGTAATGGGCTATGCCCAGACAAATCCTAACCGTATGTTAGTGACCGACAAGACAGGCAGCACAAAAGGTTATCTCGTAGAGCGTATCGACAGCGTTTCGTTTGTTTCGCTTGAGGGCCGCGTTGCAGCCGACGTAGAGTATAAGGGCTTTTACAGCGGAGCCACCGGCGACACCGTTGCTTTGTCTGTTACACGCACGCCCCAGTGTGTAGGTTTCAAGATTGCATGTCTGTCTAAGGTTCGTGCCGACAGGCTTACGACAGAGGAAGCTATCGCAAACTATCTTGACGGTAGTGACAGTGAAATCTTGTTCCAGGACTTTGTAGACGGCAGACTGCACGGATTCGACTTTGCTTTCAAGCCAAATGCTGAGTATGCTATCATCACTGTAGGATACGACCAGTATCAGATTCCTTGCGGAGCAACAAGAACAAACTTCACCACACCGAAGAAAGACCTTGTTGGCGACTGCTCTATCAATTATACCATTGACGAGGTTACCACAAGCGACATAACAGTAACATTCAAGCCAGGATCAGGCGTTGCCGGTTATGCTGCAATATTGTTCCCCGCAGGCACTGCTGAGGAGAACTTCGAGATGATGGGCCCGATGTTCGGATTTGAAACTTTAGGCGACTATGTTAAGGGATTTGGCTTTAACAACACAGGTGAGGCTACTAACACATGGGAAAGAAATAATCCGGGAACAGACTATGAGGTTTATGTTCAGGCATGGGACGTAAACGGTACTTTTGCTGATATGGTAATAATACCGGTTACAACAAAGAAACTTGGCGGTGAAGGCTTGGCACAGATGGAAATCACTGTCGGTAATTTTGGCGGTGACGCTCAGTCTGGTTATTATCAGGTGGTTACATATACTCCTAACGATCAGACCTCTATGCACCGTGATATTATAATGGATAAGGCAGTTTATGATAAGGAGTGGAATGACGATAAGGTTATCGAACTTCTGAAGACCGACTATCCGATGGATCCTGACTGGAACCAGTTTGGTGTAGACGAGGCTTATTGGACTGTTGACCCGAACACTTCTTACATTGCCTTCTCTATCGCCCAGAATATCAATGAAGAATGGGGACCTCTTGCAAAGAAAGAGTTTACAACTCCTGAGGCACCTGCATCACAGAAGAAGCAGTCGGCTCCTGTAATGAAGCGCAAGATGGTCAAGAACGTTATTTCTGGCAGCAACTCTGTTCCTATGATGAAGCTTACAAAGGCTATGAAGGCTTCTAAGGGCAAGATGACAATGACCGGAAAATAATTAGACAACAAGAGCAATGCCTGTAAGTAAGCCTGTTTGCCGGGCTATGTCATGCAGGCAGTGCCAATAAATAAATCTGCAAGATATGGCGTCTGTTATGATGCCTTATCTTGCAGATTTGTTTTGTATGTATGCAGTTTATGTCGGGTCTGATGCCGTTGGCGTATGACGCATTTGCGATTACAGCGGAGCGCCGGAGGTGTTGCGGTCAATAGCCGGCTATGATGTTTGCTCGTCATATAGAGCCATGCGTGACATAAGGCTTTGCCGGGCATGTTGTTCCCGAAATATTTTCACGCTTTTGCATTATATCATTTCCTGCACAACATCACGTCTGCGTTTATCCCGTGGCGGATTTATTGTCCGCCGGAAGCGTTGCCTCCTCCTCCGCCTTTCACGTCGTCGTTGCTTATCGAGCGGGCTGCCTTCTTCACGCTTGCCTTCAGTTCGCCTATGCGGTAGCTCAGGCTTATGCCGAAGCGCTGGTTGTCGTATTTTGAAACAGACTTCTGTATAAAGTCGGTGCTCGATGTTGTGTTCTTATACTCCATATATTTTTTCAGAAAGTTGCTGGCAAAGGCAGATATCGTGAGCCGCTTGTTCAGGAACGACTTGTTGATGTTTATGCCGTAGCTTGTATAGCTCGTGCCGCGTCCCTGCAGCGTGATGCCCGGTGTCATCGTGAACACGTTGAGGCTTATGCGCCATTCTTTTGGCAGCGACTGCTGTATGCCTCCTGACAGATACATGTTCCAGCCTCTGTTGCTGAGGTCTTTGCCGTCGGAGAAGTATTGCCACTGGCCGTTCATGTTGGCATATATCCTGGTGTTCTTTGTCGCGTTCCAGTTTACGTATGCACTCAAGGCTGCCGACCGTGTCTTGCCGATGTTCTCGTAAGTGGAGTAGAGCACGTCCTTGCCTGTTGGGTTCTGCAGTCCGGCTATGCTGTTGTCGTTCACCATTGTCGTCAGCCTTTCTATGCTGTTGTTGGTGAACGAGTAGCGCATGGAGAGGTTAAGGCTCAGCTTTGACGTAAAGTTGCTGTAGCCTATATTGAACGAGTGGCTCTTCTCACTTTCCAGGTTAGGGTTGCCCTGGCTGAGGTTTGACGGGTCGGTGTTGTTCAGGTATGGGTTCAGATACCATATTCCGGGGCGGTAGATGCGCATGCTGTAGCCCAGTTTTAGATTGGACATATCCGTAAGCCTGTATCCTATCGTGGCCGAAGGCACAAGGTCGTTGAAGTGCTTTCTGAAGTCGTCGCCCTGTCCGAGCAGATATTTCACGTCCTGTATGGTGTGTTCATATCTTGCTCCGAGCCGTCCCGACCATTTCTTCACCTTTATCTTGTATCCCAGATAAGCCGCTATGATGTCGTTCTCATGCTTATAGTGAGAGCTTTGCTCCGTGTCGTAGACATATTCGCCGCCGTCTTCGGCAGGCTTTATGTAGCGGTCGTTTTCCGAGCTGTTGTTTCTTATTATGTATTTCATTCCGCCTTCCACGGTGTGCATCTTGCCTATAGGTGTGGTGTAGTCGACCTGAAACGTGTGTTCGGTCGACCGCTCACTGTTGTCGCTGTATTGGTTTTCGAGCCTGCTGATATAGTCTTCCCATCCGTTGTCGGCACTTATTTCGTCGTAGTCAGTATAGTAGTCGCTCGCATCAGGGTTGGTGTTTATTTTGTATGACAGTGTCAGCATGCGGTCTTTCACCTTGAAGAGCCTCTGATAGTCGATGCCGCCGTCTATTGATTTCCATGAAGAGTTGCTCCTTCCCATGGCTGAGTAGCCGTATAGACGGTGCCCGTCCTGCGGACTTGTTCCTGTCATTTCCGACATACTGTTGCCCTTGTTGCCTCCGCCCCATAGGCCCAGTGACATGGTGACAAGCCTAAGCGAGTCTATTTCGTAGCTTGCCTCGATGCTTCCCGACTGAAAGTTGCCGTGGCTCTTGTTTTCCGAGCTCGATGCCATGTTCGACGCGTCGGCGCTTATGTTATCTTCTGTAACCATGCGCGAGCTTTCGCTGTAGCCAGTCCTGTTGCCGTCGTAGTTGTAGTTATAGCGTGCGCTCACTGTCAGTTTGCCCGACTTTATCGTGCCGAACAGGCCTCCGCCGGCTCCACGGTTGCTCACGTTGCCGTTCAGGGTGAGCGTGTATCCCTCTATGCCTCCGCCTATGGTTACGATGTTTAGTATGCCGCCCACGCCTTCTGCGTCATATTTAGGTCCCGGGTCGGTTATCACCTCTATCTTCTTTATGCTGTTGGCCGGCATGCTCTTCAGCACCTCTTTCGGGTTCTTGGTCATCATGTTGTTGGGCCGTCCGTTCACATATACCTTGAACGAGCTGCTGCCGTTTACGGTTACGTTGTCTTCGCCGTCTACTGTCACCAGCGGCACCTTGCGCAGCATTTCTATTATCGAGTTCGACTTTGAGTCTGGATCTGATTCTATGTCGTATTCAATTTTGTCAATATCGGCCTTCACAAGCGGCTTCTGCATCACAATCTCAACGCCCTCCAGTTCGTTCTTGGCGTCAGTGATGTAGAGTGTGCCCAGGTCTATAGCCTTTTTGCCTTCTGTCACGCTGAAGTTTCTTGTTATGGCTTTGCGCCCTATGGAGCTTATGGTTATGACGAAGCTGCCCTTGCCGCTCATCGTCTCGCTGAAGCGGCCGTCTTTGTCGGTTACGGCCATCTTTACGGCCTTGCCGGGCTTTTCTTTTCTGGCTATGCTTATCGTGGCGTATGGTTCGCCCTCGCGGCTTATCGAGTCAACCACCATTCCGCTGACCGTGAACTTTTGGTCTGCAACTTGTCCCATTGCTGCCGGCATGGCTGCGACGAGAGATAATAAAAGGAGCAAAAGTGTTTTCATAACAGGTGTTCATTTTTTCTTTCTGCAAAGAAACTAATAAATTTAGTTACACACAAGCGCTACGTGTTAATAAAACCAAATATGGAGTATTTAAGCCGTAAATCTTTCGTCTTGACAGCTAAATGCCGGCAAATCGTTGTTTAGTGCCTTATGCCTTTATTGATGTGTGTTTTTCTTTGCATCCGCGCTCTTCACATCGGTTTGCGGAAGGCGCTGATTGGCTATATGCATCAAGCCCCCGGCCTATGTCAAGGTCAGGGGCTTGTTGTATGCGGTGTGGCTTGCTGCCGTATGCTTTGCTGCATAATGCGCCTTGCTGCGCAGCGACGGTCTGACCGTGGAGTCTTCGACTGCTGTCAGTGCCAGTATCCGTGTGGCGGTTCGTCCTTTTTAGGCGGTTTCGGGTGCTTATGCTTTTTCTTCTTTGGCGGTTTCGGCGGCTTGTGGTTGACGTGCTTGGGATGCGGCCCGTGCGGAGGGCGTGTCGTTACGCACGATGTCGTGCCTAAGCCGATGAACAGTGCGATTGTAGCGATTATTATTGTCTTTCTCATGGTAAAAGTTTTTGTTTCTTAATAATAAGACGTTGCAGCATGGCTGTTGGTTTAATGCCGGAGGCAGAAAAACTGTCAAATATTTGTGCTTTGTAGTCTTGTAGCCATTACTTTATGGCATCATGGATATAAACAAAACTCCGGCAGACAGCGGCGGAGCAGAGCCATGTGATGCTCTCTGCCAGTTGTCTGCCGGAGTCAGGCGTTATGCAGCCATGCATGTCAGGTAGAATGTTGCTGTGAGCATTGTCCTGCCTGCGTAGCCTGCTGCTCTATGTTCTTGTCATGCGCCCGGCTGTGGCCTTTGTTAGCCATGAGCCAGAGCCGGGCGTCGCTTCTGTCATTTCTTTATCCTGTATACTCTGAAGGTCATCGGGGCAATCTCGTCCTCAATCACAGTGCATTTTTTGCCTGCCTTACATGTAAGCGTGCCCGTTTTAGGTACAATCTTTTCGGGCTCCTCTAAAGTGTTTTCGGCATCCATGTCGGTGCAGGTCAGTGTGGTGGTCTGTGCCGTCCTTTCTCCCTTCATGCCTTTAAGGTTGACGCTCACGGGCTGTGTGGTCTTGCCTGTGTTCACAACTTTTACAATCACCGAGCCGTCACCGTTGTCTGCTGCTGCGCTGGCATACAGTCCGGCCTGTCCCTGCTGTCCTGCCACAGGCTTGCCGTTCATGGTCAGCTTTAGCACGTTGGTGCCCTTGTTGCAGGCATACATCTGCTGTACGTAGTAGCTTACCGACTTGAACATGCGTGCGTTGTCGAACCATATCAGGTCGGGGCGCCACTGCCATGCGTCAACGCGCGCAAAGAGCGGAGCGTAGGTGGCCATGAGCACCACGTCGGCGTTGCGCTCCAGTCCGGTCATGAAGGCTGCCTCATATAGTGATGTCTCATAATGGTTCCATTTCTTTCCGTCGCCGTGGCAGGCATATTCGCCGGCAAACACCTTCGGGCCTTTGCGGCTGTAGCTGTCGTATCTCATGCTGCTGTTGCGGAACCACTCTTCCGATTTGTAGTAGTGTTCGTCTACGAGGTCGACACCAATCTCTCTCATGGCCTTCCATCCGTGTTCAAACATCTCGCCCTCGGGCGCCGGTCCGCATGTACCTATAATCTTTATGTCGGGATATTTCTCGCGTATAGCCTTGACGAACGGCGGCAGACGCTTGAAGTAAGGCTCTTCCCACTGCTCGTTGCCCACGGCTATATATTTAAGGTTGAAGGGTGCGGGATGCCCCATTTCGGCGCGCTTGCGTCCCCATGTAGTGGTGGTGTCGCCGTTGGCAAACTCAATGAGGTCGAGGCAATCCTGTATGTATGGCTGCAGCTCGCTCATAGGCACGTTGGCGCTGTCGTCCTTGTTCTGAAACTGGCATGCCATGCCCACGTTAAGCACAGGCAGCGGCTCGGCACCAATGTCTTCAGACAGTTGGAAATATTCGAAGAAGCCCAGTCCGTAGCTCTGATAGTAGTCGGGACTGATGCGGCTCTTCATGGCATACTGCCAGCGGTTTTCGTTCACGGGGCGGTTCTCTACGGGGCCTATCGTGTTCTTCCACTGATAGCGTGTCTGCAGGTCGGCACCCTCAACGATGCATCCGCCCGGAAAGCGGAACACGCCCGGGTGCATGTCGGCCAATGCCTGAGCGAGGTCGGCCCTCATGCCGTTTTTGCGGTTTTTGAATGTTTTTACCGGGAAGAGGCTTACGTGCTCGAGACACACCGGAGCCTTGCCGTTGAGCAGGATGCGCAGGCTTGCTTCTGTGTCGTTCTTGGGCGACCTCATTATCAGTTCATATTTTTTCCATTCTCCAGATGTTATCTTCAGTTCCTGTGTTACGAAGGCCTGAGGTTCGCTGTCGGTCAGCTGGTCTATAAGTTCCACCTTTATGCCGCCTTCGCCCTCGGCTGCCTTTGCCCACAGCGTCAGTCTGTAGTCTTCGCCCTGCTTTAGGCTTATTCCGCCGTAGCCGCTGTTCTGCATTCCGGTCAGACGGTCTGCGTGTCCCGGCCATGCCAGCTCAACATAATGAGGGCAGCGCTCAAAGGGGCCGTCGTCTTTCACGTTGACGTTGCCAAAGGTTGTCCATCCTGTCAGGCTCTGTTTGAACTCGAACGAGCGGTTTACCAGCATTTCGCCGTAAAGGCCGCCGTCGGCACCATAGTTGATGTCCTCAAAGAAAATGCCATACATTGTCTTCTGTATGGGGGCGCCGTTTTTGCCCGTGTCGACGTCCATCACGCGCGGCTGGGCAAACGATGAGGTCAGCGCCGCAGCAAGTGCCGCAGCACCTGCAATCAGTCTTAAGTTCATGTTGTAAAGATAATGTTATATTGTTTAAGTTTAAAGTGCTGCAAATGTAGTCAAAAATATTTATATGTAGCAAAAAACAAAGTAAAAAGTGCATAAATTACACTTTTTCTTGTCCGTTCCTCTGTTCTAGCGCAGTCTGCGGCAGTGGCATAGCCCTGTTTCGGCTGGCATTAAGGGCTGAAGGCTTTAAGTCCTGACAGTCATGGCGTGAGCGGCATTGCCCCTGCGGGCATAGATGCGCCTGAGCGTCTTGCCGTAGTAGAGCATGCCTACGGCATCTGCCACTGCCCATCCTATAGGTATAGACCACCATATGCCGTCGACTCCTATGCTCGGAACGGCCGACAAGGCATAGGCGAGCGCCACGCGCAGACCAAGCGACAGCACCGTCAGCACCACAGACATGCCCGGCATCCTAATGGCGCGATAGTAGCCGTAGAGCAGAAACAGCACGCCAATGCCAACGTAAAAGGCTCCCTCTATGCGCAGATATCTCACGCCGATGGATATTATGTCATGCTGCGAACCGTCCACGAATATCATCATCAGTGGTTTGGCAAGCACAAAGACTGCCGCTGAAACCACCAGCGAGAACACTGTCGTCATCAGCAGAGCCTGCCTCACTCCGCGGCGTATGCGTCCCCGTTTGGATGCGCCGAAGTTCTGCGCCACGAAGGTCGAGAAAGCGTTGCCCAGCTCCTGCACAGGCATATACGCAAACGAGTCGATCTTTACGGCAGCCGCAAATGCCGCCATCACGGCCATGCCGAAACTGTTTACGAGGCCTTGCACCATCAGTATGCCGAAGTTCATCACCGACTGCTGTACGCAAGTGAGCGACGAGAATGTGGCTATCTCGCCGAGCGTTGCCCGGCTTACGGCCATGTCCTTGCGGCGCGGAATCAGTTCTGGGCGCGTCTTCAGTATATATGCCGTTATGCCTATTGCTGCCGCAGCCTGAGATATGAGCGTTGCCCACGCAGCGCCCTCAATGCCGAGCCCGAAAAGCAGCACGAGAACGAGGTCGAGCACCACGTTGAGCACCACCGACGCTGCCAGCACCCACAGCGGAGTGCGGCTGTTGCCCACAGAACGCAGCAGCGACGCGCAGAAGTTGTAGACGAACGACAGCGCTATGCCGCCGTATATTATCATAAGGTAGCTGCGCATCAGCGGATAAACATCAGCCGGAACGCTCAGCAGGCGCAGCGTGCCGTCAATCCAGATATATGCCGCGGCATTCAGCACAACGGTTATTCCGCCCGTAAGCAGCAGGCTTGCCGCCACGCTCTGCCTCAGACCTGCCATGTTGCCCTCGCCGAACTTTAGTGAGAACACCGTGCCGCTGCCCATCGACAGGCCGAGCATCACGGACGTGATAAACACCATAAGCGTGTAGGCTGAGCCGACGGCCGCCAGCGCCTCAGCACCGATGAAGCGCCCCACAATGAGCGTATCGGCAATGTTGTAGCACTGCTGCATCATCGCCCCCGCCATCATCGGCAGTGTGAAGCGCAGCAGAGTAGGTGTTATTTTGCCCCGTGTAAGGTCTTCGCCGTTGTTCATTTTCAGCTGTTGATTTAAAACATTCATACAAAGGTAATCAATAAAATTTAAAGTATGACATGATTGGATAAAAGAATAAATGGCATATTCATGGCATTTAAAGACATGGTAAAATATCAGGACAAAAGTTTTTTCTGAAATAGAAAACCGATGTGTAAAGGATGTTAATTTGCGCCGCTTAAAGCTGTCGCTTTATTAACTTTCATTTACGTTTGGCCCTCTTTTTGGTCCTAAAAAGCATGGTTTTGCCTTTAAAGTTGAGGCTTTTTGCATTACAAAAAGCCCACTTTTGCATCTTAAATGCACCACTTTTGACCGGTAAACGGCTGAGTAATGTTTTTTAACTTTTGACTTTTTATGGAAAGAACCCCATAAATGCCTAACATTCAATGATTTAACTGAAATGCCTGAAAATACGCAATTTTTCGGTCTGAAGACCAATCCTTGTCCGGCACCGCTGTTCTGAGAGCGTTAAGTGAACGGAATTTATCCGTTTTATTTACAAAAACCAGCTGCGTATGCAGTCTTGTCAGCAGATTAGATTATGGTTACTTCATGTCTTTTTATGTGTCGTAAAAGTGGAAGAAGGGTTGATATGGCATTTTTGAAAATGTACGAAACGCCCTAAAATGTTAAATACTGATAAAAAGACATGCATACTATACCCATTTCGGTGCTTGGGTTGTATTAGAAGTAAAGACAAAGAATTATGGCTATTTATAAAACTGTTGTAAACATAAGACTCCCGTTGTTGCTGTGCCTCATGGCTTTTTGCTTAAACATAAGCTATGCCGGAGAAAATAACAAGAGGCTCATTACGCTGAGGTTTGCCGGCGAACCACTGCCGTCAGCATTAAAGCGGCTTGAGAAAGCAGGCCGAAAGAGCATTCTGTTTACATATAAGGAGACGGAGCATTTCAGGGTTACGGCCACAGTGGTAAACAAGACACAAGCGGAGGCCCTGCGTATCCTGCTCAGCGGCAAGCCCTTTGCGTTTGTTGAGCGCAATGCTTACTTCGTTGTGCAGTACAGCGAGTCGCGCCAGCGCAGCGTCAGTGTGCGCGGCCGTGTGACCGACCAAAACGGTAAGCCCATGGCTTATGCCAATGTTGTCATGCTGGCTGCCGGCGACAAGTCGTATATCTCCGGATGCGTCACGGAAGCCGACGGCACTTTTGCCATGCCTTCAATGCCGCAGAAAGACTGTCTGCTCCGCGTGTCTTTTGTAGGTTACACTACTGTCATCGTGCCATGCCGTCAGGAAAACAGCATAACTCTTAAGGCAGACGCCATGATGCTTAAAGGTGTAGAGGTAAAGGCGTCGCGCCCGATGGTGGAGCGCAGGGGCAGCACCATTGTAGTCAACGTTGCGGGCACGCCGCTTTCCATGATGGGTTCGGCAGCCGACATGATTGGCTGTCTGCCTTTCGTTACAGGCGACGGCGACAATTTCAGTGTGATAGGCCGTGGCGGGGCAGAGATTTACATCAACGGGCGCAAGGTGCGCGACATGAACGAACTCGGACAGCTGCGCGCCACTGAGATTCAACAGGCCGAAATAATAATGAATCCCGGTGCGCGCTATTCGTCGGATGTAGGGGCGGTGATACGGTTAAAGACAATACGTCTGCGCGGACAGGGACTTAGCGGATTGGCTTATGCCGAATGGTCGCAGGGACATGAAGGTGAAGGGCGCGAAGGTCTTTCGCTAAACTACCGCACCGGCGGGCTTGACGTCTTTATGAAGGGAAACTTTAAGGAAAACAGTTTTTATATAAAGAAACAGACTCTAAGCCTGATGAACACGTCGTCGGTATGGACGATGATGTCTGACAATATTGAGACCGGCAACGATTCTAACTTTAATGGTGAGGTGGGCTTCAACTATGAACCCGACAGCCGCCAGTCGTTCGGCGTGCGTTATGTGGCTGACAAATCTCTTGCCAACAGCAGCTCACATATAACGGGCAACACCATATTGTTGCGAGACGGAGACGAGTATGACAATATTGAGACAGAGTCGGAGACGGCTGAGAACAACGGCTGGAACCATTCGGTCAACGGATACTATACGGGCACGTTCGGCAAGTGGAGCATAGACTTCAACGCCGACTATGTGGGCGGATGCTCGCGCAGCTGGCAGGTGGCAGCCAACAACGACGAAGTGGACGCTGCATCATATAATGACGTGCGTAATTCTCTCTATGCCGCTAAGCTGGTGGTAACAGCCCCGTTGCTTGGCGGAGAGGTGGCGTTTGGCACGGAAGATACATTCACCGACCGCAAGGACCGCTTTACTCAGAGCGGCTTCTCGGCAGATGCCGACGACCATCTGCAACAGCAGTCTTATTCGGCATTTGTAGACTATACTCTCGGTCTGGGACGTTTTACGGCACGTGCCGGATTGCGCTACGAGCATCAGCGGACCAAGTATTATGAGGCAGGCGTGCTGAAGGCAGAGCAAAGCCCTACGTACAACGACCTGATTCCGTCGGCATCGGTCGACTACAGCCATGGCGACTGGAATTTTTCGCTGGCTTACCGTCTGTTGAAACTTAGTCCTCTTTACCGCATGCTCTCGAGCGCGACAAGCTATATCAGCAAATATATGTACCGTAACGGCAATCCGCTCCTCGTGCCACAGAAACATAACTACTTTACAATCGACGGCGGATGGAGATGGATTAATTTCTCGATATGGTACGACTATACAATTAATATGTACACTTCGTTCTTCAAGCCATATGATGAAGACGGCCATCCGGGCGTAATGCTGGAGACAATGGCCAGCATACCTTATACTAATATGTACGGAATGTCTGTTGAACTGACACCGAAAATCGGAATATGGCAGCCCCGCCTGTCGGCTTCGATAGACTGGTATGACTCTGACGCGCGCTCTCTTGGCATACCTTACCTGTGGAACCGTCCCGTCTTTGACTTCGTTTTCTACAACAGTCTGACCTTCAGCCACGGCTGGCTTCTGAACCTGAAAGCACGTCTGGGCCTGAGGGGCAAACAGAGCTACACCATAAAACAGCAGTATGGAACGGTGAGTCTGCGTGTGGTAAAGACGTTCTTCAAGGACAAATCGCTGCGCGTGGCCCTTTCTGCCGACGACATATTCAATACGGGGCGCGACCGTTTCACTGGTTATGGTGACCGTACATACTACGACAGCCGTACATGGTCAGACACGCAGCGCATAAGCATAAGCGTAAACTATACGTTCAACGCCACCAAGACAAAGTATAAAGGCACGGGAGCCGGCGAGAGCGAGAAACAACGACTGTAGCGGCTGTCTGTTGAAAATAATGCTTACCTTTGCGGTCGTTAAATGTCTCCGTGTTTCCTGGCACAATGGTGCAAGGCGATGAACGGCGGCCAACTGATTTTTAAAATGTTGTTGAAAGATAAGAAGAAAGACGACTTCAGACGTATGTTCTGCGAATATTATCCTAAGCTGGTCAGGTTTGCCGTCCAGCTTACGGGCGATGCCGACGAGGGGCGCGATGTGGTGGCCGATGTCATGGAGAAGGCTTGGGAGCGCTTCGACTTGCTGCGTCCTGCTGACCGCGGCTCATGGCTCTATATGTGCGTGCGCAACGCCTGTATTAACAGACTGAAACACATAGAGACCGAAAATTGTGCGGCGGCAGAGCTGGCTGAAGTAACAAAGGCAGATGCCGAAAGCGAATATCGCGATCACGAGCGGCTGCTTTCGCGTGTTGAGGCTGTGGCTGAAGGGTTAGGCGAGCCAGCACGCTCGATAGTGCGCCTATGTTATTATGAGCATCTTACACGCCGTCAGGCTGCCGAACGTCTTGGAATAAGTTATGATACCGTGAAAAAACATATTGCAAAAGCCTTGAAACTTTTGCGTGAGGCTGTAGGAAAGGAGACGAATTATGAAAGATAATGATGTCAGAAACATGGATTTGACAAGCCGCAAGGCAGGCGGGGGCAGTGGTGAAGACGAGCGTTTGCTGATGATGCTCGGCGAGGCTTTGGGAGATATGCCCGGCGATGAGGAGACGCAGAAGGCATGGCGGCAGTTTGAAGCGCGTCATGGCGATGCCGGCGGCTCACGTTTGAGGCTGCGCCGCATATTCATTTCAGCAGCGGCAGCTGCTGCCGTTGTGGCTTTGGTCGTGGCGTTTGCATGGAATGATATTGTTGGCTCATCCGGAGTGATTGAGACATTTGCCATGGCCGAACTGCCGTCGCATACATCGCGTGTGGCTGACGGAGACAATGTTGTCGTGCAGACGCCGTCGGCCACTACGTCTGCTGTCCTTCTGCCCGACGGTTCCCGCGTAATGCTCGGTTCAGGCTCTCGTCTTGAATATCCGTCAGATTTTGGACAGAATGGCGTCAGGGAGGTTGAACTTACAGGACAGGCACGCTTCAGCGTCAGGCATGATGCCGGCAGACCGTTTGTCGTAAAGAGCGGAAATATGAGTACTAAGGTGCTCGGCACGGTGTTCTATGTCCGTTCTTATCATGGCAGCGCAAGTTCGGTGGTGCTGCTTAAAGGCTGTGTCAGTGTAAGTAGTGAAGACGGCGGCAAGGACAGGATGCTTAGTCCCGGACATCAGGCCGTTGTCGACGATAAGGGTGGCATAAAGGTGGAAAAGGCCGACATGGCAGCTGTCGGAGGGTGGACTCGCGGTGAGTTCTGTTTCGACGATTCGCGGCTCGAGGATGTTATGAACGACATAGGATCATGGTATAACGTAGGCATTGCGTTCCATTCGCGCAGTCTGCTTTCTGTCCGAATTCACTTCAACTTCCCCCGGTCGGTTTCTTTGGCAGACGTTCTTCAGGCGCTTAACGACCTTGGCGTGGCACAGTTCAGATACGCCGACGGCCGCGTAAGCATAGAGCAGAAATAGCATTATGCCCGGTTCGTTGCGCATTAATGTTTTTTTGAGTAACTTTGCAGCTCGAAAGCTGTAAATATCAATATAAAACATTATTCTCCGGCACATACGGCAGCATTGGCTGTATTGTGCGTGAAGCAGAAAACAGACAACAATGGATAACAGAAACAGACAGATACTCAACATAGCCCTGCCGGCAATAGTGAGCAACATCACCGTGCCGCTGCTGGGACTGGTTGACGTAACCATAGTGGGCCACCTCGGGGCGGCATCGTATATAGGTGCAATAGCCGTTGGCGGCATGACGTTCAACGTGATTTACTGGATATTCGGATTCCTGCGCATGGGTACTAGCGGACTGACGGGGCAGGCTCTCGGCAGGCGCGACCTTACCGAAACGGTGCGTATGCTCTGCCGTTCGTTGGGTATTGCCATGGCGGTTGCTTTGGCGCTCATCGTGCTGCAGGTGCCGCTGCGCGAGGCCTCAATGTTCGTGATGCAGCCGCCTGCCGAGGTAAGAAGGCTTGCCTCAATATATTTCGACATACTTATATGGGGCGCTCCTGCCATGCTCGGCCTGTTCAGTTTGTCGGGATGGTACATAGGCATGCAGAATTCGCGCGTGCCAATGTTTATAGCCATAACGCAGAACATAATAAACATAGGGGCGAGCACGCTGCTTGTGTTCGGCCTCGGACTTAAAGTTGAAGGCGTTGCCCTGGGCACGCTCATTGCCCAATGGGGCGGTTTCATTATGGCACTGCTGCTCTGCTTCGTAAATTATCGCCGTCTGAGGCGTTATTTCTCATGGCAAGGCGTATGGCGGCGCGACGCAATGGCACATTTCTTCAAGGTAAATCGCGACATATTTCTGCGCACGCTGTGCATGGTTGCCGTAATGCTGTTTTTCACTTCCGCCGGTTCGTGGCAGGGTGAGGTAGTGTTGGCGGTTAACACTCTGCTCATGCAGTTCTATATGCTGTTCTCTTATGTTATGGACGGCTTTGCCTATGCCGGCGAGGCTTTGAGCGGCAAGTTTTACGGGGCGCGCAATCATGAGGCTCTTGGCTCCACGGTGCGCCGCCTGTTCTGGTGGGGAGCCGGCATGGCAGTAGGCTTCACCTTGGTTTATGGCATAGGCGGCGACGCCTTTCTCTCGTTGCTTACAGATGAGCCTTCTGTGGTGGCGGCCTCGCATGAGTATTATTACTGGGCGTTGGCAATACCTGTTGCCGGCATGGCGGCGTTTGTATGGGACGGTGTGTTCATTGGCTGCACCATGACGCGTGGCATGCTTCAGTCGATGTTTCTTGCAGCCGTAACGTTCTTTGCCCTTTATTATTCTCTTCGTTTCACAATGGCCAACCATGGTCTGTGGCTTGCGTTCATAGCGTTTGGTGCTGTAAGAGGATTGGCGCAGACCGTGATATGGCGCAGGCGGCGCACGGGTTGCGCTGACTGACCGGTAAGCGCGCAGTCGACTTTGCCAATGATATGAGGTATAGTTGCAAATTATAACGCGGTTTTGAATAAAAACAAAGAGTGCAGACAGAAGAAACACTGAAAGTGCGTCCTGTCTGCATTCTTTATGTATAATATGTATTATGAGCCGTTTGTGATTTGGATACGGGATGTAGAGAGGAAAACTATCCCCAGTTTATCTTGTCGCCTTCTTCCCTCACTATCCTGCAAAGCTCCTGTTCGTTGTCAATCAGTGAGGTCAGCATGTCTGCAAGTCGTTTGGCCTTGTCGCGGTTGGCGTCGTTCTCCTTGAAGTATGCATCATAGAGGCCTGCCTCAGGATCGGTGTCCATTGCCTCGAGTATGTCGGGTGCGTTGTTCTTGAGATAATGCCTTATCAGGGCGTCCCAGTTATATCCGTTCATGTAGGCCGCTTCGTTTATTTCGCCCAATCTATCGCCAAGCTCAAGCACCTTGTCGTGTTCCACTTCGAGCAGCACGTTTATCACACCGTCGCCATCATCGATTATTCTTACATAGCTGCCGTCGCCGCTGTTGCTCATTGCATTGTGGCTGTCTGCATGGCCGCTTTCCTCCTGTTGCGGCCTTTCTTCCGTCTTGCCTTTAAAGGCTTGCAGAATTTTGCTGAATAAATTTTTACCTGATACCATTATCGTTGTCTGAATTATTGAGTTTCTTACGTTCTGTCTGATATTTGCGTCCGTGGCTGAAGTTGTACGACAGCGTTAAGTAAATCATGTTACCGTTGTCCTTGATATATGTATGTGTAGTGCTCTGCAGATACTTGCTGTCTGTCTTGCCCACATAGTCGAAACCTTGGGCATAGCCGAGCAGCAAAACTCCAAGTCCCACTTTGAGGTCTTTATATTTATAGCTGACGCTGAAGTTCGACTGGTTTTCGCCCGTGCTCATAGATTCGGCAAAATAGCTTTTCGGTGCGGTGTAGAAACTTGCTGAAATATTCCATCTGCCCAGCATAAGGTTGGCATATCCGCCCCAGCGCCATGAGCGGTAGTTGTGAGAGTAGGCAAGTCCGCGGCTGTTGTAGTTGGAATAGTCGCCATAGAGTGAAATGTTGAGAATGTCCTTAATGGCGTGCAGAGTGAAGTAGGCCGTGATAGACTGTTGACTGAAGCTCTTCTGGTTTTCCGGCTTGCTGATGAGCAGATATGTGCCGTCGTCCTGCAGCTCAGGAATATAAGATGTCATGATGATGTCGGGCGCATAATACCAGCTTCCGTACAACTGGAAGTTAAAAAGCGGACGGTTCCAGCTTAGCATAAGACTGTTGCTGTATCCAGTGTAAGGCTTCAGTCCTGTGTTTCCGTCGCTTGCGTTAAGTTCGTCGCTCTGGTTCCTTACGTCGCTCAGTTGCGAGAGCGAAGGCGAACGCTGGCTTATTCGTCCTGAGTATCTTACAAACAGATTATCTGTTATTTTGGTCGAAAGACTTAACTGCGGGCGCAGTGTCCACTTTTTGAATCCTATGTCGCCCTGATGAATGGCAAGATAGTTTGCACCGAGGCCAACCTGATAGTTGAATATGCCGAGTTTTCCCTGTAGCTGTGCAAAGAGATAAAGATTGTCTGAGTTGAGTATGGCGTCCGTGTTCACCGCTCCTGTGTAGTCGTTGTCAGTGTGGCTTACGGTGTATTCGCCTCCGGCCGAGAACACTTTGTTCTTGAATTCCTTCGTATATATAGCTTCACTGATAAGCGAATATTTGCGGCCCGTGGTAGAATAGCTGTAGTCATTCACCGGGTCAGCCTGCATCGACTGCTCAGGCGACTGGTTGAAGAGATAGTTGCGCGACATATATTTGTAGTCGGTGCCGATGTAAGTTCCTACTACATTGGCCGTTATGTTCTGTTTTTTAGGCAGGTTCAGCGACCAGTAGATGTCGAGCGACGGGGTGTACATTTTGTTCTTACTCTTGTTATACAGATACAAGTCTGGCATTGATGTCTCTTTTGCCAGCTGATTTGAGCCTGAGTTCGGGTTGTTGTATTGATTATAGTTGAGGCTGATGTTCAGTGTATATTTGTCAGGTTCGGCAAGGTTGTAGCCCAGCTGGACCGTATTAAAGGTGTACATGAAGTCGGTGTTGTAGCCTAAATATTGGCGTTGGCGCTGCGTTCCGTCAGGAAAGAAATATGTGTTTTCGCTGTCCACCTTGCGCTCGTCGTAGCCGCGGTAGCTGAAGTTGTAGTATATGCTGAACTCCGATTTCTTGTAGTTATACTTAAAGTAAGCATTACTGTTGTTGAAGCCGGTAGTGAAGGCCTGCATCGTTCCTAACCCGCCGACATATCCCGCATATCTTCTCTTTACGACAAAGTTAATTACAGCGTCCATGCTGCCGTCGGAATATCTTACTCCGGGATTGTCGATATATTCAACCCTTACAACCTCGTCAGGTCTCAGTGCTGTTATGTCCTGTTGATTGGCTTTAACGTCATTTATGCGTACCTGCACGCTTCCGCCTTTCAGTGATTTAATTTCCTGCTTAATCGGGTCGGTCATTATACCGTTGAGCGTCATCTTGCTCAGCAGATCGTATCCGTTCGATGAGTGCTTCTTCATTGTTGATGTCGGCAGAAGTATTTGGCGGTCTACCTTGCTTATCACTCGCATACCATTAACCGTAACTTCGCCAAGGTTGTATGTGGTGTCAACTTTCAGCGTGTCGGTCTGAGCATGCGCTGCGGCAACTGTCATGGCTGCCGCAAGCGCAGTCATTATTATTCTGTGTCTTTTCATACGCAATGCTGTTTTGTGTCTTATTCTGATTTTAGTACGCAATCGCATTGCTGATGTGACATGATTTAACTTATTTTAAATAACAGTGGTATGTCAGCCGGGATAATTCATGTTCTCGTCTTTGATAACCTCAAGCACTTCTGTTAGGAACTTGCGTGCCTCCCATCGTGCCATGGGCAGGTCGTGCAGCAGCCAGTTGCCGCAGTCCTTCGGAGCAGCTCCCGGTATTTCGCCTTCAAAGTCAGCAACAAATTTGAATGTCTTTTTCATCAGCTCCACGATGTCCTTCGGTTCAAGGTCGCCGCGCATGAGCAGATAGTTGCCTGTGAGGCATCCCATCGGTCCCCAGTAAATTATGCGGTCTTTCCATTCCGGGTCGTTGCGCAGATAGGTTGCAGCCAGATGTTCAATGGTGTGGAGTGCGCCGGCGTGAACAACAGGTTCGCGGTTAGGCTCCTTCATGCGTATGTCAAATGTGGTGACGGTCTCTCCGCCTACGCTGTCCTTACGTGATACGTATATTCCGCGCAGCAGGCGGTTGTGGTCGATTGTAAAACTTGGAATCTTTTTCATTTTTTAGGAGTTAAGAAGTTATGGAGTTAAGGAGTTAAGACAAATGCGTTGTTTCATTTTTTTGTTGTCTGGCTTTTGAGGATATTCTGACAAATGCGTCGCTCCTTGACATCTCAGTAACTCATTGCTTATATTACTTTAAGAAATTCTTTGGTAACGTTGAACGACTTTTCGGCAAGTCTTGCCCAGAAGTCGAAGTATTGCGACGCCTTGTTGTCCTTTAGCGGTATGTCGCTGATTATGCGGAAACTTACGAAGGGCACTCCGTAAATGTGGCAGGTCTGCGCTATAGAGCAGCTCTCCATGTCGACGGCCTTGGCCTTGGGAAAGTTGTCGAGTATGCCCTGCATCTTCTCACGTGAGTCTACAAACCATTCGCCGCTGACAATCAGACCGGAATGAATCTTTGTCTCGCCGCTCAGGGATACTGCTTTTTCTACGAGGTCTTTGGGTGCCGTAAATGCAGGCGGCATGCCGATGATTTGCCCGAAGCTGCACTCGCTGCCGCAGTAGGCGTCGTGATAGCAATATGACGTGCCCACGATGACGTCCGTTACGTTCATCTCTACGTCGGCTCCGCCAGCCACGCCGGTAGATATCACCAGGTCGGGGGCATAGTTGTTTATCATTTCCACGGCACCTATGGCAGAGTTTACCTTGCCGATGCCGCATTTCTGTATAACGATGTCCTTGTCGCCGATGTTGCCCACGGCGAAGTCTTTCTTGTGGTGTTGCTCCATTGTGGCGTTTTCGAGCAGTGCCTTAAGCTGCACAAACTCCTTGTCCATTGCCACTATTATTCCTATTTTCATCTTTATGCTGTTGTTTTATGTGGCAAAGATATAAAGAATTTGCGACATATCAGCGTGCCGCCGGCTTATAGGAGGCAAAAAATCTCTTAGAATGTGTGGCGGGCAGGCGCATCATGGATAGGTGTAGTTGAAGTATGTCCACTGGCTACTGCCTATGCTGCGGTTGTTGTTGTCGAATATTTCAACCTTGGCCTTCAGGTGCGATTTGCCGCTTCCGAGATGAAGTTCGCTGTAGGGTATGAAAATCTTTAGGTCGGTGTATGTCGTGTTGTCCCACCCCGGCGTATATTTTGTTGAAGACGACACCTTGCCGTCGGTAGTGTAATAATGTTTGTTGTAGTCGTTCAGAGCCGTTCCATTTTCGAAGTAGAAGTAGGCTACGCAGATGCCCGTCTTGCCCTTCATGCCGCTTACGTCGAAGCTCACTTTGACATTCATTCCTTTCTGCCCGTTCTGGTAGAGGTTATGCTCTGTGGTGATAGACTTCACCGTTGCGCTCAAATTGGTGTAGGTGTTGTACGACGGTGCTTTAAGATAGTTGAGGCCGAATCTTTTGTCGAGTGCCTTGAACATTGCCAGATATGTAGGGGCTGATTTTGTCGACACGTCGAGTGTTATGCCGGATATTACGATTTTTTTTATGTTGAAGGTCGTAAGCTGCTGTATCACGTGGCTTATACGGTTGCTTGATGACATGGAGGAAAAGTCGCTGCGGCTGCTCGAAAGATCAGATACCGACGCTTGTATTCCTAGATTAGCCATCTCTGCGTCTTCAAATTCTTTTTTCAGGACATCAGACACTCCTGCTGCGTATGTACTTATCACTTCGCCGTTTGTAAGCGTCAGCGTCAGTGTTTGGTTAAATATAGCCTTGTCTTCGTATCTGCGTGTTTTTTTCCCAAGGTCTATCAGGCTCTGTTCAAAGCCTGCAATCCTTATTGAGATTACCGGATATATTCCTTTCTTATACAGAAGCTGAAGACCTCCAAGTACAATTTCTTCAGTGTTGGATGCCTTAAATTCAAGATCTTTTGTCCTGTAATAATAAGTACCTCCATCACTAAGGCCCTCTTCAAACTCATACGGCTCGTCTCCTGAATTAATTCCGGCATAAACATTTAATGCGGCAAATGCGAATATCAATGCCATTGATATCCTGTTTAATAATGACGTTCTCATAAATATTAGTTTTAAAATAATGTAACCTATAATAACGCGTTACTGTATGCCAGGACAACGCTCTTGGCAAAGATAATACTTATATAGGAAAAAACAGCCTGACGGGGTCCGAATATGTGCAAAATATATGAATTTTGTTTCTTTCAGAGTGCCGTTAAGGCCGGACTGCGCTAAAAAGTTATTCAGAATGATGCGGAGTAGTTGAAAAAATATTACTTTTGCGTACTTGAAAACAAATCATATTTTACATCCTCTTATGGTTAAAGTCTATAAATTATTGATAATAGCGCTGTCGCTATTGCCGTTGTATGTTTTTGCCGATATTACCGTGGCACCGGTATTTACTGATAACATGGTGATACAGCAGGAAAAGCCAGTATATGTATGGGGAAAGGCTCCTGCCGGCGAGAAGATAAAAATAAGTTTTATGTCTCAGAGATCCTGTACGGTAGCCGATGCCAACGGTGAATGGATTGCCGTGCTTAAAGCAGTGAGCGCTACTAAGAAACCGCAAAAACTTGTGGTAAGTTCAAGGTCAGGAAAAATTGTGCTAAGCAATATTCTTGTTGGCGAAGTGTGGCTCGCCTCAGGACAGTCAAACATGGAATATTCCATGAACAACCACCCGCACCATGCCCGTCCAAAGAAAGGCGACCCAGAGGTGCTGTATAAGGAATTTAAGGCGGCAGACAGTCAGATAATACGCACAATGTATGTAGAGTGTTCAAATAATGGCGAGATACTGCCTACTGCCGGATGGAAGATGCTGTCAGAAGAAAGTCTTGCCCCTGTTTCTGCCGCAGGATATTTCTTTGCAAAGAATCTGTCTGACAGTCTTGACGTACCAGTCGGACTGATATCCTCGTCGTGGGGAGGATCGATGATTGAGTCGTGGATGCCCGAAGAGGCGTTCAAGGGCTCGTCGCAGTTGAATGATGGATACGCCAACGGCAGTTATTATGGTCTGCCTGCGGCCGATCATTACCGCACGATGATAGCTCCGCTGGCTCCATTCTCTATGCGCGGATTTCTGTGGTATCAGGGCGAGGCAAATGTCCTGGACCAAAGAGGGGTAGGGTATGATGTCAAGCAGCGTGCGCTGATTGACGGCTGGCGAAAGGCTTGGCATGATGACGCCATGCCGTTTTATTTCGTCCAGCTGGCACCTTATCTCTATTCAGACCGCAAGGGCGATGAGAACGGATTGCCGTGGGATGCCCTTCCTAAATTTTGGGAGGAGCAGGCGTCTTGTCTTGATGTTCCTCATACGGGTATGATTGTTATTAATGACCTGGTGGATAATCTTAAAGATATACATCCGCCATATAAATGGATTGTCGGAAAGCGCCTGGCCCTGCTTGCCTTAAATAAGACCTATGGGCGAGATGTCGTAAGTTCGGGACCTACATTTAAAAGCATGGAAGTTGAAGGCGATAAAGTCATATTGACATTTGAAAACGCTGACGGCCTGAAGACACGTGACGGAAAGATGCCCGACAACTTCAAACTGAAAAACACAAAGAACCGCTACAACACGGCCAAAGCCCAGATTGTAGACAACAAGGTTGTGCTAAGTTCAAAAACGGATATGGCAAGACCCGTGACGGTGCGTTATTGTTGGAGCGACAGCTCGCAGCCCAATCTGTGCAATGGTGCAGGTTTGCCTGCAGCACCGTTTAGGGCGACGGAAAAAATAAAGTGACATTAATGCTGATACGGCGCCATGCCGGCAGCAAGCAACGAATACATCTTAATTTTACGCAAAGAGTTGACTGATGTCATGAATTTTGTGTATTTTTGCACTCAGATTTAATTTAAAAACGTAAGTATCAATGAAAACATGGAAACAATACCTGCCCGACGTGCTGGTAATATTGCTGTTCGCGGCTATTTCTTTCGCATACTTCTTTCCTGCCGATATTGAAGGAAAGATTCTTTTCCGCCACGACTCGGCTGCAAGCAAGGGCCTCGGGCGAGAACTGTCAGAACACAGGGAGAAAACCGGAGAGCAGACTCGCTGGATGAACTCCGTGTTCAGCGGCATGCCGACATATCAGACGGCGCCCTCATACAGCAGCACCGACGGACTGGGTCAGGTCGTAAAGGCTTATCATCTTTTCCTTCCTGAGAACGTGTGGTATGTCTTTGCTTATCTGCTGGGATTCTATATCCTTCTTCGTGCGTTCGATTTCCGCCAGTCGCTGGCGGCTTTGGGCTCCATAATATGGGCCTTCTCGAGCTATTTCTTCATAATCATAGCCGCAGGACATATCTGGAAGGTTATGGCTCTGGCATATCTTCCGCCTATGATAGCCGGCGTGGTGCTTGCCTACAGGGGCAAATACCTGTGGGGACTCATTGTCACGGCGCTGTTTACGGCCTTTGAGGTCAACGCCAACCACGTGCAGATGACGTATTATTTCCTGTTTGTCATCCTGTTTATGGTCATTGCCTATCTCGTTGATGCCATCCGTAACCACAAACTGGCTCATTTCGGCAAGGCCACGGCTGTGTGTGCTGCCGGTGCCATAATAGGTATATGCATCAACCTGAGCAACCTTTATCACACATGGGAGTACAGCCAGGAATCGATGCGCGGCAAGAGCGAACTGGTCAAAAAGAACACGGCAAACCAGACAAGCAGCGGACTCGACCGCGACTATATAACGCAGTGGAGCTACGGCATAGGCGAGACATGGACTCTGCTGGTGCCCAACACCAAGGGCGGCGCATCAATGCCTTTGGCACAGAACAAGACTGCCATGGAACATGCCGACAACAACTTTATAGATATATATCAGCAGCTCGGACAGTACTGGGGTGAACAGCCCGGAACGAGCGGCCCCGTTTACGTCGGGGCATTCGTGCTCATGCTGTTCGTCTTAGGCCTGTTTATCGTCAAGGGACCTATGAAGTGGGCCCTGCTTGCCGCAACGGTGCTTTCTATACTGCTGTCATGGGGTAAGAACTTCATGCCGTTCACCGACTTCTTTATCGACTATATCCCGATGTACTCAAAGTTCCGCACGGTGGCGTCGATACTTGTCATTGCCGAGTTTACTATACCTCTGTTGGCAATGCTTGCATTGAAGAAGATTGTCGACGAGCCTGAAATCCTCACTCAAAAGATAAAATACGTTTATGCAAGCTTTGCCCTCACCGGCGGCATTGCCCTGTTGTTTGCCGTTATGCCTACAATGTTCTTCTCAGACTTCATTTCGTCTGAAGAGATGAGGGCATTGCAGCAGATACCTGCCGACTATCTTAACCCGCTGCTCGCCAATCTGCGTGAGATGCGTATAGCCATGTTCACTGCCGACTGCTGGCGCTCGTTCTTCATCATCGTCATCGGCACTCTCTGCCTGCTGCTCTATAAGGCAAAGAAACTGAAGACAGAATATATGGTGGGAGCGCTGATAGTTCTCTGTCTTGTTGACATGTGGCAGGTCAACAAGCGCTACCTCAACAACGACATGTTTGTCAACAAGAGTGAGCGCGAGGCACCGATAGAGATGACCGAGACCGACAAGATTATCCTTCAGGACAAGACCGACTTCGGCAGTTACCGTGTGCTCAACCTTGCCTCTAACACGTTCAACGAGAACGAAACTTCTTACTATCACAACAGCATAGGCGGATACCACGCCGCCAAGTTGCGCCGTTATCAGGACATGATAGACGCCTACATCGCTCCTGAGATGCAGAAGCTCGTGCCCGCAGTGGCTGAGGCCGGAGGCGACATGACCAAGATCAACGGCGACAGCATCTATCCGGTGCTCAACATGCTCAACGCAAGATATTTCATATTCCCGCTTCAGAGCGGACAGACCGTGCCTTTGAAGAATCCGTATGCTTACGGCAATGCATGGTTTGTAGACCGTATAACCTATGTAAACAGCGCCAACGACGAAATAGACAGAGTTGGAAAGATTGACCTGCGCCATGAGGCAGTGGCCGACGCCAAGTTTAAGAGTCAGCTGAAGGATGCCAAGAAGCAGGGTGGTGTGTCGGTTGTCAAGCTCACATCATATTCTTCCAACCACCTGAAGTATAGCGTAAGCTCTGATGCCGGCGGTGTGATAGTGTTCTCCGAGGTATATTATCCCGGCTGGACAGCCACAGTCGACGGCAACCCCGTTGAGCTCGGACGTGTCAACTATCTGTTGCGCGCCATCAATGTCGCACCGGGCAAGCACAACGTAGAACTGATGTTCTATCCTAAGTCTGTCAGCACAACCGAGACCATAGCATATATAGCTTATGCCGTACTTATCCTGGCGCTTCTGTTTGTTGTATATATTGAAATGAAAAAGAAAGGGAAGGTTAAATGAAAAAGCTTTTGTCATTACCGCCAAATCTGGTAAACTGTTTTCATGATGTTACCGGACACGACCGCAGCGAATGGTTCTGCACCAACGACCCCATAGGGCATAAGCTCGGTTCGGGCGGCGGCTCAACATGGCTGCTGGAGACCTGTTATGCCGAAAGTTCAGACGGCAAGAGCTTCGACGAGTGGCTTGCCTCAGACAGACGCCTGCTGCTGCATGCCGGCGGACAGAGCCGCCGGTTGCCGGCCTACGCCCCGTCGGGCAAGGTGCTGACGCCCGTGCCGGTGTTCCGCTGGGAGCGCGGACAGAGGCTCTCGCAGAATCTTCTGTCGCTGCAGATACCCCTTTACGACAAGATAATGAGCTGCGCGCCCGACAACATGCACACCATGATTGTCAGTGGCGATGTGTATATACGTGCCACTCAGCCGCTTCAGCCTATACCAGAGGCCGACGTGGTGTGCTACGGCCTGTGGCTCGGCCCTGAGATAGCCAAAGACCACGGCGTGTTTGTGTCAAGACGCGAAACTCCGTCGGTGCTTGAGTGCATGATGCAGAAGCCTTCGGTGAAGACTCTCGGCGAACTGCTCAAGGATCATTTCTATCTTACTGACATAGGCGTGTGGCTGTTGAGCGACCGCGCCGTCAAGCTGCTCATGCAGCGCTCAAAGCGCAACGGCGAGCGCATCAACTACGACCTCTATTCTGAGTTCGGCTGCTCGCTCGGCACAGATCCTTCGGTTAAGGACGACGAGCTCAACAGTCTGAGCGTAGCCGTGTTGCCTTTGCCAGGCGGCGAGTTTTATCATTTCGGCACAAGTCATGAGATACTGTCGTCTACACTTGCTATACAGAATCTTGTCAACGACCAGCGCGAGATAATGCATCACTCGCTGAAGCCTCACCCAGCCATGTTTGTTCAGAATGCATGCGTGGGTACGGCCATCACTGAGCGCAACCAGAATCTTTGGATAGAAAACAGCTATGTGCCTTCGTCGTGGACGCTGGCGCATGAGAACATCATAACGGGCGTGCCCGAAAACAACTGGACAATAAGTCTTAAGCCGGGACAGTGTGTTGACATTGTGCCTGCCGGCGAAGACGAAAATGTAGTAAGGCCTTACGGATACGACGATAAGTTCCGCGGCGACCTTCACGACCTCAGCGTTACGTTCCTCGGACGTCCGTTTGCCGAATGGGCTGCCGAGCGCAACATCGACATTGACACAATAGACGGAAATGCCGACCTGCAGTCGGCACGCATATTCCCGGCATGTGCCGACGTGAATGATGCCGGACTCGTATTGCGCTGGATGCTCTCTGAGCCGGAACTCAAAGAGGGTGCCGAGATATGGAGCGGAAGCCGCAGGCTCAGCGCCGACGACATATCGGCTGAGGCTGACCTGATGAGGCTTCAGCAGCAGCGCGACCTGCTGCGTGCTGCCAACTGGCAGGCTCTGGCACGCAACTATGAGCATAGCGTGTTCTATCAGGTTGACCTTGACGATGCCGCACGCGATTTTGCCAAGTTCAACATTCCCCAGCCGGATGCGATAAGCGACAATGCGCCGCTGCTGACACGCATACACGACTCAATGTTCCGCTCTGAGCTGGCACGCATCAAGGGCAACGAATATCAGAAGAATGAAGACAAGGCTTTTGCCCTATTGCGCGACGGACTGACACAGCAGGTGCTCACCGAGAAACAGAGCCCGCGCATGTCGGTATACGGCGACCAGATAGTGTGGGGCCGCAGCCCCGTGCGCATAGACATAGCCGGAGGATGGACCGACACGCCGCCTTACTGCCTCATGGAGGGCGGCAGCGTTGTCAACCTTGCCATCGAGCTTAACGGTCAGCCACCGCTGCAGACGTATGTCCGTCCGTGTAAGGAGCCGCACATCGTGCTGCGCAGCATCGACCTCGGAGCCATTGAGGAGGTTACCACATACGAGCAGCTTGCCGACTATCATCATGTGGGCAGTCCGTTCTCTATACCCAAGGCCGCGCTGGCCCTTGCAGGCTTTGTGCCCGCCTACTGTGCCGAGAAGTTCGGCTCGCTCGAAAGTCAGTTGAAGGCTTTCGGCTGCGGCATAGAGCTGACGCTGCTCTCTGCCATTCCCGCAGGCAGCGGACTGGGCACGAGCAGCATGCTTGCGTCTACCGTTCTCGGTGCGCTCAACGACTTCTGCGGCCTTGCATGGGACAAGAACGAGATTGGCCACCGCACGCTTGTGCTTGAGCAGCTGCTCACAACCGGAGGCGGATGGCAAGACCAGTTTGGCGGAATACTGCAGGGCGTAAAACTGTTGCAGACAGGCCGCGGCTTCGACCAGTGTCCTACGGTGCGCTGGCTTCCGTCCGACTTGTTCACACAGCCTGAGTACACGCCTTGCCACCTGCTCTATTATACGGGCATAACACGCACGGCAAAGAACATCCTGGCAGAGATAGTGCGCCGCATGTTCCTCAATCAGAGCGACGAGCTGACACGTCTGCGCGAGATGAAGCAGCACTCGCTCGACATGTATGAGACCATACAGCGTGCCGACTTCAATAAGATGGGTATGCTTGTGCGCAAGACATGGCTTCAGAATCAGGCCATCGACAGCGGCACCAATCCCGAAAGCGTTCGCCGCATAACAGAACTTATAGACGACCTGTGTCTTGGCTATAAGCTTGCCGGTGCAGGCGGAGGCGGCTATCTGTATATGGTGGCCAAGGATCCTGACGCGGCAGCCCGTATCAAACAGATACTCAACAGCAACAGGCCAAATGCCAATGCCCGCTTTGTCGATATGTCGCTCAGCACCAAGGGCTTGCAGGTGAGCCGAAGCTAAGAATTGAGAATTGACAATTGAGAGTTGAAAATTATGATTTGCTTTGCCTGATTATGCGGTCATGGCATTTGTAGTTTTTGTTCTTGGTTTTCATTTATAATTATCCGTATTAACAAATTTGCGGATATAAACCGAAAAAGTTTTTTTATAAAAACTCGTCACTCGTCACATTACAGCATAATATCCTGATTGTCAGGATGTTGTAGTGTGACGAGTTGCTTGTTCAACTCATCACACAACGATATTTGGGGGCGTTGATTGTGCTTTCCCGATATTGATTGACTTTAAGCGTGATGAGTCGGAAACGCAACTCGTCACACAATAACGCACTGTATTTCAGTGTGTTATGTGCTGTTGTGATGAGTGACGAGTTTTTGTGAAAAACTTTTTTCGTTTCTTTTCCTTTATCTGGTCTTTTTCTAAAAGCATATCTATTACGTTGCAAAAGGTCGTGTTTCATCATGCAAAAGCATACCTTTTGCAGGCTCATTTGCCGTGTTTTGCTTAATGTCTGTGTGTTGTACCTGTATATTTCCAAGCGTTTCAGCTTCACCTCGGCTATAAAAACAAATGCGATTTGTTTTGTCTTGCTCTCGGTTTGCATTAACTTTGAATAAGTTAAGCTTCGCCTCGGCCATAAAAACAAATGTGATTTGTTTTGTATTGCTCTCAGTTTGCATTAACTTTGCAGGGGAAAAGAGGAATTGATATGGAGTTCAGGACAAAAGTTAAGATAGACAAGCCCGACTTTGAGATTGAGCCTTTTGAAGACATGCTCTTTGTTGGTTCTTGCTTTGCCGACAACATAGGCAAGCGGTTTGTCGAAGAGAAGTTTAATGCCGTGGTTAATCCTTACGGCGTGATGTATAATCCGGCAAGCATCCTGCATACCGTGGCACGGAGCGAGGCTGCGCCGCGCGTGGCACTGATGACGCTCGGAACAAATCATGTATATATACTGAACGAAACAGGCGAGATAGTGGACAACTGTGCAAAACGTCCGCAGAGACTGTTCACGGAGCGCGAACTCACGATAGACGAGTGTGTAGGCTATCTTTCTGAAGCCGTGGAACTGTTGACCGGAAGAAATGCCGACGTGAAGGTGATAATTACCGTCAGCCCGATACGTTACGCCAAGTATGGCTATCACGGCAGCCAGCTGTCTAAAGCCACGCTGCTGCTTGCCGCCGACCTCATGGTAAGGAAATATCCCGGCAGGGTTACATATTTTCCTGCTTACGAGATTGTAAACGACGAACTTCGCGACTATCGCTTCTATGCATCCGACATGCTCCATCCTTCGCAGCAGGCCGTAGACTATATATGGGAACTGTTCTCAGAGGCTTATTTCTCGCCGGCAGCAAAGCGCTTTATCGAAGAGTGGCGCCCCATAAAGGAGGCGCTGGGCCACAAGCCGTTCAGGCCCGACTCTGACGAATATAAGGAGTTTATGAATAAAACAATGTTAAAAGTTAAGGCTCTTTCAAAAAAATATCCGAAATTTGTACCTTAATTATGCACCCATGGCCGGCTTGAGTGTCTTGTTCAGGCTGTTTGGCCGGCTGTTAGGGCGCAGTGATGGATGCTTTGCCCGTGCGCGGGCATGTCCAGACGGCATGCAGCCCGGTGGTGCTGCAGTGTGGCCCGGCCGTGTCTTTATGTGGCTCTGAATATCTGTTACGTGTCTTTATTCTTTTCAATGACAAAGATTAAATAAGAAACAAAATAATATCAATTGAGATGGTTTACACAATTGAAAAAGTTACAACTCTTATAGGCGCGCGCCGTTATGGCGAGAGCGACGGCAACGTAAGATGGATTCTTACCGACAGCCGCAGCCTTTGTTTTCCGGAGGAGACATTGTTCTTTGCAATACGTTCCGAACGCAACGATGGTCATAAGTACATAGCCGACCTTTACAGGCGCGGCGTGCGCAGCTTTGTGGTAGAGGTGCTTCCGTCTGACTGGCAGAAGGACTATCCTGACGCCAACTTCCTGAAAGTGCCTTTTGCGCTTGAGGCCCTTCAGCGCCTTGCCGAACGCCACAGAGACGAGTTTGACATTCCGGTGGTGGGCATCACCGGAAGCAACGGCAAGACCGTTGTAAAGGAGTGGCTCTATCAGCTGCTCTCGCCCTCAATGACAGTTACGCGCAGTCCGCGCAGCTACAACTCGCAGATAGGTGTGCCCCTCTCGGTATGGCTGCTGAGCGAGCAGAGCCAGGTGGGAGTGTTCGAGGCAGGCATAAGCCAGCCCGGCGAGATGGAGTCGCTGCGCGACATCATACAGCCCACTGTTGGCGTTATCACCAATCTTGGTGCCGCCCATCAGGAAAACTTTAAGTCGATGGCAGACAAGTGTCATGAGAAGCTACGCCTGTTTCACGACTCAAAGGCCATTGTTTATCCTTACGACGATGAGGTGATAAGACAATGTGTTGAAAGTTACGACTATAAAGGTGAGCAGATAGCATGGTCGGTGAAGGATCCGTCTGTAAGACTGTTCGTAAAGTCGGTTGACAAGAAAAACACACAGACCACCGTAACCTATGTGTTCAATGGCGTTGAGTCTGCCTACACACTGCCGTTTATCGACGAGGCTTCGGTTGCCAACTCAATAACATGTGCAGCCGTTGCGCTTCATCTTGGACTTACAGCTGATGAAATAGCACAGCGCATGCCGGCCATAGAGCCTGTGGCCATGCGCCTCGAGGTGAAGGAAGGACAGCACGGGTGCACGCTGATTAACGACTCATACAACTCAGACGTCAACTCGCTCGACATAGCCCTCGACTTCATGAACCGCCGCCCCGACCATGAGGGACGCCGCCGCACGCTCATATTGAGCGACATATATCAGAGCGGTGAAGACGGCGACACATTATATAAAAAGGTGTCAGAGCTTGCCGTAAAGCGCGGCGTGCAGAAGTTTATCGGCATCGGTCCGGAGATAAGCCGTTGTGCCGATGAGATAATGATAGAAGAGAAGTACTTCTTTGACGACTGCAACTCGTTTATCGGAAGCACCGTGTTCAGATCGTTGCGCGACGAGGTGATACTGCTCAAAGGCTCGCGCAAGTTCTCGTTCGACAGACTTACAGAGCTGCTTGAGCAGAAAGTGCATGAAACGATACTGGAGGTGAACCTCAATTCTGTTGTAAAGAACCTGAATTACTACCGTTCATACATGAAGCCTACCACCAAGCTGGTGTGCATGGTTAAGGCTGATGCCTACGGCGCAGGATCAGTAGAGGTGGCAAAGACCCTGCAGGACCATCGCGTTGACTATCTTGCCGTTGCCGTTGCCGACGAAGGCGTGACGCTGAGAAAGAACGGCATAACGTGCAACATAATGATAATGAACCCGGAGATGACGGCCTTCAAGACAATGTTCGACTATAAACTTGAGCCCGAGGTCTACAGCTTCCGCCTTCTCGATGCCCTTGTAAAGGCTGCACAGAAAGAGGGAATAACCGGATATCCGGTACACATAAAGCTCGACACAGGTATGCACCGCCTTGGATTCGACCCGCGCTGCGACATGGACGAGCTTATCAGTCGCCTGAAGCATCAGAACGCAATAATACCGCGCTCGGTGTTCTCACACTTTGTTGGTTCAGACAGCGACGACTTCGACAACTTCTCTGCCATGCAGTTTAAGCTGTTCGATGAAGGCAGCAAGAAACTTCAGTCGGCATTCAGCCACAAGATATTGCGCCACATGGACAACTCAGCCGGCATAGAACACTTCCCGGAGCGGCAGATGGACATGTGCCGCCTGGGTTTAGGCCTGTACGGCATCGACAGCCGCGACAATTCTGTATTGAATACGGTCAGCACGCTGAAGACCACCATACTGCAGATACACCGCGTGCCGAAGGAAGATACTGTGGGCTACAGCCGCAAGGGTGTGCTCACCCGCGACAGCGTTATCGGTGCTATACCTATCGGATATGCCGACGGACTTAACCGCCGCCTGGGCTGCGGCCACTGCTACTGCCTTGTCAACGGCCAGAAAGCGCCTTATGTGGGCAACATCTGTATGGACGTGGCCATGATAGACCTTACAGGAATAGACTGTAAGGAAGGCGACACCGTGGAGATATTCGGCGAGCATCTGCCTGTAACGGTGCTGTCGGACGTGCTTGGGACAATACCTTACGAGGTGCTTACAAGCATAAGCAACCGCGTAAAGAGAGTTTATTTTCAAGATTAGGCTTTATTTTAAAGCCTTTTCTTGTTTATGGTGTTTATACTATTTTAACAAATACGGCTGTATCGGTTAAGAAAAAAAGTGTTACCTTTGCACAAACTATTGCTTGAAACAAAATACTATTAATCAAATAAAAATGAATCCTATTCAAACTACTAAAATGACCAACTTCCGTTGGGTAATTTGTGCTTTGCTTTTCTGCGCTACGACAGTCAATTATCTTGACCGTCAGGTGCTGTCGCTTACGTGGAAAGACTTTATAGCACCCGAGTTCCACTGGAATGATGCTCATTATGGCATGATTACCGGTTTCTTCTCTGTCTTTTATGCTGTGGCTTGTCTGTTCGCAGGTAAGTTTGTCGACTGGATGGGCATAAAGAAAGGATATCTTTGGGCTATCTTTATATGGTCGCTCGGTGCATGTATGCACGCAGGATGCGGCTGGGTTACTATGGAGGTTGAGGGCCTCGACTCAATAGAAGCTCTCCGTGCCGTTGAGGCAGGAAGCACAATGGCCGTTGCCATTGCAACGCTCAGCGTATGGCTCTTCCTCGTTTGCCGTGCCATCCTTGCTCTCGGTGAAGCAGGAAACTTCCCCGCAGCCATCAAGGTTACGGCTGAATACTTCCCTAAGAAAGACCGCGCCTTTGCAACTTCAATCTTTAATTCAGGTGCGTCTGTCGGCGCTTTGGCAGCTCCGCTTACCATCCCTGTCCTTGCCAAGCATTTCGGTTGGGAGATGGCATTCATCATCATCGGTGCGATAGGTTTCGTGTGGATGTTCTTCTGGGCACATCTTTATGAGAAACCTGAAAACTCTAAGAGAGTAAACAAGGCAGAGCTTATATATATCAATCAGGACGAAAAAGAGGAGCCTGCTTCAGCTGAGGCTAAAGAGGAAAAGACTATTCCGTTCATGCAGTGCTTCAAGTATAAGCAGACATGGTCGTTCGTAGTAGGTAAGTTCTTCACCGACGGTGTTTGGTGGTTCTATCTGTTCTGGGCTCCGGCTTATTTCTCAGACCAGTTCGGTTATGAGTCTTCTTCAACAATGGGTATGGCTCTTATCTTTGTGCTTTATCTCATTGTTACCATATTGTCAATCTACGGCGGTTACCTGCCTAAGCTGTTTGTTGAGAAGAAGGGTATGGGTCCTTATGCAGGCCGTATGCGCGCTATGCTTATCTTTGCATTCTTCCCGCTGTTCGCGCTGTTCGCTCAGCCGCTTGGTGCAAATTCTGCATGGTTCCCCGCAATCATCATCGGTCTTGCCGGTGCAGGTCATCAGGCTTGGTCTGCCAACCTGTTCTCTACAATCGGTGATATGTTCCCCAAATCAACTATCGCAACCATTACAGGTATAGGCGCAATGGCCGGTGGTATCGGTTCACTGCTTATCAACCTCGGTGCAGGTGAACTGTTCACTTATGCTGAGGGCATGGGTTCAGCCTTCTCGTTCCTCGGTATGGAAGGCAAACCGGGTGCATATATGATTGTATTCTGCATCTGCGCCGTTGCTTATCTGCTGGCTTGGGTTATAATGAAGGCCCTGGTTCCGAAGTATAAGCCAATCGTTGTTGAATAATAATCTTATTTAAGATAAATCCCAAGAGGAGAATGCGCAAGCGTTCTCCTCTTTTTTCGTATGTATATATATCCTTATTATTTAGTTCCTGAAAAGCAGAAAACAGGTTAACGGCAAACTAATGATATTTTAACATTACAGAATAGGGGGATTTCCTGCCTTGCGTGTTAAATGATAAATTAATTATCTTAATACATATTTTAGTATGAAGAAGATTTTATTCACATCGCTTTTATTTTTGTCATTCAGTATGGTGACAAAAGCGCAAGATTTCAGAGTGGGAGCAACGGCAGGTTATAATCTCAGTTCTCCGAGTGGTTATAATGCTCAGTCAGGTTTTCATGCCGGCCTAAAGGGTGAACTTGGCCTTCCGCAGGTTACAAAAGGACTTTATTTGGACTTTGGACTGATGCTGTCTTCTTATGGATGGAAGTCACCCAGTTATTATTACAGCGGATATAACATTTCCCGGTTAGATGAAACAACTAATAATAACACTTTTGATTATAAGTTCAGTCCTTATTATTTGAATATTCCGGTTCATATTGGATATAAGTTTTCCGTTGGGCGTAATGTAAGCCTGTTTGTTAATGCCGGACCATATTTTAACATTGGTCTGTTTGGCAAATCTACAATGACTGTTACAGATGGCAAGGGAACTTCTACGACGAAAAATGCATCAGACAATTTGTTCGGTGACAAAGTCTTAGACCGTTTCGACTGGGGATTGGGCTTCCGTGCCGGAGCAGAAATAGCCCGCCATGTTCAGCTTTCTGTTGGATATGATTGGGGAATGAAGAATGTTAATAAGACAGGCACAGACTGCAAGAACAGAACATTCACGGCGTCTTTTGCTTATTTATTCTGAAAAGTATATAAGTTCACTTAACGGGTGAACTTATTTTTTGCTGTTTTATCAAAGGGCAGTTTGCGGATTGACAATAAAAATAAAGCAAGTTTTTATTTTGTATCGCACTCACCTTTCTTTATCTTTAGATAAGACAGGATGCGGTTCGGAAAAGTCAAAAATAAAAACTGCGTTTTATATTTGCCTTTTCACTCACCTTTCACTATCTTTAGATAAGATAGGATGCGGCTCGGTAATAAAAATAAAACAAGTTTTATTTTGTATTACTCTCGCCTTTCACTATCTTTGCGGACGTTTCGCGTAGGCGAAACGTTAATTTTTTTAATTATATCAAATTTTATGTACAAAACAATTTTCAACAAGCGTGAAAGCTTTAAGTTCTCTCGTTTCGGCAACAAGGGCTATTCGCTCTTTTCTTGCCTGGGCAGAGAGGTGCTTATCGGCACGCTTAGTGTTGCCACTCTTACCTATGCCAAGGCAGACGGCATAAGCACCAGGGTAGAGAAGGTGGACAGCACTATGCAGACGACCGGTGAGACCGTGATGCTCGACGAGGTGGACGTTACGGCTTCGCGCGCGCCGCTGACAGGAGGCCATGCGGCGAGAATTGTAAACGTACTCGGGCGCGACGAGATTGCCGCTGCCCCTGTGCAAAGTGTTAACGACTTGCTCAAGTATGCCGCAGGCGTGGATGTCAGGCAGCGAGGCCCTATCGGGGCACAGACCGACATCAGCATACGCGGAGGCACCAGCGAGCACATCGCCGTCTTGCTTAACGGCATAAACATCTGCGACCCGCAGACTGGGCACAACGCCTTAGACCTGCCCGTGGATATAAGCGAGATTGAGCGGATTGAAGTGCTTGAGGGACCTGCCGGAAGAGCCTACGGAACATCGTCGCTTGTGGGCGTAATCAACATTGTTACAAAGCTCGGAGCAAAAAGCAGTGCCGATGTTCATGCCGAAGGAGGCTCGTTTGGCTATCTGGCTGCCGGAGGACGTGTTAATCTGAAGCAAGACAAGTGGAACAATCAGCTGAGCGCGGGCTATACGCGCAGCGACGGCTGGCTGCGAAGCAAGAGCGGACGTCTCAACGCCGACTATGAAGGCGCGAGGGCATTCTATCAGGGACGTTATGATGACGACCACCTCACGATAGGATGGCACGCCGGAGTTAGCGACAAGGGATGGGGCAGCAATACGTTCTACAGTCTTTTGTCCGACGAGCAGTATGAGCATACCACAAAATATTTCACGGCCGTTCAGGCCGAGACGAAAGGAGGCAAGTTCCACTTCCGACCGTCTATTTACTGGAACCGTTTTCAAGACCGTTATGAGTTTTACAGAGGAGCGCCCGACAAGTCGCCCTTCAACTATAACCGCACCGATGTGTTCGGACTTAACCTCAACAGCTGGTTCGACTGGATTTTGGGGCGCACAGCCTTCGGAGCCGAATTCCGCAACGAAGACCTTGTGAGCGGAAATCTCGGCGAGCCGCTCGACAATCCGATACACATCCACGGCACCGACCGCAACTATGCCTACGGCCTTAACCGAAGCAATCTCAGTTTTTATCTTGAACACAACGTCATACTTAAACGTTTCACCCTTTCCGCCGGCTTTACGGCCGTTAAGAACACATGGAACGAGATGCCGTTCAAGATTTATCCCGGCGTTGATGTCAGCTACAGGATAGGGCAGAACTGGAAGGTGTTTGCGTCTTACAACATGTCGTTGCGCATGCCGTCGTTCACCGAACTTTATTATTCGGTAGACGGACACAAGGCTGACAAATATCTGAAGCCCGAGGAGATGAGTGCAGTTGAGGGAGGCGTCAGGTATGTTTCAGAAGGAATAACCGGTACACTGTCGGTTTATCATCATCACGGAACAAACATGATCGACTGGATAATGGACACCTCGCTTGGCGAGGATGCCGTGTGGACATCGGTTAATCACGCCGAGATAAACTCCACAGGTTTCGAGGCTTCGCTGAAGTTCCGCTTTGCCAGTCTGCTGCCTCGTCAGAATGTTTTGCGTACATTAAATGTAGCTTACAGCTATGTCGACCAGAATCAGGACAAAGAGCCGGGCGTGCAGTCGCTCTATGCCCTTGAGTATCTCAGGCATAAGCTCGTGGCAGGTCTCGGCCTGCACATCGTGAGCGCCCTTAACCTAAATGTCAACTATCGCTATCAGTATCGCGTAGGATCATACACCGATCCGCAGGGTGTGTCTGTCACTTATAAGCCCTATTCGCTTGTAGACGCCCGCCTGTCGTGGGACAAGTCGCGCTACAGCGTCTACGTAGAGGCCAACAACCTGTTAGACGCCACCTATGTCGACTATGGCAACGTGCCTCAGCCCGGCTTGTGGGTTATGGCAGGAGTAAGATGGAACGTTTGGTGACATCAATAGACCTTTCAGCGTGTCTGTCTCCGTCTGCGTCAATAATGCATTGCTGTTGACAGCATGCTGAAAGACATAAAATAAGTGGGCTGTTTGCGTATCGTAAACGGCCCACTTTCGTATCAAAACTCGGCCACTTTTGCATCGTAACTCTATCGGTTTCAGTCCGAAAGCAAACGGCTTGCTTTTGCTTAATGTATTTCTCTTTTGTGATGTCGGCGTTTCGTAAGTGTAATTATTTTCTGATGTTTTGCTTACAATTTTCGGAGATGTTTTTGTCTGTCATTTGTTTTTAATAAATAAATCCCCTTTAATTGTTTGTCTAAATTTTTGTATATTTTTGCAAAAACTCCAAGCTAAACAGACATTTAGCAGAGATATTTGCCTGGAGTGTAGAACTGGGGGATAAAACTCGTAAATCTGGTGTTGAGAATGATGTCAGCTGTTTCAGACAGCATAAGTGTATAATGAGAATGAAAACTGTGACAAAACAAAAACTATGAAGAAAATCTATTACATTCTGCCAATCGTACTATTGGTTATGAACGTTCTGTCAGGCTGTACTGACAGCGAAGAGGAACAAGGTCCTGTGGTTGTTGAAGTTGATGACGAAGAGATGGTCCGTCAAGGTTGGAAATGGGCTGTAGCCTTGGACAATGACTTGCGGATGCAGTGCTCTCCAGATATTGTCAACGGAGGGTATGTCATGCAGATGACCGACATGGACAGTTATGATGCCGTATTTGTCTTTGACGACAAATGCCGTGTCAGAGAAGCGTGCATCAACTCTGTGTGGTATTATTTCTTTGTTCGTGACAACACTCTGAACGTCTCTTATTTAGGAGATTCTTGGATGCATGAGTCTTTTGACTTCAATGTGCAAGAACCAACTTCGGGAAATCCTTTTGAGAAAATGACCGAAAACCTTAAAGCCGTTTATAAGACAGTGTCTTTGCTGCCCATGCCTGTAAAGACAAACATCAACGACTTGTTTGCAGCCGTTGATAGAGGCGAATATAACACATCTTCTGCGCCTGACGATGACGCGGACATCAAAAACTTCTGTGAAGTTGTATATTATTACGAAGCGTAGAACCAAGACTTGCGTGACGACCTTTTCGGCAAAGGGCTGTTGCTGCATTATAAACATGAGCGTACAACATACAGCAATAAAATAGGAATAGCATTAGATCCTGTAAACAATAAAACGTTCAACCGCGGCTATGGCTCAGGCCGTTATGGAGAGGAGATGGATAACAAAGTATACTGCGGTCTAGTTTTCGGCAGCTCGCCTGATGTGGCGTTGGGCAACTACGAATATAAGACTAACCTGGTGCCGGCGGAGCCAGAGGACGGTTATGTTTGGGTGGATGTTCCGGAGAATATGGAGAGCAAAGCCTATTATGTCCGTGCTTTCATGGTGTCAGAGCAGGAAAAGGATAAGGTGGAGCGCGGCGAATACATACCACCTCATCTTGTGCGCTTTGAAAAAGACGGTCCTGACAATTTGAAGATTTTTTATGGAGGCGAGATCGTGATGGATAATTTTGTGGTTGTCAACGAGCCTGTCGTAGATGGCGCGCTTAAAGTCAATCTGTCTGGCAATCTCTCTGTTCCTGACTATCTTTCGGAATCTGGATTTGAGCTGAATTTTAGATTGGTGGGAGACCATAGCGGTGAATATGTAAATATAGTCTCACCGGGCAAGATAGACGAACATATCAGTATATGGAAAAATTATTTCAAAGAGTTTGACACAGAGAACTTCATAGCCCGTGGCTACTTTGAACTTTCAGTAAATGTAGGCTGGGTGTGCCTTGGCGTTGTTCCTTTTACGGTAGTATATGACAAGAAACCGTATATCCGTTATACAGGTCTTACGCATGACGGCATGTCTGTAAAGATAAAAAGAAAAATAGACGGGGCATTATGGTTTGACGATGATGTGAATATAATGTGGGAAACCCCTAAAGGTCCTGTAGAGCGTTCGTCTTATTTTGCCAGCGAGGGTGAGAGCGAATATAGCGAAGATATAGACGACACAAACCTTATCTCATATCAGAGGAAGGCTTCCGGCGAGTATATGGAAGTCACCATAGACGGTAAGACGTTAAGAAGCAACCGCCTGATTTTTGAGAGGGATGCTGACGGCATACGTACAAATATATATTTAGAGGAATAAGGAGAACAAACAGTGTTGTGTTCAAATGTGAACATAGATAATAATAAGTATAAATTAAAAACAGCCTTATCAGATTCTTTTAAAGAAGTGATAAGGCTGTTTTTGTCTGATAATTTAAACCTAAACCTGTCGTTATTCCGTATATGTGTTTAAATGAATCCTTATTCCTTATTATATTGTTATGCAGGAAAAATAGCAAGTGGCAATCCGTTTAATATATAACAGGATTTGGTCTTAATCCTAATGATTTAGGGCTAAGTTGGTTTTTCCATGGCTTTCTTCGTGTGTTTCTCATTTTTAATAAGATAGGATGTAGCTCGGCATTCCAAAATAAAAAAACTGTGTTTATTATTTTGTACAGCTCTCACCTTTCACTATCTTTGAATAAGATAGGCTGCGGCTCGGTAATAAAAATAAGCAAGCTTCTTTTTGTATTTCTCTCGCCTTTCACTATCTTTGCAGATGATTATTAGCCAAGGAAATGAAGAAGCATAATATAACAGTCTTACTATTACTATTGTCGATGTTTTCTATTTTTGCGCATGCTCAAAAGCCGAGACCGGAGAGGCCGAGGATTATCGTGAGCAGCGATATTGGAGGCACCGACCCTGACGACAACCAGTCGATGATTCACCTGCTTATGTATAACGACATGTTCGACATAGAAGGACTTGTCTCGTCGCCGTCGTTCGGCAGCGGCTCGGCAGACGAAATAAGGCGCATGATCGGCATATATGAGAAAGACTATGACAGGCTGAAGAAACATGCTGCCGGACTTATGCCGCCCGACTCGCTGCGCCGTATCTGCAAGCTGGGAAGGCGTGGACTGGCGCCTTTCAAAGGCTACGATGAGCCTACGGAAGGTTCAGAATGGATAGTGAGACAGGCGCGCCGGCAGAGCGACCGCCCGCTGTGGATACTTGTGTGGGGAACGCTCGAGGATGTGGCTCAGGCCTTGCACGATGCGCCCGACATAAAGGACAAAATAAGGATATATTATATAGGCGGACCAAACAAAAAGTGGGGCGTAAACAGCTATGCCTATATAGCAGAAAATTTTCCGGATGTGTGGATGATTGAAAATAATGCTACATACCGAGGACTGATAGCCGACGGCAAAAGGGACGGAGAGGCCGACAGCCGTTATTATGAACGCGTGATGAGCGGGGCAGGACACATGGGTGCCGACTTTATAAACTATTATAAAGGTAGGGTAAAGATGGGCGACACGCCTTCGCTGCTGTATATGATGGACGGCAATCCTGACGACCCGGAGAAGGAAAAATGCTGGGGAGGAAGTTTCAGACGCACAGCATATACGTCGCGCAGGGTGTTTGAGCGTGCAACGACGCTTAACGACACCGTACCGGTTTATTCAGTGGTTGAGCTGCGCATGAAGGGACCTGAACTCGACATTGATCAGGATTCTGTATGCTTCACCGCAACGATCGACCGCCAGACATGGCCCGGATATTATTTGGGCAACGGGCTTTATGCCGCAAGATATTCGCCAAAGGCTCCTGCAGTGCTTAGTTACACGGTGAGTTCGGATATAAAAGAACTCGACGGTCAACATGGCACATTCGTTGTTGGCAAAATGTGGCCGGGCAAGCGTTGCAAGAACGACTATGCCGTTGGCGGCAACTGGTTCACTGACCGTGGCGATAAAGAGTATTTTGAAGGCTCATGGCAAGGAGCCGGACTGATAAGACAACAGCGCCACGAAATACTTGAAGACTGGGCAGAAAGGTGGAACTGGCTGAAAGACAAATAATTATGTCTAGCTCGCCGATTTTTATGTATTCTTGTAAGGCATGAAAATCAGCCAGTTAAACATTCTGTGGTAAAGAATAAGTTTCATCAACGTGCTGAATCTCTCTATTATTCAACTAGTTGCGAAAAATAAGATTCTGAGTTGACTTTTTTGGTGAACTTTTTAGAACTTTAAACGGGAAAAATATTCCGAAAAGTATTTCTTTTTATGAAAAAATGTTCGTAGATTTGCACCACTCAAATTACTTCTGTCATCATGGAAAATAATAAAATTTACTCTTTTGAAGAGGCCTATCAGGCTTCTTTGGCCTATTTTGGCGGTGACGAACTCGCTGCCAGAGTGTGGGTAAACAAGTATGCACTGAAAGACAGTTTTGGCAACATCTTTGAAAAGTCGCCCGCCGACATGCACTGGCGTATAGCCAACGAAGTGGCCAGAATTGAAAATAAATATAAAAATCCGATTAGTGCCGAGGAAGTGTTCGAACTGCTCGACCATTTTAAGTATATCGTTCCGGCAGGAAGCCCCATGACGGGTATAGGCAACCATCATCAGGTGGCATCTTTGTCAAACTGCTTTGTTATCGGTCTTGACGGCGATGCTGACTCTTATGGAGCCATACTGCGTGTTGACGAGGAGCAGGTGCAGCTGATGAAGCGCCGCGGAGGCGTTGGCCACGACCTGTCTCACCTGCGTCCGAAAGGTTCGCCTGTGAACAATTCGGCACTGACATCTACCGGACTTGTGCCTTTCATGGAGCGCTACAGCAACTCTACACGCGAGGTGGCACAAGACGGACGCCGCGGAGCTCTCATGCTCTCAGTGAGCATAAAGCATCCCGACAGCGAGGCTTTCATCGACGCCAAGATGACCGAAGGCAAGATAACAGGTGCTAACGTGTCGGTAAAGATTGACGACGAGTTTATGCGCTGTGCCACGGAAGACAGAGAGTATGTTCAGCAGTTCCCCATCGACAGCACCACACCGCAGGTGACAAAAGACATCAGCGCGCGCAAGCTGTGGGAGAAGATTGTACACAACGCATGGAAGAGTGCCGAGCCCGGCGTGCTGTTCTGGGATACGATAATACGCGAGAGCATACCTGACTGCTACGCCGACCTGGGCTTCCGCACCGTGTCTACCAATCCGTGCGGTGAGATTCCTCTCTGTCCTTACGACTCATGCCGTCTGCTGTCTATCAACCTTTATTCTTATGTGGTTAATCCTTTCACAGACAAGGCATACTTCAATTATGAACTGTTCCGCAAGCATGTAGCCCTGGCTCAGCGCATAATGGACGACATTGTGGACATGGAGCTTGAGAAGATAGACCAGATAATGGCTAAGATAAAGACCGACCCGCAGAGCGACGAGGTGAAGAGCACAGAGTATCACCTGTGGGAGAAGATAAAGAGAAAGAGCGGAATGGGCCGCCGTACAGGCGTGGGCATCACGGCCGAGGGCGACATGATAGCTGCCATGGGGCTGCGCTACGGTACGCAGGAGGCAACCGACTTCTCTGTAGAGGTGCACAAGACATTGGCGCTTGCTGCTTACCGCTCGTCAGTGGAAATGGCCAAGGAGCGCGGTGCTTTTGAAATTTATGATACTAAGCGCGAGGAGAACAATCCGTTCATCAACCGTATAAAGGAGGCCGACCCGCAGCTGTATGAGGATATGGCCAAATATGGCCGCCGCAACATAGCCTGTCTGACCATTGCGCCTACGGGCACAACCAGTCTGATGACGCAGACAACAAGCGGTATCGAGCCTGTATTCATGCCTGTTTATAAGCGTCGCCGCAAGGTTAACCCGAATGATGCCGATGTGCATGTTGACTTTGTCGACGAGGTAGGCGACTCGTTTGAAGAGTATATCGTTTATCACCGCAAGTTTATCGAGTGGATGAAGATAAACGGCATTGACACTGAGAAGAAATATACTCAGGAAGAACTTGACGAACTGGTGGCAAAGTCACCTTATTATAAAGCAACAGCCAACGATGTCGACTGGCTGATGAAGGTGCGCATGCAGGGTGCAATACAGAAATGGGTAGACCACAGCATCAGCGTAACCATAAACCTGCCCAATAATGTAGACGAGGCTTTGGTAAACCGTCTTTACGTTGAGGCCTGGAAGTCAGGATGCAAGGGCTGCACCGTATATCGCGACGGTTCGCGTTCAGGCGTGATGATAGCCGTAGAAAAGAAGAAAAAGAACAACGACGACAATCAGAAGAAGCAAGCTCCGCTGTGCCGTCATCCCGAAGTTACCGAGGTAAGGCCTGCCGTGCTCGAGTGTGATGTCGTGCGTTTCCAGAATAACAAGGAGAAATGGGTTGCGTTCGTAGGCCTTCTCAACGGATATCCATACGAGATATTCACAGGTCTGCAGGACGACGAGGAAGGCATCGTTCTGCCGAAGACTGTCACAAAGGGTAAGATTATCAAGCATAAGGACGAAACCGGCAAGAGCCGCTACGACTTCCAGTTTGAGAACAAGCGCGGATATAAGACCACTGTTGAAGGTCTGAGCGAGAAGTTCAACCCTGAATACTGGAACTATGCAAAGCTTATTTCAGGCGTATTGCGCTATCGTATGCCTATAGAGCATGTAATCAAGCTCGTTGGTTCGCTGCAGCTTAAGAGCGAGAGCATCAACACATGGAAGAATGGTGTTGAGCGTGCCCTGAAGAAGTATATTGTTGACGGCACAGAGGCCAAGGGACAGAAATGTCCGGTGTGCGGTCAGGAAACTCTCGTTTATCAGGAGGGATGTCTTATCTGTAAAAACTGCGGCGCATCACGCTGTGGATAAATCATAAGATGATTATGAAACTGGTCTCAGGTTTTATATGTCTTAACGACTTGCGCTTTTTTGCCCGTCACGGCGTGCTCCCGCAAGAGCGCGAGACGGGCGGCGAGTATGTCGTCAATCTTCGCGCAAAGTATCCGCTCGACAATTCGCTTGAGAGCGACGACGTAGCCGACACGCTTAATTATGCTGAGATTTTTGAAATCATAAATAAGGAGATGCAAAAGCCTTCCTGCCTGCTCGAACATGTGGCGGGCAGGATAGGCAGGCGCATATTCAGTCAGCTACCTCTTGTTGAGGCCATAGACATATCTGTGGCAAAGATAAATCCGCCGATGGGGGCTGATATTGGCAGCGCGTCGGTTGAATTACACTTAATAAATGATAAAACTATTTGACTTATTGCAGTTTTTCTGCAATTTATAACTACCTTTGTATCTGTAATAAAGCACTCATGATAAAAAAGATAATATTCTTTCTGTTGGTGTTAGTGTCTTTCTCCGCAGCTGTATTCGGCGCGGACAAACCTTTCACGCTTGTTATCGACGCAGGGCACGGAGGACATGACTCGGGTGCAAAGGGTTCTTTCTCTTACGAAAAAGACATTAATCTTAATGTGGCTTTGGCCTTTGGCCGATACGTTGAGCGCAACTGTCCCGACGTAAAGGTTATTTACACGCGCAAGACCGACGTGTTTGTTCCGTTGCACAAGCGTGCCGACATAGCAAACAAGAACAAGGCCGACGTGTTCATCTCTATACACACAAATGCGCTGCCGGCAGGACATATAGCCCGCGGACTTGAAACGTACACGATGGGTATGAGGCGTTCGGACGAAAAGCTGAGTGCGGCAAAGCGCGAGAACTCTGTCATCATGATAGAGAAGGACTATAAGGAACGCTATGAAGGCTACGATCCTAATTCGCCAGAAAGCACAATCATGTTTGAGTTCATACACGACCGTAATATGTCGAAGAGCGTAGAGCTGGCCAAGTATGTGCAGAGCAACGTTTGCTCAACCGCTGGACGACAGAACAAGGGCGTTAAGCAGGACGTGTTCCTGGTGTTGCGAGAGACTTCCATGCCGGCGTGTCTTATTGAACTGGGCTTCATAACAACGCCCGACGAGGAGCGCTTCCTCAATGACAAAAACAACATAGACAAAATGGCAAAGGGCATATATCAGGCCTTTGTTAAATATAAGGATAAATACAATAAAGGCTTTACTGTTCCTTACAGCTCACCTAAAGATAATAGTATAAATATCCCGTCCATTGTGCCTGATGACGGCAATGATGAAAAGGAAAAGCCCCAAACACGCAAGCAGACAAGGCGCAGGACAGAAACGCCGCGTCCTCGTGTAGAGGAGCAGCCGAAGGAAAAGGCGGACAGTGACAGCAAGGAAAAAACACAAGAGGTTGCCGACGAACCTGTTGATAAGCCTGTGTTTAAGGTGCAGATATTGGCCAGCAGCCGTATGCTGCGTCCCGGCAGCAGCCAGTTTAAAGGGCTTGAGAATGTAGAATCTTATAAGGAGAACGACCTTGTGAAATACACCTATGGCTCGTCGACCGATTATAATGAGATTTATCGTCTGCGTAAAACGATTCTCGACAAGTTTCCCGAAGCGTTTATCATAGCATTCAAAAACGGAAAGAAAATGAACGTCAGTCAAGCAATACGTGAGTTTAAGTCTAAATAGAAAGGAGATTAAATTATGAAGTTTTTAACAAAAGAGATAAAGATTGCCTTAGTAGCCGTGTGCGGACTGGTGATACTTTTTTTCGGAATGAATTTTCTTAAAGGACTGAATCTGTTTTCATCAGCCAACAAATATTATATCTCGTTCAAGAATATCAGCGGACTATCTTCTTCAAGTCCGATTTATGCCGACGGATATAAGGTGGGTGTGGTGAAAAACATAAAATATGATTACAACAAGTCGGGCGAGATAATGGTCGAGGCTGACATCGATCAGGAACTGCGTATACCTAAAGGCAGTAGTGCCGAGATCGTTAGCGATATGCTCGGCAACGTAAAAGTAAACTTGCTGTTGGCTACAAATCCGAGAGAACGCGTGATGCCAGGTGAGACAATTATGGGTGGAATTAACGATGGCGCACTGGGAAAAATGAAGGATATGGTGCCGGTGGTTATGGGTATGTTGCCAAAACTCGACTCTATCGTTACCACTCTCAACATCTTGCTGGCTGATCCTGCCATAGCACAGTCGCTGCATAATGTGAATACCATAACGGGTAATCTTACTGTAACCACTACACGCATAAACACTCTCCTTGCCGGACTCAACCGAAGTGTTCCCGGTGTGGTTAGCCGTGCAGACAGTACACTATACAATGCCAACCTTCTTGCAAAGAAACTCAACAATATCGATGTTGAAGGCACTATGGCTAAAGTTGACGCAACACTGGCTAATGTAGAAGAACTTACAGCCAAGCTTAACAGTAATGAGGGTACGATAGGACTGCTGATGCGTGATCCGTCATTATATAACAATCTTAACAGCACTATGCGCTCGGCCGATTCTTTGCTTATTGACCTCAAGGCTCATCCCAAGCGCTATGTTCACTTCTCACTTTTTGGAAGAAAGGACAATTAATAAGGATGTAAAAGCCTGTCTATAGCCATGGCAGAGACAACGTTTGCAGGCATTTGCTGTTAAATTATCATCTTGCTTTTAGCTAATTTAAAATTTGTCTAAATAATAAAATATGTTCCGAAACGATTGACAAATCTTTCGGAACATATTAGTATATACCACTTTCTGACTTTTTCCGCCTTATATGCATCGACATTGTCTGCGCCTTTTCTGTGGCGTGCAAGTCGCTATTATTCAGGTACTTATAAATATGCAAGTGGCAATATTACATTAATGTTTCAAAACACGCCATAAAATGCCTTATTCCCGACATTTACAATAAATCATTTAAAATGAATTAAATCGGCATATTTGTGTATTTCAATAAAAATTACGAAATTTGCAGACGCTTAAAAAGGCGTCGAAAGACATAATAATCTGATCTTAATATATGAGTAATAATCCCCGTGCGCTCTGGGATAACTGCCTTTTGCTGATAAAGGAAAATGTCTCGGAACAGCAGTTTAACACATGGTTCAAGCCTATTGTTTTCGAATCGTTCAACGAGTCGAACAGAACGCTTTTGCTTCAAGTATCGAGCCAGTTTGTCGCCGAATACATTGAAGAAAACTATGCAGGACTGCTGAACAAGGTGCTTGTACGGATTTATGGAAAAGGCATACGTCTTAACTACCGCGTGATGGTGGATAAGACTAACAATATATCACAGCAGATTCAGGCCGACCCGGTGGTGAACATCGAGCAGACAGTTACACGCAGAACACGTGTAAACCAGTCGCCTACTACGCTTGATGCGGCACAGCCCCAGCAGATAGACTCACAGCTGAATCCCCGACATACTTTTGCAAACTATATTGAAGGTGACAGCAACAAGTTGCCGAGAGCTGTCGGACTGTCTATTGCGGAACATCCTAACACCACTCAGTTTAACCCGATGTTTATTTACGGTCCGTCCGGATGCGGTAAGACACACCTTATCAATGCCATCGGTGTGCGCACCAAGGAGATTTATCCGCAGAAAAGGGTGCTGTATATCAGCGCCAGACTGTTTCAGGTGCAGTATACCAATGCCGTATTGAACAACAGAACTAACGATTTCATCAACTTCTATCAGACGATAGACATGCTTATTGTTGATGATATTCAGGAGTGGGTGTCGGCTGCAAAGACACAGGAAACATTCTTCCATATATTTAATCACTTGTTCCGTAACGGCAAGAGAATAATTCTCGCGTGCGACCGTCCTCCTGTTGATCTTCAGGGCATGAGCGACCGTCTGCTGACACGTTTCAGCTGCGGACTTATAGCAGAGCTTGAGAAACCTAACATTCAGCTTTGTGTGGACATTCTTAACAGCAAGATCAAGCGCGACGGACTGACCATCCCAGAAGATGTGGTTTATTTCATTGCGCAGACGGCTAACTACAGCGTGCGCGGACTTGAGGGTGTCATCAATTCTCTGTTGGCTTTCTCTGTGGTTTACAACTGCAAGATTGACATGCGCCTTGCGGAGAGAGTGATAAAGAGGGCGGTTAAGATAGATAATGAGCCGTTGACGATAGACGACATTCTTGATACGGTTTGCAATCATTTCAACGTTACCACCGCAGCAGTGGCCAGCCGCAGCCGTAAGCGTGATTATGTAACTGCACGTCAGGTGTCGATGTATCTTGCACAGAAGTACACCAAGATGCCGGCATCACGTATTGGCAAGCTTATCGGAGGTCGCGACCATTCTACAGTAATACACAGCTGCACACAGATAGAGCAGCGCATAAAGACAGACAAGCTGTTCAGCGATGAAATTGCAAGCATTGAAAATTCATTTAAACTTAAGAAATAATTAAAAAGGGGATATTTGTTTATCCCCTTTTTTCGTTTTGTTTCTGTACTTCAATAAAGCGAAATGTTTCCTTTTGCATGTTATTAGCCGCCATTTGACTATTTCTGCTGCTATGCTGTTGCTATTGTTGGTCATTTCCCTTCTTCTCGTCTTGCCTTCTGTTTCTCATTGCATAGTCTGTCGTGTGTGCAGAAGTGATAATCAGTTCAACGTTTGTCAGGATTTCTGCAGAGTGATAACAGTTAAGTTGAACTTAATTCTCTATCCAGTTTTTAAGCTTGTTTGCGGCATTTGGCCAAGTGCTGTTGACAAAGTTGATGAAGTCAGAATATTTCAGATTCGGCTTTCCTGCATACTTTTGATAAAATGAAGATATTAGGCTTATGCAGTTTTCGTATCCAATTTCTTTTGCGAAACGGTCTAATATCAGCGGCCCTTTTCTGTAAACAACAGTATTGTTGTTATTTTCTACGAGATTGATGGCCGGTTCGTCCTGTGGCGTATTTATGATTTTCTGATATTCAGCGTTATATTTTTCAATCAGCGACAGATATAAACCGTTGCCAAAATGATGTCTTAGAAACATCAGCGTCATAAACTCATTCAGCGACTCTTTAATAAAATACGCTCCGGGCTGTCCGTCTCGAATGAGCAGTGTCCATTCGCCAAGCCATCTGTGGCCGATCTCGTGCACAAGCGGATAGATGTCGGGGTATGTTGAGAATTTCTCCTGTGAGGCAGAGATAAACCCTATGTTGTATCTGTTGCTGAAGCCTTTTCCGTTATGAAACACGAAAGCGGGATATTGTGTTATGCCCCTTTGCGGGCATAAATATTCATCGCCATATATTTTGCCGAAATATGATATGCTTGCGCGGGCAAGTTCGAGCAGCTCGTCGTATCGCCTTTTGCTGCATTGCATGCCTGCAATCTGATATATGTCCATGTCGTAAGGCTCGCCGGCCGTTGTGAGGATGTATGCATCTTTCTGTAATAACGCGAGTGATAACGACTGTTGCAGCATGCCATTAATCCGGCAGCAGTACTTGCCGCTGCCGGTTTGTTTAAGGGGATAAGAGCATAAGGGAAGGATTGAGTCAGGCAACTCCAAGTTTAATGTGATGTCTGCATAGCAGTCTGGCAGGTAAGGATAATAATGCTCGTTGAAGCTTGTCTCCCACAATTCTGCCGTTCCGCCTCCATAGATAAAGAAAGCCGAGAGGTTTGTGTAGTTGTAGTTCATCTTTACACCAATGTTTCGGCCTTGAATCTTTTTGAACACAAGTTTCCTTGCATCAGGCTGATAGCTGTATTTCAGTGAGGATGTGTCTGTCTGAATGGTAAGGTTTTCAACAGAAAGCATGCCGTCGCCGCCGAAATTCATTACAACACTGTCTGATTTCTGAAAATCTATAACGAACGAACAGCTGACGTGCATGTTGGCCTCGTCCTGATTTATTTTGCTTATGTTCAAGACATAATCGCCAATATGCTGTGCCCGGCACGCCAAAACAGAAAGGAAAAAGCAGACCGAAAGCAATAAAACCTTATTATTCATATCCCTATTCTTGTTTATTTCCGTCCAATATCGTTTTTCAAAACAGAATAATAAAGCTGTTCAGTCGCCGTCTTCAAGCTGAAAAATGTCGTTCACTGTCTTGCTGAAATATGCAGCAATCTTCAGTGCCAGCAATGTTGAAGGCACATATCTGCCCGATTCTATAGAGTTTATAGTCTGACGGCTGACTCCTATCGCCACGGCCAAATCCTGTTGGGTTATATCTTTTATGGCGCGTTCTACCTTTATTGTATTTTTCATTTTTGTTTTTAAGCTATTTAAGTTGATGAATTTCGTAACGGAACTTTATGATAAAGACAATCAGCAATACATAAAGAGTGGCCCAAAGACTGTAGGCATAGGCAATGTTGAAAAAGAACAAAGTTTCAACAATAAACAAGACAGACGTAAACCAAAGTGAGAAAAACACCGATTTGAGTCTTATCTGCATTATCATTTCGTCTTCGGTCTTTTCCTTGCTCATGGCGATAAACAGCAGCGAAATGAAAATGCCGAGCATCCATATCTCCATATACATATCCTCGGAAGGTAGTATTCCGAACCATGCGTTTTCACCAATGATTTCATTAACAATATATGGCATGGGTACCTTTATTTTAGGGGCAGCTCCTGCCAAGTCTATGCCAAACATTATTAAAAACAATACCATAAGACAAAGGCCTGTCTTAGCATAGCAATGAGGCAACAAAAAATACTTCTTCATAATCGTAAAATTTTAAGGTTATTCATTTATGTGCTTCGGATATGTGTGTAATGTTATGTCGCAAAGATAGCCAAACTTTCCATAAAGACAAGTATACTTTACATTAAATCATGTTAATTTTACATTTTTGCTTACTCAAAGCATACGCCCGACAAGATTCAACGATTGAACTGAGCATCATAAGATATGTTGACCTGGCTGTTTTAAAATAATATAATTGAAAAGGCAAGACAGCATAATACGGGAAATTTGATTAACTTTGCACATGGCAGACGCCGCACCTTAAGGCAAAGCCGCATCACACAGACTGCCGACGGAAGGCGCAGCAACATAAGACATTAAATATTAAGAATATATGAAGACAATAAACACAAGGCGTAGCATACGCAAATATTCAGACAAGGAAGTAAGTGAAGAACTGCTCAGCCGCCTGCTGACAGAGGCTGCACGCACACAGACTATGGGCAACATGCAGCTCTACAGCGTGGTGATTACACGCTCTGACGAGATGAAGGCCAAGCTTGCCCCGGCTCATTTCAACCAGCCCATGGTTACTCAGGCTCCCGTGGTGCTCACGATATGTGCCGACTTCAACCGCGCAAGCACATGGTGCCGCTGCCGCAAGGCCGAGCCGGGATACGACAATTTCCTGTCGTTCATCAACGCAGCTTCAGACGCACTGCTCTACACACAGACCTTCTGTAACCTTGCCGAGGAAGAAGGACTCGGCCTCTGCTATCTCGGCACCACCGTATATATGCCGCAGATGATTATCGACGTGCTCGGTCTGCCAAAGCTCGTCATGCCTGTGGCTACGATAACACTGGGCTGGCCCGACGAAAATCCGCCGCTCACCGACCGTCTGCCGCTCAACTCGTTTGTACACAGCGAGACATACCACGACTATACTCCTGCCGACATCGACCGCTATTATTCCGAGAAAGAGGCGCTCGAGGAGAACCGCGAGTTCGTAAAGATAAACAACAAGGAAACTCTCGCACAGATATTCACCGACATACGCTACACCAAGAAAGACAACGAGGCCATGTCGGCTGGTATGATGGAGGCTCTTAAACGTCAGGGCTTCATCGGATAAGACCTTTTTTGCCGGCCTTGCAGGTCGGAGCAGAGTGATGTATGGCACGCCTGTAACGTCAGATGCCGTCTCTCTGCGTTTAGCAAAATACATTATACTGCCCATGATACGCTTGGCAATTCCATGTGTGTCATGGGCTTTTATGATAATCTTGAGAGATATTGCAGCAAAACCGCGCGGCCTTTGCAGCTGACCAAAACAGGTATGATTTAGCAGTATGAAGGTAGGGCCGGCAGCCAAAATATTAAACTCATGCTGTTGAAATATCTTGAAACTTCGGATTAGCAGTTATAACTCATTTGTTTTCGATAAAAAACTCGGCCACTTTTGCATCAAAAGTGGCCGAGTTTTGACCCGTAAACGATAGGTTAATGATTTGAAACCAATATATCTTGTTTTGCTTACAGTCAGCGCGGAAAATAGGTCTGTTTTGAACGTTTGTTAATGTTAGATGTCTGTTTCTCTTATGATTTTTTGCCCCCTTTAAAATTATCCGCCTTTTGATGCCTTTAAACCGAGCCCTGTCATTAGGCACATTGGGCTGACCGTTACAAAAATATTGATGCGTTCAGCCGTGATTTTGTTTTATATTGAATGGATTTTCGTTAGCTTTTTTGCTGGCATGGGAGCAATGTCAATAAAAAAAACAGCGACAGCAGAAAACGGCTATCCTGCCTGACGGAAATGACCAATTTGGATAAAGACCCGCTTAACTTTTGCCAATTTAATGCTAAACAGTCAGTACGTCATGCCTTTGTTTGGCTGTATGAAACTAAAAGACTATATTTGCAGATGATAAAGACACGAAATATACAATAATGACAGGACACCATCGAGACAATGCAAGCAAAGGAACTGCATGGCCCTGTCTTTGAATGAATGCTGAAAGTTGCAAAAACAGCTCATAGCAAGATGCTGCCTGCGGGCATTAAACCATAAATGAGCGAACAATATTGAGACAAGAAATTATTAGTTACAAATAATCCTAAAGTATCAACATACTGACAATCCATGATGAAAATAAAACAATTTTTCGCCAAGAAAGAATTAAAGTTGCGCAAAAAACGCCTGATTCTGATGTCCTGTTGCATCGTAGCCGTAATAGCAGGATACGTTATCCTAACATGGCCTAAGAAAAAGGCACCTGAGATACCCGTCGTTTCTGTAGAGAAAGTCGGCGTGGAAGACGTCAAGATTTACGGCGACTATGTGGGCCGCATACGTGCACATCAGTTTGTAGAGGTGCGCGCCAGGGTGGAAGGCTTTCTTGAAAGAATGGCTTTCGCAGAAGGAACATACGTGAAAAAAGACCAGATACTCTTCGTGATCGACCAGCGCCAGTATAAGGCAAAGGTAGACAAGGCGCGCGCACAGCTGCGCAAGGACTCGGCCCTGGTGCTGAAGACCAGACGCGACCTTGAGCGCATACGCCCCTTGTTTGAGCAGAACGCTGCCAGCCGCCTTGACCTTGACAACGCCACGGCAGCGTATGAGACGGCCGTGGCAAGCATGGGCATGAGCCGTGCCGACCTTGTTCAGGCTGAGCAGGAGCTGAGCTACACCTACGTGCGCTCGCCGATATCAGGATATATCAGCGAGAGACTTGTAGACCTTGGCACACTTGTCGGCACGGGCGGCAAGTCGCTGCTTGCCACCGTTGTGAAGAGCGACACCGTGCTGATAGACTTCAGCATGACAGCGCTCGACTATCTTAAGAGCAAGGAGAGAAACATTAACCTCGGACAGCGCGACTCGTCGCGCTCATGGCAGCCGTATGTAACAATAACGCTGCCCGACAACAGCACATACCCATATAAGGGACTCGTCGACTTTGCCGAACCGCAGGTAAGTCCGAAGACAGGAACTTTCTCTGTACGTGCAGAGATGCCCAACCCTGACCACGTGCTGCTTCCGGGACAGTTTACGAAAGTGCACGCATTGCTCGATGTCCGCGAAAACGCAACTGTTGTGCCGCAGAAGGCACTCATCATAGAGAAGGGTGGAGCCTATGTCTTCGTAATGAGGCGCGACTCTACGGCCGAGCGCCGCTTTATCGAGCTTGGCCCTGAGTTCGGCAACAAGGTTGTGGTGGAGAGAGGACTCGCCCCCGGCGAAACCATAATCAGCGAGGGATACCATAAGCTTACGCCAGGAATGAAAGTACGCGTAGCCAACAGAAAGAAGACTGCGGTCCGTCCGCAAGCGAAAACCAATTAAAATAAAAGCTTCCGAATAGATGAAAGTAAACTTCTTCATAGACAGACCGGTCTTTTCGATAGTAATATCAGTCCTCATAGTCATTGTTGGACTTATCGGACTGACAATGCTGCCCATAGACCAGTATCCGCAAATAACGCCTCCGGTGGTAAAGATCAGTGCCTCCTATCCGGGAGCCAGCGCGCTCACGGTGTCGCAGGCTGTGGCCACGCCTATAGAGCAGGAGCTGAACGGAACTCCGGGCATGATTTACATGGAGTCAAACAGCTCCAATTCAGGCTCGTTCTCGGCGACAGTTACGTTTGACATTTCTGCCGACCCCGACCTGTCGGCTGTGGAAATACAGAACCGCATAAAACTGGCAGAGTCGCGTCTGCCGGCCGAGGTGGTGCAAAACGGCATCGAGATAGAAAAGCAGGCAGCAAGCCAGCTGATGACTATCTGTCTGACATCAAACGATGAAAAGTTTGACGAAATATATCTCAGCAACTTTGCCACACTCAACGTGGTCGACCTGTTGAGGCGAATACCGGGAGTGGGGCGCGTGTCTAACGTGGGCAGCCGCTACTATGCCATGCAGATATGGCTTGACCCCGCGCGACTGGCAAGCTTCGGCCTTACGGTGCAGGACGTGCAGAACGCCCTGAAAGACCAGAACCGCGAGTCGGCGGCCGGCGTATTGGGCCAGCAGCCCGTAAAGGGACTCGACTTCACGATACCCATCACGGCACAAGGACGTCTGTCTTCTGTTGGCCAGTTTGAGGAAATCGTATTGAGGGCCAATGCCGACGGTTCGTTCATACGCCTGAGAGACGTAGCCCGCGTTTCTCTCGAAGCGCAGTCGTACAATACCGAAAGTGGAATAAACGGCGGCAATGCTGCCGTGCTCGGCATATACATGCTCCCCGGTGCAAACGCAATGGAAGTGGCAGAGAATGTGAAGAAGGCAATGGAGGAGATAAGCCACAACTTCCCGGAGGGCGTAAAATACGAGATACCGTTCGATATGACGACATACATATCGGAGTCGATCCACGAGGTATACAAGACTCTGTTTGAAGCACTTGTACTCGTTATCGTCGTCGTGTTCCTCTTCCTTCAGAGCTGGCGTGCCACACTCATCCCGCTTGTGGCCGTGCCGATCTCACTGATAGGAACGTTCGGCTTCATGTTGATTCTGGGCTTCTCGCTCAACATGCTCACATTGCTTGGCCTTGTGCTTGCCATAGGCCTTGTGGTGGACGATGCCATTGTAGTCGTGGAGAACGTGGAGCGCATAATGGAAGAGGAGCATCTCAGTCCGTATGAAGCCACCAAGAAGGCCATGAACGGACTGACGGGAGCGCTTGTTGCCACGTCGCTTGTCCTGGCAGCCGTGTTCGTGCCTGTTAGTTTCCTGTCGGGCATAACAGGACAGCTGTACCGCCAGTTCAGCGTAACGATCGTAATCTCTGTGTTGCTTTCTACGGTGGTGGCGCTCACGCTCAGCCCTGTGATGTGTTCTCTGATACTCAAGCCCACGGACAAAAACAAGCCTAAGAACAAGGTGTTCACGGCTATCAACAGGTGGCTCGACCTTGGCAACAACAAATATTTAGCCGGAATATCAAGAATAATCAAGAATCCCCGTCGTGTTGGCATAGGGTTCTGCATGATTCTGATTGCCATATTCATATTCAACAAGCTTACGCCTACCAGCTTCCTGCCGTCGGAAGACCAGGGATACTTCACCGTGGAACTGGAAATGCCTGAAGGAACAACCCTCGAACGCACACGTGCCGTAACCGAAAGGGCGGTTAGCTTCCTGATGAAGAATCCTGCTGTGGAGTATGTGCAGAACGTAACAGGATCGAGCCCGCGCGTCGGAACAAGCCAGACAAGGGCACAGCTCACCGTTATATTGAAAGAATGGAAAGAGCGTGACGATAATACAATAGAAGACATTATGGCCGGCGTGGGCCGTGAACTGTCGGAATATCCCGAGTGTAAGTTTTATCTGTCCACTCCTCCTGTAATTCCCGGTCTTGGTACGTCGGGAGGATTCGAGATGCAGCTCGAAGCTCACGGCGACGCAACTTATGACGACCTGGTGAACGCTGCCGACACGCTGATGCACTATGCCTCAATGCGTAAGGAACTGTCTGGTCTGTCGTCATCGCTGCAGGCAGAAATTCCGCAACTTTACTTTGACGTCGACAGAGACAAGGTGAAGATGCTCGGTGTGCCTATGGCCGACGTGTTCTCAACAATGAAAGCCTACACGGGATCGGTGTATGTCAACGACTTCAACATGTTCAACCGCATTTACCGAGTGTACATACAGGCTGAAGCCCCATACAGAGAGCACCGCGACAACATAAGCCTCTACTTCGTCCGCGGCTCAAACGGCGACATGATTCCGCTGACTGCGCTGGGCAACACCGAATATACCACTGGTCCCGGCAGCATAAAGCGCTTTAACATGTTCAACACGGCAATAATACGAGGCACGGCCGCACAGGGCTACAGTTCAGGACAGGCCATGGAGATAATGGAGGAACTTGTCAAGGAGCATCTGCCCGACAATATCGGACTGGAGTGGAGCGGACTGTCATATCAGGAGAAACAGGCCGGAGGACAGACCGGAATAATACTCTCGCTGGTATTCATTTTCGTCTTCTTGTTCCTCGCCGCACTGTATGAAAGCTGGAGCATACCTATTGCGGTGCTGCTCTCGCTGCCTGTGGCTGCATTGGGAGCCTACATCGGAATTGCAGTCTGCGGACTTGAAAACGACACATACTTCCAGATCGGACTTGTGATGCTTATGGGACTTGCGGCTAAGAATGCCATACTTATTGTGGAGTTTGCCAAGGATGAAACCGACGCGGGCGTCAATGTCCTCAAAGCCACGCTGCACGCAGCTAGACTGCGCTTCCGCCCGATACTTATGACCTCGTTCGCATTCATATTGGGCATACTCCCAATGGTGCTTGCCTCAGGACCGGGATCTGCCAGCCGAAAGGCTATCGGTACGGGTGTGTTCTTCGGAATGCTGGCTGCCGTCTTCATAGGAATACAGCTCATTCCATTCTTCTTCATTACAATATATAAAGCCAAAAACAGATTGCAGGCTAAGAAAGGGAACAAGGAACAAAAAGCGATAGCACAGCAACAATAAATTATGAGACACGGATTAAAATACATAATACATGCGCTGATATTAACGGCCGCAATAAGTCTGTCTGCCTGTCAGATAGGCAGAAAATACACACGTCCGAATATAGAACTGCCGGCAGCACTGTCTGATGAAGATAACACAGACTCGACATCCATGGCCGACATCTCGTGGAAAGAGGTTTACACGGATACAATCCTGCAAAACCTCATATCCAAATCTCTTGTCTACAACAAGGACATGCAGATGGCGGCAGCCAGGATAAAAGAGCTGGCAGAGATGAAGCGTATAAACTATGCTAATATGTTTCCTGCGTTCGGAGCGAAGATCTACGCCGAGAAGGAAAGAGAGCATCACGGCAACAGTAACCAGTTTGACCTGAAGGCTACGATGTCATGGGAACTCGACTTCTGGGGAAAACTGCGCTGGGCACATGATGAAAGCATTGCCGAACTCATGGCCTCTGTAGAAAACCGGCGCGCACTGCAGATAAGCCTCATTGCGCAGGTGGCACAGACATATTATGAACTTGTGGCGCTCGACAACGAACTGTCAATCGTACATCAGACCGTAACGGCACGCCGGGAAAGCGAACATCTTGCGCGCATACGATATGAAGGCGGACTGACGTCTGAGGTTACATACCGACAGGCTCAGGTGGAATTGTCAAGGACGGAGACACTCGTGCCCGACCTTGAACTGCAAATAACCACAAAGGAAAACGAACTGGCATTGCTGACGGGCGAATATCCGCACCGCATAGAGCGCTCGACGCTGCCACAGGAGGTTATCTTCCCTGACAGTCTGCCTGTAGGATTGCCTTCATCGCTGCTGGAACGGCGCCCTGACGTGCGCGAAGCCGAGCAGCAGCTTATTGCGGCAAATGCAAAAGTGGGCGTTGCATACACAAGCATGTTCCCGAACATAACGCTGACAGGATATCTCGGAACTGAAAGCGACGACCTGAAAGGAGTGTTAAGCTCGCCTTACCACTTCTTGAGCGCCAACCTGCTTCAGCCGATTTTTGCCATGGGCAAGAACAAGGCTCGCCACAGAGCAGCAAAAGCTGCATACGAGCGTGCTACTTATGCATACGAAAAAGCTGTTCTGACGGCTTTCAAGGATGCATATAATGCCATAGCCAACTTTAATAAGGTGAAGGAAATATACAAGACACGCTACGACCTGGAGAACTCGTCGAAGACGGCATTGTCGCTTGCTCTTGTCCAATATGTAAACGGAGCCATCGGCTATATGGACTTGCTCGATGCCCAGCGTACTTACCTCGATGCTCAGATTGGACTCAGCAATGCCCTGTTGGACAGTCAGCTGGCAAAGGTGAACCTGTATAAGGCTTTGGGCGGCGGATGGTAAGGATATGTGTCTGAACACATGGCAGGCACAGACAGGAATGTCTTGGTTGCCGACTTCATAAAAAACACAGCGGGCGGACAGTCATTATCGACTGTCCGCCCGCTGTGTTCATATCCACATAAATGAAACAGAAGTTCCGTTCTTATCCGTTAAGCCTATGCTAAATCTTTCCCTTGTAAGTGCGGAACACCAGATAGCGGCCGTCGGCACAGAACTTTACGCTGTTGCCTGTGGCCTCGTTGAGAGTGCCCTGCCACCAGCTGCCGTATGCGTAAGAGTTCCATTTCAGTCCGTTGCTTTCTATCCTGCTGCAAGAAAAGTTGAATATGCTGACTTGCTGACCGGCGAAGGTCTCAAACTCAGCATCGCCTTCGGCAGCGATAAAGTAGCCGTGGTCGGTTAGCATCACCGCGTCTATTCCCATTTCGTTCCTGTAGCGTTCTATCAGACTGATGTTGCCCAGTGTGTGGTCTTCTCGCTTTCCCGTTGCTCCCACGTATGCAATACTTCTGAAACCCATGCTTAGGCAGTGGCGTGTGGCTTTGGTCTGGTCGTTGTCGTCCTGTTCATCTATGATGTGAAGTATGTCGCGGTATCTCTCCTTGAACACTTCGTCCAGTGAGTCGCCGTCGCCTACTATCGCATCGGGCACGAAGCCGCGTGAGATATAGCTGGCAGCCGCACCGTCGCAGCAGCATACATAACGTGCATTACTTATGGCTGCAAGCGGAATTTCGGCAGTGGGAAAGTCGCCGTTGCCGATAATCACGGCATCGGGAGCGAAGGATGTTGTTATCAGAAGGTTCTGCATTGCTGTTTCTTTTGAATGGGAGTTATGGGAAAAATGGGATGGATGAGGCAAATATGGGGTAGGGTGATGCTGCCTGAACTTATGCCGGCTGTGACTGCTGCTGCATCATCCGCTTCCACTTAAAGTAGCCCATTACGGCTATTACCACATAGAGAGCGTAGAGCGAAGCTTTGAAGGGTATGCCCTTGCCGATGTAGAGATATGCGCACACGGCATCAACGGCAATCCAGAAGAGCCATTGCTCGATGTATTTTCTTGACAAAGCCCACAGACCTACAAAGCTCAGGGCGTTGGTAAAGGCGTCGGTAACGGGCACGGTGCTGTTGGTATAAGTTACTAACACCCACCACGTTAATGCCCATGCCGCGAAGAAAAACAGCGTTACGGGCAGGATTAATGAGCGCCTGAAATGAGTGATAGGCATATCTTCGCCTTCTTTCTGGCCTTTCTTGCGGCCGAATTTCCATACCGCATAGCCGTAGATTGCTGCAACGGTGTAGTAGACGGCCATGCCTGCGTCGCCATACAGTCCGTGAGTCCAGTAGAGCCACACGTCGAGAGCCGGCATGACTATGCCTACAATCCAAAGGGCTATGCTGGCCTTGTATTCGAGCCAGATGTATATAAGGCCCAACACCGTTGTTACGATGTCGAGCCAATATTGTGACATAAACTGATTGAAGTCCATCTTGCAGCTGCTGTTGTTAGAACGTCAGGCTGAGATGAGCCATAAAGTTTATCGGGGCCTGTGCGGCATATCCCGTTTCATATTCGTCGTCTTCAGTGTAGGCTATTACCTTGCCGTCTGCATTCTTCTTGTAGCCCGGGGCAGACCATCCGTTGTTCATGTATTTCTCGCTGAACAGATTGTATACAGTGCAGCCGAGGGTTATGCTCTTCAGACCTTTCAGCTTGAATGTATATGAAAGGTCAAGATTGGTTACAAAGTAGCTGTCAATCATCATGCTGACCTCGTTGCCTCCGTTCTCGTTCTCGCTTATGTAGCTCTTTATGCCGGTGTTGGTGAGATACTGCTCGCCGATATACTGACTCTGGAGCGATGCGCTAAGTCCTTTCCAGTTGAACGTAAAGATGTTGTTGAAGATGAAGTCGGGCGAGAATGACAGCGGTGTGTCGCCGAGCGTTATGCTTTCGCCCGTGTCGCTCAGTGTTATGTGCCAGTCTTTAGCGCGGTTGCGGCTCCATGTTGCGTTGGCGTCCCAGCGCAGCCAGTCGACAGGTTGCCATGCTGCCTGCAGCTCAACGCCCATACGGTAGCTCTCGCCCACGTTGCGTGCTATCATTTCGCCTATGTTGTTAAGTTCTCCGGTCAGCACAAATTGGTCGTTGTAAGTCATGTAGTAGAAGTTGACTCCGGCAGAGAATCTGTTCGTGGTGAACTTATAGCCAAGTTCCCAGTCGTAGAGCCTTTCTGCCTTGAGGTCTTCGCCAAGGTTGTCCTCGTAGTCGTTACGTGTCGGCTCGCGGTGAGATATGGCAAACGAGGCGTAGGCCTGGTGGTTGTTGTTCATCTGCCAGAATATTCCGGCTTTCGGGTTGAAGAAGTCGAACGAGTTGTCTTCGTTGAACACAATCTGCTTGTATGTGTCGTAGTCGAATGCGTCGCACGGCCCGCTCATCTTGTAGTTTACATGGCGGTACTGCAGGTCAACGTATGCACTGAGTCCCTTTATGAACTCGTAGTTTACCTTTCCGTAAATATTGCCGTCAGTCTTTTTGGCGTTGTTGTCATAATATTTGTGGTTAGGCTCTATGTCCTCGTCGAAGTTTTTCACCCACAGCACGTTGCCGTAGTGGTCGCCGTCATATTTGTTCCAGCCTCCGCCGATGGTGGCTTTCAGTCCCTTGCGGTTGTTGTAGTTGAGCGATGCTATGGCTCCGTAGAAGTCGTTGTCCATCTGCTTGCGGCGCACCAGGTCGCTCGTCTTGCTCCAGTCGTTGGTCAGAGTATATTCGGCCAGTGTTCTTCCGTCCTTGTATTCTTCGTAGTAGCCGAAGCCTTTTGTGTAATGCAGAGCCACGTTGAGGCTCAGTTCACGTGACAGAATCTGGTTCCAGAGCAACTGGTAGTGCTGCTGATGATAATAGTCAATCTGGTTGTCGTAGAAGTGCATGTTGCCGTCTTCGTCTGTGTACATATATCCGCAAGAGTTGTATCTGCGGCCGTAGAGGTTCATCTCGTAGAGCGAAGCATAGTTCCATGCATGATATGTCTCTTCCTTTCCGTTGAAGGTGATAAACTTCACCACGGTGTTGTCTGAGAAATATCCGCCCTGCAGGAAATAAGAGTCTAGCTTCGACGAAGCGCGGTCGATGTATCCGTCGCTGCCAACGTTAGACAAGCGTCCCTGGAAGCCCCAGTGGCCGTTGATAAGTCCTGTGCCGAAGCGGAACGTTTCCTTGTGTGAGCCGTAGCTTCCGGCAGAGAGGTCTATTCCGCCGAAAGGCTTCACGCCGATGTTCTCGGTCTGCATGTTTATCGTGGCACCGAATGCACCCGCACCGTTGGTTGATGTACCCACACCGCGCTGAATCTGCATGCTCTCAACGCTTGATGCAAAGTCGGGCATGTTGGTCCAGTAGACGTTGCTGCTCTCTGCGTCGTTGATAGGAACGCCGTTGGCTGTTATGTTTATTCGTGTAGGATCGGTGCCGCGCACTCTTATACTGGTGTATCCGATGCCGTTTCCTGCGTCAGAAGTTGTCGTTACCGAAGGTGTCAGTGATAGGATAAACGGTACGTCCTTGCCGTAGTTCATCGACTTTATCTGTGACTTGCTGATGTCGGTGTGCGTGATAGGCGTTGTCTCGCCTGCACGTGTAGACAATACCTGAACTTCCTGCAGTGCAACGGTCTTTACCGAGTCTGCCTTTGTCTTTCCTGTTTCGTTAGCTGCTGTTGCGTTGGTTAATGCCAATGACAATGTTGCCGCAACAAAAAAATGACGTTTCATTAAAAAACTAATAATTAAATACACAAAAAGGGGCATACTTTTTTATGCTTAAATCCTTTAGACCAAAAAACAAATTAGTTCGGCCGTTTATCCCTACGCCGGAATTACCCGTATCAGGTTCCAGGGTTTAATCTCAGCCTGCAATTTATCAGGCACCCCTTAATCTACCGTTTGTAAACCGGCGGCAAAGTTAAGGCTTTTTTAACTAACATGCAACTCTATTGTAATGTTTTTGTTTCAAAAATGTAAATAATCATGATATTTTGACGGCTGAATGGATAAAAAATAAAAAAATAGCAATTTTTCAAGCGTAAAATTTTGTGATGTGAAATTTTATTCGTATATTTATGGCAGAAAAAGAACAGATACAAATAGTTATCTGGCGGTCTCAAAAATATGCAACAATCAGAGCAATCTGATAAAGTAAGAAAAAAGATGATTTGTGATAATTGCCCTTGAAGTGATGAGGAGTCTGTTGAAGATGTAAGCACTTGATTTGAGATTGATGTTTTTTATTTAAGATGAAAGGGGAAAGAAAGTAAATGCAGTTTGTTGATACGGATGTTTTTTATAATTACTCCTTATCGCTTTTGCTAAAGGGAATGGCGGCTAACATTTAGCCGCCATTTTTTTGTGGTTAAAAAGCGTGTCCCTTTTTTGTCATATCTTCGTTATTCTGTCGCTTTTGTGGCTCAGAATTCATGTTTTCTTTGGTGCGCCAATGTGTCTTTGACTTTTATCATACTTAGTGTTTCTTGCTGTTTGTGCATATTGCGTGTTATATTATTACGGATAAAGTGAAAATGTATTCAGTCTGTTGTAGGATGTTCTTTTGGTAAAATAAAGTGGTTTAAAAGTTGCATTGTTTTAAAAAGTTTTTATTAAATTTGCACATCTTTTATAACAAACGCTGTTTATAGGTATTAAAAAATAGGTATGAAATGATTTTGTCGGTAAAAAGCAGGCATATTTTGCATTAATATTGAGAATGTTAATTGTTTCCTAAATAAATTGATAAGAAGAAATAAACCAATAAAAAGAACTAATGAGAAAAAGAACTTTTTCATCTAAGCTGGTCCTTCTTTTAGGAACGGCCGCAATCTTAGGATTTTCCGCATGTACGGACAATGACTATGATTTTAATGAGATTGACTCAACAATAGGTATAGGAGGCGATGGTCTCGAGATACCTTCGATGTCAACAGAGATTATCCCGTTGAAGGATGTTTTGGAACTGGAAGAGAATGGTAGTGTTATTGAAGACGAACTGACCGGCGACTACGTATTCCGTCAGGATGGTGCCGATGTAGCCCCGGTTCATCCTTTTATTGATAAGATTACTGTTGCTGAGCAGACGTCGACTTCTAATGATGTTGAACTTGTGTTCTCTACGCCTTCTGGTTCGCGCCGTCGCAGCCGTGCAACCCGTGCCGGAGGCGAAAGTCTTGTGGCTGACGGATGGCTTCAGGCATTTGCTTATGAAGGTAAGCAGCCAGAAGAGGTGGTGGATTTGTCTGACGCTGAGGTAAGTTCTTCTGTAAATCTTCAGATAAACTTCAGCGACGTAAGGTCTGTTGTAAGCCAGTTTGACCAGATTGTCATTGCCCTTCCGGCGTTTATGACATTGTCTGACGTTAATTGCGGCGGTCATGCATATACGATGTCTGGATCAGAGCTGACGCTTAAGAATGTTTCAACTTCGTCGAACCTTACTATAACAGCAAACGTAAATTCTCTCGACTTTAAGGAAAAAAACACCACATACGGCTCGCTTAAACTTTCTGGCGGCAAGATTATGATGGACGGAAAAGTCTATATCAAGGCCGTGGCCACAAGTATCAATGCAGGTGCAGGCAGCACTACAGGCAAGAAGATAAGCAGCACAATGACCATGAGCAGCTTTGTTGTTAATGCAGCTACGGGTAAGTTTAACCCTGAGATTGCGCTTAACGACCTCGGCAGCGTAACCGTTAGCGGCATTCCTGACTTCCTGCTTGGCGGCAATGTAGTTGTCGACCTGTATAATCCGCAGATAAAGCTCACCATGACAAGCGACATGAGCGTGCCCGGCATGCTTGACGGCGTGATTAAGTCGTTTAAGGACGGTCAGCTCCTGGCTACGGTGAACGTAAATGATATTCCGATTGATGCCAACAGAACCTCAACCGTATGCATATGCCGCAGGGCTGAAGGCGTTACCGGCTTCGACCATGTCATCGTAAACGAGAGTCTGTCTAAACTTATCGAGACTATACCTGACAACATCACTTTCTCTGCCAATGCAACGGCAGACAGCAAGAACGACTATCGCTTTGAACTCGGACGCAACTACACGGTGCAGCCGGTTTACAAGGTAGACGCTCCTATCGCCTTTGGCGAGAATGCCAATATAGAATATCGCGACACGCTTGACGGATGGAACGACGACATTGAGGACTTTGAACTTGCTGAAGGTTCGTATATCAATCTTGATGCAAGCATAAAGAGCTGCGTGCCTGCTTATATGTCTATCACAGCAGTGCCTGTTGACGCCGACGGCAATGCCATCAGCTCAGACGAGCTTTCTGTTGAAGTAGAGGGTACAGTAGAGGCATCTAAAGACGGAGTGACTGAAACAGTTTCGCCTGTTAATATAAAGATTAGCCAGAGCAAGAGAGGCGCAATGAAGAAGCTCGACGGTATCGTGTTTGTCGTGTCGGGCAAGGCCAACGGCGCCAGCGGAGCCGTTACGGGCATTACGCTCAACGCACAGAAGCACTCGCTCAAGGTTGACGAAATTAAAATCAAACTTGTGGGAAAACTGATAGGCAACTTTAATTAATAAAAAAAACAACAGGCAAAAATGAAATCAATATATAATAAGGCTATCGTTGCAGCCTCAATGCTTATGGCATGCAGCGGCGCCATGGCTCAGGAACTTAACTCGGCCTACTATACAGAAGACTATAATTTCCGTCATGAAATGAACCCTGCTTACGGCAACGAGCAGAACTATGTGTCTATCCCTGCACTCGGAAACATCAACGTCGGACTGCACGGAAACTTCGGCTATCAGGATGTTGTGCTGCATAATCCGATGTATGGCATCGAGGGCGGAAAGAAGATGACAACATTCATGAACCCTTATATCTCTGCTTCAGAGGCTCTCGACGGCTTCAGCACAGGCAACAACCGCATTGTCGGCGATGTAGGCGTAACGCTGCTTTCTGCCGGATTTAAGGCTTTCGGCGGATATAACACCATCACGCTGTCGTCTAAGACATCGTTTGGCGTGTCGCTGCCTTACGAACTGTTCGAGTTTGCAAAGAACACAGGAAACAAGACTTATAACATCGGCGACATCAACGTAGGCGCCAAGTCGTATGTCGAGCTCGGCCTTGGCCACTCTCGTCAGATTAACGACAAACTGCGTGTGGGCGCCAAGCTGAAGTTCCTGTTGGGCGTAGCCAGTGCCGACTTCCTGTTCAAGGATGTTAAGGCCGACCTGGCTTCAAACGACAAGTGGATAATATCAGGAACGGCTACTGCCGATGTATCGATGAAAGGATTCACTTATGAGTCGGAGACAGCAGAGTATAATGACCCGTCGAAGGGTGAATATGAGAAGATAAACAGCGCTAATGTTGACGGCGCAGGCATCGGAGGCTTCGGTATGGCCATCGATCTCGGAGGTGTCTACAAGATAAACGACGACTGGACAGTCAATGCTGCTGTGCTCGATCTCGGTTTCATCAACTGGAGCAACGACATGCAGGCCGTTAACAGAGCCGACAAGTTTGAGTTCAGCGGTTTCCGCGATTTGTCTGTCAAGAGCGACCACGGGTCAACTATCGACGACCAGCTCGACAGCTATGGCGACCAGATTACAGACTTTGTAAACCTCAGAGACAACGGCGACCAGGGCGGACGTACAACCGGAATAGGTGCAACCGTAAACGTCGGTGCTGAATATAACCTGCCTGTTTACCGCAAAATAACATTCGGAGCACTGAGCAGCACGCGCATCAACGGGGCCTACACATGGACAGAAGGACGCATCAGCGCCAACTGGACTCCGCTGAGCTGGCTCGACGGCGGCGTAAACTTTGCTGTCAACAGCTTCACTACAAGCATGGGCTGGGTGCTCAACATTCATCCCAAAGGCTATAACTTCTTTATCGGAATGGACCATGTCCTCGGCAAGACCAGCAAGGAGGGCATTCCGCTCAGCTCTAATGCAAGCCTTGCGCTTGGCATGAGCACATTGCGTGGTAAACTTTTTTTTACTTACAATAAAATAATAGAGGCTGCTTCGGATTCGTTCCGGGCAGCCTCTTGTTTTTTGCATCTTCATCATCTTTTGCTGTTCTTTGGCTCATTGAGCTTATGCGTGTGGCGCAGTTTTCTTGCCTTAATCCTATATCTGTTATTGGCATTCTGCTGTATTGTCGTTGCCTATTTTCCGGCATATCAGGCTATATTCTGAAACAACAGCCGGTAGGAAGAAAATAGAAAAACTGCAGCCGGCTGAATGTATCTGCATTCTTGTGGAATTAAGCTGTATGCGGACTAATCTTTGTTTTGGGTTACAATATAGCTGCGTGTGGCTCTGTTGTAGCCATGCATGCCATGAATGCACAAAAAAGGCAGACCGGACATCACGTCCAATCTGCCTGGAAAATGAAAAATATATTAGAAAAAATTATTATTTACATGAAGGAGTCCACGGCTTCAGCTGCTTGAAGAAGTCGTTGCCCTTGTCGTCAACGAGGATGAATGCAGGGAAGTCTTCAACCTGAATCTTCCATATTGCCTCCATGCCGAGTTCAGGATACTCAACACACTCGATGCTCTTGATGCTGTTCATAGACAGAACTGCTGCAGGGCCGCCGATGCTTCCAAGATAGAAACCGCCGTGCTTCTTGCAGGCGTCGGTAACAACCTGTGTGCGGTTACCCTTTGCTATCATCACCATTGAACCTCCGTGATCCTGGAACTCGTCTACATACGGATCCATACGGTTGGCTGTTGTCGGGCCCATTGAGCCGCAAGGCATTCCTTCCGGAGTCTTTGCCGGACCGGCATAGAGTACGGGGTGATCCTTGAAATACTGCGGCAGATCCTCGCCTGCGTCAAGACGTGCCTTCAGTTTGGCATGTGCTATGTCTCGTGCAACGATGATTGTTCCGTTGAGGCTGAGGCGTGTAGATACAGGATACTGTGACAGAATCTTGCAAACCTCGCTCATAGGCTGGTTGAGGTCTATCTTAACGGCGTTGCCTTCGCCTGCCTTGCGCAGCTCTTCTGGTATCAGCTCGCCTGGGTTATCGTCAAGTTTCTCAATCCATATACCGTCCTTGTTGATCTTAGCCTTGATGTTACGGTCGGCAGAGCAGCTTACGCCCAGACCGATGGGGCATGATGCGCCGTGGCGCGGCAGACGGATGACGCGGATGTCGTGAGCAAAGTATTTGCCGCCGAACTGAGCTCCGAGTCCAATCTTGTGAGCCTCCTCGAGCAGTTCTTTCTCCAGTTCTACGTCGCGGAACGCGCGTCCTGTCTCGTCGCCTGTTGTTGGCAGGTTGTCATAATAGTGAGTTGAAGCCAGCTTAACTGTCAGCAGGTTCTTCTCAGCCGATGTACCGCCGATAACGAAAGCTATGTGATAAGGAGGACAAGCAGCTGTGCCGAGAGTCTTCATCTTCTCAACCAGGAACGGAACCAGCGTGCCCGGGTTCTGTATTCTTGCCTTTGTCTCCTGATAGAAATATGTCTTGTTGGCAGAGCCTCCGCCCTTAACCACGCACAGGAACTTATACTCGCAGCCCTCTGTAGCCTCGATGTCTATTTGTGCAGGCAGGTTGCAGCGTGTGTTAACCTCCTCATACATGCTCAGCGGAGCATTCTGAGAGTAGCGCAGGTTCTCTTCTGTATATGTCTTGTATACGCCTTTCGACAGAGCCTCCTCGTCGCAGAAGCCAGTCCATACCTGCTGTCCCTTCTCGCCGTGGATGATGGCAGTACCTGTGTCCTGGCAGAAAGGCAGCTTGCCCTTGCATGCCACTTCGGCGTTGCGCAGGAAAGTCAGAGCCACATACTTGTCGTTGTCGCTTGCCTCGGGGTCGTTAAGTATCTTGGCCACCTGCTCGTTGTGAGAGCGGCGCAGCAGGAAGTTAACGTCGCGGAAGGCAGCGTTTGTGAGCATGGTCAGTGCTTCGGGGCTTACCTTCAGTATAGGCTTGCCTTCAAACTCGCCTAATGACACTCCCTCTTTCGTGAGGAGATAGTACTCTGTGTCGTCCTTGCCCATCTGGAACATCGGGGCGTACTTGAATTCTGGTGTTGTTGCCATAATGTTTTTATTTTATATAACAGTTGTTCGTAAGTCGCTTTTGTGGCCGTCTTGCGGTCTTTCCGGCTAAGGCTGCCGTACGTGTTTTCATGCCGTGTCAGCAGCGACGGTGTCGCGGCATGGTGTTTGACTGCAAAGTTATATAATTTTTTTGAAACCCCATTCTTTATTTCTGCTTTATTAAGTCCAAAATGTTCATTCCGGCGCAATGTTCACATTATTAAATCTTTTTACCCTTTTTTCAGTTTTATCCCTTTCCGGCGTTCCGTAGCATCGCATTTCTAAAGGAATCTCTTGCGCAGGAGTCAGCCTGAGTATGTTCGCATGAGCGCACTTGCCTGGCGGAGCGTAATGCCATATTTAGGCTATATGAAAATCTTTAAAATAAGACAGTTAAATTACAAGGGCGAAAAATCGAAAGTAAAATATATTCTTATGCTTAATGTCTGCGTAAAAGAGAAATGTTATCAACCTTGATTGTAAGCAAAATATGTTGTGCAAGTTTCAAACTGTTAACCTATTGTTTTTGAGTCGTAACTCGGCCACTTTTGCATCAAAAGTGACCGAGTTTTTAGTCATAAATAAGTGAGTTTTTGAAGGCGGATTGGCCATTTTGTGACTGTCCAATTTTTGCCCACAAGTTTGATTTTTATATTTTTCGGTAATATGGCACAGAACTGTTCGGTGGTTTGACTTTTTACATATTCCTCACTCTTTCTTGCAACTCCCTTATTTTCTGCATGAGCGCATCAAACTCTAAGGATTCACCATAAATGAAGAAACGCCTCATGTCTGCATAGTCATTTTTCCATGCCTCTATAACCGATTCTGGTATCGTGAAATTGATGGTTGATGGATCATGTGAATCATAGTTTACATACTTCAAAGCATAATAAGTCTTACGATGTTCAACAATAGCATCATATAGTTTTCGATTTGACAAAGCTTCTTTTCCATATTCTGTATCCATCAGTTTTTCTAAATCATACAGATGTCGTGACATTCGTACGCTACGTGGTTTTTCTTTTTGGAATTCTTCCGCTAAAAGAAATAACTTCTCAAGGAATGTACGAGTAGGAACTACGGTTCTGATTGAACTATCTGCATCGGTATCTTCGCCATCAAAACTTTCACCTATTAAGGAACGGATTGGTCTTAATTCCGTAGGCTCATTCATAGAGAGACAACTTATTTCAATCTTAACACGTGGAGGTATATAATTTATCGTATCTTCAAGAATTGATGGATAGTGTAATAGAATTACAGTAGGATCTTTGTCCGAATCTATTGGCCTCCATTTCCCATTTTTATCTTGCACTTGAGATACATTCTCTATATTGTAACCAGAAATTCCCATTTCTTTCAAACGGGCATCTAATTGTGCAGAAAGGGTATCGTGAATATATGCCCGTGCCTTTTTGCGTAATCTTTCCCGCTGACTTTTACTTGTTTTCTCAATATCAAAGAATGAATGATTGATTGCCAAATCAATGTCTTCAGAGAAACGTTCTATGATATTAAAACCTTTTGACAACGATGTTCCGCCTTTGAATATCAAAGAATCACGGCAATCTGTTTGAAATAATGCCTTCAGCGTAACTGTTACCCACCAGTCCTTTTCTATTGCTACCAGATTAATGCCAGGATGTTCAATCTCCGTCTGCTGTAACATTGCTAGACGGTCCACGATTTCATTGTTTAACCACAGCTTTCCCATAATTTAAGTTTCTTTTAAGCGGTTAGCATTGGTTTTATAATTCGTTTCATCCATGCAGGCATCATATCTACATCTTTGATTAAAGCCTCCTTATCTGTTTCTTTTGATACCAATTGTCGAATTATATTCAATTCGCGTTCTCCTATATTCTCCTTTTTCAGAGCCTTAAGAGCTTGAACAAGTAGTGAAATAAGGCGAGTACTATAACAGAAGTTTTTAGGGACACCTCGTTTTAATATTACTTTCCTATTTGATATAATTACTGTTCTTTCACTACCTGTAGTCAGAAATGTATAATTCATCGGTACTTGAGTTGATAGCCCTAATGAATTCAATGCAGTCATACCTGATGGTAACACCTTTGCTTTATCTCGTACAGCAATTGCTTTCACGATTTTATCTACCGAAGGAAGTACAATACCGAATCGACTTTTTCTTGGCTTGGCATATATTCCATGTGCAATTTTAACAAGTGTACCTTCATTTGTCAATTCAGTTAAAATACTGCCAACAAATTCTGTGTGATATTCAGGGAAGTCTGAACGAAACAGGATACAATTTTCAGGCATCGCTTCTATACGTTGCTTGAGAGTAGTACTATTTATAGAATATTCATTAGTCATATCACCTTTGAAATTTTGATGATTTTTCAAATGCAAAGATACAGAAAGGATTCAAATAAATGGTAAATTACCAAGTAATTTTTGTTTTGTGTCGATTTTCCAATGTCTTTCCGTAATTCTGGAAGATTTTTATAACCACTTTATTAGCAAGCAGTTCTGAGGATAAGGTAAAAATGAGGTAATGATTTGGCAACCCTGTCTATTTCTACGTTCTGCTGTGAGTTGCTGTCAATGTCTCTCGTCTTGGTACAAAAGTAGCAATAAAAATCGGATACACATCAAAATGTCCCATGATTTTTATCACAGGACGTTTTTTATCTTCGCTGAATAATCCGGTTTAACCGTTACTTCTATTTTCGGCAAGTTGCGGGCTATGATTGCTGAAATTTATACTTTAATCCATACTCTTCCAACTTGCTATACAGCGTTGTACGTCCGATTCCGAGCAATTCGGCGGCAACCTTGCGGTTTCCGTTTGCCTGCTTCAACGCGCGTAAGATGCGTTCCTTGTCCTCCGCATCGTTTCGCAAGGCGAAGCTGACAGGTGAGGTCGGTTTCGTTACGGCAAGTTCCAGATGCTCTTTCATGACAACTCCCGTCTGTGCCTGCAACACCGCGCCCATTATCTTCTGCCGAAGCTCACGGACATTACCCGGCCACGGATGGGTCAGCAATGTCTTACGGGCTTCCGCATCGAACCCAGTCACGCTACATTCCAATTCATTGTTGGCAATCTCACGGAAGAACTCCGCCAACGGCATGATGTCCTCCTGACAGTCACGCAAGGGCGGAACAGTTATCTCGAAGTCGTGCAAACGGTACAGCAAATCCTGTCGGAAACGTTTTTCAATGACCGCTTTCTCCAGATCCTCGTTGGTGGCGGCGATGATGCGGACATTGAAGCTCTTGTCCG